>JACXTT010009680.1_pt1 | contig 13129 bp, 13 predicted proteins | sample 9270951 | NCBI WGS metagenome assembly JACXTT01 (sample SAMN15532306, study PRJNA645909) | rock metagenome | isolation source: weathered quartz diorite | place: Puerto Rico | collected 2017-06-21
GATCTCGACGCCCTTCAGCGCTCCATCGCGGAGGACCGGAGGTCCGGCTTCCACCCCTTCTGCGTGGTCGGGAATGCCGGAACCGTGAACACGGGTGCCTTCGACCCGCTGCCGGAGCTGGCCGACCTCTGCCAGGAGGAGAACCTGTGGCTTCACGTGGACGGAGCGTTTGGGGCGCTCGCCGCGATCTCTCCGCGTCTCCGACCCTTGGTGCGCGCGATGGACCGGGCCGACTCGCTCGCCTTCGACCTCCACAAGTGGATGTACATACCCTACGACGTCGGATGCGCGCTCGTGCGATGGCCCGAGCAGCATCGAGCCACCTTCGTCTCGCCGGCCGATTATCTCGCGCACCTGACGCGCGGGCTCCCCGCTGGACCGATCTGGTTCAGTGAGTATGGAATGCAGCTCTCGCGCGGATTCCGAGCGCTCAAGGTGTGGATGTCGATCAAGGAGCACGGCATCGGGACGTACCGGCGCCTCGTGGAGCAGAATTGCGATCAGGCGGCGTACTTGGCGGCGCTGGTGAAGGCGGATCCCGAGCTGGAGCTCTTGGCGCCCGTGCCGCTCAACATCGTATGCTTCCGCTTCGCTCCACCCGGACTGGATCCCGCGAGGCTGGATTCGATCAACGAGGAGATCCTGTTCGCCTTGCAAGAGAGCGGAACGGCCGTTCCCAGCTCGACCGTCCTGGAAGGGAGATTCGCGTTGCGAGTCTGCATCTGCAATCATCGGACGCGCCGTGAGGACCTGGACCTGCTCGTGCGCGAGGTGCTCCAGCGCGGCCGCGCCGTCGCCGCGGAGCCGGCGAGGCGCTCCTGAGCCCGGGCGCGACGCGATGACACGGACTCCTCCGTCCCATACGGAAGTCGCGATCCCCAACCGGGTCTGGTTCGAGCGCACCTTTCAGCTCGGCCTGCCGGTCGAAGCGTTTCCCGACATCCTCGAGCGGCTTCGCGGAACGCCCGCACGGCTCGAGGAGCGTGTGCGAGGCATCGCGCGCGAGGTGCTCGTCCGCCGGGCCGGCCCCGCGTGGTCCATCCAGGAGAACGTCGGCCATCTCTGGGATCTCGAGTCGCTCTGGGCGTTGCGTCTGGAGCAGTTCGGCCGCGGCGTGGACCGGCTTCAGGCGGCGGATCTGGACAACCGGAAGACCCATGAAGCCGGGCACAATCTTGTCGACATGGGAGATCTTCTCGGGAAATTCCGGCGCGATCGCATGGCGCTCGTGGAGCGACTCGAGCTGTTACGTCCGGCGGCGCTCCGCCGGACCGCCCTGCACCCCCGACTGGGACAGCCCATGACTGTCGTGGATCATTGCTTCTTCATCGCCGAGCACGACGATCACCACCTCGCCACGATCGGAAGGCTGATCCGCACCGGTCGCGGCGCCTCCTCGCGAGACCGTTGTTGAAGGAAGGGATCCTTGTCCCCGTGGCCGCGCTCTCCGCGCTCCTGATCGCGGGCTGCTCGTCGACCTCTCCGACTCACGGCGGGGCGATGCGCGACGCGATCGACGTGCCCACCCACTTTCTGGTCCTGTCGTCCGGCGGCACCGCGGTGGAGCCGGTCCCGGGCAGCTGCAAGAGCCCGCTCCTCGACCCTCGAGATCAGACGCGCATCATCCTGGTGCGTTCCGCGGAAGGGCGAGGCTATTACCGGGTTCCACCGGGACGCTACGGGGTAGGGAGTGGGGAGCTGCTCCTCGTGGAGTGCGGAACCGGGCGGGTCATGGGAATCGTGAAGAAGTGATGGAGAGAGCCTGTCGCCGCATGCGCCCTCAGTACGAAGAATAGGCGTTCAGGTTCACCTTCACCGTTCCTGTAGCCTGCGTGTACTGCCATCCGCCCGAGTTGTCCACGCCCGGCGTCGTCTTCACCGCGTTGGAATTCATCACGGGCTCCTTGGGGATGTTTCCATCCGCGAAAATCGAGCCGTTCAGCAACGGGAAGGCGGGGGTGCCGTTCATGGCGCTCCGAGCGTACTGGATGGCGACCGCGGAGCGGATCGATCCCACCTGCCCCTTTAGCGTGGCCGAGCGGGCCTGCTCCTGCATGTCCTCGTACTTCGGAATGGCGACGGCGGCGAGAATCCCCAGGATCACGATGACGATCACGAGCTCGATCAGCGTGAACCCACTGTCGGTACGGTGAAGCTTCATGGCCAAGTACCCCCGAGACGATGGACCGGGACGCCGGAGCGGACGCTGGCATGTGCAGACGGCCGCCCACGCTCATGGACACCGGAAGCGATCGGCATCGCCAGCGGCGTGCTTGAGCCATTTTTGAGGTTCTCCGCCCCGGCCCTCAGGCGTAGATTCGACCGATGCTCTACATGGTGATCGAGCGCTTCCGCGACGGCAACGCGATCCCGGTCTACCGCCGCTTTCGGGATCAAGGCAGGCTCATGCCGGAGGGCCTCCGTTACGTGTCAAGCTGGGTCACGGACGATTTCCGGCGCTGCTTCCAGGTGATGGAATGCGAGGACCGGGCGCTGCTCGAGGAGTGGATGTCGCGCTGGAAGGACCTCATGGACTTCGAGGTTCTGCCGGTCATCACCTCGCTCGAAGCAGTCGCCGCGCTCGCGCCCAGGCTGGGACCGGCTCCGGCGAGGAGCCCTTGCGAGTCATGAGCCCCTCACAGCGGGACGATTACGTGCTTCGTCAGATCCGGGCCGTCGCTGCCATGATCGCGCGGATGATGGGGCTTCGCCTTGGAGGCGAGATCGAGGAAGCGAGAACGGAGCTCGAGGAAGCCTACACGCTCCTGCTCGGTCCCCAGGCTGCACTGATCCGGCGCGTCGATGCCGCGACCGCGATCCGCCTCGTCGGTTCCGTGGAACGACTGTCCGCCTACGCCCAGCTGCTCGAGGAGGAGGCGGCGCAGGGAGCGGACGAGGCTCGGGCAGGCTCCCTGCGGGCTCGTGCGCTCGAGGTCCGGAATCGCGTCGAGCAGGAGGAGCCGACGTGACCGCACCGAGCCTCCGCGACACATTTCTCGCCCAGGTCGTCGATCTTCTTCGCGAAACCTTCGAAGGAGGGCTGCCTGGGCAGGGGACCCAGTACCTGGACCACAGCTCCGGAATCCGGAGCACGCTTCGAGGCCTCACCGCGGAGCAGGCGTCGCGACGGTTCGACGGGCACCCCAGCATCGCGGCGCACGCGCGCCACATGAACTTCCACCTCCGCGTGACGAGCGAGTGGATCCTGGGGGATCACAGCCGGCGCGACTGGGTCCAGAGCTTCGAGCCACAGATCGTCACCGAGGAGGAGTGGACGAAGTTAAGGGAAGAGCTCGAGGCCTCGCGGAAAGAGCTGGTGCGCGTCATCGAATCGCTCACCCCCGAGCGCTTTGCCGAGGAAGCAGGGGCGGTCGGGGCGATCGCGCATCTCGCGTACCATCTCGGCGCCATCCGCCAGCTGATGCACCGCGCCAAGGCCGCGTGAAACCGAAACGAGCCGGAGAGGCGGCATGAGCATGCGCCTGGTCGTCGCGATTTCGCTGGGGCTTGCGGTGGGAATCTTCCTCGTGCCCGCAGTCGTCGGGCTGACGGACTCGGGGGCCGCGGCTGCGGCCATCGGAGTATCGGGCGCTCTCGTGTTCGGGTTCTGGATGCATCGGAGCCCGATCGTGCCGCTGGATGAATCCGCCGCGCCCCGCGCGATGAAGATCTTCTCGGGCATCGCGACGCTGCTCGCGCTCGTCGTCCTGGGCCGGCTCGCGGTCTTCATGGTGGCCCCCTCACACCCCGAGTATTCCTCTATGCCGTCGAGCCAGTGGGAGGTTCGGCACTCCTGCGTTTCCGCCTACTGGGTTGCCGCGAAAGCCGCGAGCGCGACGCCGAACATCTATTCCGATTCCCTGTACACGGCTCCCGATGACGATCTGACGAAGCCGCGCAAGGCGCTGAGACTGGGGCCCTTCAATATCGACGTGTACGAGTACCCGCCCCCGTTCCTCCTCCTCCCCCGCGCGCTTCGCCTGATCGCGCCCGAGTTCATGCACTTCCGCATGCTCTGGTTCGGGATCTACAACTTCCTCCTTCTCGGGGCGATCCTTCTCGTCGCGGGGATGCTGGGACCCGCCGCGGGGACGCGCGCGCTCCTGCTCTCGCCCTTGATCTGGGCCGCCTTCCCGTCCCTGAGCGGCCTGCAGAAGGGAAACGTCCAGGTCATGGTGATCGCGGCCTCAGTGATCGCGATGTTCCTATTCGAGCGAAGGCGCTGGGCCGCGGGCGGCGCGCTCCTGGCGTTCGTAACGGCCGGCAAGCTCTATCCCGGACTTCTCATTGTGTATCTCATGGCGCAGCGCCGGTGGCGTGCGGTCGCGTGGACCGCGGCCTTCGGAATCGCGCTCGTCGCGCTGAGCTTCATCGATCTTGGTTCGGCGACGTATCGCGCGTTTCTGCAGCACCTGCCTGGGCTCCTGGGAGGGGAAGCGTTCCCGGCATTCCGAAATCCCGCGGCGACTGCAATCAACTTGTCGATTCCCGGGCTCGTCTTCAAGCTGAAGCTCTTCGGAGTGCCTGGGATGTCGTTCACGGTCTCGAAAATCGTAGGGTGGCTCTACACCCTGGTCGTGCTCTGGGTCGTGATCCTCGCCGGCATGCGCGAGCCCCGGGACGATGAGAAGCCGACGCTATGGCTCGCCATCGTGATCCTGGCGACGCTGCGGAGTCCATTCCTGCCGCAGGGCTACGGCGTCGTCCCGGCGATCTGGCTCGTCACGATCCTGTCGGCCCTCCACGCGCCGAGTTGGAGAACGCTGGCGATGACCGTTCTCGGCTGGGGTGCCCTGAACCTGGTCTGGCCTCTCGACTGGCCGGTGGAGCCCCGGATTCTCGCGATCGGGAATTTGATCCCGCAATCCATTACGATCGGTTTGGCCGTGCTCGTCCTCAGACGCGTTCTGATACCGCAACGAGAACGTCCGCCGCGCCCCGCGGTCGAAATGGCTCCGGTGCCGGTCGGGAGCTCTTGACCTACAACCTGAACGAGGAGATCGGTTCCATGGCAGGCTACGTTGATGTCTACGCGGTGCCCCTTCCGAAGAAGCATCTGGCCAGGTACAAGCGCATCGCGAAGCGCTGGGGCAGGATCATGCGCGACTACGGGATCCTCGAATACCGCGAGTTCGCCGAGGCGGATCCGAAGAGCATCTTCGGGAAGCCCTTCAAGCTGAAGCGAGGCGAGGTCATGATCACCGCGGTCGTGGGCTTCAAGTCCAAGGCGCAACGCGACCGCACGAACAAGAAGTCGATGAAAGATCCGCGAATGCAGGCGATGATGAAGGAGCCGATGCTCTTCGACATGAAGCGGATGGTCATGGGCGGATTCAAGACGATCGTCAAAGGGTGATCGACTCCCGCGAAGTCCGCGGTCCGGCGCAGTACGCGGCGTTCGCGGGCATGTGCCTCATCTGGGGCACGACCTTTCTCGCGATCCGGATCGGCACGGAGTCCGTGGCTCCGCTCTGGGGGGCCACGCTCCGGCTGATTCTCGCGACCCTCCTCAACGCGAGTGTGGCGAAGCTCACGCGCGCTTCCTGGCCGAGAGGAGAGGCGCTGCGCGGCATCGCGTTGTTCGGATTCCTCAATCTCGGCGTGAACTTCGGTCTTCTCTACTGGGGGGAGCTCAAGGTTCCGAGCGGCATCGCGGCGGTGTTCTACGCCACGATCCCGCTCACGACGGGCATCTTCGCTTGGATGCTCGGCGTGCACGCCCTCGAGCGGACCAAGATGGCGGCCGCCTTCCTGGGCCTCCTTGGAGTCGTCCTCATCTTTTCCGGCGAGCTTCGATGGGGCGCGCCGCCCCTGGCTCTTCTTGCGGTGTTTATCGCCGCCACCGTCGCGTCCTTCGCCGGGGTCGTCCTGAAAAGGGTCCCGCCTCACTCCGCCTTCGTCGTGAACGCGGTCGGAGCCGCGATTGGCGCGTGCGTCTGCTTCCTCGCGAGCCTTCTGCTTGGCGAGGCTCATCACATCCCCCGAACCGCCGCGGCATGGTGGCCGATCATCTATCTTGCGATCGCGGGGAACCTGGGTGCCTACGTCCTGTACGCCTGGCTCATGACGCAGTGGAACGTGACCACGGTGAGCGTCGGCGCGCTCATCATTCCGGTGCTCGCCGTCATCGCTGGCGCGATCGTTCGAAGGGAAACGCCGGCGCCGGAGACCTACGCGGGCGCTGCGCTCGTGCTGGTCGGCGTGGCGGTCTCCCTCTTCTGGGGGCGCGGAAGCCCGGCGGCCCAGAAGGGAGACTGAAGCGCCGGATGCCGCGCTAGGGCTCGAGAAGCTTCCCCACGCGCTCGATCGTCTCCCAGTAGCGTGTTGTCGTGGGAATACCAAGCGCCTTCTCCACCACCTGATTCGGGGACACGAATCCGTCGGGGCGACGACGCCAAACCCCGAGCGCGAAGGCTCCATCCATGCGATCGAAGCGGACGCTCCATGACCGGCCGGCGGGCCTCGTCAGGGGGAGCGGAGGGTGGGTCTTCGGCTTTCCGCAGAGCACCGCCACCCAGCCTCGCTGGTCGTTGGAGAACGCGACTTTGGAAAAGGGCTTCATTCGCAACAGATCGAGGATCTCGCCGGCAGGGATCAGCGCGACCTGGGGCTCGAACTTGAGCTGGGCCAGGATTTCACGGCGGATCGAGGTGGCGGAGGCGCCCGAGCGGACGAGAAAGGTGCCCGCGGCGCCGACATTCACGACCTCGAGATGCTTCAGTGCGGACGCGAGCTGGGCGGGCCGGAACACGTTCCTCCCGCCGACATTACCCGCGCGGAGAAATACGACGTGGGCCATGGCAGAAACGTATCAGGAACTGGGGCGCGGACGCGCGAGAAAAGGGGAAGGCCGGGCACCGACTCCTTCCGGGGCGCGGAAGCTGGGTCGACATCCGGACGGCGACACCGATCCTGGATGGAGCTGCGCGCGAAAGGATTCGCGAATGAGTGAGCTCCTCCGCTGCTGGAACGGGTACAGCCCCCAGGTGCCGGCCGGTCATCGTAGACGGCGTTCGATGGGCGATGCCGTCGCCTGACCCTTCGGTGCTGGCCTCCCCTCGTGCTTCGATTCATGTACACACGAAGCACCGAAAAAGTTGGTCAGGGGATGGGATCCGGCGCGATTCCGCGCTCCGCGGCCACGAGCGCGGCGCTTCGTTCCAGTCGGCGAAGCGTGTACTCCACAGTCAACAACCTCGTCCAGGTCTGCTCGTACGAGCGGTCCATTCGAGGCACACTGAGGAATCGAGACAACACCTCGGCGCCCACCAGGCCCCCGACGCGCATCTCCTGAGGCCTCAGGAGATCGCGGACCTCCTCGACCGAGGCGAATCTGATCCAAGGTGGAGGAGCGGCATTCGACGTCGCGGCGGCCGCCGGCTGCCGAGGGGGGCGGATCTTGTGGAGAGCTCTCTTCCCGTAATGGATCGGCACCGGCCAGAAGCGGTGGAGGGTCTTCCAGGTCACCGGAAGGGGCGGGTAGCCGTGCTCCAGCGGCGCGTTCGCGAGCTCAGGATTCAGATGGAGCAGGAGATGACGGGCGAACGCGCTGCCCCTGCGCTGCCCCGCGGGAATCTGAAGAATGGTCTCCAGCACCTCCCGGCGCAGGAAGACGGAGAGACAAGGCCACAGCTGATCCGTGCTGCTCGCGATGCGCCCCTGCCATCGCTGCATCCGCAGCGTGAGGTACACGTGATCCATCTGGAACGAGTTGGGGAATCCGTTGAGTCCCGATTTCGCGCGTTCGATGATTTCCCCGAAGTGGGACACAAGATCGAGCTCGCGATCCGGAGGGAAGAGAAGGCCGTCCACGGCGCCGGCCGCGAACCTTCGCGCCGCGACCCGGCGTGCATCGAGCGGGCGGCGCGCGCCCACGCGAGGAACGAGCAGCTCCCACCAGTAACCTCGTGCCACCTCCCCGAAGGAGCCGTTGACGCTGATGTCGAATCGCTTGAGGAGCCCTTCATGGTTTCGAAGCACGCGTGCGTACTCGGCGAGATCGCACTCGCCGTCCGTCACCGTGAAGGCGCGCTTCACCAGCTCCCAGGTGACCGGCTCGGACCCCGAGGAGCGCGTGTGCTTGATCCCCGCGAGCCGCGCGAGCTGATTCGAGACCACGACGTCGGGACTGTCCTCGTTTCCGCTCACCACCGTCTCGAAGGGAACTCCGGCGCGCAGGAAAGCGGCCACGACAGCCCGTGAATCGTATCCACCCGTGAGATCACAGACGGGTTTCGGGAAGGCGTCCGCCACGAGGTGCGCCGTGCGCACCAGCTCCTCGCCCACGCGCGCTACCGCCTCGCGCCCGCGGAAACGATCCGGATCGAGCCCCGCCATGCTCCAGTAGGGATTGCTGTGGGAAGGGCCCGTCGATGAAAACAGGTGAACCGAGGCCGGGCCGAGCTTTCGAACTTCGCGATACAGCGAGCGGTCCTCGTAGATGATCCCCGTACGTAGAAATTCCTGGCAGCCGATGGGATCGAGGCTCGCTCGTGTCATGGAGGCCAGCGCGAAGGAAGAGGTCGATAACGCGATGCCGTGCTCCCATTCGGCCGCGAAGCAGTGGCAGCTTCCGACGATGTCGGTCAGCACGGAGACTTCGCGCGAGCGTCCATCGCCGATCGCGATCGCGAAGAAGCCCTCGAGATGCTGCGCCAGCGCGTCCGCTCCGGAGTCGAGGTAACGTCGGAGCAAGGACGCTTCCTCTCCACTTTGGAGCCCGCTGCGATGGAACCAGGTCCCCGCGGCGATCAGCCAGGAGCCGGTGGCCTCATCCGACACCACCCTGGATCCGGTGCCGTTCCTGCGCGGGAACGCGGCTGCGGACGCCCAGTCGCTCTCGATGGACTCGCTGGTGGAACGGGATTTCGTCTCTCGGAAGATCTCGAGGCCGGCCCGGGAGAGGAGGGAGCGCTCGGCTCGATGTTCCGGCCTCGAGAGAAGAATGAGGAAGGAGCTCACGTAGAGGGCAGTCTATCTTGTGTCTCAGTGAGTGGGAAGCCCGTCGGGCGGGATCAGCGTTCTCTCCCCTACGTACTTGGTGCTGTGAGCAATTGGGACCATAGCTGTGCCCGTTCGTACGGGGCAGCCACTTTCGCCGATGGAAAAACCCTGTATCTCTGTCCGGATAAGCCCTACGAGAGGATGGAATGATTCTCGCTTGGGCGTGGTTGGGCCGGACCCAGGGCAGGGCTTGGCTGTCGAGCCGCAATCGCAGAAGACCGCGAGGTTCTCTGGGAGTCCGTAACCGCTTCCGAGTGATGTTCTTGCCGCGATCCACAGTTGCGTGGCAAGGCCGTTTGGTGGAACCCATGCCAGGGTTTTTGGGTTAAGATCAGTCCAGATTCTGCCGATCTTTTACCGTGTAAGTCGCGCTGCGTTGGCGAGTTCCCGTGGGGTCGGCGCCATCCCGGAGATTCCAACATGCGAAAAGGTGCGAGCCGTCTTACATCCATTGCGCTCTCGTTGCTAGGCGCGGTCTTCGCCCTGGGTCTATTTCACGCCAGGTCCGAGGCGGCAACGCTCACCGTCGGTCCCGGGAAGACCTACTCCACGATTCGGGCGGCCGCGGCTGCGGTGCAGCCCGGAGATCTGGTGCTCGTCGATCCCGGCACGTACACGGGCGATGTTTGCTCCTGGTACCAGCCGAACGTCACGGTTCGCTGCCCGGGACCCGGACGCGCCGTGCTCGTCGCCAACGGCGCCATCGAGAGCGACAAGGCAATCTGGGTGGTCGGCGCCAACGCTCCCGGCTTCACGGCTGATGGCTTCGAATTCACCGGCGCCGTTTCCACGGCAGGCAATGGGTGCGGCATTCGCGTCGACTCGAACAATACCGGATGGGTCGCGATCCGGAACTGCTATTTCCACGACAACCAGATGGGAATTCTGGCGTCGCCCGATTCACTCCTGGTCGAGCACTGCGAGCTGGCGCACACGCTCCCGACCACGGTGTGCGATCCCACGTGTCGGGACGGCTTCGAGCACAACATCTATGTGAACACCAACACCTGCCGTGTGGTGGTCTTCCGCTACAACTACTCGCACCGCGCCTGGAACGGGCACCAGTTCAAGAGCCGCGCGCAGAACACCTACGTCATGTACAACCGCCTCGCGGATGAGGACGCGAACAGCACCTACACGATCGATGTCCCGGACGGCGGCCGCGCGTACATCATCGGAAACATCGTGGAGCAGGGCCCGAACTCGGCGAATAGCGGAATCATCTCGTACGCGGCCGAGAGCGCGAACAACGGCGTTCTCGACCTCTACGTCGTCAACAATACGATCGTGAACGACAAGTCTAGCGGGACCTTCGTCCAGTCGCGCGCCGGCTCGACGGTCCGGATCGTGAACAACATCATGTACGGCCCGGGGACGACCTGGTCCGGCGGCATCGTGACGGCCACGAACAACTACCTCGAGCCGAACATGACGAACGCCGCGGGATTCGCGAACCCGGCCGCAGCCGACTACCACCTGACCTCGGCCTCGCCCGTTTCGATCGTAAACGCCGGCATCCCCCCTGGTCTCTCGCTCACCGGGTTCAATCTCATGCCGACGAGCCAGTACGTCTACGACGAGGGAGGAACGACCCGTTCCCTGCTCGGGGCGATCGATCTGGGAGCGTTCGAGTACGGGATCGGATCCGGCGGTCCGCCGGACGTGACCGCCCCCGCGAGCATACGAGACCTGCGAAGCCGTTGAAGGGAGTGGGTCGCTAGGCTCGACCCGCGGTCCAGCCCGACGCTGAGAAGCCTGGGAACGTCCCGGGCACTCCTCATCGTCGGGCTCTCTTTTTTTCTGGTGATCCTCCTCTATCACCACGCGCGCGCCGCGACCGGGGAGAGCATCAACCGTCGGCATGAAGGGGCGCTCATCTACTGGACGCTGCGGCCCCTCGCCGCGCTCCTCGTCGCGAGCCTGATCGCCTACATCGTGAACCCGGCGTGGATGCGCTGGGCCTGGATGCCGCTGCCGGGGAAGGTGCGGGCCGCGGGCGTTGCGGCGGGCGTCTGCGGGACGCTTCTACTGACGTGGACGCTCCGAAGCCTTGGGAAGAATCTCACCGACACGGTGGTGACGCGGGAGAAGGCCACGCTGGTCCAGGGCGGCCCGTATCGCTGGGTGCGTCACCCCTTCTACGACGCCCTCACGCTCCTGATTCTCGCCGCCGTCCTGATCACAGCGAACGCGTTCCTGCTGTTCTCGGGCGCGGCGGTGTTGGCGCTGCTCTGGGTGCGGACGAAGAGGGAGGAGGAATTCCTTCTGGCGCGTTTCGGGAATCAGTACCGGGCGTACGCGGTTCGGACCGGGAGGTTCTTTCCGAGACTGTGGGTGAACCTGCCCTGCTTGGAGCGGTGAAGACGCGGTCATTATCTTCCCGCGGAGCTGGCGGGCGCTGGCGCGCACTCGTACACGGTGGGCAACCTCACTGCCGGTTCGGAAGAAGCCGCACGCTACAGGCGATGAGCGGCGCCGAATCGCGGAGGCAAGAAGAATCAGGTCTCGGGGCAAGAGAATTAGCGGCCCACCGTGACATATTTGGCTTGACCGGATCCTGACATACTTTCTAGCATGCCGCCCGCACGTCCGTGTACGACGTGCAGCGTCGTCCCCCCCACACTCAGGAGGTCCCATGAGAACGCCTCGTCTCCGGTCGTTCCTCATCTTCGCCGCGCTCGCATTGCTCGCGTTCGGGTGCGCGAAGAAACCTTCGAGTCTCGTGACACCAACCGCGGACCGCTCTTCGGGGCGTGCGCCAGTGATCAGCCGGGCCGCGGGTGGACAGGCCGTCCCGGGCGCCTACATTGTCGTCTTCAAGCAGGCCCAGGCGATGGCTGACGTGGATGGAGTCGTCAATGAGCTTTCCACGAAGCATGGGTTCAGCGCGCAGTTCCGCTACAAGCACGCGCTGCGTGGGTTCGCTGCCAAGCTGACCCCGGTCGCGGTGGAGGCGCTGCGCAACGACGCGCGTGTCGCGTACATCGAGCAGGACCAGATCGCGCACGCGATCGCCACGCAGACCAATCCGCCCTCGTGGGGTCTGGATCGGATCGATCAGCATCCGCTTCCTCTCGACAACGCCTACACCTACAACCAGACGGGCGCCGGCGTTGACGCCTACTGCATCGATACCGGCATTCGCTTCACGCACGTCGACTTCGGCGGCCGGGCGGTGGCCGGGGTTGATGAGATCACCCCGGGCGGCACAGCGGCGGACGGGAACGGGCACGGGACGCATACTGCGGGAACCCTTGGCGGGTCGAGCTACGGTGTCGCGAAGGGTGTTCATCTGATCGCCGTTCGAGTGCTCGACAACAGCGGTTCCGGAACCTACTCGCAGGTGATCGCGGGCGTGGATTGGGTCACCGGCGATCACACGACGCACCCCGCGGTTGCGAACATGTCGCTGGGCGGGCCGGTCTCGACGGCGCTCGATCAGGCGGTGCGGAACTCGATCGCCGATGGGGTGACCTATTGCGTCTCGGCTGGTAATTCCTCAGCGGATGTGTCGACCCAGTCGCCTGCCGATGTCGCCGAGGCCATCACGGTTGCCGCGACCGACATCAATGACGGGTTCGCGAGCTTCTCCAACTTCGGATCGGGCGTGGACATCGCGGCTCCCGGCGTGGGCATCACCTCCGACTGGAACACCAGCAACACCGCGACGAACACGATCTCGGGCACCTCCATGTCATCGCCTCATGTGGCCGGGGCCGCCGCGCTGTACCTCGAGACCAATCCGTCCGCGACTCCGGCTCAAGTGGCTTCCTTCCTGGCCTCCGCGGCAACGAACGGGGTGATCAGCGGCGTCCCGTCGGGAACGGTCAACAAGCTGCTCTACGCGCTCATCGCCGGCGGACCGCCGCCGCCGCCGCCGGCCGCCCCGGTCCTGAGCTCGCCCGCCGACGGCGCGACGGGTGCCTCCACCAGCCCGACGCTGACGTGGAACGCCTCGTCCGGCGCGGCGTCGTACCGGGTCCAGGTATCGACCAGCTCGTCCTTCGCAAGCACGGTCTACGACCAGTCGGGCATTACGGGCACCTCGACGAACGTTTCGGGGCTCGCCGCCAGCACGGTCTATTACTGGCGGGCGAACGCCACGAACGCGGGGGGCACGAGCGGG
>JACXTT010009681.1_pt1 | contig 13128 bp, 5 predicted proteins | sample 9270951 | NCBI WGS metagenome assembly JACXTT01 (sample SAMN15532306, study PRJNA645909) | rock metagenome | isolation source: weathered quartz diorite | place: Puerto Rico | collected 2017-06-21
TATTTCAGCTAGGGCCGAGGCTCCCGAGTGCAATGATGGGCATTGTTCAGGCATCCGGCGGTCACAACACTCCGGTGTTCTACGTTAGCGATAACACCGGCCTATGGAAATGGACCAACGGCATGGCCAACTGGCAGCAGCTTGTTCCTCAGGCGGGAAGCGCACAGCAGGCAGTCCGTTTCTACGTAGATCCGTACCGTCCGAATAAAATTTATCTCATCGACAATACGCACGTATGGCGTTCCGACAATGGCGGAGGGTCATGGTCGATTAACGTGCCTCTCGAAGGTTGCCTCACGGGAGGCAGGTCGTTTCCGGTTACTTTGCCCGGTAGCTCAACACCTAATGAAGCACTTCTCCAGGACATGGTGTTCGATCCTAACGATCCGGCAGTCATCATTGCAGTCGGTCCGGCGGGAGTGTTTATTACTGATGACGATGGCGCGAACTGGAGCACCATGGCGCGTTTCTCCGCCTTGCAAACCCGCGTCATGTCTACATTCCTGGACACCACAACCAATGCGCTGCTGCCTTCACTTTATGTCTCGACACCGTATCGCGGGCTGCTGAAGATCACGTACGTCGCGACCAATCCGGTCACGAATGTCTTGGTGAAGTTGGGAGTGGGTGAAATAGAGAAACAGGCGAAGAAATTCGACGTGTTTCGAAAGACGCCATATCCCGACCCGTTCGTTACAAGCGCCGATCCGACGACGGCGGCGGGTAAGCTGCAAAAGGCGCTCACGGATGCGATCACGGCTAAGGCAAGCGCTAGCGGGCATGGTCATATCCTCAAAACACGAGATCCCAACGCCAGCGACTTCCGCGACATTTTTCCGATACCGTTCACGATTGCCGACGTCTCCGGAGCGAAGCCTTATCCAGTCGCACACTACAACGGCGATGAAGTGGACTTCACTGCAAGCGAGCCCAAGCTGGCCGTCTTGTTCGCGGCTATTGAACTTCGTACCATGCTTCGCCGGTTTGCGAACGATCTGGGAATCATCTCGACGCAGCAGTTCCTGGACGCTCTAAAGTTCCTCGAGCCGAAGATTTTGAACAAAGTCCCTCTCATCAAAGATGCCAAGAATGTCCTGGGGCAAAAGCTGCCGATAAAAGATCTGCAACGCCTTCCGGACTACACGCGGATATTCGAGATCATCGACTCCGGACCCCAACTCCAGATTAATTTCAAGGGCGCCATCTTTGCAGAACCGGATCCAAACATTAAAAAGAAGGACTACGATTTCGGCCGTTCTCTGTTCGACATGATCGTCAACAGCGGCGACGAGACCGCGCAAAACTGCATCGATGCTATCGGATACGCGTTCATCAATGGAGCGCTCGAGGCCGGAGGATTCTTTGAACGGCCGACGCCAAGCGATCCCAAAACTTTTCGAGGCATCTGGGTCGGCGGCAATTACGCGGTCGAGAGGATCAGGGGCGTGATGTCGGTGAATGATGGTCCTGCACAGTTCGCCGGCACAACGAGGCAGTTCGCGAAATTACTCGCTCTAGTCCGTGCCGGAACCTTCGCCGATCCCGCCGATCCGCCGGATGGCGACCTTACGCAATTCCTGCTGAAGAAGGCGCAAAACGGAACATTTGGTAGGGCCTTGAGTTTTGGTTTCGCATTTAGTTATCAAATGAACTCGTTGGGCGTTGCGCAACTGGGCTTCAACAACCCTCTCGCCCATTGGGTTTTCTCGGAAGTCGCCATGATCAAAAACGAGAACCCCAAACAGAAAACATACGTCGTCGCCTGGCAAAACATGGAATTCGAAAAACAAGGGAGCGGTCCTCCAACGGTTCCGACCGTAGGCGGTCACCTCTTGTACTCAAAGAATGACATCGTCGACATCATTCTCAATACGGTCGCTGCATACGAATAAGAAAATTCTGTGCCACGAATCGAAGACGTTAGTCCTGACCTGAATCGCACGAAGCTTCAATTGCGACGCGTTGAGCATTCCGTGGCGGGCCGCGGCTTGACCATCGTGGCTTCGCCGGACGGTAAGCGAGTCTACGCCGGCAATAACTCCGGTGTTTGGCGCTCGAATGACGGCGGTGCGAACTTTATCCACATGACGAGGCCTCAACCGCCGCAAGGAACGACATCGGTCCCCGGCGCCCTGCTGTCCCTCGATGTTTATGACTTGGCCGTCTGCATCACAGATCCGAATATCGTGCTGGCGGCAACTAACTTCGACATCCGGAGGCCAGGTAACAACGGGATCTATCGTTCGACGGACGGCGGCGTTAATTGGACACTCGTTCAGGCGCTGGGTGCTAACGGCCAAATTGCCGCTACCGACGAGCCTTCTCTCTTTTTTTCGGGTGGCGGCCAAGCTGGCTTGCTTAAGAGCACCGATTTCGGTGCCACCTGGAACTTTCTACCTTTGTCGCCGTTTAACTTAGGACCTGACAGCGTCTTTCATGTCGCCTTTGGTCCAAAACCGGAAGCGACTCGACGCATCTATGCACTCGGCACGCGCCTATGGTTCTCCACGGATGGCGGTGCCAACTGGCAGGAAGACACGAATGTTCCGATGCTGGGAGGGCCTCCCAACGATGCGGTTGGGCTCAGCACGCGGGTGATGGCGATTCATCCCTCGGACCCACAGGTTGTCTTCCTGATAGACCTGGTCAACGATAAAGGCACCGTCTGGCGGGGGACTCCCGGAACGCCCGGCGTGTGGACCTCGCTCCCCAATCTTCCATCCAACGTTCCCGATACCACACCGAGTGGAACGCGCTATATTCACGTTCATCAGTCTCCAACCCACATCTATTTGTTTGCATCCGACCAATCTAGTACACAGATGTCGATCGGAGATTCTCCAGTGGTTTGGCGTCAGTTCGATGATCCACGATTTATGCACCTCGATCCCCACGCCATCTGGATGACCCCGGACTTCCGGCATCACTCCGAAGGCGGCCGCGGCAGAATCTGGCAAATCAACGACGGCGGAGTTTACTTCAGCACCGACGGAGCGAAGACGTGGCAGCGCGCACGGGGTTTCAACACGCTAGGCTGCGTCAACGTCGCTGTCAGTCCAGTGAACGCAAAGCCGGCGGCGATCTGTCTCCAGACGGGAGACAATGGAGCGTTTTTCAGCAGCGACGGTGGCCGGAATTGGACCTCTGCCGATTACCAGCAGGGCGACAACGACACCGCGTTCGTCGATCCGAAGCAGCCTCGATTGATGTATGTGTTTGCGCCCCGTGGCAGTGGCGTCTCCGCCGGTGTCCGGCTTGTCGTGTACAAGGCACCACCAGGCAAAGCTGTAGATGCTGGAAGCGGCACTGGTCAAAGACGGCAAATCTTTAGTCCCTCGATTCCCAATCCAAGTCTTCCAGAGCCTCGGCAGTTCAGCTGGAATTGCGTCAGCTTTTTTACGACAAAGGGCTATCGGCCGTTGATTCTCACGTTACCTACTGAATCGCCCAGACCGGGCGGCGACTTTATCACTATCGTGTACAGGGCAACGGGTTCGTTTCTGATGCGCACGACGAAATTGGGAACAACGGCCATCAGCCAATCGGATTGGAACTCGACTGCAACCACCGAAGCCTCGGGAGCCAAGGTTTTTCAGCAGGGACCTCAACTTCCGGAGCTAGAGATGAGCATCGTCCAGGCGTCAGGCGGACACGCCACGCCCGTGTTTTATGTCGGCGACACCATAGGCTTGTGGAAGTGGACCGATGGTATGGCTGACTGGCAGGCATTGATCCCACTGGGAGGAAATGCACCGCTGCAGGCAGTGCGTTTCTATGTGGATCCATTCAGACCTGATCGCATTTTTCTAATCGATGCGGCGCACGTCTGGCGGTCCCCAGATGGCGGCACAAACTGGGCGATCAACCAACCGCTCGAAGCCGCGTTGACGGAGAACGGCGCGTTTCCCGTAGCCCTCCATTTTGGTTCGACTCCCAATGAAGCGATTCTCCAGGACATGGTGTTCGACCCCTCAGATCCCGCGCTCATCATTGCAGTCGGTCCGGCAGGCGTGTTTTCCACGATTGATGACGGCGCACACTGGGACACGGTCGTTCGTTTCTCCGCCTTGCAGACCCGCGTGATGACCACGTACCTTGACGCCGTTTCCGACCCAACACTGCCGGCGCTTTACGTCTCAACGCCTTCCCGCGGACTCTTGAAGGTCACGTTTCCCGCGAAGAATCCTGTCGCGAATTTACTGACGAAGACCGGACTTGGAACGATCGAGGATCAGGCGAAAAGGTTCAGCGTGTTTCGGGCAACACCTTTCCCGGATCCCTTCATTACCAGTCCCGATCCAGCCAATCCGAACACGGCAAGGCCCGAAGGTAAGATGCAAAAGGCGCTGACCGATGCGATCACCGCGATGGCAGGGGCTCACGGGCATACCTTGAAAACACGCGATCCCAACGCGGCTGATTTCCTCGACATTTTCCCGATACCGTTCACGATTGCCGATGCCACCGGCGCCAAGCCATACCCAGCGGCGCACTACAACGGCGATGAAGTGGACTCTGTCGGCTCGCAGGCCAATCTGGCGGTGCTCTTCGCCGCAATGGAACTTCGGATGATGGTCAGGCGATTCGCCAACGATATAGGAATCGTCTCCGCGCAAGATCTGACGGACGCATTGAAGCTTCTCGAACCGCAAATTTTGAACAAAGTACCGCTGTTCAAGAATGCCAAGGACGTCTTCGGCCGGCGGCTGCCGATCAAGGATTTTCAACGTCTGCCCGATTACGCGCGAATACTCGAGCTCAACGATTCCGGTCCTGAGCTGAAGATTGATTTCAAGGGCGCCGTTGCTGCAGAAGTCGATCCGAATAAAAAGAAGAAGGATTACGATTTCGGTCGTTCGTTGTTTGACATGATCGTCAACAACGATCCACAGACAGCGCAGAATTGCTTCGACGCGCTCGGATACGCGTATATCAACGGCGCCCTCGAGGCCGGCGGATTTTTCGAACGGCCCAATCCTAACGACCCGACGACATTTCGCGGCATCTGGGTTGGCGGCAACAATGCGGTGGAGAGGATCCGAGGCGTGATATCGATCAATGACGGACCGGCAACGTTCACTGGAACTACCAATCGGTTTGCAAAACTGCTCGCATTAATTCGCGCAGGAACGTTCGCCGACCCCGACGACCCGGGAGGCGACCTCATGAAAACGCTGTTGAACCAGGCGCAGACCGGAGCTTCCGGCACGGCGTTGAGCTTCGGCAGCGTCTTTACGTATCAAATGAACTCATTGGGTTTTGCTCAGCTGCGCGCTCGCGACCCCTTGACCAATAGAGTTGGCTCCGAAGTCGCAATGATCAAAAGAGAGAACGCCAAGAAAAAGAACTATGTCGTAGCCTGGCAAAACAGAGAATTCGCCCAAAAAGGCAACAACCCTCAAACCGTCCCGACCTTGGGCGGTCACCCTTTGTACTCACAAGCCGACGTCATCGACATCATTTCCAAGACGGTTGCTGCGTACGAATAACGTCCTCAGGACGAATTGCGGAGACGAGGAGGATCAGGTCATCCTGCGGCGGTCGAAAATACCTCTACAGGCTGACCTGCCCTTTACGCTGCAGTTGGATTTTCGCGCCGGGGGCCTGAAATCCGGACGGAACGTGGAAACGGTATACGCAGAATTCCAGCAAAAGTGAGTTCCTGCCAGGCCTTTTCCAGAGCGATAAATATCCTGCTAATTCCTCTCATGACATTTACCTCCTGACCAAGATCTGAATCGACTGTTTCAAGCAAATCCGGAACCCAAGACCCGGCCCAAGCAGAATCAGGTACCTGGAGCGACTCGTCATGCGAAAAACAACAAAGTTTGTCACTCTTAACGACGAATGGCGTTAATGCGCATTTTGGGGGATCTACCTTGACCCTTTTCAATGCGTGAGCCTATTGTTGCAACACAAGCCATGATTGATCGACGCGGTTTTATTTGGGGAGGCTTCGCGGCAGTGGCGCGTGGCGCTAAACGAACAGCTCGTCTTGAAACATTAACGCAGTGGTTAAATGCCTCGCATGAAGCGCGTCAACAAGCGTTACAGCAATGCCTGGATCGCATTCGTAAAATGGATGCGTCGATTCATGCCTGGGTCCAGGTGTCCCCGCAGAAACCGACCGGAACCGGCAACCTAACCGAGATCCCTTTCGGAGTGAAGGACATCATCGAAACGCGCGGCTTGCTGACTGAATACGGTTCGCCGATTTACAAAGGACGGATCGGCACAATCGACGCTGCTATTGTCCGTGAATTGCGGCAACGCGGGGCAATACTGCTTGGAAAGACCGAGACCACCGCATTCGCGTATGCCACGCCCGCGCCCACACGAAATCCACGTAATTTGCAACACACGCCGGGCGGAAGCTCCAGTGGTTCTGCGGCCGCAGTCGCGGCTGGAATGGTTCCCGTCGCTGTGGGAGAGCAGACGAGAGGTTCGGTGTTGCGGCCAGCTTCTTACTGTGGCGTCTGTGGTTTCAAGCCGACCTTTGATCTTCTCCCGATGGAGGGAGTTCTCCCCCTGGCAAAGAGCCTCGACACGCTTGGACTCTTCACGCATACCGCAAACGATATGTTTGCGCTCTGGGAAGCGATGGGATATTCCACCGGTCAGGTTGAGGATTTTCCATTTGCAGCGCCCGACCCCATTCCCGCGGTCGAGCCTTCAATGGCTGTCGCGTTCAGAAATGTTCTATCGGTCTTGCGTACCGCTGGTGTGTCGATCAAGCCGATCAACATCTCGGAGATGCTCGCCAAATTGGCTGATGCGAACCGCACCGTCATGTTCTACGAAGGCGCTCGATTCCACCAGCAACGCTTCGCGGAGTACGGCTCGCGGCTAGGTGATCTTGCAGATCTGGTTCGCGATGGGTTGCAAATTCCTAAAGAGCGTTACGACGAAGCTCTTCGATACATCTCCGAGTGCAGAGTTCGAGTCGCAGAGATCTACAAAGGAACTCCTGTAATTTTGGTGCCGGCCGCGACCGGGCCTGCGCCGTTTGGACTGTCATCCACTGGCGATCCGAGCATGAATGCACCGTGGACCGCGTTGGGAACGCCCGCCATTTCAATTCCGATCCCAATTGTGAACGCCCTACCACTGGGGCTGCAACTCACTGCGGATCGGGGACAAGACGCTAGAGTCGTTCGTACTGCAGTGCGTGTGGAAAGAATGCTGAACAGCAGGCTGAGAAACGCGCAAAGTTAAGCGAAATCCGTATATGGCTTTCGTGGGCGTAGCCACCAACCGCTCAGTTTCGCGAAGCCGATCGCAATCGGAATGACCGGCCACCACACGTGCACGATTCTCGACTGAATGATTCCAAGGTTTGTCAGGAGAAACACCAGCCCAAATGAAACCAGCACGACCCCGGCGAAGAACCGCCATACTCCGCGCCCTCTCGATTTCCAGTCTGATCGCATGATTGTCGCCTCCGTCCGCAAACGGTACCGAACGAGTGCGCAGAGGAACAGGTCTGATCGGCGAGCGGCGGTTCTAAACCGGTGATCGCCACCGGATGACCACCGCATGTGCCGTTAAATGTCATTTATGCACGAGAAACCGCGTTTAAAAGGCCATTTCTAGAAACTTGCTGGGTCGGAAATCGCCCTGGGCCAAAATTTATCGAGACAACTCTTGCCTTCCGCCCGGCAAAGCAATAGCTTTTCTATACACCAGCCATTGTTCCAGGAGGGAGAAGTCGATGAAAAAACTCTTACGAATTGCTTTGGCAGGTTTCGTAACCCTTGCCGCGTTGCTGGCGACGAATGTGAGCGGCCAGGAGACAAACCATTTCCGGTCGGCGCCAACCGCTGCGGACTGCACCTTCTTACGAGACCCAGATCAATTCTTGAAATCTAGGGAGATTCATAGGAGGGATGTGTCTCAATGGACCGAAATGGTTCGCAGCCAGCCGAGAGACGGCGTCCAGCGAATCGCGATGCCTGACACGGCCGCGGCGTCTGCAACTATGCCGCGCAAGAACTTCATCGACGAGTACATCTTTGGTCGCATGGAACGCGACGGCATCAAACCGGCTGCGTTGTCGTCAGACATCGAATTCCTCAGACGCGTCACATTTGATCTGACCGGCCGGCCTCCAACGAATGCGGATCTGTTTACTTTCGTTGGAGACACGAATCCGAACAAGCGAGACCTCGTGATTGACAAGCTTGTCTGGACCGAAGAGTTCGTCGACAAATGGTCGATGTTCTTCGGCGACCTTTATAAGAACAACGTCACGTCTACCAACGTCACGCGTTACCAGCAAGGCCGCGATACGTTCCACAAGTACATTTATGATTCGATCGCCACGAATAAACCTTACGACCAGATGGTCCGGGAGATGATCACTGGAGAAGGTGACAACTTCGTCAATGGAGCCACGAACTGGCTGGTGGGAACGCAGATCGCGATGGGGCCGGTTCAGGATACGTACGACGGCGGAGCAGTGAATGCTGCGCAGATGTTTCTTGGCATCAATGTCGTGGATTGCCTGCTGTGTCACGACGGGGCTCGGCATCTCGATACGTTGAACGTGTGGGGAAAGAACGAAAAGCGCATCAATATGCAGGGGCTTTCCGCGTTCTTTGCCCGGGCGCGTATAAACCGACAGCCTATCAGCCAGACGAATTACGCGAAGTTCGTCGTCAACCAAGTCACGGCCGGCGATTACATGTTGAATGCGAACAGCGGCAATCGACAACCGCGTGTAGCCGTCAATGGTGTCAACCTAGTCCGGCCCAAATATCCGTGGAGTGGCGCATCAACCATTCCCGATGGTGCGGATCGCCTGCAGTCGTTAGCTGCAACGCTCACGAGTGACATTCAGTTTTCCCGCGCAACGGTCAACTATATTTGGGGAAAGTTCATGGTGGAGCCGTTTGTTTCGCCGGCGAACGCATTCGATCTGGCGCGTCTAGATCCGCAGAATCCGCCGCCGGCGCCCTGGACGCTCCAGCCAACGAATCCGGAGCTTTTGAATGCGATGGCTCAGTGGTTCCAGCAGAGCGGCTACAACATTCGTTTGCTGATGATGACCATCGCCAAGTCCAATGCGTATCAATTGAGCTCGGATTACCCGGGCGAATGGAAACTGGACTACGTCCCGTATTACGCGCGTAAGTTTGTTCGGCGTCTCGATGCTGAAGAAATACATGACGCCATAGTGCAAACGACGTGGATCACTCCCAGCTACACCGTAGATTACGCGGGATCTTTGTACCCGTGGCCGAACGTCAGTTGGGCGATGCGTTTCCCGGATACGACTGAACCGCGCTCGAACACTGCAGTGCAGCAATTCCTGAACGCATTTGGGCGCGGAAATCGTGACCAGACCCCCCGTGATGCGAGCGGTTCAGTGCTCCAGGCTCTCAACTTGATGAATCATACTTTCGTCACGACTCGCATCCATTCGACCAACAACGGTTCAAGTGTGCAGTGGATCCTTCGATGCACGACGGACCGACAGACGATTGTTGAACATCTCTTTCTGTCGACGTTGTCGCGCCCGCCGAGTCCAGCAGAACTGACCACGGGGTTGCAAGTCATGCAGTCGCTCGGGAACACGCGTGGCGCTGAGGCGATCCAATGGGCGCTGATCAACAAACTCGAATTCATTTTCAACTACTGATCCAAGGAGGGAAGCCATGATTATCAATCGTCGCGTATTTTTTGAGATCGCAGGCGCAGGGGTTGCGGGCTACTTCGTCTCTCCGATGGAGATATTCGGGCAAGGCGGAGTCACCCAGCGGGCTGTTCCGATGATGAACACCGCTCAGAATGTGATCTTCATACTGCTACCGGGAGCACCGAGTCATACGGACACATTCGATTTGAAAGTAGGATCCTGGACGCCGGCAGCCTTCGCGCCGACAACGATGGACGGTGTGGACTTTCCCGCCGGTTTGTTTCCAACTCTCGCGTCTCAGTGGTCGAGACTTGCTTTGGTGCGCAGCTGTCAGTCGAACGGGCTGGTTCATTCACTGCTCCAGACTTGGAATCAGATCGCCCGTAATCCGGTGAGTGCAACCGGAGGTATTGCACCAAATATCGGCTCGATCGTGGCACTGGAGTTTGAGTCGACGCGGCGTTCGGGACAAATGCTGCCGGGCTTCCTCTCGTTGAACACGGGCGGCAACCTCGTGCGCAACGGCTACCTGGCGGCACGGTACTCTCCCTTCGATGTCACTGCCAATGCGGGAGGACTGTCGAATCTCACGCACCCCGATGGCGCCGCCAGTTTTCAGGACAAGTATGCGGTGCTGGAGGCTTTTAATAAGGCCAACCCGATGCGCGTCGACTTCGAACAGATGCATGACTTCTTTATAAGCGCCAATAGCATGATGAGCGATCCGAACGTCAATAACGTGTTTCGATTTTCGACGGCGGACCAGCAGAGATACGGCAACAGCGGTTTCGGGAGCTCGTGCATTGTGGCGCGCAACCTTGTTGCTGGAGACTTGGGGACACGTTACATCCAGATCAATCTCGGCGGCTGGGACAATCACTCCAACATCTACCAGGCGAATGCCGGAATCTTCCCGTCGGCCAGACAACTGGATCTCGGGCTCGGTAACCTCATCGCTGACCTCGCGGGGACCGTTGCATCGAACGGTCGCACACTTCTCGACAACACCTTAATTGTGGCGAAAGGCGAGTTCGGTAGGACCGTTGGACCTCTAAACAACCAACAGGGACGCGACCATTTCGGCGTTCACTCCACGCTCTTCGCGGGCGGCGGCGTCATCGGCGGCCGCGCGATAGGCTCGACAACGTCGGATGGACGGTTTGTTGATACACCTGGCTGGTCTCAAGACCGCATCATTGGTCCGGAAGATGTCTCTGCGACGATCTACTCTGCTCTCGGTATCAACTATACGACCGTGCGACGAGACGATCCGGTGGGCCGCGGTTTCCAGTACGTGCCGGATCTCGCAAACTGGCCGGTGTACGCGATCACTGAACTGTTCCGGTAGACGTCACCGATCACCCATTGCCTCAGATATGACCCGCCCCTAGCATGGACGGCTTGTTCGGCCGCTAATAGACCTGGCCGCGCGCATCAAGGAGGAGCTCGCATGCACTCTCGAATCGGACGCCTGATCGCTTGTCTGTCTCTTTGGATTCCTTTCTCAAGTGCCGTTGTTCAGTTGGAAGCTGCCAGTGTTACACGATCGTGGCGATAGCCAGCGATGTGGTGGGCAACACAACGACAGTGACTGCGACGTGCAGCGTGCCCAAGCCCTAAATGGGACAGTCCCCGGAAAATGGGGACTGTCCCCATTTATTGTGCAAGTCCTACCATGAATGTTCCCAGGCTCGGGATGTTCCCGCTCGGGGTGACAATCACGATCACATGTTGTCCCGGCGTCGCGCCGGCGCTTATGGTCATGTTGGCGTTGATCGTATCGCCTTGAATGTTGACATTCGTCAATGTAATTGCGGGATCAGGCGCGCCATTGATATAGAACTGCACTCCTTGGATACCGCCCAGCCAATATCTGTGGATACTTTCGAAATACGCGACGACTGTCAGCGGAATGTTCGTCTGCAGGATGGCGGCGCCGCTCGGCGTTGCGACAGTTTGGACGTTGACCACACTTAGACTGACGGGGTCGCTGGCTCCTCCCACGCTTGTGACCGAAACCATGCGATCTCCCAGAGCGGCCCTTGGATCGGTAGTGAATGTCGAAGTAATTGACGTTCCGTCGATCGTATTCAATGATCCCGTCGAGATCCCGCTTCCGCTCACCGAAACCAGAACTCGTCCCGGAACGAAGTCCGATCCAGTCAAAGTGAGCGCCATCGACGTTCCCGGAAAAACGACATTCGGATAGATCAGTTGCACTACGGGGCGTTTCGCCGACGAGATGTCCAACAGGTTTGGAAACACGGATGATCCTGCCGGCGAGAAGAATTGCAACGTACCCGACGACGCTTGGCCGGGCGCGCTGCTGAATAAAACGATTTCTGTCGAATATCCCGAGCCGTCGACGACCTGAGGAACGATGACATCGGGTCCCGGACGTTCGGGTTGGGCCGGATACGCGGTGAAGAGCGCTTCACCGCGCTCGTTGATGTGTCTGCGGATGCCCACGGCGGCCACCCCGGCCTGGCTTGCTCCTATTCGCAGAATCCCCTGCATGGATCGAGGTAGATTTGCGAAGCCCTGAATCGTGGATAGCAGATTTGCGGCTTGACCCAGCGGCGCCAGGCTCACTGAACTTCTAGCGAGAACGACACCGGCCAAATCCGTAAGTTCGAGAGTTACGATTGTGGCGCTCGTGGACGGATTCGCTAACGCAAGGCCACTCTGAATTCCGAAGTTCTGGTCCGATTCGACGTACATCCGATAAGCCGAGTCCAGTGCTGTGATGGGAACGGTGATTTCGGTGATCCGAATCGATGCGGGTCGATAAGAGAGCGTCGCAAAACCTGCTGGTGTGCGGCTGCTGGAATCTGGAACGACGCGGATCGACCCAACTGAGGTCGTGACCGGGACCATTGCGTTTTGGATCTGCCGAAATCCCCGGGGCGCAATCGTGAAAGATTGAGATTCCGTGATTCGTCCGGTTGTATCCAAAAACTGTGCTGCGCCGCTTATGGCTTCATCGGTTGGATTGATCAAAGTCGTCTCTGTTGCCCAGCCACCGCCGCTGGCAAAATGCGGGATGAGTACGGTCGATCCAATCGGCACGGGCAGTGACAAATCGACGATGGGAAGCGGTGTCATCAGAAACTCGGACCGTTCGTTGACATATGTCCGAAGCGCGGCCACGCCGATCGGGAGAGTTGAGCCGAACGTCAACGTGCCGGTGAGGGGCCCTCTTATATTGAAAGGCGCTTCGGTCGCGAAGCTTGCCGTCTGTCCATTCGGCGAGATGCTCAAAGTGCCGCTTGAGCTGCTGGAACCGGAGCCATCGATTATGGAGAACGAGACAATTGCAGCTTGGGTATTTGGATTCGCGAACACTAGCGCCGTGTTCAATGGCCCACTGATGTTGAGCAGGACGCGTCCGTTCTGAATGGGTTGCATTCCGCTGAGCGCTGTCTCGGTTGCGAGTAGCCCGTTGTATCGAAGCGAAAAGATTGCAAGAGCTGACGGTCGCGATACGCCTG
>JACXTT010009682.1_pt1 | contig 13127 bp, 12 predicted proteins | sample 9270951 | NCBI WGS metagenome assembly JACXTT01 (sample SAMN15532306, study PRJNA645909) | rock metagenome | isolation source: weathered quartz diorite | place: Puerto Rico | collected 2017-06-21
GTCGCCGTGGACGATCGGGGCGGGGCGGTCTCGATGACCACGTCGGTCGAGGCGTCCTTCGGCTCGCATCTGATGGTCCGCGGCTTCATGCTCAACAACCAGCTCACCGATTTCTCTTTCCTGCCGAGCGAAAACGGCAAGCCCGTGGCCAATCGCGCCGAACCCGGCAAACGCCCGCGCTCGTCGATGGCGCCGACACTGGTATTTGACCTGGCCAGCGGGAAGTTCGTTGGCGCGTTGGGTTCGGTGGGCGGCTCGCAGATCATCGAGCACGTCTCGAAGACGCTGGTCGGCCTGCTGGACTGGAACATGGACGTGCAGGCGGCTGTTGGCATGGCCAACTTCGGCGGTCGCAACGGGCCGACTGAACTGGAGCAGGGGCTCGTCACGCCGGCGCTGGCCGATGCCCTGAAGCAGCGCGGTCACAAAGTGACCGAGATCGAGATGACCAGCGGCACGCAGGCCATCATGCGCCGCAAGCGTGCAGACGGCCGGCAGGTCTGGGCGGGCGGTGCCGACCCGAGGCGCGAAGGGGTGGCGCTCGGGGACTGAGCGCCCGAGGCATGAAGATGGCGGGATCAGTGGTCCCGCCTTTTTTGTTTTCTATCGGACTTTCTTCAATGCGCTGGCGCCATCAGGCGTCCAGCTTCACGCCTGCAACCCTGACCACCTTGGCCCAGCGCGTTTCCTCGGTCTGGTAAAAGCGGCTGGTTTCGGCAGGAGTCATCGTCACCACTTCCGCGCCCTGGCCGGCCAGTTGCGCGCGGATCTCCGGCGAGCGGATGATGCGGATCAGCTCCGCGTTGACGCGCGTGACGATGGCCTCGGGCATTCCCGCCGGTGCCATCACGCCTTGCCAGGTGCCGGATTCGAAGCCCGGCACGCCCTGTTCGGCGATGGTCGGCGTCTGGCCTACCAGCGGCATGCGGGTACGCTTGGACACCGCGATCAGCTTGAGCTTGCCGGCCTGCACTTGCGGCAGCGTGGCGAGCATGCCGTTCATCAGCACCTGTGCCGTGCCGCCGACGGTGTCGGCAATCGCCTGCGAACCGCCCTTGTAGGGCACGTACTGCCACTTCGCGCCGGTAGCCTGGGCCACCGCCACGCCGGCCAGGTGCGGGGCACTGCCAATGGCCGTCACGGCGAAGTTCAGCTGCGTCTTCTGCGACAGGTCCACCAGTTCCTTGAGGTTCGACACCTTGACCGACGGATGCACGACCAGCAGGTGCGGCGAGTAGGCCAGCATCGCCACGCCCTTCAGGTCCTTGGCAGGATTGAAGGTGAGCTTGGTATAGACCGATGGGCTGATGGCAAGCGCGCCCAGGTCGCAGAGCAGCAGCGTGTGGTTGTCGGTGCCAGACTGCGCCGCCATGGCCGCGCCGATATTGCCGTTGGCGCCGGGGCGGTTGTCGACCACGATGGGCTGGCCGAGCGCCTCGCCGAGCTGCTTGCTGATCATTCGGGCGATGATGTCCGACGAGCCGCCAGCGGGGTAGGGCACGATCAGCCGGATCGGGCGGTTGGGCCAGGCGTCAGCGGCATGGGCCAGGCGCGGCAGTACCACCGAGGTGCCGCCAAGCGCGCCGAGCGCGGCCAGGCTGGATGCCTGCTGAAGGAAGGTGCGACGAGAGGTCATACAATATCTCCGGAAATCGCTTAATTATCAGTCGTCATACAACATGGTTTGCATAGTAGACGGCTTTGCGCGATGTCGACACCGGGGAAATACTGAGGCTCCAGAAAACCCTGTAGATACAAGGCCAAGGCGCCCGAAACGCAACAGCGCGCCGTGGCGCGCTGTTGTCTGATGACGTGGTTCGACCGGCGGACGCCATGCGCTCCGCCGGTCTAGTGCTTATTGCTTCGCCTTCTTCGCGTACTCCCAGCCGATCTCTGCCATCGGGCGCGCACGCTTGCCGGCGTCGAGTGCCTGCGACGACGAGGCGGTGCCATCGACCACGCGCTTCATGATGCCCTGCAGGATGCCGGCGATGCGGAACATGCTGAAGGCCAGGTAGAAGTTCCAATCGCCGGTGATGGCGCGGCCGGTGCGCTGCTCGTACAGGCGGCGATAGGTCGCCTCGTCGGGGATGCCCAGCGCGGCATGGTCCACGCCCGCGATGCCGCGGAACTGGCCCGGTGCAATATGCCAGCTCATGCAGTGGTAGCCGAAGTCCGCCATCGGGTGGCCCAGTGTCGACAGTTCCCAGTCCAGCACGGCCAGCACGCGCGGCTCGGTCGGGTGGAACATCAGGTTGTCGAGGCGGTAGTCGCCGTGGACGATGCAGGTGAGGTCGGCGTCTTCCTGCGGGATGTGCTGCGGCAGCCAGTCCATCAGCGCATCCATGGCCGGGATCGATTCGGTCTCGGACAGCTTGTACTGCTTGCTCCAGCGTTCGATCTGGCGCTGGAAATAATTGCCGGGCTTGCCGTAGTCGCCCAGGCCGATGGCCTGGTAGTCGACGCTGTGCATGGCCGCGATCACGCGGTTCATCTCGTCGTAGATGGCGGTGCGTTCGGCCGGACTCATGTCGGGCAGCGACTGGTCCCACAGCACGCGGCCGCTGACGAATTCCATGATGTAGAAGGCGCGGCCGATCACCGATTCGTCCTCGCACAGCGCATACATCTTCGCGACCGGCACGTCGGTGCCGGCCAGTGCGGCCATCACGCGGTATTCGCGCTCGATCGCGTGGGCCGACGGCAGCAGCTTGCTCTTGGGGCCTGGCTTGGCGCGCATGACGTAGGTCTGGCCCGGCGTGACCAGCTTGAAGGTCGGGTTGGACTGGCCGCCCTTGAATTGCTCCACGCTCAGCGGGCCGGCAAAGCCCTCCACATGCTGGCCCATCCAGGCTTCCAGCGCTGCGATGTCGAAACGCTGCTGGTCCGCCACGGGGCGCGTGCCTTCGAAGTGCGATACGTTGCTGCTCATGCTGTCTCCGGTGATGTTCTGACGGTATCGGGTATGAAGATCGGTGTGCGGGCTGGCGGTTCAGGCAGCGGGCTGCCGTCCGCGCAGGTACTGGTGCAGCAGGACTTCCATGGTGGTGTGGCGCGAGCCGCTGTGCACGGGCGTGGGCGGCGAATAATTGGTCATGCGCACGACCCAGTCGAGCGGACCGTCGCCCATGTCCAGCACATTGATGCAGCCGGCGGTCTGCAGCAGCGTGCCAAAGAATACACGCCGACCGCAGGTGATAGCCTGCGACAGGATCGCCCGGTTGGTGCCGCCGTGCAAGACGAGCAGCGCCGTGTCCCAACCCGGGTCGTCGCGCAGGCGTTGCAGCGCGGGCAGCACGCGGTCGAGGAACTGGCCGACGGTTTCGCCGTTCAGGAAGCGCTTGTCCTCCGGCACTTCGCCTTCGAACGCGCCGACGAAGGCATCGCGCAGATCCTCGGTGGCAATCGCTGACAGGTCGCCGCCGCGGATTTCGCGGAAGTCGCGCCAGATTTCGGGCTGAACGTCCTGCATGTCGGCCAGTTCGGCCAGCACGAGCTCAGCGGTCTCCACGGTCCGGGGCAGGCCGCTGACGATGACGCGGTCAAAGCGGATGTTCTCGGTCGCGAACGCGCGCCCGGCGGCGGTGGCCTGCATGCGGCCGGTCTCGTTGAGCGGGACCATTTCGGGCAGCGCCGGGCGGCCGCCTTCATCGAAGTATGAGACGGCGCCATGGCGCATCAGGTAGATACGGCGGCGCGAGGACGGCGGCAATTCCATGCATGTCTCCCTAATGTACGCAAGCCCGTCTTGCGCGGGCTGTCTGCGGCGGCGCGCGACGCGCCGCGATGTTCAATGCAATGTTCAGCGGTAGCGCGGCTTGCGCTTTTCCAGGAAGGCGCTGATGCCTTCGCCGCCGTCCGGGTGGTGCAGCGCGGCTACGAAGTTGTCGCGCTCGGCCGCCAGGTGTTCGGTCAGCGAAGCCGTGGCCGCATGGTTGATCAGGCCCTTGATGCGGCCGACCGCATGTGGCGACTGCTCGGCCAGCCCTTCGGCCAGGCGCAGCGCTTCGGTCAATGCCTGGCCCGGCGGGGCCACGCGGTTGACCATCCCGAACTGCGCGAGCCGGGCGGCATCCACCGGCTTGCCTTCCATCATCAGCTCGCTGGCCAGCGCGCGCGGCAGCGCGCGCGCCAGTTCGTACGAGCCACCGCCATCGGGCGTCAGGCCTACCTTGACATAGGCCATGACGAACTTGGCGTCGCTCGCGGCCACGACGAAATCGCAAGCCAGCACCACCGAGAATCCAGCGCCGGCCGCCGCGCCTTCCACGGCCGCGATGACCGGCTTGGGGAACGCGTGCAGCGTCTCGATCCAGTGGTTCAGCGTCTCGATGCTTTCCGCCTGCACCGCGGGCGGCTTCGAGCGGTTGCCGAGCAGCCGGTTCAGGTTGCCCCCGGCGCAGAAGATGCCATCGGCACCGGTGATGATGACCGCCCGCAGCGAATCATCGCTGGCGGCGGCGTTCAGCGCCTCGAACGAGGCGGCATAGATGTCCGGATGCAGCGCATTGCGCGCCTCCGGGTTCGAGATGGTCAGCACCAGCGTCGAATCGACGCGGGAGGAAAGCAGTTGTGCGGTCATGGGCAGCCTCGGATGTTGCGGGGGCAGGGGAGCCGGGGCTCCTCAGTTCTCTTCGGCCAGCAGGGACAATCTCAGGCCGGCACGGCGCCACAGCCACGGGCTCGGGCGGTAGCGCATGTCGCCGGTCAGGGCTTCCATATTGCGTAGCGTTTCCAGCACCAGTTGCGGGCCGACCGCGTCGCCCAGCGCCAGCGGGCCCTTCGGGTAGCCCAGGCCCAGGTTCACGGCCAGGTCGATGTCGGCCGGCGAGGCAATGCGCTGCTGGGCGATGTCGCTGGCGATGTTGATGATGCAGCAGAGCACGCGCTGGGCCACGAAGCCGGCGGAGTCGCGGATCACCGTGACCGGCACGCCGTCGCTCGCGAACAGGCCGTGCGCGGCGTCGCGCGCGGCTGCACCGGTGGCGGGCGTGGTCATCAGCGTGCGGCGCCTGGTGGCTTCGAACGGCAGCAAGGTGTCGATGGCAACCGTGCGCGAGGCGTCCAGGCCCTGCTGGAGCGCGGTGGTGGTGGCATCCAGGCCCAGCGGCGTGACGACGATCAGCGCATCGGCGGAAGGCTGGTCGCCGCTTTCCGGCGTGACACCGAGTGCGCCGAGCAGCTTCGTCACCATGGCGTGGCCGCGTTCGCTGGCGCGGCTGACCCACACGCTGGCCGGTCGTGCCGACGGGACCGCGGCCGTGGCCGGGACCTGCTTCTGGCCATCCACGTAGCGGTAGAAGCCCGCACCGGCCTTGCGCCCGACCAGGCCACCGACCGAGCGGATCGCCGTGATCGGCGACGGGCGGTAGCGCGGCTCCTGATAGAACTGGTTGTAGATCGACTCCATCACCGGGTGCGACACATCGAGCCCGGTCAGGTCCATCAGCTCGAACGGCCCCATGCGGAAGCCGGCCTGCTCGCGCATGACGTTGTCGATGTCGACGAACTCGGCCACGCCTTCCTGGGCGACCTTTATGCCTTCGATGTTCATGCCTCGGCCGGCATGGTTGACGATGAAGCCCGGCATGTCCTTGCAGCGCACCGGCGTATGGCCCATGCGGCGCGACAGCGCCATCAGCGCATCGCCCACGGCGGGGTTGCCGGACAGGCCGTCGATGACCTCGACCACCTTCATCAGGGGCACCGGGTTGAAGAAGTGGTAGCCAACGACGCGGCCCGGTTCCTTCGCGCCGACGGCGATCGCGGTGATCGACAGCGACGAGGTATTCGACGCAATGATCGCGTCGGGACGCAGCACGGCTTCGAGCTTGGCGACGAGATCGCGCTTCACCTCGAGCTTCTCGACGATGGCTTCCACCACCATGTCGCAGCCAGCCAGGTCTTCCAGCGCGCCGCACGGCTTCACACGGGCCAGCGTTGCCTCTGCGTCGGCCGCCGGGATCTTGCCCTTCTCGGCCAGTTTGCCGAGCGTATCCTGCAGGTACTTGCGCGCGGCTTCCACAGCTTGAGGGTTGGCGTCGTACAGGTTGACGGTCAGCCCCGCCTGCGCGGCGATCTGGGCGATGCCGCGGCCCATGGCGCCGGTGCCGACGATGCCGAGCGTGTCGATGGTGAAAGTGCTCATCTTGCGTCCCTAAAGTTGTGGTTAAATTAGCACGATCGTACGTTTTTTGCATCTTTCCGGAAATAGCCGGAAGGCAGGCGGCGTGCGCTGATCGGCCAGGCCGGCGGCATCTGAAGGCCGGGATGGTTCACAATCGCTGCAGGCTTGCGCCTGCGAGCGTGGATTCCAACAGGAGAGAGACGATATGCTGAAACTGTGCGGATTTGCCGCCAGCAACTACTACAACAAGGTCAAGCTGGCACTGCTGGAGAAGAATGTGCCGTTCGAGGAGGTGCTGGCGTGGATCGGCGAGACCGACGCGGCTGCGACGCCGGCGGGCAAGGTGCCCTACATGATCACCGAATCGGGCTCGCTGTGCGAGTCGGAGGTGATCAACGAATACCTGGAAGCCGCCTATCCGCAGACGCCGCTGCTGCCGCGCGACCCGATGCAGGCCGGCAAGGTGCGCGAGATCGTCACATTCCTGGAGCTGTACCTCGAGCTGACTGCGCGCGAGCTGTATCCGGAAGCGTTCTTTGGCGGCAAGGTCAGTGACCACGTGAAGGAGCGCCAGCTCAAGCTGCTGACGCGCTACATCCCCGCATTTGCCAAGCTGGCGAAGTTCTCGCCCTATGTGGCGGGCGACACCTTCACGCTGGCCGATTGCGCCGCCGCGGTCCACCTGCCGCTGGTGTCGTCGTGCACGAAGATCATCTATGGCAAGGACCTGCTGGCCGACCTGCCGGTCAAGGAGTACCTGAAGACACTGTCGGAGCGTCCGTCGGTGCAGAAGGTCAATGCCGACCGCAAGGCGAATACCGAGCTGATGATGAGCCGGAACAAGTAAGGCTGCTGGCGAAAAGCAAAGCGCCCGCGGCTTGCCGCGGGCGCTTTCATATCGGATCTGCGGATTTCAGAGCTTCGCCAGCCGTTCCAGCGCCTGTGCCAGCGTCTCTTCTTTCTTGGCGAAGCAGAAGCGCACCACGCCGGATTCACGCGGTTGGGTATAGAAGGCCGAGACCGGGATCGCCGCCACGCCGATCTCGCGCGTCAGCCACATGGAGAAGTCCGCTTCGCTCAGGTCGGAGATCGCGGAATAGTCCACGCACTGGAAGTACGTGCCTTCGGACGGCAGCAGCCTGAAGCGCGTGTTGGCCAGCCCGGCGCGGAAATAGTCGCGCTTGGCCTGGTAGAACGCGGACAGCTCCAGGTACGGCGCGGGGTCGGCCATGTAGTCGGCCAGGCCGTACTGAACCGGCGTATTCACGGTGAACACGTTGAACTGGTGGACCTTGCGGAATTCTGCCGACAGCGCCGCGGGCGCGGCCACGTAGCCGACCTTCCAGCCGGTCACGTGGCAGGTCTTGCCGAAGCTCGAAATCACGAAGCTGCGCCGCGCCAGTTCCGGATGGCGCGACACCGACGCATGCGGCTGGCCGTCATAGACCATGTGCTCGTAGACCTCGTCCGACAGCAGCAGGATGTCGGTGCCAGCCAGCAATTGCGCCAGCTTGTCCATGTCGGCCGCACGCAGGATCGTCCCGGTGGGATTGTGCGGCGTGTTGATGAGGATCATCCGCGTACGCGGCGTGATGGCCGCGGCCAGGCGGTCGAACGGCACGCGGAAGTGCGGTGCTTCCAGCGTGACCGGCACTGCAGTCGCGCCGGCCAGCTCGATGGCCGGCAGGTAGCTGTCGTAGCAGGGCTCCAGCACGATTACCTCGTCGCCGGGACGCACGGCGCACAGAATCGCGGTGAGGATGCCCTGCGTGGCGCCGGCCGTGACGGTGATCTCGCTTTCCCAGCTATAGCGGTGGCCGTACAGCGTCGCGATCTTGTCGGCGATCGCCTGGCGCAGGCGCGGCACGCCGGCCATCGGCGGGTACTGGTTGTGGCCGGCGCGCATGGCGTTGGCCACGGCATCGACGATGCGTGGATCGCAATCGAAATCCGGGAAGCCCTGTCCGAGGTTGACGGCGTTCTTCTCGGCCGCCAGCGCCGACATCACGGTGAAGATCGTGGTGCCGACCGAGGGCAGGCGCGACAGGGGCGGGGTCAGCGGGGCGAGGGTGGAGTCTGCGGACATGGCTGCAACGTTGGAATGCGATGGCGGAAAACGGCTTGCCGGAGCGGCAGCAGCGGCAATTCTAAAGGGCTTCGGGGCGATCAGGCTGCCGCTGCCAGCGCGGCCAGCCACTGGCCGAACGCCGGCGGCGTCATCACCTCCACGCCGCTGGAGCGGCGCAGGCGGCTCCTGAGCTTGAGTACGGCCTTGTCCTTCGACACCAGGCACGCGGCTCGCGAGAAGTGCGCGAGCTCGACGAATTTCTGGTCGTCCGTGTCCTTGCAGAGCGGCAGGCGGATGGCGTCGGCGTGTTCCTGCAAGGGCAGCGGCTCCAGCGTGCTGAAGCGGTCCACAGTGGCCAGCGCAGCGTCGATATCGACGGCAAAGCGCGCAAATTGCGGATAGGCCAGCACGCGGCGCAGTTCTTCGCGGCAGTCGGCGCGGATCACCGGCGCGATGGTGCGGGCTTCCAGCGCCTCCAGGATGGGCCTGACGTGCGGGTCGCCGAAGACCAGCAGATCGACCCAGATATTGGAATCGAGGACGACGCGCGGAGGATGGCTGCTGGCAGATGTGATGCCGGCGAGGCTGGACGCCGAAACGTCGCCGGAATTGGGGTTGTTCATTCGCTACAATCCTGACTTTGTGTTTTCCGCAATTTTGCCATGCTCATCGTCCTGTCTCCCGCCAAGTCCCTGGACTACGAGACACCCGCGCGCATCGAGACCCATACGCTGCCCCGTTTCATCGCCCGCTCGGCCGTGCTGATCGAGCGCCTGCGCAAGCTCGCGCCGCAGGATGTCGGCGCGCTCATGGACATCTCCGACAAGCTCGCGGTGCTCAATGTCACGCGTTACGCAGACTGGTCGGAGACCTTCACCGCCGCCAACAGCAAGCAGGCGGTGCTGGCCTTCAACGGCGATGTCTATGACGGCTTCGATGCGAAGAGCCTGTCGGCCGATGATCTGGGCTTTGCGCAGAAGCATGTGCGCATGCTGTCTGGCCTATACGGCGTGCTGCGCCCGCTGGACTGGATGCAGCCCTACCGCCTCGAGATGGGCACGCGCCTCGATACGGCGGCGGGCAAGGATCTCTATGCGTTCTGGGGCGACGATGTCACGCAGATGCTCAACCGTGACATGACCGAACTCAAGCACGAAGGCGCGCCAGCGCTGGTCAACCTGGCCTCCGAAGAGTATTTCAAGGTGGTGCGCCCCAAGGTGCTGGCCGCGCGCATCATCACGCCGGTGTTCGAGGACTGGAAGGGCGGCCGCTACAAGATCATTTCGTTCCACGCCAAGCGTGCGCGTGGCACCATGGCCCGTTATGCGGTCACGCATCGGGTCACGGAGCCGGCCGCGCTCAAGCGCTTTGCCGAAGACGGCTACGCCTTCGATGCCGCCGCTTCCGATGACGGTCGCTGGGTGTTTCGCCGCCGCCTCGAAGACTGAACCCTGCCACGGAGCTGCCCGTCATGCCTTCAGCCCTGCATATCTCAGCCAGTTTCGACTCCGGCGCGATCGAGGTCGAAGCCCTCGACCATGCCGATGACATCCGCCTGCGCATCCGTGCCGATTCACATGCGGACTTCCGCCAGTGGTTTCATTTCCGCCTGCAGGGTGCGGCGGGCCAGGCGTGCCGGCTGCAGTTCCTCAACGCCGGGGACTGCACCTACCCGGACGGCTGGCGCGACTACCGCGCAGTGGCGTCGTACGACCGCGCCAACTGGTTCCGCGTGCCGACGCGCTTTGACGGCCAGGTGCTGACCGTCGAGTTCACGCCCGAGCACGACAGCGTGTGGCTGGCGTACTTCGAGCCCTATCCGGAAGAGCGCCACCTGTCGCTGCTGGCGACGTGCCAGCGCTCGCCACTCGCCAGGCTCTCGCACCTGGGCAGCACGGTCGACGGCCGCGACCTCACGCGCGTCACGTTGGGGCAGCCCGGTCCCGGCAAGAAGACCATCTGGATGATCGCGCGCCAGCATCCCGGCGAAAGCATGGCTGAATGGTTCTGCGAAGGCGTGCTGCAACGCCTGACCGGCACCGGCATGTGGACGCACGACCCGGTCGCGCGCCGGCTGCTGGAGCGGGCCGTGTTCCATATCGTGCCGAACATGAACCCGGACGGCTCGGCGCGCGGCAATCTGCGTACCAATGCCGCGGGCGCCAACCTCAACCGCGAATGGATGACGCCGAGCCCGGACACCAGCCCAGAGGTCTGGCACGTGCGCCGCGCGATCGAAGCGACGGGTTGCGACCTGTTCTTCGACATCCACGGCGACGAGGGCCTGCCTTACAACTTCGTCGCCGGCAGCGAGATGCTGCCTAGCTTCACGGAAAAGCAGCGCGACGAGCAGGCGCGCTTCATCGAGGCCTTCAGGCGCGTCACGCCGGATTTCCAGGACGTGCACGGCTATGTCGCGAGCAAGTACAACGCGGACGCGCTCAAGCTGGCGTCGAAGTACATCGGGCACACGTTTGGCTGCCTGTCGCTGACGCTGGAGATGCCGTTCAAGGACAACGCCGACCTGCCCGATGTCACGGTCGGCTGGAACGGTGCGCGCAGTGCACTGCTGGGCACGGCGATGCTGGAGGCGATTCTGGAATTCCTTGGCTGAATCCTCTGAGTGAGAGACAAGGGCCCGCTGGCATGGCGGGCCTTCTTGCATGTGCGCCCCAGGCGCTTACTGCTTCTTCTTACTCGTGCTCTTGCCGGATGACTTGGATGAGGACGAAGACGTCTTGGCCGAGGACTTGCCCGACGTGCTGCTCTTCGCCGAAGCCGACGACGTGCCCTTGGACTTGCCACCCTTCGCACCCTTGCGGTTCTTGCTGGCCGAGGCGCGGCTGGAAGTCGGCACGGCCGGCGCCGCTGCGGGTTCGGAGATGGTGGCGCCGCTGCTGTCCAGCAGTTCGTAGGCCAGCATCATGCCGTCGTCATAGCCGCAGCGCACCTTGACCGGTTGCCATTGTTCCTCGCCACGACGCTTGTGTGCCATGGCGGAGAACGTCACCACGGCGTTCACCGGCACGGCCTGCTTGCCCTGCGAGAAGCGGCCGTTCCACGGTTCCACGGTGGCCTGCCCGCTGGCGAGCGCGCCGGTGGGGATCTTGAGCGCGTCGTAGCTGGCCGAGCGCGGCACGACCCAGCTCGCGTGGGCCGCGCAGTCGGCCACGTCGCTGGTGGCGCCCTCGGTCTTCATCAGCTGCTCGCGCATCCTGGCACGGTATTCGGCAAGGCTGACGCGGCCACGATCGGGCAGGGTGATGGTCTTGGTGGGTTCGGTGGCGGGCGCTGCCGGCGCGGCAGGCGCGGCGGCAGGGCGGGCGGGCGCGGTGGAGGGCGCGGACTGGCTGGTGGCATCGGTGCCCTCAGCCGGCATGTTGGCGCAGCCCGCCAGCACCAACGCACCGGTTACTGCGGCGGCGAGCATGCTGAGCCGGCTGCCGATCAGTTCGGAAATTCGTCGGATCACGGTGTCTGTCTTGCCGGTCTGGCAAGCATGGGTTCGCAAAGGATTGCCATGATAGAGGAAACCTATCTTGCAAAGTTCCTAAACTTTGTTACCCATTCTTCTGCTGCATCAATGATCGTCGCGTGCTATCAGAAAGGCCGCGTGTTGTGCAACTAAGAAGAACCCGGATGCAGCACGGTGCATCCGGGAGCTGTTGCGCCGCGGTTCAGCGCAGCGCGCGCGCGGGCATGGCGCGCGTGAACTTCAGCAGCTCATCGAGCATGGCGTTGAGGTCGTGCCGCAACCTGGCGAAGCCGGCCGTGTGGCTCAGACCCGCTTCGTCCATGTATAGCTTGCGGTTGATCTCGAGCTGCAGGCTGTGGCGGCCGGTTTGCGGCTGACCCACCACGCGCACGATTTCCACGCCCTTGTACGGGTGGTTGCGCCAGACGTCATAGCCCATGTCCTTGAGTACGCCTTCGACACGGTCGGTGAAGCGCTTGTCGCAGGTGGTGCCGTCGCGGTCGCCGATCACGAAATCGGGATGCTGCAGCCCCGGGAACTCCGTGGCGTACTGGGCCGCCTGGCTCGGCATCGAATGGCAGTTGATGTGCCATGCCGCGCCATGTTCGGCAACGGCACGGTCGGCCAGCTTCTGCAGTTGCGCGTAGTAGGGCAGATAGCAGCGGTTGATGCGCGACTGCACTTCTTCCACGCTCAGCTTGCGGTCGTAGATCGCTTCGCCGGTGTCGAGCACGCGCCAGACCAGGCCCTTGCCGAGGCGGGTCTTCGCCGTTTCCTGCTTCGGGCCGGGCCACGGCGCATCAAGCAGGGCTTCGTCGATCTCCTCGAGCGCGCGGTTGGCGTCCAGGTAGCTGCGCGGGAAGCCCGCGCACAGCAGCGGAATGCCGCGTGCCGGTGCGCCGGCGTAGAGCTCGTCGACAAAGGTGTCTTCGGCCTGCCGCAGCAGCGGCAGGGGCAGGCTGGCATCCGGGCGGAAGTCCGTGGGATAGGTGGTGGCGCTGTGCGGCGAGTCAAGGAACAGCGCGCTCACCGGGCCTTCCGGCTGGTAGAGCTGGTACGGACTGTCCGCGCTATTTCGGTCTGCTTCGGTCATGGTGCTGCGGCAATCAGTCGAGGGTGATCTTGGCTGCGGCGGCCACGCGCTTGTTCTTGGCCACTTCGCTCTTGATCTGCGCCGCAAACTGCGCAGGCGAGTTGCCGACCGGCGTGGCGCCCAGCTTTTCCAGTTTAGCCTTCACCTCGGGCAACGCCAGCACCTTGATGGCGGCCGCATTCAGCTTGTTCTGCAGGTCGGCAGGCAGATTCGCCGGGGCAATCAGGCCGAACCATGCGGCGTCATTGACCTCGGGCAGGCCCAGTTCGGCGAAGGTCGGCACATTGGGCAGCGCCGCCACGCGCTTGGGCGCGGCCACGGCCAGCGCGCGCAGCTTGCCGCCTTCGATGAACGGCAGCGACGA
>JACXTT010009683.1_pt1 | contig 13125 bp, 11 predicted proteins | sample 9270951 | NCBI WGS metagenome assembly JACXTT01 (sample SAMN15532306, study PRJNA645909) | rock metagenome | isolation source: weathered quartz diorite | place: Puerto Rico | collected 2017-06-21
AACGGCGCCGTCATCGGAGCCGATGGCCTCGGCTTCGCAAAACGCAAAGACGGCACGTGGTACAAGATCGTCCAGTCTGGTCCTGCGATCCTCGAAGATGACGTCGAAATCCAAGCCAACGCTTGCGTGGACCGCGCCACCGTCGGCGAAACGCGCATCGGCCATGGAACAAAAATTGATGACCTCGTTCTCGTCGGCCACGCGTGTACGGTAGGTCCCAACTCCATGCTCTGCGGTCAAACCGGTCTCGCGGGCTCGACCACCACCGGCCGCAGCGTCATTCTCGCGGGGCAAGCCGGAAGTTCCGGCCACATCCATATCGGCGACAACGCCGTCGTCACCGCGCAAACCGGCCTGCACTCGGACGTTCCGGCAAACAGCATGTACTCCGGCTATCCCGCCGTCGAAAACAAATTGTGGCTGAAATCCATGGCCGCGCTGAATCAGCTGCCCGATTTGGTGAGGCGCGTCCGCGAACTCGAAGCTGAACTGGCGGCGCTGAAGCAAAAGTGAACCGCGAAGCAAAACTAAACCAACGGTTTTTGATCCTCCGGCAACGCCGCCGCCATCGCCGCGCGGACGTGCTGATTCAATTCTTCGCGCTGCTCGAACGTGTACGCCGATGCATCAATCGGCGCGAGGAACTCAACTGTGATCACTCCCGGCCGAATCACCAGCGATCTTTTTTCCATCACCTTGTGCGCGCCCGCGCAAACCATCGGCACAATTGGCACGCCCGCCTTGGTCGCCATCACCACCGCGCCGCGCTTGAATTCCTGCAAACGCCCATCGGGGCTGCGCGTCCCTTCGGGATATATCAAAAAAGATTGCCCCGCTTTCATCGCCTCCGTCGCTTTTTCGAGGCTCGCAAGTGCCGATTCATGCTGGGTTCGCTCCACCGGAATAAAATGCGCCAACGTGAACGCCTGTCCCACGATCGGATAGCTGAACAATGATTTCTTCAGCAGAATCGCAATGCGCCGCGGAATCGCTCCCACCACCGCCGGAGCATCGGCCGAGCTCGTATGATTCGCCACGAACAGGCACGCGCCCTGCGGAATCCGCTGCGTCCCGGACACTTGCACTTTCACGCCGACCGAGCGCACAAAAAACATCACGCCTTTTACCCCGGCCCAGTACAGCGCATCAGGATTTCTGGAAATTACGGTCCAAAAAAGGAGAGGAATCCCCACCACAATAATGTAGAGGCTGAGAAAAACCGCGACAAAAAGCGTGCGCAACATTTCAGTGAAAAATACTCTGCACGACTCGGTTGCGACGGGGCAAGCTCTTTCGGCGTTCAGTGCGCAACGGCCGCCGCTTTCTCCGTTGTGCCGTTCAAGACTCCCGCGCGGATGCGCTTCTGTTTTTCGCTCGCGGCATCGTCTTCGGAAATCTCAAACGAAGTCTGCGTCCCGATCTGCGGCGAAGTATGAACGACCCGCCGGATCTGCAGTCCCGCGAACGCGAAGTACGCTTCGTAAGGAAACGACTTTGTTCCGCTGACGTAGTTGTCGAAAAACTCTTTGCAGGATGTTTTCGCCGTCTGTGAACAGACCGCCTCGAGATCTTCGCGGTCGCGATACGGTTTTCCCGCCTTGCCGAACTGTTCGTTCATCGCGCGCATCATGTCGTCAAGGCTTTGCGCGTTGTTTGTTTGCTCGCGAATCCACAAATCGAGCAGTACGCCGAGAATCGAACCTTTCGTATAGTACGAAACGCTGTGATCTGGATTGCCGTAAATGGGATATTTTTCGAACCACGTATCGAGGCTTGATTGCTCCGCGCTTTGCCAAGCGTTTGCCGGCCGCGCTTCGAGTTCACCAATGCGGCGGCCAATCTCGGCGTAGAAAACATTCTTGGGCCAAATGCCGGTCCGCACCAGCGCGTAGCGTTCGTAGGTGCTCGTTACGCCTTCTGCAAACCACAGCGACCGCGTGTACTGCTCCTTCGTATAGTCCACCGGCTCAAGCGACGCCGGACGGATTCTTTTCACATTCCAGAGATGAAAAAATTCGTGCGCCGAAATAGTCAGTAGAACATTTTCGTTCGGCGCGGCAATCGCCGTTCCGTTTGCGTGTTCCATGCCGCCATACCCCGCGCCTTCGCCGACATGAAAAATAAATGTGTAGCGTTCATACGGTGCACCACCCATCAAAGCAATCTCGTATTTGCAAATGGCCGCAAGCTTTTTCTCAAACTCCTCGCGCTTTTGGAGTTGTCCGTGAAACAGGGCCACAATCGGAGGGACGCTCTGGGAGATTGCGATCCTCTCCGGTTTGCCGATCTCGACCGGAGAGTCCGCCAGCTCATCGTATTTTCCGGAACTGCGGTAAAACGTATGGCCCTGACCAACCATCCAAATCATTACTGTGATCGGGCTATCCACTTTCCATCCGGGAGGAAGATCGTAATACAGGGCCTCCGATATCTCGTCACGCCGAGACGCGACGTACATCAGGATCATGGCGGGATTGATGAAGGCGTGTTCGGAGTTGAGTTGCGTTGCGAAGGGGCCGGGCTCGTCCCAGAAGGTATCGTAAGAAATTGTGATTGTGCCGCTGCCTGAAATTCTCCAGGTTTGCTTGTCAAGTTTTTCAATCGGCAGCGGGCCGGATTCGCTTGTAGCTTTGACTTGCATCACGTGGCTTGCGAAATCGCGGATTTCGTAGAGCGCGTTCCACGCGGGCATCTGGACGGTCAACGCGCCTGAAACGTTGGGCACAATCATTTTGATGTGAAACGTGTGCAGTTCCGGGTGAGCCAACGAAATTTGGTATTGGATTGTGGCACGAGAAGAAGCGGCGAAAAACAATCCAATTGCCGCGAACGCGATGAAGCGAACTGAAATGCCGCGGAAAGTTTTCATCACCGGGAGGCGACCCCGGATGTTGTTTCGATTTTGGCGGAAAGTTTGTCCTCGAGCTTTTGGCATAGGCCGTCAAAGCTGCCGTTGGACATGATTAAAAACAAGTCGCCGTTTTTTCCGTTGGCCGCGAGGTGGTCAGAAATTGCGGCAGCGCCGTGAAAAACGTGAGCGTCAATGCCAAGCTTTCGAACGTCCGCGGCGACATGTTCGGGATCGAGGCGGTTTTCATCGCCGAGTTGCGCGGCTTTGTGGACGCCGCCGAGAATAACTTTGTCGGCAGTGGCCAGGGACAGAGGCAGCGCTTCCTGAAAAACTTTGCGGCGCATGGAATTCGAACGCGGTTCGAGAATGGCCCACAAACGCCGGCCGGGCCAGCGCCCGCGTGCCGCGGCGATGGTCGCGCGCACGGCCGTGGGATGATGAGCGAAATCGTCCACGACGAGGATGCCGCCGAATTCGCCTTTGACGTCGAGGCGCCGCTTCACGCTTTTGAATGTTTCCAATGCTTCCTGAATCTTGGCGATTGGAATACCGCGGCCTTGCGCGACGATGATGGCGGCGAGCGCATTCAAGACATTGTGCTTGCCGGAAGCTGCGAGATGAAATTTTCCGAAGGGCTTGCCGTTTCGAAAGACTTCAAAGTGCATGCCGTCTTCTGAGGCTACCGGTTCACAGGCGATCCATTCGTTCTCTTTCGAAAAGCCGTAAGTGTGCACGGGGCAAAACGCTTTCTCCGCGGCGGAGTGAAGGGCCGGGCCGGAATCCTGGGTGTCGCCCCAAATGACCAGGCTGCCGTTGCGCGGAACGAGATTGACGAGCCGCTTGAATGCGAGCTGGTACGTTTCGAAGTCGCGATAGATGTCCGCATGATCGAATTCGAGCGAAGTGATGATCAAATCGTCGGGATGATAGTGAAAAAACTTTGGGCCGCGATCCCAGAACGCCGTTTCGTATTCGTCGCCTTCGAGAATCATTTCGCTGCCGTCGCCGAGGCCGTAGCTTTTGCCGAAATTTTCCGCGACGCCGCCAACAAGAAACGTCGGCTGTTTGCCGGCGACATGAAAGATCCAAGCAAGCATTGCAGTCGTGGTGGTTTTTCCGTGCGTGCCGCTGACAACGATGGAATGTTTTCCGGGAAGAAAGAATTCCTCAAGCGTTTCAGGAAGCGAACGGTACGGAATTTTCTTTTCGAGGACTTCTTCGAGCTCGGGATTGCCGCGGGCGATGATGTTGGCGACGATCACGAGGTCGGGCGCAGGCTGAAGATGTTTGGCATCGAAGCTGTGGTTATACGAAATGCCAAGCTTGTCGAGAAAAGTTGACGCGGGCGGATAGACGCCTGAATCGGAACCGGTGATGCGATAGCCGCTTTCTCTGAGCATGCCCGCGAGCGGCGACATAGCGGATCCGGCGATACCGATGATGTGAATGTGTTTGGTTGGACTCATTTTTCTTTCAATTTTCTCTCAGGGGATGACGGCGGTCTCCAAGAATTCGAGCGCTCCGGCACCTTCCGAAGTCAATTTGGCGCGAATACCGAGTGGAACGGTCAGCATGGGACGAGGCGTGTGTCCAACGGCAGCCCCGTAAACGATCGGAATGCCGAGCGGTTTCAAAATTCGCTCGCAGACCTCCTTTGCGGTTGGGCTGCCAGCAACGGGCGGGTCGCAGTCCGGAAATTCTCCCAGGATGATTCCTTTCACGCCGCGGAACTTTCCTGCTTGCATTAGATGCATAAGCGCGCGGTCAATTTGCCAGGGCTTCATGCCGCGGTCTTCGAGAAGGAGGATGCTACCGGCGGTGTCGAGTTCCCAGGGTGTGCCAAGAGTCGTCTCAACAAGCGTCAGGCACCCGCCAAGGACAATGCCATCAGCGGCTCCCGGCTGCATAGCTTCGCCGCTCAAGTCTATTTTCCAGCGAGAGGATGCGCCGAAGACAGCTGCTTCGAAAGATGGCCTGTCGTAGCCGCTGGCGGCGTTCTCGCCCGCGTCAAATCCAGCAGCGACCATGGGGCCGTAAAACGTGACCCAGCGGAAATTCTGCCACAAAAAAATCTGGAGAGACGTCAGGTCGCTGTAACCGACGATGCCCTTTGATGAAGTGAGCGCCTGCATGCGCTGCAAGAGCGGCGTCGAGCCGCCGCACTCCAAAAGAGAGTTTGAGCCGTAGCCACCGCGGAGAGCGACGAGTGCTGCAATGTTTGGATCGCTCAGCAAGGAAGAAAAATGAGCGAGGCGCGCATCGGCCGATGCGGAAAAATAGGCCTGCGATTCGCGGGAAAAACTGTCTTCCGGGGCAAAGCCGAGCGAACGCAGTTCCGCCAATCCGCGTGCGATGCGGGATTCTTCCGCGGGCGAAGCAGGAGCAAAGACGCCGACACGCGCGCCTTTCGAAAGCGCTCGCGGCTTTACGATGGAGACAGCTCCCTTGTGTTCCGCGCGGCTCATGGAGGCGGTCATCAGGAATACTGCCTTTCGGCGGGCAGCATTTCATAGGCAAGGCCGAGTTCGCAAAGTTTGGCAGTGACCTTCTCTTGCTGACCCTGGCTGAGGTCGGCTTCGAATTGAAGAACGTGCTTCCCATTGTCGAGAGCAACATTTAAATGATCGAGCGGAAGCTGCATCTCTCCAAAAATCTGGCGAATTTCGGGGAGCAGCCCGGAAGCATTTTCGGCGCTAACGCGGAATAAGAGATAGTGCGAGCGCAGTTTGAAGAGTTTCTCGATGCGGACAAGAACTACTAGAGCAAAAAGAACAACGATACAGACAAAACCGGAGACTTTGTAAAGGCCGGAACCCGCGGCCATGCCCATGGCGGCTTCGAGAAAAATCGTGGCCGCCGTGGTCATGCCGACGACACTTCCCTTTTCCCGAAGGATGACTCCCGCGCCAAGGAAGCCGATGCCCTGAACGATGTTGGAAGCGATGCGCGTGGTGCTGGTGTCACCCGTCATTTTGGCGAGCTCGACGGAAACGATGGTGAAAAGCGCCGCGGCCATGCAGATGGAAAGGCTGGTGCGCATTCCGGCGGGGCGCTTGCTGCGGATGCGCTCGAAGCCAACGACGGCGCCGAGAAGGGCGGCCCACAGCAGGCGATAGATGATGGTGGAAAGAGGAAGCATGTCGTGTTTTGGACTGTTCGCTGACAGCTGACAGCCGACAGTAACCTCAAAACTGGCACAGTCAAGTGCTACTGAAAAATTATCACGCTAAAGCTTGAATTGACTCAATTTCAGGATGTGCCGTGCTCTGGCGTGTATCTCTTTGGTCTTGAGGCGCGTGAGGCGGCGCGGGCCAAACTCTTCCACGGTGAAGCTGCCCATAACGGTGCCGTAGACCATGGCGCGACGCAACGCGGCGTCGTTGTGCTTGCCAGCGCCCGCGAGATAACCCATAAAGCCTCCAGCGAAAGCGTCACCGGCGCCTGTAGGATCGTGAGGTTCTTCCAGCGGAAAGGCAGGGACGCAGAAGACGCCGTTTTTGTCCACGAGCATGGCGCCGTATTCGCCGCGTTTCACGACAAGCGCGGACGGGCCCATTTTGAAGATGTGTTTTGCGCCGCGAAGGAGATTGTGCTCGTTTGAAAGCTGGCGAGTTTCCGAATCGTTGATGACGAGAATGTCGACATGTTTGAGAGTTTCTTTTAGGTCTTCAGGCGTGCGCTCGATCCAGTAGTTCATGGTGTCCAGGGCGACGAGTTTGGGGCGCTTTGTAACTTGGTGAAGAACACCGCGCTGGAGATTTGGCGCAATGTTGGCGAGGAAAACGTATTTGGAGTCTTTGTGTTTTTCGGGGAGTTTGGGATTGAAATCAGCGAAGACGTTTAGCTCAGTAGTGATGGTGACGCGCTCGTTGAGATTCTGGAGATAGCGTCCCGCCCAGAAGAAACATTTGCCGGTGGCGCGCTCGAGGCCGGTGGTATCAATTTTGCGGCCGCGAAATATCGCTTCGTCGTCTTTGGAAAAATCGTCGCCGACGATGCCGACGAGATTGACGTGCGTAAAAAAGCTGGCCGCGACGGCGAAATAGGTGGCAGCGCCGCCGATGATACGCTCCTCCTTTCCGTACGGACTTTCGATGGCGTCAAACGCGACGGAACCTACGACGAGTAGAGACAAGAGATTCTCCTCACTTAGAGTTGGCGAACGAATTTGGGGCTGCAGCGCCGGGAAATCGAAGAGCACATGCAAGAGTGCCTGTGCTACCAAAGCATTCGATGGCGTCAAACGCGACGGAACCTACGACGAGCCAGGACACAGAGTTCTCCTCTTCAATGATTTAGGAAACATATTTGCCGATGATGGCCGCGAGGTTTTTCTTGGTGGATTTGGGGACGAGTTTCGGATCGGTAATCAGCGCATGGGCGAGAGCAGTGCCGCACTTGCACTCGCGATGCTCCGGCATGGACTTTATAGCTTCGCGCAGGACTTTTTGGGCATTTTCGGCGTTCTGCTGAAGCGTAGCCATGATTTGCGCGCCGGTGACGGATTCGTGATCCGGATGCCAGCAATCGTAGTCGGTAATCATGGCGATGGTGCCGTAGCAAAGTTCCGCCTCGCGCGCGAGTTTAGCTTCGGTGACGTTGGTCATGCCGATGACGTCAAATTCCAGCTTGCGGTGCATGTGCGCTTCGGCGAGCGTGGAGAATTGCGGGCCTTCCATGCAGATGTAAGTGCCTTTGCGATGGACTTTGACAGCGCAGTGGACGCTGGCGTCCGCGAGGACGCGGGAGACTTGCGCGCAAGTGGGTTTGTCGAACGTGACGTGGGCAACGAGGCCGTTGCCGAAAAATGTGGAGAAGCGGTGTTTCGTGCGGTCCACAAATTGGTCGGCAACGAGAAATTCACCCGGGCGGAACTCTTCGCGTAAGGAGCCGACAGCGCTGACGGAGATGATGCGCTCGACCCCGAGGAGCTTCATAGCGTAAATGTTGGCGCGATAGTTGATTTCGCCGGGAAGAATGCGATGGCCGCGGGCGTGGCGTGCGAGAAAAGCAACCTGCTTCCCTTCCAGCGTGCCGACGACGAAGGCGTCCGAAGGATCACCGAAAGGCGTTTTGACGCGGACTTCCCGCGCGCCGGTGAGTCCTTGCATGGCGTAAAGGCCGCTGCCGCCGATGACGCCGATGGTAGCGTGGGGCTTGCTTGAGGATTTACGTTTCGACTGCTTTCCTGCCATTGAGTTCTCCCGTTTTGAATGCTGTGCCGCGCCTCCGGCGCTCACATCAATCTTTTATTGCTTACCCGGCGCTTGCGCGCCGGGCTAAATTTTGCAGCACCTCCGGTTCTGGTTTCGCACGGAAGGCGCATGGTTAAAGCCCGACAGAGCTTTTGGTCATCCCGATCGAGGCGGGCAACCCGCTTGGTTCAGCCCAAAGAAAAGGCAGATTCCTCGGGCAAAGACCACCCTCGGAATGACAAGTACCAAGGTTTCCCCACGAGAACACACGAAGCCGAGTCATTTCGCCGTGCTCGCGGCGGAAAGCAACTCGTTCACGGCGGTGAAGGGATCTTTTTTGCGCTGCGAAACTTCGGCGGCGAGGAGGTCAAGTTTTTTTTCGCCTTCGGCGCCGTGGAGGACCTGTTCTATCAGCCGCGATTCGAGCAGACCGAGCAGGCGATTCTTCCAGTGCTCGCGATGCTTTTTCTCGCGCTGGCCGCTTGATTCGAAATGCGCGCGGAATTTTTCGATTGCGGCGGCAAGCGAGTCAACCCCTGCATTTTCTGTGGCGACGGTTCGAATGACGGGCGGATGCCAGCCGTCGCGCGGCATCACGAGCGAGAGCATGGCGTGAAGCTGCTCTTCGAGGCGGTCCGCGCCTTCGCGGTCCGCTTTGTTGAGCACAAAGATGTCCGCGATCTCCATAAGGCCGGCTTTCATGCTTTGAATGTCGTCGCCGAGGCCGGGGACAAGAACTACTAGAACGCAATCGGCGAGGCGGACGATGTCCACTTCGTCCTGGCCGACGCCGACGGTTTCGATGAGGATTTGTTTCTTGCCTGCCGCGTCGAGCACGAGTGCGACTTCGGCGGTGGCGCGCGAAAGGCCGCCGAGAAAGCCGCGCGTGGCCATGGAACGAATGAAGATTCCCGCGTCGCCCGCGTGACTTTGCATGCGAATGCGATCGCCGAGAATCGCGCCGCCGGAATAGGGGCTTGTAGGGTCAACTGCGACGACACCGACTTTTTGTTGCGCTTTGCGATAGTGCGCGGCGAGACGGTCGACGAGAGTGCTTTTGCCGGTGCCGGGAGCGCCGGTAATTCCGGAGAGATAGGCTGCGCCAGTGTGAGGAAAAAGATTCTTCAGGAGTGATTCGGCTTCGGGGGCGTGATTTTCGATGGCGGTGATGGCGCGAGAGATGGCGCGAATGTCGCCGGAGCGGACGTGCTGCGCCCAGGTATCAACTGGCGCAGACATGAATTTTCCGATGAGCGCAGAGCGGCGCGGGATGCATGCTTCTATTATGTATTATTTCTTCCCGAGAAGCTGGCGAGCGATCACGAGTTTCTGGATTTCGCTGGTGCCTTCGCCAATGGTGCAAAGCTTTACATCGCGGTAAAACTTTTCCGCGGGATAGTCCTTAATGAAGCCGTAACCGCCGTGAATTTGCACGCACTCATTGGCGACGCGGACGGCGACTTCGCTGGCGAAAAGTTTGGCCATGCTGGATTCGCGCGTGAAGCGAGCTGAATTGCGATCGGCGTGCCAGGCGGCTTGGTAGACGAGCAGCCGCGCGGCTTCGACTTCCGTGGCCATGTCCGCAAGCTTGAACTGGATGGCCTGAAACTCGCTGATGGTCTTGCCGAATTGCTTGCGCTGCTTGGCGTACTTTGTTGCGGCGTCGAGCGCGCCTTGCGCCATGCCGAGACCGAGCGCAGCGATGGAGATGCGGCCCCCGTCGAGGATGGCGAGGCTGCCGGTAAATCCCTCGCCTTCCGGGCCGAGTAGATTCGTCGCAGGCACGCGGCAGTCCGTGAAAATAACCTCGGACGTGTCGCTGGCGCGGAGGCCGAGTTTGTTTTCCTTCTTGCCGGGACGGAAGCCCGGCATGCCTTTCTCCAGAATGAATGCACTGATGCCATGGGAGGCTTTTGCTTTATCCGTGACGGCCATGGCGACACACGTGTCGGCGTAATGACCATTGGTGGTAAAAGTTTTTGAACCGCTGAGGATGTAGTGATCGCCATCGCGACGGGCGGTTGTGCGCGTGCCGCCCGCGTCGGACCCGGCTTCGGGTTCGGTGAGCGACCAGGCGCCAATCTTTTTTCCTTGCGCTAGCGGCACCAGATATTTTTGTTTTTGCGCTTCGGTGCCGAATTTGTAGATGTGATTCGAGCAGAGCGAATTGTGCGCAGCGACGATAATGCCGACGGAGCCGTCCACGCGCGAAAGTTCTTCGATGGCGATGACGTATTCCACGTAGCCGAGACCTGCGCCGCCGTATTGCTCGGGAAAAATGATGCCGAGGAGCCCCATCTCGGCGAGCTTCGGCATGATTTCATGCGGGAAATGGGAGGCCTCGTCCCACTCCATCACGTGAGGCGCGATTTCGCCCTCGGCAAATTCTCGAATGCTCTTGCGGAGTTGCTGCTGTTCGTCGGTGAAGGAAAAGTCCACGCCGCCCCCAGGTTACGAGATGTGAGGTCCAACCTCTAAGTTTTGGCTATGACGAGCCAAAGAATATTTTATAACGGCGGGGGCACGCGAACGAAAGCAATCCAATGCTTTAGGGAGTCAAAATGGCACTGCGACGAAGCTAGGCGCTGACGCGGGCAGATTTGGCGACAACTTCGCGAAGAATTTTGATGGCGCGTTCGCAGCCGGCGCGGTCGACGTCGCAATGGGTGACGAAGCGGACGGAATAAGGGGCGGTGTCGAGCGCCCAAATGCCGTGGGGTTGTAGAGCTTCACAAAGTTGCACAGCGTTCAGCCCCGTTTGCTCGCAATCGAAGATCACGATGTTGGTTTTCACGGAAGTGGGATCGATTCGAAGGCCGGGAATGCCGGCGGTTTCGCGCGCGAGTAATTGCGCGTTGGCGTGATCTTCGTGAAGACGCTTGGGAGATTCTTCGAGGGCGATCAGGCCCGCTGCGGCGATGACACCCGCTTGGCGCATGCCTCCGCCGAACATCTTGCGGTAGATGCGGGCTTTGTCGGTAAATTCCTGTGAGCCGACGATCATGGAGCCGACAGGGGCGCCAAGCCCTTTCGAAAGACAAAACATCACGGAGTCGAGATTGCGAATCATTTGCGCAACGGACTCTCCCAGCGCAATGGCAGCATTGAAAATGCGCGCGCCGTCCATGTGTACTTTCAGCTTGGCTGCGTGTGCATTCGCGCATATCTCGTCAACTTGCTCCGTCGGGTAGACCGTGCCGCCTGCCATATTGTGCGTATTTTCCAGGCAGACCAATGCGGTCTTCGAATCGTAATAAATGATCGGCCGGATGACGGCCTCGATTCTCTTCCAATCTAGAATGCCGTCGTCAGCCCGCGCCACACGCGGCATGCAACCGGCAATGGCGGACATAGAAGCAAGTTCATACAGATTGACGTGGCTGCGTTCTTCGCAGATGACTTCGTCGCCGTGGTGCGTCCACACTTTGATCGCAATGAGATTGCCCATACAGCCGCTGGGAACAAAAAGAGCGGCTTCTTTGCCGAACATTTCCGCAGCACGCTTTTCGAGGCGATTGACTGTGGGATCTTCCAGGTAAACATCATCGCCGACTTCGGCTTCGGCCATGGCGCGACGCATGGCGGGCGTGGGCCGCGTGACGGTGTCGCTGCGAAGGTCGACGACATCGGCGGGTTGGGTTGTGGGCATTTTGCGTTTCCCTTGTGATGAATTCTTCTAGCCGAGCAGTTCTACAAAAACCTCGTTGGAAATGCTGAGTTTGTTTGGCGCGAGGCGCACGACGCTCCCTTGGCGTTCGATGAGACCGGCAGATTCGAGCGACGCGAATTTATTCCTGAGGGACAGCGCGTAAGATGTTTCGATTTTGTCGAGATTGATGCCGGCAAGTTGACGGAGGCCGAGGAAGATTTCTTCCTCGTGGGCTTGTTGTGCCGAGACGGGTTCGATCTGTTCCACGGGAAGTTTGCCGGATTGAATTGCGGCGACGTATTGCGCGGAATCATGCGCGTTGGCCCAACGTGTTGCTCCGTCGAAGGAGTGCGCGCCCGCGCCAAAACCGAGGTAAGGTTCGCGGCGCCAGTATTTCAGATTGTGGCGGGAAGCGAAGATGGGCTTGGCCCAGTTAGAAATTTCGTAGTGCTCGTAACCAGCGGCGGCGAGGAGTTCACGCGCGAGATCGTAGGAATCGGCCATTTGTTCGTCGCTGGGGACGGCAGGCGCGCTGTATTTTGTGCCAAGTGTGAGCAATTCCCTGCCGAGGCGGCTGCCTTCGTCCACTTCGAGCATGTAGATGGAGACATGCTCGGGATCGAGGGCGATAAGTTCGTCGAGTGAATTGCGCCAGGACGCCGGTGTTTGATGGGGCAGGCCAACGATCAAATCGAAGCTGAGATTCTGAATTCCCACAGCGCGGAGAAGGACCGCGGCGCGGTAGACGTCTTCCCGGCGGTGCATGCGCCCGGAGGATTTTAGTTCAAGATCGGAGAAAGATTGAACGCCGAAGCTTACGCGATTGATTCCAGCCGCGGCCCAGGCGGCCGCTTTTTCGAAAGTAATCGTTTCAGGATCGGCCTCGAGCGTAACTTCTCGCCAGCCGCAGGAAAAGGAAGCGCGAATCTCCTCAAGGATGTACTGCAAGTGTGCGGGGTCCAAAAGGCTCGGCGTGCCACCACCAAAATAAACGGTATCAACGACAGCGCTTTCAATACCGTTCGTTGAGATTTCTGCGTCAGCGTACAGATTGCGATAGTTTGAGACTTCACGCTGCACAGCATTTGCGTAAGGCGCATATTTTTCTGCGGAGACGACGCCGGTGTGAAAATTGCAGTACGTGCATTTCGTCTGGCAGAACGGGATCTGGATGTAAATTCCGAGATTCATAGCGTAAAGATTGACTTTAGCACAGCCAGTGAAGGCGCAGTCAGAGCTAGTCAGGGTCAGGAACAATTTTGACGTGCATGGTCCGCTCGCGCGGGCCGTCATATTCGCAAAAGAAAATGCCTTGCCAGCGGCCCAGAACGAGACGGCCTTTCTCGACGAAAATCTGCTGACTTGTTCCGGTGAGAATTGTCTTTGCGTGCGAATCAGAGTTGCCCTCGGCATGGCGGTAGGGGCCGTGG
>JACXTT010009684.1_pt1 | contig 13125 bp, 14 predicted proteins | sample 9270951 | NCBI WGS metagenome assembly JACXTT01 (sample SAMN15532306, study PRJNA645909) | rock metagenome | isolation source: weathered quartz diorite | place: Puerto Rico | collected 2017-06-21
AAATGATGTGATCGCACAAAAAACACTTACCGAAACAAAAATTGTTGTGATGATTTTCCCCATACCAGCCTTCCTTTCTTTAATTGATAATTGCCATCAATTTTTACAACGTCCAGACAATCTGTCAAGAACAATCAAACGTCTTAGAGACTAACGTGAACATTCTGATAAAGAGCATCGCGCCCAGATATGTAATTAGAAATTAGAAATTGGAGAATCAAATTTCTAATTTCTACTCTCGACTTTACAAGCTAACGTGAATGTTTTGGTAGAGCGCATCCCGCCGGGCCCGGATGTTGTCATCGGCCATGTATTCATCGAAGGTCGTGTCGGCTTTGTCGATAAAACCATTGGGTGTGATTTCAAGGATACGGTTAGCGACCGTCTGGGCAAACTGATGGTCGTGCGAGGAAAAAATGATATTACCTTTAAAATCTTCCAGCCCATCATTAAGGGCCGTGATGGATTCAAGATCAAGATGGTTGGTGGGTTCATCCAGGATAAGGACGTTAGCGCCGACGAGCATCATGCGCGAGAGCATGCAGCGCACCTTCTCGCCTCCGGAAAGGACTTTAGCGCTCTTTAACGTATCATCACCGGAGAAAAGCATACGGCCTAAAAACCCGCGGATAAAATTCTCTTCCTTCTCTTTAGAGAATTGGCGCAGCCAATCGATCAAATTAAAATCGGACTCAAAAAACTTTTTATTATCTTTCGGAAAATAAGCGCGCGACGTGGAAATCCCCCACTTGATGACACCGCTATCTGGTTGAATCTCCCCCATAAGCAGTTGAAAAAAACTTGTCTTCGCAAGATCGTTCGGTCCAACTAAGGCGACTTTGTCCCCTTTATTAAGACGAATATTCAAATCCTTGATCATCGGCTGGCCGTCGATGGATTTTGATAAATGCTCGATGGTCAAAACTTCGTTACCGACCTCACGTTCAAATTTAAAATTGATGTAGGGATATTTTCTTGAAGATGGTTTTATATCTTCCAGAGTTAATTTCTCGAGGGTCTTCTTACGGGAAGTGGCTTGACTGGCCTTGGAAGCATTCGCGCTAAAGCGTGCGATGAAATCTTGCAGCTCTTTTCTCTTCTCTTCGATCTTTTTGTTAGCGTCGGAACGCTGGCGAAGCGCGAGCTGGCTTGACTTTAACCAAAACGTATAGTTGCCGGGAAAGAGCTGGATTTTCCCATAATCAATATCAGCGACGTGCGTGCAAACCTTATCCAAAAAATGGCGGTCGTGGGAAACGACGATAGCCACATTCTCAAACTCAATTAAAAAATCTTCAAGCCACATACATGTTTCCACGTCGAGCTGGTTAGTCGGTTCATCTAAGAGCAAAATATCAGGATTACCAAAAAGCGCTTGGGCCAGCAAAACGCGCACCTTAAGCCCAGCCTCGAGCTGTTTCATCTGCATTTGATGGTACTCTTCGTTGACACCCAAATTACTTAACAGTTGCGCGGCCTCAGACTCGGCGTCCCAGCCGTTCATCTCGGAGAACTGGGCTTCAAGCTCGGAAGCCTTGATCCCGTCCTCGTCGCTAAAATCGGCCTTGGCGTAAATCTTATCCTTCTCTTTCATGACCTGATAAAGTTTTTTGTGGCCCATGATGACCGTCATCAGGACCGTAAACTCATCAAAGGCGAACTGATCTTGTTTTAAAACTGAAAGGCGTTTGCCCGCAGGGACGGTAATTTGTCCGGTGGTAGATTCGATTTCTCCGGAAAGAATTTTGATAAAAGTGGATTTACCAGAGCCGTTGGCCCCGATAATTCCATAACAGTTTCCCGGAGAGAAAACGAGGTTGACGTCTTCGAACAAACGACGTTGACCAAATTGTAAGCTTAAATTTTTGACTGTAAGCATAGTCCTTAAATAGAATGGTCACCTGACACCTGTAGTCGTCAGTAAACCACAGGTGACCGGTGACGAGTGACTGGTGTCAACAAAGTTTGCAATTATAGCATACTTTTCTTCAAGTCAACTGTTTCCCTTACGACGCATGCCGACGGATACGCTCAGCTAATGCAGCCAAATCTTCGGGCTTGGCTGGCTTGGCTTTAGCAAAATTCAAATCGTGGACGTCCATGATCGGGACCAAATGGACATGGGTATGCGGCACCTCAAGTCCGGCGACCATGACACCCACCTTTTTACAAGATACTTCTTTCTTGATCATCTTAGCAACCCGCTTGGCAAAAAGCATTAACCCTGACAAAAGCTCATCATCGACATCAAAAATGTAATCTATTTCTTTCTTAGGTATGACGAGCGTGTGACCCGGGTTGATCGGACGTACATCTAAAAAGGCCAAATAGTTCTTATCCTCTAAAATCTTATGGCACGGGATTTCCCCGTTAACGATTTTTGTAAAAATGGTCGGCATGGCTATCCTTTCACTAAAACACTGTTATTAAATTTTTCAACGAGCTTTTCTTTTTGCTTACGCGATAATTTCTTTAATTCAAATTCTTTGACCATGGCTTTGGAGCGGCTGCCGATTTTCTTATGATAAACCAATTCGACGGGCCCGCGCGTGCGCGTATAACGTGAGGCCTTGCCCTCCTGATGCATCTTCGTGCGGCGGTCTAAATTGTTGGTAATCCCGATATAAAATGTCTGGTCGGCGCAACGAAGGATATAAACAACCCAGCCTGGCTCGCCTTTTTTCTTGCGAGGGCTCTTTTCCGAAAACCTCTTGATCATGCGCACGTATTTAGGGTGCATCAAACCTTTTTATCCCTCGCTTTGCTCGGGATGATCGCGCCAAGAAATTTCTAAACACGATCATAACGAAAGCACGTTATCTCGTGGTCATTGACCATGCCGACGGCCTGCATGAACGCGTAAATGATCGTTGAGCCGACGAACTTAAACCCGCGTTTCTTAAGATCAGCGCTTAACTTATCGGAAATTTCTGTCTTTGCCGCCAGTTCTTTAAAATGACGCACGCGGTTTATCTGAGGTTTTCCATCGACAAACGCCCAAAGATAGTTTTTAAAACTGCCAAATTCTTTTTGGACCTCTAAAAAAGCTTTCGCGTTGATAACAGCCGAACGGATTTTAAGCCGGTTTCGGATAATGCCCTCATCCAAAAGAAGCGATTTGATTTTACGCTCATCGTAGCGGACGATTTTTTTTGGATCAAAACGGTCAAAGGCTTTGCGGTAATTTTCTCTCTTCCTTAATATAGTAATCCAGCTCAAGCCCGCTTGCGCGCCTTCCAAGATCAAGAACTCAAAAAGACGGCGGTCATCATAGACGGGAACGCCCCATTCTTCGTCGTGATATTTGACGTACAGAGGGTCATCGCCGCACCAAAAACAACGTTTAAGATTTTCTTTCATGTTCTATTTCCTTAAAAGCGCGTTATTTTAACGAAAAAAATAAACGGTTTCTATCTATTTTTATCGGGCCAGACGAGAGTAAAATTTCCATCTTTAAGCTTGTCAACAGCCTAAAGTTTATTTAATCTAACAGGTAAACCCGGTAAAACAGTCTCTCTACCGGGGAAGGCAACATAACCTTTTAAGGAGGAACCCATGAAAAAATTTTTTATCGTCACCGTGATTTTGATGCTGACCGGATTATACGTGCAGAAATCTTTTGCGGACGTGGAAGACAACCAAATGCGCGAAAAGTTAACGCGCGGCTTTAAAAATATCGCGACCTTCGCCTTGGAAATCCCTTACCAGGCCTGCAAGCAATATCACGCTTCTAACACTTTCGGTAACCGAACGCTCGGGACCGTCGGTGGGGCGTTTCGTGGGATTGCAATCGGCCTCCTACGATTAGGTTCAGGTTTTTGGGATGTGGCCACCTGCAATCTTGATATCCCCAAAGGCGGCGATCCTCTCTATAAACCAGATTACGTTTGGTCTAAAGAATAATCTTTGCAGTAAATGTAAAAAATATACCTTCGGCAATTCGTTAATCGGTTATAGGTTGGGTCGTTGGAAAAGTTATTGGTGGATGGATGATCGGTTTTACCCATCAACCACTCCCTAAAAACTTTTCTAACAACGATTCCTATCACCTATTCACTTATTCAATCCTTCCCCTCAACCATACCAATACTCCAACAAGTAAAATCATTAACGGAATAGCAACGAGAACCACAACCACGCATCTTTTCTGTTGGCTCGTGAGGTTAAGTTGCGCGATTGTGACGTCTTTGGGCGGGACAAAGGCTTGATAATTACTTTCGGTCAGCCAATTGACGATATTAATGCCCATCTGGGCGTTTGAAAGCTCGTCGATATATACATTGCTTAAAAAATCCGCGTCAGTAAAAAGCGCTACTCTCGTGTCTGAAATTTTCTTATCATCCTTAGGTTCCCACATGACAAAGGCTATCGGCACCGGGCCGCCGCGGTCAACGCCTTCATCAAATTTAATTTGTAACTGCCGGTTTGTTTCTCCCCAGCTTTCCTGGCTAGAGGCCGTCAACACAAGCGGCGCATATTTAATCGTCGGACGTTTAGGGGCAACCATGGAAATGGAGCGCGGCCTGACATAAAACGTATAATCTAGCCCCTGAATGATCGCCTTATGCGGCATATAGTTCTTCGTGGCTGGACTTCCCACATCACCTTCCGCGTGGCTGGCCAAATCGACGACGACGTCTGTCGCCACCTTTGTCCCCCACGACGTTAAAATATTATTTAACGACGGATTACGGTTGATATCCGCTTCCTTTAAAGGAATATCCGGTGTTGTCAATATAATATTTTCAATCAAAAACAACACATCGCCGCCACGATCAAGATAATCGGAAATAATTTTACTTTCATCATCACCTAAATCTTTTTGCGGGCCGGCGACGATAAGAAGATCGCAATCAACTGGCATCTTCGAGCCCTTGGTCAAAACCAATTTCTGGGCGATCATGTTATTGGCCAAAAGAAGCTTATTAAATTTATTAAACCCTTTGTCCTTTTCATTGTAAATATCATATTCATCGTGTCCGGCGAGAAAATAGAGATGGCGGGCCTTGCGCGTCACCCGAACTAAAGCGTTATCAATCAAATCCTCCGTCAGAGGTTTATCAGTAAAGTCGACATCGCGGCGCTCGCTGCCGGACTGGACAATAGCTTTGGTTTCTTTGCCGTTAATCACGTTACCGAATTGAGCGGCGTAACCGATCTGAACCAACGGGTCGATAATCTCTGTTGTCACTCGCCCGCCACCCTGGCGTTCATATTCTTTTAAAAGGTCCTCAAGGTATTTCGGCGGCAGGTCAATATGGAAAACGGTTATCTTAATGTCTTGTTTTAAATTTTTGAGCAGATTAAGGGTACTAGCATTGAGGGTGTGCTGTTTAAAGCGGGTCGCGTCAAAAAAAACATTATGGTCAACAACAATCATGTTGAGCACCACGACAGCCGTAAGGAGAATAAAAGCTTTAAGGACGGTGTCTAAATCTTGTTTTAAAACATCAAAGAAAAACATTTGTTTATCTTCTCGACGACGGGCCACAATAAACAAAAACCATGAAACAGTCCCCGCGACAAGACAAATAACACAGATAAATCCAATTTGGGCATGGATAAAAGCTAACGCAACGCCTGTAAAACTCAAGATACAACTCAAGATCAACAGGCCAGCTAGTTGTCGATACGGTTTGTTCATAACTGGTTTTTCTCAAAAACGAGTTTCGTTAAGAATAGACAAAACCAGATGGAACTTAAGTAATACACAAAATCTTCTAGAGAAAAGAACCCGACGGAAAAATTCTCCAGGTGCGGCATGGTGCTAAAGACGCGGATAAAATGCTCGAGAGGCCCTTTGACGTATTTAATGAAACTAAAAGAAAAATAAAGCATAAAGATAAGGACATAGGAAGAAATGGCGGCGACAATTTGACCGCGCGTCAAAGACGATGTCAAAATGCCGATGGCGGCAAAGAGCGCGACCTCTAAAAATATCCCGACGAACCCCCAGAAAACTTCCCATCGGTCCGGTGAAGAAAAATATTCAATGATCCCATAATAGGGAACCGTCAAAACGATGATGAGGCTGATAAAAGCTAAACTGCCCAAATATTTTCCTACGACCAATTGTTTGACCGTCGTCGGTGTTGTCAACAGAAACTCAATTGTCCCTGTCTGCTTTTCTTCCGCAAAAGTCTTCATCGTCAAAATCGGGACAAAAAAAACAAAAAGAAATTCCATGAGCTTAAAAACATCACGCAAGGTCGCCTCGCGGTTCTCATCGATAATCATATAAAAAAAGACGTTAAAGACACTGACGGTCGTGATCAAGACCAGGCAAGCGATCGGGGATTTAAAATAGGTTTTAAGCTCTTTAACGACGATAGCAGAGACTTTATGCATAACCTTACGAGGAAACTGTTTTAACAAAAAGGTCTTCTAAGCTGTTAGCCGAAGACTCTTTCATCCAATCGGCGAGCTCTTGATCAATGATGATCGAACCGTCTTTAATCACCAGCACTCTTTTAGCGATTTGTTCGATCTCAGATAAAATATGCGTGCTTAAAATGACCGTTCTCTTATGTTCCAAATCTTTAATCAGTTTTCTGACGGACAAATTCTGGACAGGGTCCAGGCCGCTGGTCGGTTCATCTAATATAAGCACGGCCGGGTCATGAATGATCGCTTGAGCAATACCCACGCGTTGCCTAAAACCTTTGGAAAGAATCCCGATTTCTTTTGACGAAACTTGTTTTAAATCACACATCATCATGGCTCGCTCAATCTCTCTATTCTGTTCCTTCGCCGGAATTTCACGCAACTGAGCGGCGAATCTCAAATATTCTTTGACGGTTAGAACCGGATACAAGGGCGGATTTTCTGGAAGATACCCTATTTTTTGTTTGATCTTCAAGGGAAACTGTGCCATATCATTCCCATCAATAATCACCTTGCCCGACGTCGGTTTTAAGAACCCGGTTACGATCCGCATAAGCGTTGTTTTCCCGGCGCCGTTTTGTCCCAAAAACCCGACGATCTCCCCGGACTTAATTTCAAAACAGATATCATCAAGGGCCTTAAAATGGCCAAAATATTTAAAAACGTTCTGAACGTGGATCATGGGAAGAGTTTCGATTAAGGTTTGTCTTTCGAAAGAAGGTGTCCGATCTTCTCAAGAAGCAGTTTTGTATCAACCGGCTTTTGCAGATATTCTATGTCTTCGCGTTCAGCCAAATCATCTTCGAGTTCTTTTTCGCGCGAGGTGACCAAAATAATTGGAATATGCCCGAAGTCCTTATTAAACCGCAGCTGATAACAGACATCGTATCCGTTAATCTCCGGCATCATGACATCCAGCACAATCAAATCAAACTTTTCTTTTTTAATCTTGACCAACGCATCAAGGCCGTTATCGACGGAGGAAACGTCGAACCCCTTGGATATCAAAACCTTTGATACCAGACGGACAACCCCGTGATCATCATCAACGACCAAAATTTTTTGAGGCATGGGTTTCCTTTCCTTAGTTTGAAGAACTGTGTAAAAATGTGTCGGCGGAGGCAATCCTCCAGGCCCGTTTAAATGATTCGGATTTGGGTTCAGACAAAAGGTCTCCGTCTTTTAAAAATTCATAAACCTCACTGTAATTACGGATCTGCGTGTAGTCAATACGGCGCATAATATGCCACGGCCTTAACTGCGACGGGTGCTCCATACCCATCGCGCCGATCATCTGGCTTAAACTTTTGATAGTCGCCTGATGAAAAGAGGCGACCCGTTTATCTTTTTCATCGACGACGAGCCCGACCGTAAGCTGTGGATCCTGTGTCGTGATGCCAACTGGAGTTTTGTTTGCGTCACATTTTAGCGCCTGGATACAGCCCAAGGCCATCATCATGCCGCGCGCCGAATAAATGGCGTCAGCGCCAATCGCCAAGCGATGGATCATCGCAAATCCCGTCGTCACCTTGCCGCTGGCTAAAATTTTAATTTTATTTCTTAACGAAAAGCCAACGAGACAATTATGCACAAAGATAAGCGCCTCCGTTAACGGACATCCTAAATAATTAGAGAACTCAAGCGGGGCCGCGCCTGTTCCACCTTCGTTGCCGTCGACGGTGATAAAATCAACCGTGATGCCTGTCTTGACCATCGCCTTACAAATAGCAATAAACTCGTGGCGCTTGCCGATGCAAAGTTTAAACCCTACAGGCTTGCCGCCGGATAACTCTCGCAGCTTAGCGACAAACTCAATTAATCCCGTCGGGGTCGTAAATGTCGAATGGGTAGCCGGAGAAATAACATCAATGCCTTGGGGAACGCCTCTGGCTTCTGCAATTTCCGGACTTACCTTAGCGCCGGGCAAGATACCTCCACCGCCGGGCTTGGCCCCTTGAGAAAGTTTTAGTTCAATCATCTTTACGTTGGGATGATGGCTGCGCTCTTTAAACTGATTCTCGTCAAACTTTCCGTCTTTAGTGCGACAGCCAAAATATCCTGTCCCAATCTGCCAAACGATATCGCCGCCGCCCATCAGATGATAACGGCTTAGGCCCCCTTCTCCTGTATTCTGGGCAAATTCTCCTAAGCGTGCGCCGCGATTAAGCGCAAGCACCGCATTTTTACTGATCGATCCAAAGCTCATCGCCCCCACGTTAAGAAGGCTCGCGCTGTAAGGCTTCTTACACAACGGTCCACCGACGCTGATCCGCATTTGTTTGGGATCGACTTTTTTCGGCTGCACGGAATGGTTGACCCATTCGTAGCCGACGTTATAAACATTTTTCTGCGTCCCGAAAGGAATCGTGTCCTTAACGCCTTTCGCCCGTTGATAAACAACAGACCGTTCCTCGCGGCTAAACGGCGTGCCGGAAGTATCCGACTCAACAAAGTACTGATAAATTTCTGGACGGATAAATTCCAAAAGATATCTTAAATTGCCGATGACGGGGAAATTGCGTTTGATGGATTGTTTGACCTGGACCATGTCCCAGAACCCAACGACGATAAGCGGTCCGCAAATAAGAAGCGACCACCAGATCTGAGGAAAGACAATCGAGATGACAAAGCTTACGGCAAGATAAATTAAAACAGCTAGAAGGAAAATGACTCTGACCATATTATTTGACTTGTTGTAAAAGTTGTCGACGGATATGATACGCCATCACGCCAAACGCCACAGAAACATTTAAAGAATTTTTGAGCCCGACCATTTCAATCTCTACGGCCGTATCGCACAAAGACAGTAAATGATCGGAAATCCCTTCAATTTCATTACCGACAATCAAACACACCTTTGGGGCCGGCATAAACTGATCATGGGAGATGCTTTGTTCCATTTGCTCCAGCAAAGCAATTTCAAATTTTTGCTCTCTTAATTCTTTGATCAGTCCTTCGATATCCGAACGATATTCCCATGGCACTTGGGCCTCAGCCCCAAGCGCGGTTTTAGAGATCATGCTGCTTGGCGGATGGCCGGTGATCCCGCAGATCCAAATCTTCTCCACCCCGACGGCATCAGCGGTGCGAAAAATCGATCCGACGTTATAAAGGCTGCGGACATTATTAAGAACGACATGAAATTTGAGTCGACTTCCCTTAAGATGATCTTTTTGACGCGCAACAATTTCCTGATGAGTCAATTTACGCATGACAATGTCTAACTATTTTTCATGCGATTTTAAAATGGCCTTCAAGATATCACGGCGGCTGATAACGCCGACCACTTTGCCGTCTTTAACAACCGGGACCCGACGGATATCCCCTTGCACCAAAATGGTGCTGATCTCTTCGATCGTTGTATCTTCCGTCACGGTGATAAGATTTGTGTTCATATAATCTTTAATCGGCGCCTTCAGATCCTTAAGAAAATCATAGGCCACCATCAAATCTTTTTCCGTGAGAACACCCAGAATGTTGCGTTGATCATCGGCAACGATCAGACCGCTAATTTCAATACCAATGAGAAGCTTCATCGCTTCCTTAATGCTCGTCGACGGTTGGACCGTCATGACCTGTGTTGTCATAATATCTTTAGCGACCATACATGCTCCTTTTATTCTGTCGTCTTAAAATTTAAGATCAAGCTGAACGGCCTTTTCCTTTAATCGCCTCTTTATTTTAACGGCATCGATTGTTTTCAAATCTTCCTCTATGTCTCTGATAAAAAGGGAAACTTGATTTTGCATCATCCGGCCAAAAAGGATACGTTTTTTAGACCGCGTTAAATAGAGCTCCTCTTTGGCGCGCGTCATGGCCACATAAAACAATCTTCGCTCCTCTTCTCTGTCTGTTTCCAATCCTTCTATATCCAAAGGCACCAGATGTTCTTCGCATCCGATGATAAACACGACGGGAAACTCCAATCCTTTGGCCGCGTGCATCGTCAACAAATTGACTTTTTCCGAACGGATGTTTAAAAATTCTTCACTCTCTAAATGTTTCTCACCGGAAACGGCATAAGGAATGCCGCTGCGCAATAAGGCTTCTTCTATATATTTACGTTGCGCGTTAAGTCTGTATAAAACCGCAATGTCCCCAAAACTTCTGTCAGCCTTTGCTTGTCGGTCGACCCGATGAGAATCGTGAGAAAACATACTTAACCCGCCGACCATGCGTTCGATCTGTGTTACGATATATTCCGCTTCGCTTTTTTCCGTCGGTGATTCATAAATGACAAGTTTACCCTGCTCGTAGATGTGGGCCGTTAATTTACTTAAAGGAAATTTTCCCTTTTGGATGATCTGAGAGGATGCCTCTAACAAGTTAGGGCTGGAACGGTAATTTGTTGTCAAATTCAATTGGGTCATGGGGGGAAAATCATTTTTGAACTGCTCAAAAAAATTGACTTGGGCGCCACGAAAGCCGTAGATGGCCTGATGAGGATCGCCGATAGCTGTTATTTCAACGCCTTCCCCAACCAAAAGCTTAAGCAATCGATGTTGCAACGCGTTAATGTCCTGATATTCGTCGACAAAGATCAAAGGAAATTCTTTTTGGATTTGAAATCGGATGCTTGAATCATTAACCAACAAATGCACCGTCTCGATTAAGAGATCGTCATAATCTAAACATTGGTGGGCGCGAAGGATTTGATTATAACTTTTGACTATTGGACTGTCGGCTAGCCCCAACGATTTGTTTCGATAAATTTCTTCTAAATGCTTACGCCGTTCATTTGTTTTAATATCTAACCAATATTTTTTAAGCACCTCTTCTGTTTCTTCGGGCGTGATCAACTTAAAATCCTGAGGCAACTGGGCCAATTGATAAAAACGTTTAAGAAACGACAAACAAAAACCATGGAAGGTTGATACAAAAACGTGGCGCTCATCGACGGACAATTTCTTTCGAAGCCGTTCCGACATTTCTGTGGATGCTTTTTGGGTAAATGTGATCGCCAAGATTCTTTGATTACTTTTAAGGAGAGGGACTTTTCGCGCGATGCGATGGGTGAGCGTCTGCGTTTTACCCGTGCCTGGCCCGGCGACGATCAATAGATGCGCGCCTTCATGGTCGACAGCCCGTTGTTGGTCTTGGTTTAGTTTCATTAAACGTGCGCTTGCTCTTCTTGAAACAATGATAATTGCCCTTCTTTAACATGACGTTCTTTATCCGAAAAAATATGGACAGTGCCATACTCACCGTCGTAACCGGCGCCGATATTGACCTTGCCTTCTCTCATGCGCCCAACGGCCTCGGCGACCATCGGGCCGGCCGCTTTCTCAATCTTTTTTAAATCGGCATCCTGTAAAATAAAAAGCTCGTTGCCGACGGCGCCGATCAGTTCAAAATAAGCTTTTTCAACCGCTCCCGAGTTAACGCCCATGTCCTTGGCCTCGGCAACGATCTCCGGCAGCGGGATCAGGTTGACATAAGGACGGGCGCGTTTACTTTTCTCACCTTCTTTGCGGTCCGCCAATTCTTCTATACGTGCCATAACCCCGACGGTGACAGGTTTCTTACATACCGGGCACAGGCCGTCATTTTGTTTTGTTTCTTTAGGATGCAGGCGCGTTTTACAATCGCGATGCCCGTCATAATGATATTTTCCTTCTTCGGGGAAAAACTCTATCGTTCCAATCAATCCCTTATCTTTAGGGTCAGATAACGCTTTATAAATCCCCGGATAAGAAAGCTCTGTATCATAAACGGTCGCTTCTCTGGCCAGTTTTTGCGGTGAGTGCGCGTCAGAATTGGAAACGAGAACATACGGATCTAATTGTTTTAGCCGCCAATTCATTAAGGGATCAGAAGATAATCCCGTCTCGACGGCAAAAATGTGTTTGGTCAAATCGCCAAAGCAATCTTCCATACGGTCAAACCCGCCTTTGGAGCCAAGGGCAGAAAACCATGGCGTCCAAATATGCGCCGGGATCAAATACGATATCGGATCCGACTCTAAAACAATTTCTAAAAGATCGCGGGAATCAAGCCCTAAGATCGGACGGCCATCGGATTTGATGTTGCCGATCGCCCCTAACTTTTTTTGGATTTTTTCGGCGGCCTCAAAATCCGGCGCAAAAATCAGGTTCTGGACTTTGCGCGCCTTATCCAAACTGTTATAAATGTTGGAAATCTCGACGGATAATAAAAACCTAACTTCGGCCTTGCAACTACCAGGGACGTCTCTTTCTGTCTTCTTCGCGTATTGAGGTTTTAATTTAAACAAGCCGTCTTCGGCCGGTTCAAGCTTTTCTTTGAGCTCCTTAAACCATAACGGATGGACAAAATCGGCTGTCCCGACGACATGAATGCCCTTGATCTGGGCCCAAAGGTTTAAATGCTCAAGGTCTAAGTTCTTGCTTGTCGCGCGGGAATAATGGGAATGAAGGTGAACGTCGGCAAAGAATTTCATACGATTATTTTTGGACGATATCGGATTGATCTACATCGCCGGTGACAATTTTGGGCGTTAAGAAAATGACGATCTCTGTTTTCTTGTTTGTATCTATTTTATTCTTAAAGGCACGTCCCAATAAAGGAATATCGCCTAAAACTGGGATTTTGTTGCTGGATGTGATTGTCTCTTCTTTGATTAATCCGCCGATAACAATTGTGACGCCATCCTTGACCATGACGGTTGTTTCAGCCTCGGAAGTATCGACGACGGGGATTGAATTGTTATTACTCGTTTTAAGCGTGCTTACGACAGAACTAACTTCTGGTTTTATCTTCATC
>JACXTT010009685.1_pt1 | contig 13124 bp, 12 predicted proteins | sample 9270951 | NCBI WGS metagenome assembly JACXTT01 (sample SAMN15532306, study PRJNA645909) | rock metagenome | isolation source: weathered quartz diorite | place: Puerto Rico | collected 2017-06-21
ATCGACACGCGCCGCGACGCTGACGGGCCAGAGGTTCGTGAAGACCGCGTAGACGACGAGGTTGCCGAGCAGTATGCCGATGACGCGATCGCGAGCGATCACCAGATCGAACTCCGGACCGGGCCCTTGGAGCACGCAGAGGAAGAAGGCGAAGACCATCTGGAATCCCGCGTAAGCGATGCGGGGACCGCCGGCGGCGACCCAGCCCGACGCGAGCGCCGACAGGAACACGACGATCATCAATCCTCCGATCGAGGTCAGGGTCGGTGTGAGCCAGAGGATCGCCGCGATTCCGGCGGCCGCGCCGACGAGGCAGCCTCCGATCCGGAGCGTCAGCTTCTCGACCGTCTCGGCGGTCGAGTGGAGGGCGACGATGTAGCACGTGATGAGCGCGGTGTGGATTCCGGGCCAGTCGAGGAGCGAGTAGAGGACGTAGCAGAACATCGCCGCGAGAGTCGTCTTCAGCGCGTACCGGGTATGATCCTGGTTCGTGAACGCGTCGGCCGCGAAGAAGCCCGTCTTCGCGGCGGCCTCGGGCGCGGCGTCCTCGCGCGGAGGCGATCGCGTGAAGGCTTCGATCGCGCCTTTCAGCCGCGCCAGAGCCGCGAGCGAACCGCCGCCGACGTCCTCGTGCGCAATGGGACCGAGGTCGATGTCGATCGGGTATCGCCCGGACCGAAGGATCGCCGCCATCTCGTCGAGTGCCTCGCCGATACGGTGCCGGACGAGCGTCGGGATTCCGGGCGTTCGGTCGACGACGTCGACGAGCAGCAGGATCGGCGTGATCGAATCGCTCGCCTGCCGCAGGGCATCGAGGTGAGCCGCCGAGCAGCTCCTTTCGGCAGCCGCGAGCGTGAGCGCGGTCGAGAGCTCGTGAGTTCCTTCGCCGAGCGCTTCCTCGAGCGCTTCGCGGGCGGCGGGGCCTTCTCCGCGCAGCACCCGTCCCGCGAGCTCGAGCCGTTCGGCGAGCGCCCGCTCCACGAGCCGGCGCGGGGGCGGACCGAACAGCAGATTCACGGCGATCGAGAGCGACACCGGAATCGCGAAGAACAACCAGGTGTAGAGGAGCCCGCGCGTCGCGAGCTCGCCGATCTGGATCGACCCGAGCAGAGCGAGGACGTAGGCGATGATCATGCCGATGATGTTGCCGACGGGACGAAGCTTGCTCGCCGAGGCGGCGAACAGGAGGCAGAAGGAGAGCGTCGCCATGGCGGCGACGCGCGCGAGAGGATCGTCGATGACCACCCGCGCGAGCAGGATCACGGCGCCGATCACGATCGAGATGAGGACGAGCATCGCCAGACCGGCGACCACGCTCTCGCTGCGTCCGGGCCTCATGACGAAGAACGTGACGTAGGCGGTGAGCGCCGGCTCGGGAGTGGCGTAGGTCTCGGTCACGAGCGTCACGAGAGCGCAGACGAGCGCCAGCCGGAACGCGAACTCGAAGCGCCCCGGCCGAGGGCCGAGGAGGGCGTGGAAGCGCGCGAGGGCTCCGCCGAATCGCTCAGTGGCAACCATCTCCGCGACCCACCTCGACCACGGCGCTCGCCCCGAGTCGGAGCAGCGCCGCCGGAGCCTCCTCGAGCTTGATCCGTACCGGGAATCGCTGCTGCACCCGCACCCAGTTGAGCGAGCGCTCCACGTAGGGGAGCGAGCGCGGCAGGTTGATGCGATCCGTGTCGAGGACTCCCGCGCCGATTCCCTGAACGATCCCGTGGAGCGGCTGGCGCCGATCCAGCATCGAGTACACCGTCGCGCATTCGCCGGGAGTGATCGCCGCGAGCTCGGTCTCGCGGAAGTTCGCCACGGCGAACCATTCCTCGGTGTTGACGAGCGTGAAGAGCGCCTGCGACGGTGCGACCATCTCGCCGGCCGACACCGTGAGGCCGACGACTCGGCCGGCGTGCGCGGCGCGGACGACGGTGTCGTCGAGCGCACGCTCGGCAATCGCCAGAGCCGCCTTTCTCGCACGAACCGCCGCCTCGCCGGCAGCGACCGTGTCGATGGCCCGGACCGCCGCGGATTCCTGTTCCTTCGCTTGCGCGAGGCTCGTCGTCGCGTCGCGCTCGGCGACCTCGGCTTGATCGAGGTGTTGCGTCGCCACGTAGCCACTGGTCGCGAGCGGGCGGAGGCGCTTCAGCGTCCTCGTCGCGAGCTCGAGATTCGCCGTCGCGCGCCGGATCTGGTCCTTCGCGATCGTCGCCGCCGACTGCTGGGTGGAGAGCAATCGCTGCTGCGAGGCGAGCGTGGCCTCGGCGAGATCGAGCTCGGCGCGCGCCTGCTCGACGGCGTGCTGGTAGGGAATCGGATCGATCTCGAAGAGCACGTCTCCCTTCTCGACGCTGGCGTTCTCGGTCGCCGCGATCCGCAGCACCCGTCCCCCGATCGCGGCGGCCACGTGGACCACGTCGGCGTCGATCGTCGCGTCGTCGGTGGACGGCCAGGCGGTACTCCGGTGGTGAGCGTAGAGTGCGAGCGCGAGGGCCACCACCGCGACGGCGAGCGAGACGACCTTCGCGAGCGGTGAATGCTTGGTGCGGCCGGCGGCGTTCATCGTCACGAGCCGAACCAGACGAGCCAGGCTCCGAGCGCAGCGATGAGGCCGATCGAGGCGCTCACCAGGAGCTGGAAGGGAAGGACCTCGGACAGTCCGGAGGCGACGAGCGCGGTGCGCCCGCCGATCGCGGCCAGGATGCCGACGAGCCCGCAGAGCATCCAGGCTGGGAAGTAGGCGCCGAAGAGCACGAGCGACGGAGCACCGTGACGGGCGCATCCCGCCGAGGCGAGTAGACTCGCCGGGAGCGCGAGCTGAGCGATCCAACGAGCCCCACTCTTTTGCACGGCCGTTTCCCTTCGCTCTCGCAGACCCGTCGACGCGGATCTCGCGTCGGCGTCCTTGCTGCCGGGCGTGGCGAATAGCGCGAATTCGCGAATTGCGCGAGAGCGAGCGGGACGACCGCCGGCTCGGGCGCGTCGCGGGCGTCCTTTCCGCAGTGACCTAGGCGGCGTACCCGGCGCGTTCAGCCGGCGGCGGGGTCGCTCGGCGCGTACCAACCACCGACGTCGCCGGTGAGTGCGTCGGCTTCTCTCGGCCCCCAGGTTCCCGGCGCGTAGGGCAGGACGGGGGTCGGGTCGTCGAGGATGGGCTCCACGATCTGCCAGGCCGCCTCGACGCCGTCCTCGCGGGCGAAGAGCGTTGCATCGCCCTCCATCGCGTCGACGAGCAGGCGCTCGTAGGCGTCGAGCTCGTCGGCGCTCGGATGGTGCACGAACTTCAGGTCGGCGGCCTCCGTCACGAGCTCCGCTCCGTCCCGCTTCGCGCGCGCACAGAGCGAGATGAAGACGTCCGGGCTCAACCGGAACCGAAACGTGTTCCGCTCCTCGGAGTCCATCTGCATCAACGGCGGACGCTTCAGCGTCACCACGACCTCGGTCGCCGTGAGAGGGAGCGATTTCCCGGCGCGGATGAAGAACGGGACTCCGTCCCAGCGCCAGGAATCGATGTGCAGCCGGACCGCGGCGAACGTCTCGACGTTCGAGTCCGCGGCGACTCCGGGCTCGTCGCGGTATCCGACGAATTGTCCTCGGACGAGGTCGGCGCGGCCGAGTGGACGGATGCTCCGAAAGACCTTCACCTGCTCGTCGCGAATCGACTCGTGATAGGTCGTGACCGGCGGCTCCATGGCGAGCAGGCTCACGACCTGCAGCATGTGGTTCTGCACCACGTCGCGGATCGCGCCGGTCTCGTCGTAGAACTTTCCGCGGCCCTGGATCCCGAACGCTTCGGCCATGGTGATCTGCACGTTGTCGACGTAGTGGCGATTCCAGATCGGCTCGAGGAACGTGTTCGCGAAGCGGAAGACCGCGAGGTTCTCGACCGGGCCCTTGCCTAGGTAGTGATCGATCCGAAAGACGTTCGTCTCGTCGAAGGCCGCGTGCAGCGTCGCGTTCAGCGCTCGTGCCGAATCGACGTCGTGCCCGAACGGCTTCTCGATGATCACCCGCCCTTCGCGGGCAGCGCCGGACTTCGCCAGGCCGTCGATCACGGTCGGGAACATGCTCGGCGGGATCGCGAGGTAGTGCGCCGGGTACCTGGCATCCCCGAGCGCCTTGCCGAGTGCCGCGAACGTCGCCGGGTCGCGGTAATCGCCGTCCACGTAGGCGAGCAGCGAATCGAGCTTCGCGAACGCGGCGGCATCGAGGCCGCCGTGCTTCGTCACGCTGTCGCGTGCGCGCTCGCGCATCTGTTCGAGCGTCCAGTCGGACTTGGCGACGCCGATGACGGGCACGTCGAGGTGACCGCGGCGCGCCATGGCTTGCAGGGCGGGGAAGATCTTCTTGTACGCCAGGTCGCCGGTGGCACCGAAGAAGACCAGGGCATCGGAGCGTGCGGCATTCATGTCCGACTGATTTCGTCCGCGCTCGCGCTCCCGTCAAGATGGGTCCGCTCACGTCGCTGCCGAACTCGGCCCGCGATACTCGTCGATCGCGCCGTGGTAGAAGCGGTCGTGTGTTCGGAGCGAGTCCCCCCGGCAGGGTCGTAGCGCTTCCAGGGCGAGGGACCACCTGGGTTCACGAGCAGTCCATGGGGCCCCCTCGTTCGCCCGTGGTGGTGCTGCTGCACGGTTGGCTCGCCACCGCCGAGCTCAATTGGGACCCCGTCTTCGCCGAGCTCGGGCAGAGCTACCGCGTGCTCGCTCTCGATCACCGCGGGCACGGCAAGGGAATCCGTTCGTGGCGCTTCCGACTCGAGGACTGCGCCGACGACGTGGCCGCACTGCTCGACGTGCTCCGCGTACCGCGAGCGATCGTCGTCGGATACTCGATGGGCGGGCCGATCGCGCAGCTGCTCTGGCGTCGCCATCGCGAGCGCGTCTCGGGCCTCGTGATGTGCGCCACCGCGGGCAGTTTCCGTCATCGCGCACCGGGCCCAGTGATCGACTTCGCGTTCCCGTTCCTCGCCCCTGGGCTCGTGTTGGGGCTCCGGCTGGTCGCCGAAGCGCGTCGCCGGAAGTTCGTCGACGATTTCCTCACCCCACGGGTTCGTGATCCCGAGATTCGTGCGCGCATCGTATCGGCCGTGGCCGCGCACGACCCGGGCGCGATGGTGCAAGCCGCGCGCGCCCTCTCCACGTTCGATTCGAGCCGCTGGATCGGAGGCATCGACGTGCCCGTGTCCGTCGTCCTGACGGGGCGCGATCACGCGGTCCCGATCGCGATCCAGGAGGCGTTCGCGCGCTCGATCCCGAACGCGAAGCTCTTCCCGATCCCGGACGGCACTCACTTCGCGTGCGCGCAGATGCCTCGGAAGTTCACGCAGACGCTGCTCGGGGCTCTCGACGGCGTCACGAGCGGCATCGAAGCGCGCTGACCGCGGCGGCGCGCTCCTTTCCGAGGAGGGTCGAGTCCGCGTGCCCGAGATCCCCGATCTTTTCTCCTGCCCGCCTGCTAGCGACAGGGGGTGTGGATGTCGTCTATGACGGGAGCATGCCCGACTACACGGCTCTCAAGCAGAAGCACAAAGCGATGTGGGCGCTCGGCGACTACGACCGGATCGCCGCGAACCTGACGATCTCCACGGACCAGACGCTGCGCGTCGCCAAGCTCCGTGCTGGCGAGAAGGTTCTCGATCTCGCGACCGGTACCGGCGTGACGGCGATCGCCGCTCGCGAACGGGGCGCAACGGTGATCGGTCTCGATCTCACGCCGCAGCTGCTCGCGGTCGCGAAGCAGAAGGCGAGGGACGAGGGCTTCGACGACATCGAGTTTCGCGAAGGTGACGCCGAGGCGCTGCCGTTCGCGGATGCGACGTTCGACGTCGTCCTCCCGACGTGCGGCCACATGTTCGTCCCGGATCAGCCGAAGGTCGCCTCCGAGATGGCTCGCATCACGAAGCCAGGCGGCCGCGTCGTGTTTCTCGCTTGGACACCCGAGGGCGGACTCGGCGGCTGGTTTCGCATCACCAACAAGTACGTCGCTCCGCCGCCGGACGTCGCGCCGCCGTTCAACTGGGGAAATCCCGAAAAGGTTCGCGAGCTGCTCGGCGCAGGCTTTCGAGACGTCACGTTCACGCGCGGCGACTGTCCTCAGTGGGGCGACTCGCCCGAGGACGTGTGGGAGCTCTTCTCCACGAAGTACGGACCGACGGTGCGCGCCGTCGCGAGCTTGCAGCGCGACGCGCTCGAGTCCTTTCGCAAGGAGGCGATCGATTATCTGGCCGGCTATCGATCGTCGGCCGACGGAAAGGTGCGCTGGGGACGCGAGTACCTGATCACGCGCGCCGTGCGCGTCTGAGCGATCGAGATGCGTGGTTCGGCAACGGGTCGGTAGCTCCTCGTCCTGCCGAAGGATCGGCCGAATGCCGAAGGAGTGGCCCCGACGAGCGTCGACGGGCCGAAGTTGCTGCGTTTTGGCGCGGCACGTTCGTTGCGGTCACGAGCCTGCAGCACCGAGGGAGGCTCACCCATGCCCATCATGATCTGCGAGACGGCGCAGCGCCTGGACAACCCGAAGCGGACTGCGCTCGCCAGGGCGATCACGCAATCGGTCCACGAAGTCATCGGATCCGACCTCGACCTGATCAGCGTTGTGTTTCACGAGCTGGGGCAGGACCAGATCTGGCTCGCAGGTGAGCCTTCGCAGGACGCTCTGATCCTTTGCTACATCCGGGCTGGACGCCCGGTCGCGCTCAAGACGCAGTTGGCGCTTCGGGTCTCGACCGCCTGGCACGGAATCACCGGAGCCCCGGAAGGCGCGATCGAAGTGGCCGTGATCGAAGCGCCGGCCGCTCAGACGGTCCGAGGTGGCAAGCGTCTTCCCGAACCGCCTCATGCCACCGCGGCCACATGAGATCGTGAGATGTCGCGCGCGGCCACGCTCGCTAAGGGCTGCCTGCCGGCCGGTCGAGCAAACCGAGAATCAGCGCCGCCACCGCGTCCGCTTTGAACTTCGGCAGTCGGGCCTTCTCCAGGATCCTCGAGCCCTCGATCGCGTTGACGAGCAGCTGCGCCAAGGTCTCGGCAGGCACGTCGGAGCGGATGTCGCCCTGGCTCTGTCCGCGACGAATCGTCGAGGTGAAGAGCTCCGCCAGTTCCTCGAACGTGTCTTTCAGCACGCCGAGCACCCGCGGGTCGTGATCGGCCAGCTCCAGGGTGGAGTTGGTCGCGAAACAACCGCGACGCTTTCTTCGACCGCTCGCGGGCATGATCGTGCGGAGCGCCATCTCGATGCCCGCCCGCGCGGTCGGCGCCGCGGACAGCAGCCCGCGCACGGTGTCGATCATCAGCTTCCGGTACTGACCCAGCGCCGCGAGGTAGAGCTGGTGCTTGCTGCCGAAGCTCGCATAGATGCTCGGCTTCTCGACCCCCAGGCTGGCGGTGAGCATCTCCATCGAGGTCCCGCGATAGCCATGATCCCAGAACAGCGTGAGCGCCCGTTCGAGCGCGGCTTCCTTTTCGATCTTGCGCGGCATCGGTCTCGGCTGTGCGTTCTAGTCCTGTTGACGTCTTGTACCGAAGAGTATAGCCACTTCGTTCGTGGCCATACCGTTAGGTATAGCAGGAAGCTCGGCCGCGGAAACGGGGGAGCACGTGAGCACGGGCGAGACAGAGGCTTCGAGCGTCCTCCGCATCGTTTCGTACTTGCCGAATCCGCGGCTCGCCAAAGCGGCGATCGTCGCGCGGCTGTACGGCGTTCTCCTGGAAGTGCGCGGGGCGCCGCTCGAGGAGCTTCAGGAATGGGTGTGGGATTTCGACGCTCGTCCGTCGACGCCGGCGGAGCGTGAATCGCCGCAGGGGCTCGAGCGCACCGCGAAGACGGGATACGCCGGCCGGCTCTACAAGACCGAGCGCTTCCTCGATGCGCATCCGTTCGGCACGGTGCCGGCGGCGTTCAGCCCCGACGGACGCGTCGGCATCTTCGAGTCGAACAGCATCATGCGCGCGGTGGCGCGGCTGGGAAGCGGTCGCGTCCCGCTCTACGGCCGCGATGCCTACGATGCGTCTCGCATCGACAGCTTCCTCGACGCGAGCCTGCTCTTCGCCCGCGACACGCAGATCTACATCCTGACGATGAGGAGCGGCGCGATGACCCCGGAGATCCACCAGAGCACGGGTCAGGCGCTCGACAAGTACTTGGCGGGCATCGACCGAGCGTTGACGGGCGGACGCGAGTTCATCGTCGGCGAGTCGCTCACCCTCGCCGACATCTGCTTCGTCACCGAACTGACGCTGTTCCACAACGAGCGCAATTTCCACGGGCTGCTGCGCGAGCATCGCCTGCAACCGCTGTTGACGGACCGTGTGGAGAAGGAGTTCCCGTCGGCTCACGCGCACTTCGTTCGGTTGTGTGGACACGAGGCGATCGCGCCGGACATCGGCCCGTATTTGCGCGAGCCGCCTTTGCGCTGAAGGGGAGAACGCATGGTCCGAGCACCGCAGAAGCTGGTCGTGGTCTACGGCGCGAGTGGCTACACCGGCATGCTCATCATCGAGCATCTGATCGATCTCGGCATTCCGTTCATCGCCGCGGGACGGGACGCCAAGAGAATCGAGGCCAATCTCGCCGAGCGCGTGGCGGGTCTCGAGAACGGGATCTACGACGTGGTCGAGGTCCCGCACGAGACGGCGGCGCTCACCAAGGTGTTCGCGGGGGCGAAGGTCGTCTGCAACACGGTCGGGCCGTTCCTGCGCTACTACCGCGAAACGGTGCAGGCTTGCCTCGACGCGGGCTGCCACTACCTCGATACGACGGGCGAGCAAGCCTCGACGCTCCGGCTGGAAAGGGAGTTCGGAGCCTCCTTCGCGGACGAAGGACTGCTCCTCGCGCCCGCGGTCTCGTACATGTACGTCCCGCTCGAGATCGCCGCGGAGCTCTGTCTCGAGCAGCGGGGGATCGACTCGCTCGACTGCGTCTGCGTGCCGACGGTGGCCCCCACCGTGGCCTCCGCCAATTCGATCATGGTGGTGCTGCTCGAGCCCGCTTACTTCCTTCGTGACAACCAACTCGTCGAATGGGTGCTCGGCGACGGCCGCGAAGTGGTGACGCCGGCCTTCGCGACGACGAACCTCGGTCTGCCTTGGGGCGGTACGCCGCTGCCGCAGTACTACCGCGACGATCATCGGGTCCGGAACTGCACGGCTCTCGTCGGATTCACGGACCGGGGCGTGATGAGCACGCTCTTGCAGCAGGCGAAGCAGATGAAGGAACGAGTCGCCGGCAAGAGCGACGCGGAGCGCTGGGAAATGACCGACGCTTTCGCCCGTAATCTCACCACCAAGATGCCGCCGCGCGAACGATGGAGCATGTTTCGCACCGTCGATCACGTCGTCGGGCGAGGTGCTTTGAACGAAGTCTCGGCCACGCTGTTCGGGGTGACCCCCTACATCGTGCCGGGAGCCTTGCAGGCGTACGCCGCGGGCCGCGTGCTCGCGGGATCGCATCGCAGAACCGGATTCGCGTCGGCGTGCGCCGCCTTCGGGCATCGCGAGATCCTCGCCTTTCTCGAGGATCGCGGCCTCGTGAGTCACCGGGTCGCGAATTGAGTCGTCGACCACCGTACGAAGTTCGAGGTGAGAGTCCAACGTAGGAGCGAGGCGCTGGAGCGCGCCAAGGAGGACACCATGGCTCAGGCGAAAGAGGGTGGTTGCATGTGCGGGGCGGTGCGGTACCGCGTCGAAGGGGACCCGCTGGCCGTCGTCAATTGCTACTGCACCGACTGTCAGCACATCTCGGGAGGAGCATTCGTGACAGCGCTGCTGCTCCCGAGGCCCGCGGTCACCGTCACCCAAGGTAAGGCCACGGGATTCACGGGGACCGCGGAAAGCGGCGACCAGGTCACTCGAAGCTTCTGTCGCGATTGCGGCGCTCCGCTCTTCAGTGAGCTTTCCGCCAATCCCGACTTGATGGTCGTGAAGCTCGGGAGCCTGGACGATCCGAAGCCCTATTCGCCGTCGATGAGCATCTGGACGAGTAGCGCCCTCGGCTGGGCGCACATCGATCCGAACCTCCCTCAGTTCCCGAAGAATCCACCGCTCGGCTGACCGACCGCCGCTCTCCGCGACCGTTTCGAGATCGATGCGATCCTCGATCTCGAACGGCCGCGGACGATGCGGGGATCAGGTGACGATCATGCAGAAGGCCTACGTCGTCGGCGTGGGAATGACGCGATTCGGGAAGTTCCTCGATCGCTCGATCAAAGATCTCACCGCGGAGGCCGTGCGCGCCGCGCTCGCGGATGCCGGCTGCGAGTCTTCGGCCGTGGAAGCCGCCTGGTTCGGCAACGCCTGTCAGGGACGGCTGACGGGCCAAGACATGATTCGCGGTGAGATCGCGCTGCGCTCGGCCGGCATCGCCGGCATCCAGGTCGTGAACGTCGAGAATGCCTGCGCGACCGCCGCGACGGCGTTCGTGAGTGCGTTTCAGTATCTCCGCGGCGGTCTCGGCGACGTGGTCCTCGCGGTCGGCGCCGAGAAGATGTTCTCCGAGGACCGGGCGAGATCGAATTCACTCTTCGACGGCGGCTGGGACGTCGAGACGCCCGAGCGAAACCGCGAGCAGCTGCTGGATCTCGCCAGGGGAGTCGCAATTCCCGAGGGCACGACCTCCCCGCGCTGGTACAGCCCGTTCATGGACATCTACGCGTCGTGGGCGCGCTTTCACATGCGCGAATTCGGCACGACGCAGGAGCAGATCGCTTCGGTCTCCGCCAAGAACCACGCTCACTCGGTCGAGAACCCACGTTCGCAGTATCGGAACCCCTACACGATCGAGGAAGTGTTGGCGGCGCCGCCGATCACGTACCCGCTGACGCTGCCGATGTGCGCCCCGATCAGCGACGGGGCCGCCGCCGCGATCCTGTGCACGGAAAATGCGCTCGCTCGTTTCGGCCGCGCGCGCGCGATCGAGATCAAGGCGGCGGTCCTGCGGAGCGGGACGGATCGCGATGCCAAGGACCTCGAGCACCACATCGCCCGCCGCACTTCGCAAGCCGCTTACGAGTTGGCCGGAGTCGGTCCCGAGGACGTCTCGGTCGCCGAGGTTCACGATGCGACCGCCATGGGGGAGATCATCGAGATCGAGATGCTCGGTCTCGCACCGATCGGAGAGGGCGGGCCGACCTCTCTGCGCGGCGAGACGAAGATCGGCGGACGAATCCCCGTGAACCCGTCGGGTGGGCTCGAATCGAAGGGCCATCCGATCGGCGCGACGGGACTCGGCCAGGTTCACGAGCTGGTGACACAGCTCCGCGGCGAGGCGGGCCCGCGCCAGATCCAGGGAGCCCGAGTCGCGATCGCGGAAAACGGCGGTGGGCTGCAGGGGATCGAAGAGGCGGCGTGCTGCATGACCGTGCTCGCTCGCTGATCGCGGACGCTCGCAGCGCCGTCGATGCGGCGGCGCACTGGCTCTTCACACGAACGAACGTCCTCAGGGGACGTCGACGCCGTTCAGAGTGATCAAGGGGCCAGTGTCCGACGAGGACTGAAACGCCCCGCGACCGGCAAACGAGGCCGTGTACCCGAGCCCGAGGATCGCCTGGATCTCTTGGGTGACGCCGCCGCAGGAAGCTACGCCGTTCGCGTTCGTTTGCGCACTGCACGCTGGCCCCGCCTTGGTCGTGAAGGTGATGGTCTGGCCGCTCAGCGGAGCCCCCGAGCTGGTCGTCAATTGCGCCTCGAGATTCGGGAAGAAGACCTTCAGGCCGAGCGGAGTGATCCGGATCTGCGCTACGGCAGGGAACGCCACGAGGTGAGTCGCGGTTTGGGTCTGGGTTGGAGTTCGAGTTGGAATCGTAGTTGGCGTTGCAATGGGCGTCGCGGTCGCGGCGGGAGTGGTTGTCGGTGTCGGGGTAGTCTGGGTCTGAAACTCATATGCCCCGATGTCACACCCGGCTCCGAACGGGCGAGGCACGCCGCGCTGGTCGAAGCCGGTACAGTCAGGGTCGGTCGTGGGGATCACGTCGACGGCCGGGCTGTCCGATTGGAGCGCGATCGTTTGTGTAGGTCCGCCGTTGTCTTTCAAACCGGCGGGATCGAGCTTCGGGTCGAGGCTGTTCGCCGAGCCGGTCGCGGTGAACTGGCAGGTATTGTCGTCCGAGATGTTATAGCCGTTGTCGGTGATCCCTGGCGGGCAATTGCCGCCGGCACCCACGCCGGCGAAGATCGTCCCTTTGACAAATGTGGTGTTTGAGCCGCCAATACCGAAGCCGCTATTAGCGGAGAAAGTGCTGTTGATCACGGTCAGAAGACTACCGTTGTTTGAGATGCCGCCGCCGCTGTTACCGGAGAAGGTGCTGTTCGTGACGGTCAGAGAATTAGCGTTGTCTACCAAAATGGCGCCCCCGCCGCCGGCTTTATTATCGGAAAAGGTGCTGTTCGCGACGGTCGCCGTGCCGTCGTCCATCGCAATGCCGCTGCCGGCCGACCCGGCGCTGTTGCCGGAGAAGGTCGAGTTGGTCACGGTGAGAGGCCCATCATTGAAAATGCCGCCGCCGCGGTTAGTGGCGCTGTTACCGGAGAACGTGCTGTTCGTGACGGTCAGCGTTCCGGCATTGACAATGCCGCCCCCCGTCAGGACTCCGGCGCCGTCCGCGATCGTCAGGTTCTCGAGATTCAGCGTCGCGCCTGAGCTCACTTGCATGACTTGGAATTGGTTGTCGCCATCGACCGTGATTCCCGGAGAGGCCGTCGGCGCGCTGATGGTCAGAACGTTCGTGATCGCGGGCAAGGTGGCGCCAAGGGTGATCGTGCCGGCGACGCTGAACTGGATCGTGTCGGTGCCGCTCCCCGCCACGCAGTTGTTGGCCGCCGCCTTGGTGTTGGCAGCCGTGATCGCGTCACGCAGACTACAAGTGCCGGTCGCTCCGCTCGGGTCGCTGAGCGTCGTGACCGTGATCGTGTCGGCGCGGCAAACCGACGACGCGAGAGCCACGCCGAAGACGACAACTCCAAAGGACCGCCAATACGTGTTGGGCATCGCCGTGTCTTCCTGACGCGCCATCTGACGAACGGCCTTTAGGGGATGTCGGTGCCGTTGAGAGTGATCAAGGAGCCGGTGGCTGACGAGGCCTGAAACGCCCCGTTACCGGCAAACGACGCCGTATAACCGAGCCCGAGGAGCGCCTGGAT
>JACXTT010009686.1_pt1 | contig 13122 bp, 9 predicted proteins | sample 9270951 | NCBI WGS metagenome assembly JACXTT01 (sample SAMN15532306, study PRJNA645909) | rock metagenome | isolation source: weathered quartz diorite | place: Puerto Rico | collected 2017-06-21
CGCCTTGGGCACCTGCTCGGCCTCGATGCGGGCCGCGTTCTCCTCCTTGGCGCGGCTGTCGACCTCGTAGGGGCGCGCGCCGCTCAGGATCTGGCGCATCTCCGTGACGATCACCGTCGTCGCCATGCCGCTCGCGACTTCGCCGGCGTTGTAACCGCCCATGCCGTCGGCCAGCACCACCAGGCCGTTCACCGCGTCCGCCGCGATCGAGTCCTCGTTGTGCGAGCGCACCATGCCCGGATCGGTGCAGGTCGCGATTTCGAGGCTCTGCGTGAGGTCCATGTCGCGCTCTAGAGCTCGATGTCGACGCCGCCGCTGGCGGCCGCGGTGCGCTGGTGCGCGCCGCCGGCAAGCGCGGCGCGCAACGCGCCGGCGAATTCCTCCCCGGTCTGGAAGCGCTGCTCGGCCTGCTTGGCGAGCGCGCGCTCGAGGAATGCGGCGAGGCCAGGCGCAATGCCGAGATTGAGCGTGCGGATGTCGGTTGGCGGCTCGTTGGCGATCCGGAACATGAGCTGGGCCATCGACTCGCCGTCGAACGGCAGCCTGCCGCACAGCATCTGATAGAGCGTCACGGCGAGAGAGAAAAGGTCGGAGCGCCCGTCGATGCGGCTGCCGGCGAGCTGCTCGGGCGACATGTAAGACGGCGTGCCGAGCACCATGCCGGTCTTGGTCTTCGAGCTCGCGGTGAGCCGCGCGATGCCGAAATCGGTGAGCTTCAGCACGTCCTTCTCGGCGTTGTACATCATGTTCGCCGGCTTGACGTCGCGGTGGACCACCCCTTCGCGGTGCGCGTAGCCCAGAGCGTCGGCGGCGCGCGCAACCAGCGACACTACTTTCTCAGCCGGCAGCAGCTTGTCCGGCTTGGTGAACGGCGCGAGATCGCCGCCCTTGAGGAGCTCCATGGCGATGTAGCAGAAGTCGTGCTCCTCGCCCGCGTCGTAGATAGTCACGATGTTGGGATGCGCAAGCCGTCCCGCGGTCTGCGCTTCGCGGAAGAAGCGCTCCTTGACGCCGGCAATTTCATCGGCCTCGAACTCCTGCGCCAGCGCGAGCGTCTTGATCGCCACTTCGCGGCCGATCTTGGGATCCTTGCCGAGGTAGACGACGCCCATCGCCCCTTTGCCGAGCTCTTTCTCGACCTCGAAGCGGCCGAACTTGGGCTTCTCGACCGCCGCGAGCTGCAGCGTCCCGCCGGGATGGCCCGCCGCGCCGCCGAGGATCACCGTCTCCGAGAGCTGCTTCGCGCGCGAGATCTTCTCCGCGACGTCGCGGAACTTGGGGTCGAAGGCGTGCACGCGGCGCAGCACCGCCTCGGCCTTGTTGAATTGACGCTTGCGCTCGAAATCGAGCGCCAGGCTGTACAGGTTGTCGAGCAGCGCCTCGGACATCGGCACCTGGCGGAACTTGTCCCAGGCGGCGTCGAGCTGCCCCTGGCCCTGATACGCGAGGCCGAGCATGCGGCTCGATTCCGCTGAGCTTTCATCCGAGCGGCGCTTGGCGCTTTCGGTGGCGATGAAGCGCTTCGAGGCGAGCGCAGCGTGGCCGACGAGCACCAAAGTCGCCGGCAACATGAGCTGCAGCCACATCCCTGCGCTCGCCATGAGGGCGAAGTGCGACACGACGAGCGCCGCGAGGACGGCAGCCGAGAGCACCAGGGCGGGCCCGGCGTTGAGGCGCGGCAGGAGCCCGACCAGGTAAACGGCGACGACAAGGAACAGGGCGAGCTCGGCCCACGGCGCCCACGCCGGCACGACGAAGAAATGCTCCTGGAGGATCGAGGAGGTCGCGTGCGCCAGAGTCAGAACCGGCGGCATGGCGGCCGCGACGGGCGTAGCCGGCGCATCGCCCAGGCCCGCGGCCGTGGCGCCGATCAGCACGATCTTGTCGCGGTACTTTTCCGCCGAGATCTTGCCGTTGATGACGTCGTAGAACGAGTCGAGCGGGAAAGCGGGCCTGGCGTCGCGGTCCTTGTAGAAATACGTCGCCATCAGGAGGTTCGGGTCGGTCGCGATGCGCAGCTTTTGCAGCACCACGCCCTGCCCGAGGCTGACCTTGATGTCGGGAACGCCCAGGTTCAGGTATTTCGCCACGATCATCACGGCGAGCGAGGGATACAGCTGGTCGAAATAGCGCAGCGCCAGCGGCTCGGTGCGCACGGCGCCGTCGACGTCGCGCACCTGGTTCAGATGACCGAGCGCGGCGGCGTTGCGGCCGATCGCCTCGATCGGCACCTGCGGTGAGGACGCTTCGGGCGGCAGCTCTTCCGAGGCGCGTACCGCGACCGGAAGGTTGTGCTTCACGACGTAATCGGGGAGCGGCTGGTCCGGCTTGCCGCGCGGCGCGCGCAACTCGAACACCATCGCCTGCACCACGTTGCCGGCTCGCGCGAAGCTCTCGGCGAGGCCGCGGTCGGTATTGAGCTGCAGCTCCGCTTCCTTGAGCGTGGCGACCAGGGCGGCGAGCTCGGCAGGCGGCTGGGCGCCATCAGCCGGAGCGGCCCGCGAGGCGAGCTCGAGCAGCTTCTGGATGTACGCGTAGCCGGGATCGATCTGCGGTTCGCTCAACAGCACTGTGTTGCCGATGACTTTCGCCTTGGCGGCCGCGAGCAGGTCGATCATGCGGGCGAGCTTGTCGCGCGACCAGGGCCAGCGCCCGAGGTTGGCGATGCTCGCGTCGTCGATCGCGATTACGGCGATGCGGTCCGAGGGCAGGCGCGAGGATGCCTGCACGCCCATGTCGTAGGCCTTGCGCTCGAGGCTCGGAATCAGGTCGCTGTAACGGCTGCAAACGACGAGCGCGATGACGACGGCGAGGCCGAGGAACCAATCGGTCTTCCAGAAGCCGGATTTCATGCTGCGCTCCCCGTGCCCGTGCCGAAAACGGCGCGGACGACAACCTCCCCTAAAACAGCAGCCTGAGGCGCATTGTTGCAGTCGATCATAAGCTGCGTCAAATATTTACCGCGGCCTGCGCGCAGCGTACGCCGAGCGGTAAAAATTCTCGGCCGGCGGTCTAGTTGCCGAGGAGCGTGCCGGCCCGGATGGAACCGGCGGAGAGCAGGTCCGCGGACGCGACTTTCTTTCCGTCGCCGAGCTTGGCGCGCAGCACCTCGACGCGCCCGCCCTGGGCGCTCACCTGGAAGCTGCGATCGCCGACTTCGACGATCTCGCCGATCTTGCCCTTCACCGCGCCGAAGGTCCGCACCGGGTGCTTGCGGGAATCGAAAATCTGCAGCTCCTTGCCGTCGAGCGTGGTCCAGGCGCCCGGGGCCGGATTGCAGCCGCGGATGGTGTTGTAGATGAAATCGACATGGTTGGCCCAGTTGAGCTTCGCCTCGGCCTTGCGGCACCAGCCCTCGTAGGTGGCTTGGGACTCGTCCTGCACCACCTCTCGATGCTTATTGGAAATAACCAGATCTGCTGCCTCGAGCATCGCCTTCACCCCCATCGGAAACAGGCGGTCGAAGTACACGGTGCCGAGCGTGTCGTCCGGACCGATCGGCGTCTCCTTCTGCAGAACGACCGGGCCCTCGTCGAGGCCGTCGGTCGGCCGGAAGATGGTGAGGCCGGTCCTGGTGTCGCCGCGAATGATCGGCCAGTTGATCGACGACGGCCCGCGGTACCTGGGCAGCAGCGACGGGTGATACTGGATGGTCCCGTGCTTCGGGATGCCGACGAAGTCCTGCGGCGCGAACTGCAGCACGAACGCCATGATGCCGAGTTCAGGGTTCAGCCTTTTGAGAGTATTTTTTGCCTCATCCGACTTCAGCGACGGAAACTGGAAAACCTGTATGCCCTTTTCCTGCGCCGCGGTTTTCAGCGCATCGGGCCGCGCGCCGGGTTTCTCCGGGGCGCAGAACACGCCGGCGACCCGGTCGCCGCGCGCAAGAAACGCCTCGAGTACCGCCTTGCCGAAATCCTGCTGGCCGACGATCGCGATGCGCATTCCTATGCGGCTTTCTTCGGCGGCACCGAGAACGCGCCCGCCTGCCTGAGATTTCTTATTTTCGCCTCGTCATACCCCAGCACTTCCTTCAGCACCGATTCGGTGTGCTCGCCGAGCAGCGGCGAGCGCTCGATCCTCGCCGGCGACGCGGAGAGCTTGATCGGCATGCCGACGTTCCACCATTTGCCGCGCTGCGGATGGTCGAGCTCGACCCACATGTCGCGGCCGCGCACGTGCTCGTCGGTCGCGAGGTCCTGGGTCGACATGATCGGCCCGCAGGGCACATCGAGCGGATTGAGGATCGCCATGAACTCGCGCTTGGTGTACTTCTCGGCGAACTTGGTGATCAGCGTCCACATCAGCGCCTGGTTCTTGCGCCGCTCGGCGATCGTCGCGAGGCGCGCATCTTTCGAGAGCTCGGGCTGGCCGATCTCGGGGCCGATGCGGCTGGCGAGCGCCTCCCAGACCGCTTCCTGCACCACCACGTAGAGCCAGTCGTTCGCGCCGTGCGGCTTGCAGTGGATCGCATTGCCGAGCTGCCCGCCGCCTGAATCATTGCCGGCGCGCGGCACCTCGCCCATCCCCTGATAGGTCGGCACCGAATACTCGGCGAGCGCCTGGCGGGTGAGGCGCTGGTGATCGCGGAACTTGACGCGGCAGAGGTTCATCACCCCGTCCATCATCGCCACTTCGACGTACTGGCCCTCGCCGGTACGGTCGCGCTGGTGCAGAGCGCCGAGCATCCCGATGGCGAGATGCAGCCCGGTGCCGGTATCGCCGATCTGCGCGCCGGTGACGAAAGGAGGACCATCGGGGAGCCCGGTGGTGCTCATCGATCCGCCCATCGCCTGCGCCACGTTCTCATAGGCCTTGAAGTCGGCATAGGGGCCGGTCGAGCCGAAGCCCTTGATCGAGCCCATCACCACGCGCGGATTGATCTGATGGATCTTCTCCCAGGTGAAGCCCAGGCGATCGAGCACGCCCGGCCCGAAGTTCTCCATCACTATGTCTGACTTCTTCAGCAGGTCGACGAACACCTGCTTGCCCTCGGAGGTCTTCATGTTCACGGTGATCGAGCGCTTGTTGCAGTTGAGCATCGTGAAGTACAGGCTGTCGGCGTTCGGCACGTCGCGCAGCTGCCCGCGCGTCGCGTCGCCTTGCGGGTTCTCGAACTTGATGACGTCGGCGCCCATCCACGCCAGCAGCTGCGAGCAGGTGGGGCCCGCCTGCACGTGCGTCATGTCGAGGATGCGGACTCCTTTGAGGGCTTCCATTATTTCTTCTTCCCGCTGGTCGGATTCAGGCTGGTGATGCGACCGCTTTCGGTGCCGGCGGCTTCATCGATCACGGCATTGATGAGCGTCGGCTTGCGCGAGCGGATGGCTTGTTCCATGGCCCTGCGCAGCTCGGCCGGGGTCGTGGCGTGCACGCCCACGCCGCCGAAGGCCTCCATCAGCTTGTCATAGCGTGCGCCCTTGACGAACACGGTGGGTGCCACATCGGGGCCGCCGGTCGGATTGACGTCCGTGCCGCGGTAGACGCCGTTGTTGTTGAGGACCACCACGCAGACCGGCAGGTTGTAGCGGCAGATGGTCTCGACTTCCATGCCGGAGAAGCCGAAGGCGCTGTCGCCCTCGACCGCGATCACCGGCTGGCCGCCGACCACGGCGGCCGCGACTGAAAAGCCCATGCCGATGCCCATCACGCCCCAGGTGCCGACGTCCAGGCGCTTGCGCGGCTTGTACATGTCGACGATGCTGCGGGTGTAGTCGAGCGCGTTGGCGCCTTCGTTGACCAGGATGGCGTCCGGGTTAGCCTTGATGATGTCGCGCACCACGTTCAGCGCGCTGTGGAAATTCATCGGCGTCGGATTCTTGGCCAGGGTCTCGGCCATCTTGGCGATGTTCTTGTTCTTGCGCTCGCTGATGGCGCCCAGCCACTCCGCCGGCGGCTTGGGCCAGTTGGAGCCGATGCCGGTGAGCAAGGCCGACACGCAGGAACCGATGTCGCCGACCAGCGGGGCGTCGATACGGACGTTGCTGTCCATCTCCTGCGGCGAGATGTCGATCTGGATGAACTTCTGGCCGCCCCAGTCCTTGTGGTCCTTGCCGCCCCAGGTCTTGCCCTTGCCATGCGAGAGCAGCCAGTTCAGGCGGGTGCCGACCAGCATCACGACGTCGGCCTCGGGCAGCACGTAGGAGCGCGCGGCGGCAGCGGACTGCTCGTGCGTGTCGGGCAGCAGGCCTTTCGCCATCGACATCGGCAGGTAGGGAATTCCAGTTTTTTCAACCAGAGATCTAATTTCTGTATCGGCCTGGGCGTACGCCGCGCCCTTGCCCAGCACGATGAGCGGGCGCCTGGCGCTCTTCAGCAGCGCGAGGGCGCGCTGCACGGCGTCCGGCGCCGGGATCTGGCGCGGCGCCGGGTCGACCACCTTGATCAGCGATTTCCTGCCGGCTTCGGCGTCCACGGTCTGGGCGAAGAGCTTCGCCGGCAGGTCGAGGTAGACGCCACCCGGGCGGCCGGAGACGGCGGCGCGGATGGCGCGCGCGATGCCCACACCGATGTCCTCGGCGTGCAGCACGCGGAAGGCGGCCTTGCACAGCGGCTTGGCGACGGCCAGCTGGTCCATCTCTTCGTAGTCACCCTGCTGCAGGTCGACGATCTCGCGCTCGCTGGAGCCGCTGATGAGGATCATCGGGAAGCAATTGGTGTTGGCGTTGGCCAGTGCGGTCAGACCGTTGAGGAAGCCCGGGGCGGACACCGTCAGGCAAATCCCCGGCTTTTGCGTGAGGAAGCCTGCGATGGCGGCGGCGTTGCCGGCGTTCTGCTCGTGGCGGAACGAAATCACGCGCAGGCCTGCGGCCTGTGCCAAGCGGGTGAAGTCGGTGATCGGGATACCGGGCAGACCGAAGATCGTCTCGATGCCGTTGAGCTTGAGGGCATCGATGACCAGGTGAAAGCCGTCGGTCGCTTGTGGTTGTGCATGCTGCTGCACGTCGCTGGCAGTGGCGAGGGGTTCGGACGTGCCCATGAAAATGCCCTCCATTGCGGGGACCGCTATGGTAAGAACCGATGGTCCGCCGCGGCCTTGATTGAGGTCAAGGGACTAGAATCCCGCCTCCATGACGGCGCTCGCCAGCCACCCCCAGCGCTACAGCATCCGCCTGCAGCTGCGGCGGAACCAGATGCTGGAGCGCCTGACTGCGGCGCAGTGGGCCGAGCTCGAGCCGCTGCTTTCGGTGGCCGACTACCGCAAGGGCGACCCGCTGGTGCGCCAGGGCGACGAGGAGATGGAGCAGTTCTTCATCCTCGACGGCATGCTTAAGCGCGTCGTGTCCAACCCCGAGGGGCGCGAGATGATCCTGCGCTTCGCCGCCGAGACCGAGATGGACACCTCGTACGCCGCCTGGCGGCTGCGCACTCCGGTGCCCTACTCGATCGTCGCCGTGACCAAGGTGCGCACCGCCGAGCTGCCGCTCACCGCGTGGGCGGAGTTCCTCGATCGGCACGCCGAGATCAAGGTGCGCTTCGAGTACGAGGTGATGAAGCTGATGTCCGAGGTGATGGCGCACACCATCACGCTGCACCTGCTCGACGCGCCCGGCCGCGTCTCGCGCTTCGAGCGGAAGCACCCCGAGCTCGTCGGCCGCATCCCGAAGAAAGAGCTCGCCGCTTACCTCAACCTGACCCCTGAGACGCTGTCGCGCCTCAAGCAGAAGTTCGGCGGGCCTTAGCGAGCAGCCAGGAAGCGAGCGGCCAGAAAAGCAGCGCCAGCGCGAGCGTGGTCATCGTGCCGACCAGCTTGTTGTCGAAGAACACGCTCATGTCGCCCTGCGAGACCAGCATCGCCTGGCGGAACGACGCCTCGGCGCGGTCGCCGAGCACGATCGCGAGCACCAGCGGCGCCAGCGGATAGGAGAGCTTCTTGAAGGCGTAGCCCGCGACGCCGAACACCACCATCATCCAGACGTCGAACAGCGAGTTGTGCACGGTGTAGGAGCCGATCGCGCAGATCACGACGATGACCGGCGCGATCACCGAGAACGGGATGCGCAGGATCGCGGCAAACGCCGGCACGCAGGTGAGCACCACGACGAGGCCGGCGATGTTGCCGAGATACATGCTCGCGATCAGCCCCCAGACGAAGTCCTTCTGCTCGACGAACAGCAGCGGTCCGGGCTGCAGCCCCCAGATCAGCAAGCCTCCGAGCAGCACCGCAGCGGTCGGCGAGCCCGGCACCCCGAGCGTGAGCATCGGCAGCAGAGCCGAAGTGCCGGCGGCGTGCGCCGCGGTCTCCGGCGCGACCACGCCCTCGAGCTGGCCGGTGCCGAACTTTTCGCCGTCCTTCGAGAAACGCCGCGCCACGCCGTAGGACATGAACGACGCCGGGGTCGCGCCGCCCGGGACGATGCCCATGAAGCAGCCGACGGCGGAGGAGCGCAGCGACGTCAGCCAGTAGCGCGGCAGCTCCTTCCAGGTCTCGAGCACCACCTTGAGGTTGATCTTCGCTGCCGCGCCTTTGAACGCGAGGCCCTCCTCGAGCGTGATCAGGATCTCGCCGATGCCGAACAGCCCGATCACCGCAACCAGGAAGTCGAAGCCGTTGAGAAGCCTCTCCGTGCCGAAAGTGAGCCGCAGCGCGCCGGTCACCGGGTCGGTGCCGACGGCGGCGAGCGCGAAGCCGAGCATCATCGAGGCGAGGGTCTTGAACGGCGGCTCCTTGCTCATGCCGACGAAGGCGCAGAACGTCAGCAAATACACGGCGAAGAACTCGGGCGGGCCGAACTCAAGGGCGAATTTCGCCACGATCGGCGACAGGAAGGTGATGACGATCACCGCGACCAGCGCGCCGATGAACGACGAGGTGAAGGCGGCGGTGAGCGCGTTGCCGGCGCGGCCTTTCTGCCCCAGCGGGTAGCCGTCGAAGGTCGTCGCCACCGACCAGGGCTCGCCAGGAATGTTGAACAGGATCGAGGTGATCGCGCCGCCAAACAAGGCGCCCCAGTAAATGCACGACAGCAGGATGATTGCCGAGGTCGTGCCGCCGGGCTGCTGCGCCATCGAGAAGGTGAGCGGCAGCAGGATCGCGACGCCGTTCGCGCCGCCCAGCCCCGGCAGCACGCCGATGATCACGCCCAGCACGATGCCGACGAACATCAGCGCCAGGTTCTTGAAGGTCAGCGCTACCGCGAAGCCCTGGATCAGGGACTGGACTTCTTCCATCAATTTAGCCCGAGCAGGGTTTCAAGCGGCCCTTTGGGCAGCGGCACCTTGAACCAGACCTCGAAGATGAGGAAGAAGGCGATGCTGTTGCCGATGCTCACCGCGGCTACCTTCCACCACGGGTATTTGCCGAGCCAGCGCATGAAAAATGCGATGAACAGCGCTGAGGCGACGTAGATGCCGGTCCAGCCGATGAGCGCGACGTAGATCGCGGTGGGCACCAGCACGGCGAGAACCAGTTTGAACTGCCCCGCCTCGACGAAGATCCTGCCGCTATCCCCGCGGCTCACCAGCGCGAGCACCAGGTTTACCGCCGCGGACAGGCAGACGATGAGCCCGATGTAGAACGGGAAGTAGCCGGCCTGCGGCCCGTCCGCAGCCCAGCGCGCGCCGAGGCGCGCGCTGTCGAAGACGACGATCGCTCCCAGCACGAAAAAGAGCGCCGCGACTCCGATCTCGGCGCTCTTCTGGCGAACCCCGGCCAAGCTACTTCTGGCCGTGGATGAACCCGGCGGACTTCATCAGCGCCACATGGCGCGCTTCCTCGCGCGCCACCCAGTCGACGTACTCCTTGCCTTCGAGCGAGGTCTGGTTGAACGCGCCCTGCTCCATCAGCTGCTTCCACTCGGGCGTCTGCTGCACTTTTTTCAGCACGTCGACGTAGTACTTCACCTGGTCCCCGGTGACGCCGCCGGGCATGAAGATGCCGCGCAGCATCAGGTAATCGACGTCGAGGCCCTGCTCCTTGCATGGCGGAATGTCGTACCACGACAGCTTGTCGGTGACCTTCGCCTTGTACGGCATGCGCTTGGGGTCGAACACGCACAGCGGGCGCAGCGTGCCGCCGCGCCAGTGCGCCACCGCCTCGATCGGGTTGTTCACGGTCGAGTCGGCGTGCTTGCCGACGAGCTGCACCGCGACGTCGCCGCCACCCTTGAACGGGATGTAGATGAACTTGGCGCCGGTCCTCTGCTCGATCGCGACGGTGATGATCTGGTCTTCCTGCCGCGACCCGGTGCCGGCCATCTTGAACTTGTTCGGCCCGGCCTTTTTCACTGCCTCGATGTACTGCTTCGCGGTCTTGTAGGGCGTCTCCGCGTTCACCCACAGCACGAACTGGTCGAGCGCCATCATCTTCACCGGCGTGAGGTCGCGCCAGTTGAACGGCACGCCGGTGGCAAGCGGCGTGGTGAAGAGGTTGGAGAGCGTGATGATGATCTTGTGCGGGTCGCCTTTCGCGCCCTTGACGTCGAGGAAGCCCTCGGCGCCGGCGCCACCCGACTTGTTGATCACGACCATCGACTGCTTCATCAGGCCGTGCTTCGCGACGATGCCCTGGATGGCACGCGCCATCTGGTCGGCGCCGCCGCCGGTGCCCGCCGGTACGATGAATTCCACGGTCTTGATCGGCTCCCATGCCTGCGCGGCGAGCGGCAGCGCCGCGACCAGCGCCGCGCCGAGCGCAGCGGCTGCAACTGGTAAAAATCGATCTGGTTTCATCCGATCCCTCCTCAGGGTTATGCCCGGATTGTCGTAACTACGGCCTCGGGGCGGCCTTGATTGCGGTCAAGAATTCCGTCTGTCAGCGGCCACGGTCAAGAACTTGGTCTGTCAGCGTTAGATGTTGGGCTTGTCGTCTGCATTTCGATCATCTTTTTTCTTGCGAGCCAAAGTCCCAGCACGACCACGATGGCCACACCCACCGCGCCGGCGATCAGTTCCAGGCTGTAGCCGCCGAGAAACGGCTTGTCGTCGCGGTACGCAATGCCGAGGCCCGTCAGCCAGTCCTTGAGCGCGAGATCGGCGACCAGCATCTCGCCGGCGACCCAGCCGATCAGACCGGCGCCGACGGTGATGATCACCGGGAAGCGCTCCATCAGCTTGATGAGCAGCGTCGCGCCGAAGATCACCAGCGGGATCGAGATCGCCAGGCCCAGAATGAGAAGCACCACGCTGCCTCCTGCGGCCGCGGCCACCGCGATCACGTTGTCGAGGCTCATGACGAGATCGGCGATGAGGATCGTCTTGATCGCGGATATCAGATGCTCGCTCGCCTCGATCTCGGCGTCGTCTTCCTCCGGAATCAGCAGCTTCACGCCGATCCAGAACAGCAGCAGGCTGCCGACCAGCTTGAGCCACGGCAGCGTGAGCAGCGCGACCGCGAACAGCGTGAGGATGATCCGCAGCACGATGGCCGCGCCCGCGCCCCAGAAAATGGCCAGCTTTTGCTGTTTCGCGGGCAGCGAGCGCGCGGCGAGCGCGATCACCACCGCATTGTCGCCCGACAGGATGACGTTGACGCCGATGATCTTCGCCAGGCCGATCCAGAAGGCCGACGACAGGACTTCCTCGAGCATGCGTTATTCTAGAATAGGCCGACGACTTTCCCGCCGACCAGGTCGATCTTCTCCGCCGACGGCACCTTCGGCAGGCCCGGCATGGTCATGATGTCGCCGCAGATCATCACCACGAACTCGGCGCCCGCGGCGAGTCGCACCTCGCGGATGTTGACCACGTGGTCGGTGGGCGCTCCGCGCGTCGCCGCATTGGTGGTGAGCGAGGCCTGGGTTTTCGCCACGCATACCGGGTAATGCCCGTAGCCGTCGTCCTGCAGCTTCTTGATCTGGGCGCGCACCTTGGCATCGGCGGTCACTTCCGCGGCCCGGTACACTTTCTTCGCAATCTTGTCGATCTTGTCCCAGAGGGTGTCGGAGTCCTCGTAGACGAGTTTCGGGTTCGAGGGCTGGTCGCACAGGCCGACTACGATCTTCGCGAGTTCCGCGGCGCCCTTGCCGCCGTCGCCCCAGTGCGTGGCCAGCACCACCTGGGCCCCCAGCTTCCTGATCCTTGAATTCAGCAGGTCGAGCTCGGCCTGCGTGTCGAAGGTGAAGCGGTTGATCGACACCACGCAGGGGATGCCGTACACCCGGGTCACGTTCTCGACGTGGCGCTCGAGGTTGACCAGGCCCTTCTCCAGCGCGGCCAGGTTCTCCTTGCTCACTTCCTTGACGTCCACGCCGCCGTGGTACTTCAAGGCCCGCACCGTCGCCACGATCACCGCGGCGTTCGGACGCAGGCCGGTCTTGCGGCACTTGATGTCGAGGAACTTCTCGCCGCCGAGGTCGGCGCCGAAGCCGGCCTCGGTGACGACGTAGTCGACGAGCTTCAGCGCGCTCTGGGTCGCGATCACCGAGTTGCAGCCGTGCGCGATGTTGGCGAACGGTCCGCCGTGGATGAACGCCGGGTTGCCCTCCAGCGTCTGCACCAGGTTGGGGGCGAGCGCGTCCTTGAGCAGCACGGTCATCGCGCCGTGCGCCTTGAGGTCGCGTGCGTGCACCGGCTTGTTGTCGCGCGTATAGCCCACGACGATGCTGCCGAGACGCTTTTTCAGGTCCTCCAGCGAGGTCGAAAGGCAGAAGATCGCCATCACTTCCGAGGCCACCACGATGTCGAAGCCGTCCTCGCGCGGATAGCCGTTGGCGGTGCCGCCGAGCGCGACCACGATATCGCGCAAGGCGCGGTCGTTCATGTCCACCACGCGCCGCCACTGGATGCGGCGCACGTCGATGCCGAGCTCGTTGCCGTGCGTGATGTGGTTGTCGAGCATCGCCGCGAGCAGGTTGTTGGCGAGCGCGATGGCCGAAAAATCGCCGGTGAAGTGCAGGTTGATGTCCTCCATCGGCACCACCTGCGCGTAGCCGCCGCCGGCGGCGCCCCCCTTGACGCCGAACACCGGCCCGAGCGAGGGCTCGCGCAGGCAGATCGCGGCTTTCTTGCCGATGTGGTTGAGGGCGTCGCCCAGGCCGACGGTGGTAGTGGTCTTGCCTTCGCCCGCCGGAGTCGGCGTCATCGCCGTCACCAGGATCAGCTTGCCGTCCTTCTTTCCCTTCAGCGTGTCGAGGTACTTGAGCGACACCTTGGCCTTGTAATGGCCGTAGGGCTCCAGATGCT
>JACXTT010009687.1_pt1 | contig 13122 bp, 14 predicted proteins | sample 9270951 | NCBI WGS metagenome assembly JACXTT01 (sample SAMN15532306, study PRJNA645909) | rock metagenome | isolation source: weathered quartz diorite | place: Puerto Rico | collected 2017-06-21
CCGCCCGGTTGATCGAGGCGAGCGGTTCGACGTCGCCGCGTTCGACCGACAGCATCACGGCAACCGGGCTGTCGCCGCTGAACGCGCGCCGCCCGGCGAGCGCCTCGTAGAGCACGACGCCGACCGAGTAGAGATCGCTGCGTTGCGACGCCGAATCGCCGCCCAGCCGTTCCGGCGCGAGGTAGCCGACGGTGGCGACGAGGTCGGCGGTCTGCGTCTGGTCGCTGTCGTCGACGGTCTTCGCGATGCCGAAGTCGCTGACCTTGGCGTGGCCGTCGGCGGTGAGGAGCACGTTGCCGGGCTTGACGTCGCGGTGCAGGATCCCCGCCTCGTGTGCGGCGCCGAGCGCTGCGAGCATCTCGAGCGCGACCGCGCGGGCCCGATCGACCGGCAGCGCGCCGGCCGCGAGCTCGTCGGCGAGCGTGCGGCCGGGGAGTCGCTCCATCACGAGGAAGGGCACGCTGTCGTCTTCGCCGCTGTCGTACACAGGGACGACGTTGGGGTGGGCGAGCTGCGCGGCTGCGCCCGCCTCGGTCCGGACCCGCCGGCGGGCCCGCGGCTGCTCGGCGAGGTCCGGCCGGAGGATCTTCACGGCCACCGGACGGCCGAGGCGTCGGTCGGTCGCGTCGTGCACGGTCCCCATGCCGCCGCGCCCGATTACCGCGCCGAGCTCATACCGTCCGCCGAGCACCAGCCGTTGCGTCGTATCGTCCATCGGGGCAATTTTGCCCTCCGGCAGCGCGGCTCAGTCCCACGCCCGCAGGCTTCGCTCCAGCAGCGCCCTCGGCAGGATTCGAACCTGCGACACACGGTTTAGGAAACCGATGCTCTATCCCCTGAGCTACGAGGGCCACGAGGGCCACGAGGGCCGACGAGGGCCGACGAAGGCCGAGGCGTGGGACATTCGCGAGGACCAACCTTGGGACGAACCGAGGGACAACCCACGCGTTGACGTTCTCGCCCTGCCGTGGGAAGCGTAGGCGCGCATGCGTCGTTCGTCGCGAACGTCGTAGTCGGATCGCGCCTCGGGCCCAGTGGTCTACAACCGGACGCATGACCGGCCGACGTGCTCTGCCGATGCGGAACTCGACGTTCGATGCACCCGCGGTCTTGGCGCGTTCGGTTGCCTCGCTTACCAGCCGCTCGCTGTTGTCAATCCCAATAACCGAACCGGCAGGACCGACGCGCTCGGCGAGCTCGAATACGTCGTAACCGGTTCCCGAGCCCACGTCGAGAAGCGTCTGGCCTGGCACCGGTGCGAGCAGGCTCATCAACCGGTCGCGAACCTCGCGGAAGTATGGGATCTCACGTTGGACGTCGAGGCACGCGACCGCGTTCGAGACGGTCGAGTCGTCGACCTGGGCAAAGTTCGCATGAAGTCCCGACTCGACGAGCGCCTCCCACCGAACCTCCTCGACCGCAACCGGGCGAAGCAAACCCTTCAGCACCCGCTCACCTACGCTCTCGAAGACGTGGCCGCAATTGGCCTCGACGAGTGCGCGTACCGTGAACGTGCACAACACCTGTCCGGGCGCAGCTTCCGCACACAAGCGCGCGGCTTCGACGACAGCCGGCCCAAATACGTCGCCGTCCTGCTCGTCAACCTCACCGATGCTGACGCCGACGCGTACCTCCATGGAGTCCGGATTTACTCGATTCGACTGTTGGAGGCGTTGCTGCAGTGAGACCGCGGCGTCGATCGCGTTCACCGTGCTGTCGAAGACAGCCATCACTCCGTCGCCGAGTGTCTTCACAAGTTCGCCTCCGTGCTCGCCGAGGACGCGACGCACCAGCTCGAAGTGGGTGACGCGCTCCGACTCCGCCTGCCGCGGTCCCATTCGAGCAGCACGCGCAGTCGACTCGACCACGTCAGTGAACATCAACGTGGTCGTCCTTGTCATGTGGTTCCCCTCGGAGTGGCAACTGTGATGGCGCTTTGAAAGAGCCGCCGCGCGCGCCCGTGCTCAGACGATAACTCTGCGTCCGCCAGCTAAGAATCGATGACGCTCCCGAACGCGAGCTGTGCGCGTCGACGCGGGGAACTCTCGGATTCGTGTGCGAGATTGCTCGGGAATCACTTGTTGGAGCAGAGGGTGACGTGGCTTCGAGCGCCGGGCGCGATGCGAAGTGGGAGTGGGCCGGCCATTGCCACGAGCGTGACCGCGGGAAAGAGTGGTGGATGGCGGAGCCTTTCAGCGCGTGAGCGTGCACCTCCTGGGGGTGCGTACGTGATCGTTGCGGTTCCTTCGGTGACGGTGAGTTCCGAGCCTTGTCGCAAGGTACGCCGTTCAGGCTGTGCGATTGCCTGGCAATCAGTTGCCTTCAGAACAACGGATGGTTGTAGCGACAGGCGGAGCGTAAAGGTCGCCAATTGTGCAGCTGTGGTCTTGGGTGCGGCCGGCACCCGTCCGGCGTGGACGGCGGTGATCAACCATCCGATCGGGAGGTCGGGAGCGATTGTCAATGATGGGGGAAGTCGGCTGGCGATCGGAAGTCGCGGTGCGGTCAAGACAAAGGTCTTCTGCATGTAAGAGGCGCGGTGGCGATGACCGTAGGTTGCCAAGTGGACCGTGTTAGCTGCCGTTGCGATAGCTAACAGCGCCGCGAGGCCCACAGCCACTCGAGGCCAGTTTCGCACGATGGCCTGGGCAGTGATGCCCAGCGCGGGCAGAAGCATCGCCGCGACGACGTAGACATAGCGGCTCAGCCGTGCGCGTTCTGGGCCAGTCTCCGGGAAGAGCGCCACCAGGCCTGGCGCGCCGGCGCGCCCGGTAGCGGTGACAGCGAGAAAGGCGAAGGCACCGCCAAGAAGTGCTACTGGAACGGCGACGCGGGTACGGATGATTTGCCACCCCTGCTGACGGATCACGATGCCCGCGCCGACGAGCAGTATCAGAGCGAGCGCGGCGCCAAGCCCGCTTATTCCACCAAGCCCTCCGATCGCGGCCGCCGCGCCGATGCCGATGAACTTCATCGCTTGAATGGGATTCTGGGCCCCATATTGGCCTGCTGACTGTCCCATGGGCGCCAACCGCCACCAAGTGACAAACACGACACCCAAGGGTGCTGTGTGCAGCACTGCGACTCGCCACCCCCGACGCAACAGCGTCGTGATTCCGACCGCGACGACCATCGCAATAGCGACACCGGAACACATCAGGCCAGCCAGTCCGGCAGCGAGCCCGAACCAATCCCGACGATCGATGCATCCGTCGTGATCGACGAGTAACAGATGAACGAGACCGAACGCCAACGCGCCGACAAACGTGATCTGAAAGGCAACGAGGATGTTCTCGGCGCCGGCACCGAAGAAAATGAACGGTGCCACCAGCGCCGTCGCGAGCCATGACCCGACGCCGCTCCGTCGCATTACCACTCGTAACAACGCCGCGACCGAGAGATGCCCAAGCACGACAACCAGCAGATACGGCCAGTAGCTACGGATCCCCGCAACTGACCACAGCATCCGATACTCGACCACCGGAATCGTCGTCCAATGGTGGTAGTGCGGACGGATCAGATCAGCGAGGCTCCCGCCCTTGCGGTCCGCGAGAAAGTCCCAATCATCGATCCCGAACCATCCGTGCCGCCCCCAGAACAGGATCAGCGGCATTGCGATGACCTCGAGCGCGCCGAACGCCACGACCGCGCCTCGGCCATCCCCGATATGCCCTCGCCACGAGGACGGCTCTGTAGTCAGCGAATTGGACGGCTGCATCGCACCAGTGCCGAGCAACGAATCGGACCCCCGCATGCCCCGCAACCGACCCCACGCTATGCCGAAGCAGCACTCCTCCCCGACATCCGGTGCTCAGGTCGCGCTGCGCGTGTGCCGACGACGCTCGCCGCCCTCCCCGTCCGGGCCGTCGACCTGGCCGTCGTGGCGCGACGCCGCATCGGGCAATCTGGGCAAATATGCGACGACCCTGGCTCGGTGCGATTAGTGCGGCGCTGGTGTTATCGGTGGTTCCCGCTGGATGCAGCAGTTCGGCGCACGCACGCAACACCGCGCTGTCAACTACGACGACGAGTGCACCGTCGACCACCGTTCCGCCGTCCACCACTACGGTCCCGCCTGCCACGACACCTCGTACAACTGCTACTCCAATCGACAGGGCCATCGAGGTGTATGGCGACTGCAAGACGCCGAGCGTGGAGCCGTCCGAGATCGTGGAGACGTGCGCTGACTACGGCACGATCTATGACCGGCTCCGCTGGACGAGCTGGACCCGTACGAGTGCGACAGCCGTCGGGACTGGTGTGTACAGCCACTGCACCCCGTATTGCCCGCGAGGAACCCTACGGGTGCCCAATACGAAGATCACCCTCAGTGTCCCCGTCAGAAGCGCGGGCGGGCAGATCGTGTGGTCGGAGATTCAGGAGAACCCCGAACCCCCGGGATACGAGACGGGTCCGTATCACGGAGGTCCGCAACCGCTCCCCACTCGGCCGGACTGAACTCATATCCGCGCGCCATATCTGCCGATCCGCGCTGGTCCATGCTGCGGCCTGGCTCGTAGCCTTTTCGTGACCTGTTTGGCGAGCCTTGGGTGGTCTGATGGCAACTGGTGACGCCTCGCTTCTGGACGATCCGGTGGCGAGAGAACTGCTTTCGTCTCGGATTCCTGCACATCTCTCTTACGTTTGGTCCGACGGTTCACCACGCGTCGTTCCGATCTGGTTCCACTGGACCGGCTCGGAGATCGTGATGGGGACGCCCGCCAACGCGCCGAAGACGGTCTGCCTCTCCGATGGCGATGCGGTCGCGCTTGCGGTTGATTCGAACGACTGGCCGTACCACGCCGTCGTCGTGCGTGGCACCGCTCGGGTCACACGACAAACGGGTGTTGTGCCGGAGTATGCGCTGGCAGCGGTGCGTTACTTCGGCGAAGAACAGGGCCGGGCTTGGGTGGCGCAGTTCCCCGAGGATGTTCCGATGGTGCGCATTGCGGTGCGACCTGAACACGTGACGATCCTCGATTTCGAGACTCGATTCCCGAGCGCGATTTCGGCCTAACCCGCGCCATATCTGCCGATCGGCGCTCGCCCTGCCATACCATCACGCGGCGTGACCGAAGAGCATTCACCGCTAGAGGCTTGGAACCCCGGCGCGGAATCTCAGACGCACGCGGAGGTCATCGTTCCCGCCTCGCCGATGACGATTGAGGGCATCATCGAGGCCAACCGAAATATGGCGCAGTACGCCAAGCGCGGAAGCAGTGGCTGGCGGCGCGTGGTGGTGTGTCGGCCAAACCATAGGCCCTGCGATGCGCCATAGCTGCCGATCGGCGCACGCCTCGGCTGGTGCGTGATCGGGCAATATGAGCGCCGTGCGCGCTCGGTGTTTACTGCTCTGCTCGGTCGCTCTGCTCCTGTTGAGTAGCTGCGATTCCGCTGCCAAGACCGCAAGCGCTCCGACATCATCGTCGGCACCCGTCACGCTCCCGAAGAGCGCGACGACGCTCGCAGTGACGAGCGGCGTTAGGGTCCGAAATGGACCGCCGAGATTAAGCGACGAGGGACGACTTCTCTGGAACTTCGAGGCCCTACTGCACGCGACCTTCGGCAACGCAGACGTGACTGCCGATGCCGACTTCAACTTCTCGAACTACTACGCAGCGTGCGGCATCAAGTGCGGCCCTTCGGCGGAGCATTCGGGATACGTATACACGTTCAAGAACGCATCCGACTCGGTCCTCCACATCGCGGGGAAGCCGTTCGGACCCGATGTCGTGTTTGGTGCTCATCCGATCCCGGTGCTCATCAAGGGCCTCCCGGTCGCCTGCAACGCCGCGGAGACGAAGTTCCTCATCCGCTACGGCGACACTGTGTCCTTCACGCTCGGGTGCGTTGCGCCCGCGAACTGAGCCGCGCCAGAACTGCCGATCGGCGCTCGCCTGACGCAGCCCGATCGGGCAATCTGTGCGCCTATGGCGGGCTCCATGAAGTCGCTTCCGTTGCCCGACAACCCGACGTTGGCCGCTTGGGCATCTGCGCTGAACGAGGCCGGCCATTGGGCAACACTGTTGGACTCGCAGTGGCGGTACGCCTTCATGACCGACGAACTGCGGTTGAGCTTCGGGGATCGCGGAGAGTCCACGATCGTTCCAATCGGATCAACATTCTTCAGCACCGCCAGCGCGCAGCTTCGTACGGCGCAGGTTTCGGGATCGGTGCACTACAGCCGACTGCGGTTCTTGGATATTGGTCGCTACATGCTCGCGAGCGCGCAAGGGGGTCGTGAGGAGCTTCGTCGACTCGTCGATTCGGAATACGCGGATTTGGTAGACCAACTGCAACCACAGGAGCTGCCCGTCGTGTCGTACGCGTCGGGGGAAATGACGTTCGCAGGTACCGACGTTGCAACCTCGCTCGTATTGATTCGGATCGATGACAAAAACGGCGACTTCGCCCGTGTCTGCATTCATGGACAGCCTGCAGTTGGGATGTCGCAGCTCGCGGCAGCCGCCGCGACCGCGGACTTGGCGCATCTTGCGCGGATGCGGATCGTCGAACATCCGGACCGTCGCCAAGCGGCGATTCTGATGGCCGACCTGGAAGCCTCGACGGTGCTGGCGCGACGCCTGTCGAGCGCGCAGTACTTCGCGTTCGTTCGCCGCCTCGTACGAGCCACCGACCAATGCATTATCGATGCGGACGGCATCGTCGGCCGCCATGCCGGAGACGGCGTCGTCGCGTTCTTCCTCGCCGAAGGCGTCGGATCGGAATCCGCCGCCGCCAGAGCGTGCGTCGCGGCTGCACGAACGTTGGGCGGCATCGTTACGGACATTGCGCTGCGTAGCGAGATCGCCGAATCCGAGATCGCGTTGCGGTTTGGCCTGCACCGGGGCGCGACGCTCTACGTCGGAGCGATCCTCACCGCCGGTCGCAGTGAAATCACCGCCCTCGGAGATGAGATGAACGAGGCCGCGCGGATCGAAGCCTGCGCGGCGGGCGGCCAGACCCTTGCCTCCAAGGCGCTCATCGAACGACTGAACCCCGCCGACGCTCAGGCGCTCGGACTCGACACCAACCGCGCCATCTACACGCCGCTAGGCGAGCTGCCGACCGCCACCGACAAAGCACGCCGAGACGCACCCGCGATCGCAGTCTGCGACCTCACCAACCCGAGCGCCTAAGCGCGCCAGATCTGCCGATCGGCGCTCGCATAACAGCGCCAGAGCGGGCATTATGCGCACAAGTCGGGGCAGACTCTCGGCCGATGAGCCGACGCTGAATGCGGTGACTCGATGAGCGACGTTCCCTTGACGCAATACGTCCGGTCGGCCGACGGGACGAGCACCGCTTACCAGGTGATCGGTGACGGTCCGCTCGATATCGTCGTCGAGCCGGGTACATCGATCCCGATCGATCTCATGTGGGACGAGCCAAGCTTCGTTCGAGTGCGTGACCGGCTCAGCACGTTCAGCCGAACCATCTGGGTGGAGCGTCGGGGGTGGGGGGCGTCGGAACGGGATCTCAGCCCGGAACTACTCGCAAACGAGTTCGCAGACGACGAACAACTCACCGCGACCCTCGCGGCAGTTGGATGCGAACGAGTTGTGATGCTTGCTTGCAATCTGGCTGGACCCGGCGCAATTGAGTACGTCGTAGCGCATCCGCAACGCGTGAGTGCACTGGTCTTGTACGGCACTTTCGCCAGCTATCTCCGCGATCGCGAGTGCCCGTGGGGCTTGCCGACCGCGACCTTGGACCGGCTCACCGAGGCGGCCCGCGATTTGTGGGGGACGGGAGCGACGGCGGATCTCGTCGCTCCCAGTCGACGTGTCGATGACCGCTTCCGCGAATGGCTCGGACGTTGCGAGCGACTAGCGAGCGGCCCCGACTATGCCGCACAACGGATCCGATCGTTATTCGAGCTGGATGTGCGGCCCTTACTCGCCAAGGTAAGGATCCCGACGTTGGTTCTGCACCGCCGTGAGGACGGGCTCATTCGCGTCGACGCCGGGCGATACCTCGCTGAGCACATCGACGGTGCGAAGTATGTGGAACTCCCCGGCGAGGACAACTCGTTCTACGCGGGCGATTCCGACGCTCTCCTCGATGAAGTCGAGGAGTATCTGACCGGGATTCGTACTGGCGGCGAAGGCGATGTTGTCGTATCTACGGTGCTGTTCACCGACATCGTGGACTCGACCCGCCAGGCATCCGACCTCGGACACCGGGCCTGGTCCAACCTCACGCATGAGCACGACACTCGGGTCCGTCAAGCTCTCGACCGCCATCGCGGTCGTGAGATCAAGACGATGGGCGACGGGTTCCTCGCCACGTTCGACAGTGCGGGACGTGCGATGCGCTGCGCGACCGAGATCGTGCGCGAGGCACGCGGGATCGGCCTCGACGTTCGCGCAGGTATTCATACCGGCGAGGTCGAGTTCCGCGACGACGACGTGTCCGGCCTCGCTGTGACCATCGGCAAGCGGGTCTGTGACCTCGCCGCACCTGGTCAGATCTTGGTTACCGAATCAGTCCGCGGCGCCACCATCGGCACCACGATCGAACTCGACGACGCAGGCGAACACACCCTCAAGGGTGTTCCCGCGACCATGCACCTCTTCACCGTCAAGGCTTGATGCAGCCGCTCATAACTGCCGATCGGCACTCGCCGTGGCGAAAACATGGCAGGGCGGGCATCATGAAGCCCGTGCTCACGGCGGACGAGGATCTCGATCCAACGCGGGCGGCGCTCCTACGCCGATCCCGGCGGACCATCGCCTTCGTGTGCGTCGTCGTCGCTTTGGCGGGCGTTCTCGTGGGCTGGTCCGCGAGGGAGTGGACAAAATCGGTGCCTCGAGCGCCCGCGCAGCATCAGGTGGCCGGGTCCGTATCGACGTTTGGTGCCACGGGCCTGTGTGTCAAACCTGACGACATCAACACGCAGCCGACGTGTGCATCGACGGTCGCGCTCTTACCGCGGCCGTTCCGCATCGCCGTCGGCACCCGCGTGCGGGGGACATACGCGGTCGTGCCCTCTGGTGATAACGCGCCGGGCGTGTTTCTTTGGCTGAAGCTCGAACCGAGCGTCTGACTCAGCCTGCGCATGAGAATGCCATAGCTGCCGATCCACGCATGGGAGGCTGTGCTCGGTCGGTCGGGGTGCATCTGCGCCTCGTTTGTCTCCACTCCTACTGGGGTGGTTGCGCGGTTGGGAGAACGAGCCCTGTGATCGTGTTGAGGTGTCTCATGAGCGCCGGGAGGCCATGTTCCCAGCCGTTGGGGCGGGCGGCTTGCCGGTCGGCGTGCACCACTGCGATTTGCAGCATGCACCGCAGTGCCTCGTAATAGCTGACCCGGTCATCGCCGCCGACCAGGGGTGCGCACCGTTGGTGAATGTGCCGCGCCATGCGCTGACCGCAACGGTTCACTGCGTCGCCAATCGGTCGCGGTGGCGGGAATGGTTCCGGCATCAAGGCAAGGCCGACTTTGGCGAAACCGACGTCCAGTGCGGGGTCGCCGACAGCGCCCATGGTCCAGTCAACAAGCCCACAGATTTCGGGACCGTGCATGAGTACGTTCGCCGGCCAGAGGTCGCCGTGGACGAGACAGAGCCGCTCTGGAAGCTGCGGCTGGTTCGCTCTGAGCCATGCCACACCCTCTTCCAGGCCGGAAGTGTCGCCGAGGACCTCGTCGATCCAGACGAGATGCCGGGTCGTGAGCGCACGCGGTTCGGGAATGCCACGAGCGTCAAGCGCACGGAGAACCGGAGCGTGTCGGCGCGCGAGAGCAGTGCAAGCACGTCGGCAAAGGTCTTGGGCCACAACCGGAGCATCTTGGGGAAGTCGCGTGCGAAGCGGTACCACTCAATGCCGCGCAGGAAGCCTCTGCCCGCCAGCAGCTCCATCACCATGAACGGCTCGCCGAGCACATCCCCACTCGGTTCGACGTGCAGCACACGAGGGGCAGGAACCCCAGCGCCGCGCGCCCCGGTCTGCAGTCCGGCCTCCATCCGTAGCTGAAATTCCGCCCCCGGCACGAGCCGAAGCACAAGTCGCCCACCCCACTCCGCCGGTACCTCGGCAAGCTCGAAGACATAGTTCGCCGTAAACGCACCGCCCGAAAGCCGTGCGGGAACCCGCGCATAATCAAGACCCGGATCCACGCACTCACGCAAGTGTGCGCGCAGCCTGCTGGCAAGCTCACTAGAACGCATGAATCCATTATGCGGCGTGAGACGCCGTACAGAACTGCCGATCGGAGCGTTCGCGGCCCCGCGGCTGCGCTACGACCAGAGAACGACGGCGCGTCGCGCCGCTTCTCTGATGTCGTCGGCGCTGACAACGATGCTCGTTTCTTCGATCCCGGCCGCGGGCCATTCGGCGAACACGACGAGGTCGCCAGGGCTCGGAAGCGGAAAGACCCACTGTTCCCACCGGTACTGGCCCATACCGCCTCCACCACCGCCCATCGAGATGATCGGCGCGGTCGGGTATCCGCGGTCGTCCTTGTCAACCTCGTACGGTGATTGCGGACGCACTCCGGCGCGCTGTCCGTTGGAGAACTCGACTCCGAGGCGCGGAGCCATCGCTAAGCGACGCGCAAGCGGTGGTGCCGGTCGTGCAACTTGCTCGCCGGGTTGCGTAGACCGCGCGGCGATGAGGCGCAGCGTGTGAAACCCACCCATTTGCAGGGCAGGGGGCAGCCGCGGGTTCGTCATGACCGTCGTTACGAGTTGAAAGCCGTTGGGATACACGCGTATCTGGTCGAGCGCGAGCGCTACGTCGTCAGTGCGCGCAAGCAGGCGCGAGACTCCGACGACGGCAGGCAGCGTTCCTTCGGACGGCCGATCCCATCCGGGTGGTAACCACTCCCGCTCGGCAAGCTCTTCGACCATCTCAGCAGGCGGGTCGGGAAGCTCATCGAAGAACGGCACGAAGCCAATCATCGTCCCAGGCGATCCGTCACGCCACTGAGTCCCGGGGTGCCGTCTCCCGATACAGATCTGCCGATCGGCGGTCGCAAGGGTGCGCCGCATCGGGCCTTCTGGCGCGATGAGTGCGTCGCTACTGGCCGATGATCTTGTTGGCGGTCAGTTCGGTGGCCGCGATCACGCCGGTCTGTGGATGTGTCGTAAGGAAGTGGCGAACCCAACTCGCTCCGATCGTGTAGCCCGCCCATCTCGGTAGGTTGCCTCGGCCGTAGAACCACCGGGCGTGTACCTCGCCTCCCGTGTCGGTCATCGCGGCGTTGCCGCGTGCGATCGCGCCAAGGCGGCGGACCTGACTCGGTTGGAGCGCTTGGTCCCAGGGGATGGGCGGTGTCTGCGGGTACGCGTACACGCTGAAGTTGTCCGCGAGTCCTTCGCTCACGAGCGCTTCGCCGAGCGTCGTGCCGTAGCCGGGACCGTCGAGGATGCGCTTGCTGTGGTCGAGCTCGTGCGCCAAGGCCTCGCGCAGCCACACCGTGAGGCTGACTTTCACCGGGACCGAGGCGTGAGCAGTGAGCGAGATGCGGACCGCGCCGGTCGCGGGATCGGTGAACCCGCCGACTCCCACCTCGGGGATCGTGGCGTCGGGGTTAACGACCACTCGGACCGCAACCGGTCGGGTGATGTGCAACAGACTGTCGACGCGTGCGAGGACATCTCGCATCTCGCCCGCGATGTCGATGCCGCGCCCTGCCCAAGTCGGAGACCTTCGGGCGCAATCGTGGCAGTGATCGTTCCCACAACGACCCGTGCAGGCGTCGTCGGCGTTGTGGACGCCGCTGTCGTCGGCGAGCCGCCGCCACCGGAACATGCACCCGTTGCAACCACGACGGCGAACACCACCACAATGGGCCGTCGCACTCCCATGACGCCCACAAGGTCATCTTGGCACTTTCCGCAGCGACAGATCAGGGCGCATATCTGCTGATCGGCCGCTCGACTCGTCGCGCCGGCTTGGGCATTCTGTGCGAGTGCAGCAGGGCGATGTCGATGGGACCTACGACAGGCTTGCGTCCCGCTACGACGACTGGTCGGCGGCTGTCACACCGCCGCTTCGCGAGGCGTGGGCGCAGAAGCTCGACGAGTGCATTGGGCAAGGCGAGCGCGTCGTGGAGTTGGGATGCGGCACTGGCGTGCCGGTTGGTCGGCGCTTGTCGGAACGGTACGAGTATCAAGGTGTCGACGCATCGATGGAGATGCTCGTCAAGGCCCGCACCGCACTTCCGGGCGTCCCTTTCATGCACGCCGACATGCTGCGCGTGGAGTTTCCGACTCGATCGATCAGTGCGGTCGTGTCGTTCTACGCCATCTCGCATATTCCGCGTGGGTCACACGCGCGGCTCTTCGACTCGATCGCGTCATGGCTTCGGCCCGGTGGCGTCTTCGTCGGGAACCTGACGAGTCGTGATGATCCCGAGAGCGTCGAGGGACACTGGTTGGACGCGGGACCGATGCGGTGGAGCGGTTTCGACGAGCGCGCGAACCTCAATCTCCTTGCCCAGGCGGGGTTTCGTGTGGTCGAGCATGAAGTGATTCGTCAGGTCGAACCGGACGGGTGCGAGATCGCCCCGTTATGGTTCGTGGCAGAGCGGATCGCAACGCCATAACTGCCGCGATGCGCTGGCAGGGCGAAGTCCACCCTGGGGCTCTGCCAGACTTACGTGGTGGACGTCGGGGTGCTCTTCGTTGGCCTCGCGGTAACCGACTTCAGGGCGGCAGAGGACTGGTACGAACGCTTCTTCGCGCGGACCGCGGACGTCGTTGCGCATGAGAACGAAGTCATGTGGCAGGTCAGCGATCGCGGCTGGCTGTACATCGTGCGCGATGTGGACCACGCGGGCAACGGCATCGTGGCGATGGCGGTATCGAACATTGCGGACACTCTTTCCCAACTCGAGGCACGGGGCATTGCGGCGGGCCCGATCGAGCCCGAGGGTGATGCAGGCATGAAGGCCATAGCGCTCGATCCCGACGGCAACTCGATCGCGATCATCGAGGTACGGCGGGGTTAGGCCGAGATCCGCGTCCGCGCAGAACTGCCCATCGGCGCTGGCAGACGGATGACGGGTCGGGCAAACTGGCGCGGGGGGCGGGCCGCCGGTGGGTTGGGGGTCGGTTGACTCGGTCCGCGCGCTCCACAAGCCGGTTGTAGGAGGCTGGTTTTCGCCATTTTCGCC
>JACXTT010009688.1_pt1 | contig 13121 bp, 12 predicted proteins | sample 9270951 | NCBI WGS metagenome assembly JACXTT01 (sample SAMN15532306, study PRJNA645909) | rock metagenome | isolation source: weathered quartz diorite | place: Puerto Rico | collected 2017-06-21
TCGGGGGCATGCTCGCGGAAGCGCAGGCGGGCCTCGTTCACCCCGTGGCCCGTGTACCAGCTCCAGCGGCGCGGCAGCCACGCTTCGAAGATCTCGGCGGCGTCGTCCGGCTTCACGAAGTACTGCATCTCCATCTGCTCGAACTCGCGCATCCGGAAGACGAAGTTGCCGGGGCTGATCTCGTTGCGGAAGCTCTTGCCGATCTGGGCGATGCCGAACGGCAGCTTCTTGCGGCTCGACTGCTGGACGTTCTTGAAGTTGACATAGCTGCCCTGCGCGGTCTCCGGCCTGAGGTACACGACCGCGGCGTCGTCCTCGACCGGACCCATGTGCGTTTTGAACATCAGGTTGAAGCGCCGCGGTGCGCTCAGCGGCCCGCCGTCGAATGGACACTTCAGGCCAAGGCGCTCGACGATCTTCGGGTCAGCCAGGTCGGTGGCGGAGAGGTTCTCGGCGCCCGGCAGCTCGTCCAGCCGGAAGCGCCGATGATCGGTCTGGCACTCGACCAGCGGGTCGCTGAACGAGCCCACGTGGCCGGACGTCACCCACACCCTGGGATGCATCAGGATCCCGGCGTCGAGCCCGACGATGTCGTCACGCTCCTGGACCATCGCTCGCCACCAGGCCCGCTTGACGTTGTTCTTCAGCTCGACCCCGAGCGGACCGTAGTCCCAGACGGCGTTGATGCCGCCGTAGATCTCGCTCGACGGATAGACGAAGCCGCGCCGCTTCGCGAGCGAGACGATCGTATCCAGCTCGGCGACGGCGGGCGCGACGTCACTCGGCGAGTCGTTGGGAGCCTTGGCCACAGGGCGCTCCTCCGAGGCGGCCGGCCGTGGAAGGGACGGTCGCGGGGTACGTGGGCCGCGATCCTACCAGCGACGCAACCATTGGCGCACATGAACGTCTCATGGGCGATGGAGCAGCAACAGGTCCCGGACACCCGGCTGTGGATGGCATCGTTCCTGGGACTGGCACTGACGATGATCGTGATTGCGCCCGCCTGGCAGGCTTACGGGCCGCCGATCAAGTAGCGCTCAACGCCCCGGCGCGAACCTCGTCGAGGAATGCCAGCGAGCGCGGCTTGCGATCGAGCGAGAACGCCAGGAACTCGCGCACCGCGATCTCGACCTCGCGCTCGACCTCAGGCCGAACCCGAAGCGCGGCGAGCGCCTCGACGTCTAGGCGCTGGTAGGCCTTCAGCAGCTTGAGCGCCTCGAGCGACATGCCGGCGCGCTCGAACGGAGGTCCCGGACAGCGCTCGCAGAGCACGCCGCCCAGTGGCGGCATCCAGCGGTACCGCTCGTCCGCCTCGAGGAGGCGGCCGCACTCGACGCAACGATCGACCTCCGGGCGGACGCCGAGCTCGTCGGCGAGATGCATCTCGAACCAGCGGGCCACTCTGCCCGCAGCCATCCCCGCATCGAGGATCTCGTAGGCCCGCTTGAGCAGCACGTACACCGACTCGGAGGCGTGGCGCTCCTCGAGCGTGCCATCCGCGAGCTCGGCCAGGTACGACGCGGTCCCGAACGAGACGAGGTCATCGCGCATCTGCAGCCACGGGTGGACGACCGCGACCTGGGTGATCACGTCGAAGGTCCGGCCGTGGGCCAGGGCGAGGCGGAGCTCGGCGAACGGCTCCACGCTCCCGCCGATCCGCGAGGTCGGGCGACGGATGCCCTTGGCGATCGCCTTGATCTTGCCGCCGCTCGGGGTGATGAGGGTCAGGATCCGGTCCGCCTCGCCGTAGTCGAAGCGCGACAGCACGATCGCCTCGGTGACATATCGGCGCGGCGCGGGCATTCCGTGACGGTACACCGATCGCGGTGGACGACGAACACGCTACTTCCATCGCGCATGTTTGTCGCCGTCGGGCTACACTCGCCGGCAATGACGCTCTTGACCAGCCCTGACATCGAGCAGCTGATCGACGACACCGAGGCGGAGATCCTGCGACTCGTCGAGGGCGCGGACCCGGCGACCGCCGGCGTGTACGAGATGTGTCGCTACCACCTGGGCCTCGACGGCTCCGGCTCATCGGGCAAGCGGGTGCGGCCGCTCCTCGGCCTGCTCGCCTACGCCTCGATCACCGGTGACCACCGCCGCGCATTGCCGGGTGCGGCCGCGGTCGAGCTGGGCCACAACTTCAGCCTGGTCCACGACGACATCGAGGACGAGGATCGCGAGCGCCGCCACCGGCCCACGCTGTGGGCGCTGTACGGCGTGCCCCAGGCGATCAACACCGGCGACATGCTGTTCAGCCTCAGCCGGATCGCGCTGCACCGGCTCACGGACCTGGGCTTCCCGGATCGCACCGTCCTGCGGCTGATGCGGCTGTACGACGAGACGTGCGTCGCGCTCTGCGAGGGCCAGTACCTCGACATCTGGATGGCCGAGCACGACGACGGCCTCTCGGTCGAGCTGTACTTCGACATGATCGGACGCAAGACCGCGGCCCTGATCTCGGCCTCGATCCAGGCCGGCGCGGTCCTCGCGACCGACGACGAGAACATCATCGACCGCTTTCGCGCGTTCGGCTGGGACCTGGGCATCGCCTTCCAGCTCAACGACGACCTGCTGGGGATCTGGGGCCCCGAGCCGGCGACCGGCAAGGTCGCCTCGGACGTGCCCCGCAAGAAGAAGACGCTGCCCGTGATCTACGCCTTCGAGCACGCCGGCCGGGCCGACCGGCAGCGGCTCGCCGAGCTCTATGCGAACGGCCGGCTCACGCCCGAGCACACCGCCGACATCGTGGCCATCCTCGAGCGAACGGGCGCCCGCGACTACACCCGCGACCGGGCTCGCGAGCACCGCGACCGCGCCCTCGCCGCGCTGGACGCCGCGGGCACGATCGAGCGAGCACCGCGGGAGCGCCTCGAGGAGATCATCCGCTCGGTGATCAGCGCCTAGGAGCGCGCAGCGGAGCCGCAGTCGGGTTTCTGCGGCCTAGCGCTTCACCTTGGTCGTGGGCGCCTTGCGTGTCGCACGCTGAGCGCGGCTCGCCGGCGCGACGTCGCCATTGCCGTCGAGAGGCGCCGGCTCCGCCTTCTCGAGCAGCCGCGTGATCAGCACCTTGCCCACGCGCCTGCCGTCGGTCGATTCGACCGTCAGTCGCAGCCCGTCGACATCGACCGAATCGCCGGGCGCGGGCACGCCGCCGATGCGGTGGTACACGAGCCCGCCGACAGTGTCGTACTCGTCCGCGTCCTCGAGCTGAAGGTCGAGGTCGAAGAGCTCGAGGATCTCGTCCACGTCCGCGCGACCGTCGACGCGAGCCTCGTGGTCGGACAGGCGCACCACCATCGGCTCCTCGACGTCGTACTCGTCCTGGATCTCGCCGACGATCTCCTCGAGGAGATCCTCGATCGTGACGAGGCCGGCGGTGCCACCGTACTCGTCCAGCACGACCGCGATGTGGACCTTGCGCCGCTGGAACTCGTGGAGCAGGTCATCGACGGTCATCGACTCGGGCACCAGGACAGGTGGCCGGAGCAGCTTGCGGAGGGCCGGGCGGGGACCGGCGTCGGGCTTGAGGTATGGCAGGAGGTCCTTGGCGTACAGAATCCCGACGATCTCGTCGATCGTGTCGTGGTAGACCGGGATCCGCGAATGGCCGACCTCGACGACAAGGTCGATCGCCTCCTCGAGGGTGGCGTCGGCCGGGACCGACGCGATCGCGACGCGCGGGACCATCACCTCGTGAACACGGCGATCGCCGAGCTCGATGACCGCATTGATCATCTGCTCTTCCTCGGCCTCGAGGACGCCCTGCTCACCGCCACGCTCGACGATGAGCCGCAGCTCGTCGGCGCTGATCTGCGCCTCCTGGTTCATGTTGACGCCCAGCGACCGGGCGACCCAGCGCGTCACGCCGTTGAGCAGCGACACGATCGGGCCCAGCAGGCGGGCAAGGAGGTCGATCGGACGCGACAGGATGAGGGCGAACCGCTCCGGCGCGCCGAGCGCGATGGCCTTCGGGATGAGCTCGGCGAAGACGATCGTGAACAGGGCGAGGATGATCGTGACAACGATGAGCGAGGCGCTCTCCGCCGAGGCCTCTGTGATGCCGAAGCCGACCAGCAGGCGGCTGAGGCCCTGAACGAGGCTGACCGCCGCGAACGCCGACGCGAAGAACCCGATCAGCGTCAGCCCGAGCTGGGAGACCGCCAGGAAGCGGCCCGGGTCGTCGATGAGCCGGCGGACGCGCCTGGCGCTCGAGTTGCCCTCCTCCACGAGCTGATCGATCCGGCTGCGGCGCACGGACACGAGCGCGATCTCGGCGGCGACGAAGAACCCTTCGAGGAACGTCAGGAAGATGAGGAACAGGATCTCGCCGAAGGGCGACGGCATCGTCAGGCCTTGCCGGGGGGATCCGGGGCGGTGGGACCGGTGCGCGGCTCGCGCATCCGGGCGGGAACGCCGACCGCGAGCTTGCCGGCGGGCACGTCACGGGTGACAACGGCGCCCGCGCCCGTCCTCGCGCCTTCGCCGACCTCGACGGGAGCGACGAGCATCGTGTCGACGCCGAGGAAGGCGTTGCGCCCGACCCGCGTCCGGTTCTTGGTGCGGCCGTCCCAGTTGGCGGTGATCGTGCCCGCGCCGACGTTCGTGCCCTCGCCGATCTCGGCGTCGCCGAGGTAGCTCATGTGGTGCTGCTTGACCCGCGACCCGAGGCGGCTGTTCTTGATCTCGGCGAAGTTGCCGACCTCGGCGCGAGGCCCGACGCGACTGCCCGGGCGGAGGTGGCTGAACGGACCGACGCTCGCGCCGTCATCGACGATCGAGCCTTCGACGACGCTGCGGGTCACCACGCAGTCACGCCCAATGGCCGAGTCGACGACGGTCGCATCGGGGCCGATCACGCTCCCCTCCCCGACCATCGTCGAGCCGCGCAGGATCACGCCCGGCTCGAGGACGACGTCGGTCGCGATCTTGACCTCCCAGTCGACGTACACGGTCGATGGGTCGCGCATCGTGACACCGGCCCGCATATGGCCCTCGTTGATGCGTACCCTGAGCGCCCACTCGGCCTGGGCGAGCTGGCTGCGGTCGTTGACGCCATCCAGCGAGCCGTCGTCGTCGAAGCCGACGGCGCTCACGATGCGGCCGTCGTCGCGGGCGAGCTGGACGAGCTCGGTGAGGTACAGCTCGCCGTTCGACCGGGACGGGGTCAGGGTGCCGATACGGCGCCGGAGCCACGCCGCATCGAACGCGTAGACGCCGGCATTGACCTCGTTCGTCTCGAGCTCCTCCTCCGAGGCATCGCGTGCCTCGACGATGCGCTCGACCGAGCCGAACTCGCTCCGGACGACGCGCCCCAGGTCGGCGGGATCCGCCGCGAAGACCGAGGCGAGGGCGATCGCCGCGTCGTCGAGGCGGCGCTGCTCGACCACGGCGACGAGCTGGTCGGCCTCGACCAGCGGCACGTCGCCCGACAGGACAAGCACCTCCCTGGTGGCGCGGGGCAGCTTCTCGAGGGCGGCGCGGACGGCGTCGCCGGTGCCGCGCGGGTGATCCTGCAGCGCGAGCCGGCCCCGTCGACCGACCACGTCCCGGACTGCCTCGGTCGCCGGCGAGTAGACGACGATCGGCGGGATGGCGCCGCCGTCGGTGCCGTCGAGCTCGACGAGCGCCTCGTCCCAGGCATCGAGGACATAGGCCAGCATCGCCCGGCCGCACAGGGGATGGAGGATCTTGGGCGTCCGCGAGCGCATGCGGGTGCCGAGTCCCGCCGCCAGGACGACCGCCGCCGTCCGGCTGGACGGCTCGGTACGTGACGCGGTCACTGGGGCATTCTCGGGGGGAGGGTTGCGTATGGTCAAACTCCCTCAGGCGCGATTGCGAACCGCGGTCGCCTCGATCTCGACCTGGGCGCCGCGTGGCAGCGCGGCCACCTGGAACGTCGAGCGAGCCGGCGGCGGATCGGGCCAGAAGCGCGCGTAGACGGCGTTGAACTTGGCGAAATCGTTGATGTCAGCGAGGAAGCAGGTCGTCTTGACGACGTCCGCGAGCGTGCAGCCCGCAGCTTCGAGGACCGCCTCGAGGTTGCGGATGACGCGCTCGGCCTCGGCCTCGACCCCACCGCTCACGAGCTGGCCGGTCGTGGGGTCAAGCCCGACCTGGCCGGAGCAGAAGACGAGGTCGTCGGTCGTGATCGCCTGGCTGTACGGGCCGACCGCGCCCGGCGCGGCAGACGTGCTGACGGCTCGACGGCTCATGCGCTGGTCCTCCCTGGTCCACCCTCGATGGTCGTCGCGATGACGAACGGCGCGCCCGGCCCGGGGCTCTCGAGGCGCCCGGCCGCGTCCTCGTCGCGCACGCGACGGGCCGCCTCCTCGGCCGCCTCGATGGAAGGATAGAGCGCCCACAGGGTGGGCCCGGACCCGCTCAGGCCGACCGGGCGGCCGAGCAGTCGGACGAGCGCCCGCCGGAGCCGGCGGAGGCCCGGGACGATGAGGTCCGCGGCGTTGGCCAGGTCGTTGGCGACGGCGAGGACGCCAGCGCGATGGATGAGGTCGTCGGAGCGCAGCGGCGGGTAGCCGGTTCCCATCTCCGCCGCGAGGTGCTCTGACGTCAGGCGCGTGGAGCCGCGGCTCCCGGGCGCCGCCGCCGGATCCGTATCCAGCGCCTTGAATGCGGCCGCGGTGGAGACATCGACGGCTGGGGTCAGCAACAGGACCGCGGGCGGTGGGCCGGCGAACGGCGTAAGGGGCGTGACGCGCTCGCCGCGGCCCTCGACGAGGGCCGGGCCGCCCCACAGGAAGAAGGGGACGTCCGAGCCCACGCCGGCAGCGGCGCGCAGCCGGTCGTCGCTGCGGACATCCGCGTCCCACGCCTCGAGGGCGCCGTCGAGCGCGGCGGCGGCGTCGCTGCTGCCGCCGGCAAGACCCGCCGCCACGGGGATTCGCTTGTCGAGCCGGGCGGCGATGGGGAACGTGTCGGCACCGCGGCCGGCCGCCCGTCGGGCCGCCTCGATGGCCGCCAGGACGGAGCCGTAGCCGGCCGCGGCCAGCGTCGTCCGTCCGTCGACTCCGCCGACGACGTGCAGGCTGTCGCGCGCTCCGGCGGCGCGGGCGAGGCTCAGCCGATCTGCCAGGCCGAGCGGGACCATCACGCTGTGGAGGGCGTGGAAGCCGTCGCGGCGCTGCTCGCCTACCGACAGGGTGAGGTTCAGCTTGGCCGGGGCGAGCCGGACAACCGGCGCGAGCAGGTCCGCCGTCATCGGAACGCCTCGAGGAGGCGGAGCCAGTCCTCGACAGAGAGGGTCTGCGGTCGTCGATCGCCGGCGATGCCCGCGGCAGCGAGCGCGCGGTCGACCCTCGCCTGGCCGACGCGGGGTCCGGTTGCTCCGTCCGGGCCGGCATGGAGCTGACGCGCGAGGACGTTGCGGAGCATCTTCCGCCGCTCCCGGAAGCCGGCCTGGACGAGGCTCCAGAGGGCTTCGTCGCGCTCCGCGGCGAGCGCGCGGCCGGGATGTGGCTCGAGGACCACGACCGCCGACGCCACCTTGGGCGCCGGCTCGAACGCCTCCGGTGGGACCCGAAGCGCCACCCGAACCGCCGCGTGGAGCTGCACGAAGACCGACAGATAGCTCATCCGCCCCGGCACCGCGGCGATGCGTTCCGCGACCTCCGCCTGGAGCATGAGCACGAGCCGGTCGGGCGTCGGGTCGCCACCCAGGAATCGATGCAGGATCGGGCTCGTGACGTGGTACGGCAGGTTGGCCACGACGCGATATGGGCTCGGGACCACCGTGGAAAGGTCCTGATCCAGTGCGTCGCCCTCGATGAGCCGGAGCTGCCCGCTGGCGAGGGGCGTCTCGAAGCGCCCGCGCAGGTAGGCCCCGAGCCCGGCGTCGAGCTCGATTGCCGTGACCTCGGCCCCCCCGTCGAGGAGGCCCCCCGTCAGGATGCCGAGCCCGGGACCGATCTCGAGGACGCGCGTCCCGGGTCCCGCCTCCGCGAGATCGAGAATCGCCTGGAGCACGTCCGGATCGGCCAGGAAGTTCTGCGACTTCGCGTGGCTGGCCCGGAGGCCCTCCCGGCGCAGGATGCGCCGGACCTCCAGCGGGTCAAGACGAGCCGAGCGGGCCGGTGCGGGCCAGGCGGCGCGCGCCGTCATCGCGCCAGCGGCAGGGATGGCGTGGCCTCGAGGTCGAGACCCGCTCGCTCCCCGGCGGCGAACCGGCGCGCCCCCGCGGCACCGATCATCGCCCCGTTGTCGGTGCACAGTGCCGGCCGGGGCACGATCAGTGGCACCTGCAGGGCCTCGGCCTCGCCGGCCAGGCGCTCACGGAGGACGGCGTTGGCCGCCACGCCGCCGCCGAGGACGATGGAGCGTGCGCCGACGGCCTGAGCGGCCCGCGCCGCCTTCGAGACGAGCACGTCGACGACCGCGTCCTGGAAGGCCCACGCGAGCTCCGCGACCACGGCGTGGGGCAGCGGCTCCTCCGGCTCGCGCAGCCCCGCGTCGGCACGCGCGACGTCGACGGTCCGCCGCGCGGCGGTCTTCAGCCCGGAGAACGAGAAGTCATAGGAGTCGCCGAGCCAGGCCCGCGGGAACCTCGCGTCGTGGCGGGTCGCGGCGCCCGCCGCGTTCTGGATCGAGGGGCCGCCCGGGTACGACAGGTCGAGCAGGCGGCCGACCTTGTCGAACGCCTCGCCCGCGGCATCGTCGACGGTCTGGCCGAGGAGGCGGTACGTCAGGTGGTCGGTCATCTCGACGAGGAACGTGTGGCCGCCCGAGACGACGAGGGCGACGAGCGGGAAGACCGGTTCGGGGCCATCCGCCTGGCCCGCGTCGCGCAGCCACGCGGCATAGACGTGGCCCTCGAGGTGGTTCACGCCGACGAGCGGCTTGTCGTGAACCCACGCCAGAGTCTTGGCAACGTTGATCCCGACGAGCAGGGACCCGGCGAGACCGGGGCCGCGCGTCACGGCGACCGCGCCGACGTCGGCCCACGATGCGCCGACGTCTCGCCAGGCCTCGTCGAGCACCGGCAGGATCCAGCGCAGGTGCGCCCGGGCTGCTACCTCGGGGACGATGCCGCCCGCCGGCGCATGCAGTGCGACCTGGCTGGCGACGACGTTCGAGCGGATGCGGCTCCCGCCCTCGACCAGGGCGACGCCGGTCTCGTCGCACGACGACTCGACGGCGAGCACGAGCGGGCCGGTGGTTGCGACGTTCATCCGCGGTACAGATCCGGCGGCGGCACCGCGGGCACATTCTCCGGATCGATCGGTCGCGCCTCGAGCGCGGCCCGCAGGCGGGCGAGCCGCTCCCGCATCGCCGGCGCCGCGAGCGCGTCCGTCGTCATGATGAGGGCGTCCTCGCCGTTGTCGGAGTAGTAGCGGGGCCGGATCCCGACGGGCCGGAAGCCATACTTCTCGTACAGGCGCCGGGCGGGCATGTTCGACAGGCGGACCTCGAGGGTCGCCTCGCGGGCGTTGCGCTCCACGGCCCGGCCCAGGAGCCCGAGGAGCAGCCACTCGCCGATGCCGCGGCGGCGCCACCGCGGGTCGACGGCGAAGGTCGTGATGTGGGCCTCGTCGACCATGACCCACAGCCCGCCGAAGCCGACGATCTCGTCTCCCGCGCGAGCCACCACGTAGCTCGCCAGGCGGTTCGTGCGCAGCTCGTTGCGGTACGCCTCCTCCGGCCACGGCACCGAGAAGCTCGCCCGCTCGATCGCGTGGACAGCCTCGAGGTCGTCGACCGTCATCGGCTCGACGCTGATCCTCAGCGGGGGTCGCGCGACCACGCCACCCCTCCTTCCGGCTCGGTCGGCGGACCGCCGCGCGGCGGGACGGCGTACGCGGGGACGAGTCGTTCCGGATCATCCGCGTCCCCGGCTGCGAGCCGCGCCACCCCAAGCCCCAGCAGGGTGGTGGGCAGCGCCATCACGGCAGTACGGCCCCGCTCGAGCGCCGACCCGGTGGCACGTCCGTCGAGATCGACCGCGATGTCGTGGTCGCCGTCCCGGTCGTGAGCGCCCGCGACCTCCGGTGCCCTGCCGCGCTCGATACGGAGGCGGTCGCGGGGTCCCGAGGGCAGCCACAGGCGCCCTGCTCCAGCGAAGCCGGCGAGGAGCGCCTCCGACGTCGCGATGCCGACGACGGGGACCCGCAGCTCGTGCGCGAGGGTCTTCGCCGTCGCGAGACCGACGCGCAGCCCGGTGAACGCGCCGGGTCCCGTGCCCACGATGACGCCGGCGAGGCCTGACAGGCCGAGGTCCGCGCGAGCGAGCAATCGTTCGATCGAGGGCAACAGCTTCTGCGAGTGCCGGTAGCGGCCCTCGAAGGCGTCCGTTGCCAGGATCTTGCCGTCGGGAGTTCCGGCCGCGACGACGATCGTGCTGGTCGCCGTGTCGAGCACCAGCAGCCACGGCATTGCGGGCGTTGCGGTGGTCACGGCCGCGCACAAACCGCGCGGGCCGCCGACACATATCGGCCTCCGGCGGCGCCGTACCCTTCGAGGCGCAGCGTCCGAGGCTCGTCCGCGCCACCGTCGATGCGCACGTCGAGGCGATCCTCGGGCAGCGCGTCGCCGAGCCGGTCGGGCCATTCCACCAGGACGACCCCGCTCGCCTGGCGGTCGTCGAGGAGGCCGCCATCGATGGCCTCCCGGGCGCTCGACAGCCGATAGAGGTCGATGTGGAACAGCGGCAGCCGGCCTGCGTACTCACCCATCAGCACGAACGACGGCGAGCTGATCGTGCCGCGCACGCCGAGCCCAGCGCCGAAGCCCTTTGCGAAGACCGTCTTGCCGGCGCCGAGCTCGCCCCACAGGCACACGACGTCGCCCGGTTCGGCGACCGACGCGAGCGACGCCGCGAAGTCGCGCGTCGCCTCGGGACTCGTGCTCACCAGGTGCACCATCGGAACGACGGCGGGCGCCGCCCGCCCGTCAGGCAAAGCGCTCGAGATCGCCGAGCGGGATGGCGACAGGCGGCCGGCCACCAAAGCGCACGAAGGCCGCCTCCAGGGTCACGCCGGCCGGGAAGCGGCGCGGCCCGGCGAGCCCTGCCCATGTTCCCTCCGCGCCGGCGAGCGGGCCGGACCGGACCCGGACCAGGTCCGCGGGCGCGTTCGGCAGGAGCACGCTGGGATCGTCGATGACCACGGCCGGCGGGTCGCCGACGATCGCGACCATGCCGCCCTCGACCGCCTCGAACAGGGCCATCACCGGCGACGCGATCGGCCGGCGCGACGCGCCGTCGAGGACCAGGACGCCGAACGCCGGCAGCCCGTGGATGGCGGCCCGGCCGCGCCGCTCCGAGGCGAGGAAGTCATGCTGCTCCTTGATCCCCAGGGCGGCAACGACGACGCCTCGGATCCCGACCGCCCGGGCGCGGGTCAGCGCCTCGGCGTCCATGCGCGCTCCGGCGACGATGATCGAGCCGGCCATGCCCACGTCGACGTGCTGGGCGCGGAGCTCTCCGTCCGGGCCGGTCACGATCTGCAGCTTGCCCCACGACGGCGCGGCCAGCGCGGTTTGCCCGACGATCGCATTCGCCGTCGAGCGGATCGTCACGCCGGCGCCCGGGCGAACCTCGTGCACGACGCCCGCGACCGGCGACTCGAGCGGCTCCGGGCGGTCGCCGCCCGCGACGCGCCAGCGACCGCCACTCCGGAACAGGAGCTCGCCGTCGAGGTGCTGGCCGTCGCGCCCGCGGCTGCCGAGCGGCGCCGCACGATCGCCCGGCAGCAGCTGGTTGCCCTCCCCGGTCGCCCCGGGAACGACGAGGGTCCGCGGCTCGCGGAAGTGCTCGAGGATGGGCTGGCCTCGACCGACCGCCTCGCCCTCCTTGACGAGCGCGTGATCGCCGGGATGGAGCCGGAAGTAGGCATCGATCGGCGAGAGCAGCAGGCGACGCCGCGAGACGAGCTCGATGCCCGGCGCCTCCGTGACCCCGGGCCGCGTCGGCGATTCCGTTCGCGGCGCCATCAGGAGCCGCCGCCGATCAACCGTGGTCCGGCGCTCATCGCTCGTCCCCCGGCCAGGCGAGCTCGCTCCATGCCGCCAGCGCGGCGCGCCGCCGATCGCGGCGCTCGGGCAGCCGCAACGGGACGTCCCGCATGTCGACCGCGAGGCCCGCCACCCCGCCGGAGACGGGGACTGCCACCCGCCTGGCGCGGTGCCCAACCCGCACGGCGTCGCGGAACTCGAGCGTCGCCACCGCCTGGTCGCCGGGCGCGAGGTCGACGAACGCGACCTCGCCACTGACGAGGTCGTGGCGGCCGTGGACGTCGCCCTCCAGCGAGATCCGGCCGATCCGAGTCGCGGTCTTCCGGCCGGCCGGGACGTTGGCCACGACGAGCAGGCTCCCGATCGGGGCCAACACGTCGTCGGCCAGATCGGCCACGAGCTGGCGCCGCTCGTCGGGGTCGTCAATCGTGCCGAGCGGGCCCAGCACGCGGGCGTGGTCGCTTGCCAGCTGGGTCGTACCCGGCCGTCGGATCGTATCGGCGATCGCCAGGGCGACCGCCCGCGCCGGAGCAACGGCAAACGCACCGCCCGAGACGATCGTGAGGTCAGGGGCGGGCATGGCCGCAATGTCTGGGCTCTGGGCATCGAGGCGGGCCAGGGCCGCCCGCGTCGCGGCAAGCCGGAGCCGCGCGCCCTCGCCCGAGACATCCGCCCAGGGCGCCTCGCGCAGGTCCATCAGCCGATCGCCCATGCGGTGCCGATCGAGGCTCCCGGTCGTCCATGCCAGCACCGCGTCCACACCGTCGTCGTCGACATCGCCCGGGACGAGCGCCGCTCGCGCGGTTCGCACGGCGATCGCGGCAGGCCCCTGCTCGGCGATGCCCGGCGATGCCATCGCGCGGAGCCCACCGTCGAGCCCGATGTCGATGTATTCGATGGTCCGATCGAGGGTGTCGGCGAGAGAGAGCACGGCGCGAACCGCGGTGTGCCGCGAGTCAGTTGGCGGCAGGAGTCCCTCCAGGATCTCGCGCAGCGGCTCATCCGGGCCGCTCCGCATGCCCAGCGGTGGTGCTTCGACAATCCGCTCCTGACTGCCGTCGAAGGGCCGGCCCGCACCCTCGGCCCAGGCCGGGCGTGCGGCGACGGGACCCGCGAGCACGACTCGCAGCTCGGGGCGCCGGCGCGCGGCGGCG
>JACXTT010009689.1_pt1 | contig 13120 bp, 5 predicted proteins | sample 9270951 | NCBI WGS metagenome assembly JACXTT01 (sample SAMN15532306, study PRJNA645909) | rock metagenome | isolation source: weathered quartz diorite | place: Puerto Rico | collected 2017-06-21
TCGCGCGAAGCGACGCCGTCGAAGTAGTTCAGGGTCGTTTGCAGCGAGTTCGAGAACTTAGGCGAAACGATCGCAACCAGCGCTGGCGAGTTGTTGCCCAGTGGGTTCCAGGTGCCGTTGTTGATCGCGTTGTACAGTTCGGTACGGTTCAGGTAGCCGCTGAAGTCGATGTCGGTCTTGACCTTGGTCATGCCGAAGCCTGCGTTGATGTCCCAGCCTGCAGCCGAACCCTTCAGGTCGCCAGCGAAACGGGTCGAGGTCGACACGTTGTCACGCGAGATGGTTGGGTCGATGTCAGCAACAATACCGTACAGACGGGCAGGTGCGCCCAGCTTGTTCAGTGGGTTGGTGGCCGACAGCAGAGTGCTGGCAACGCGGCCGTTTGCGGTGGTCAGCACGCCATTGTTCAGGGTGGTGAAACCGGCGAAGGTGGTTGGCGAGTAAGCCAGTGGGATACCACGGTTAGCCACGGAATCGCGCTGGAAGATCGACGCTTTCAGGGACAGGTCCCAGTCGTTGTTGATCTTGTAGTTCAGGCCCAGCACGCCGTTGATGTTTTCGGTGCCTGGCTGGATCACGGAGTAGGTGTCGCGGATTGCGCAGCCGCCAGCGCGGTACAGGTTGAAGTTGCAGCTTGGCGACAGGAACTGGTAGTTCGCTGGGTTGTTGACGTTCGACACGCCAGCTGGGTTCACGCCTGCTGGGTTGTACAGGAACGGGGTGCTTGGTGCGGTCAGGAAGCTGTTCAGGCTGGTTGGTACACCCAGGGTCAGGTTGTTACCACCGCGCGAACGCCAGTCGCGGTTTGCCCACTCGTAGTTGTCACGGTCAGCAACGCGGATCTTGTCTTGCTTGCGCCATTCGGCGGTTGCGAAGAAGTTGTAGCCGTCGGTGTCGGTGTTGCCGAAGCCGGTCGAGATCGACGCACGCTTGGTCTTGCCGCCGCCGTGCTGGGTGTTGCCCATTTCAGCCGATGCGCGGGTGCCGTTCAGGCTTTTCTTCAGGACGATGTTGATCACACCAGCCATTGCGTCCGAGCCGTACAGCGACGATGCGCCCGACTTCAGAACGTCGATATGGTCGATGGCGTCGAATGGGATCGACGACACGTCAACGAACGAGCGCTGGGCGTCGTCCGACAGTGGATATGGAGCCATGCGGTGGCCGTCGACCAGGACCAGGGTCGCGCCCACGGTCATGCCGCGCAGGGAGATGCCCGATGCGCCGTTTGCAAACGCGCCGGAGAAGCCGGTGCCCAGGGTACCTGCGCCGTTAGCGGCCAGGTCGGTCAGCAGTTCAGCGACGGAGGTCTTGCCGCTCTTCTGGATGTCCGCTGCGGTCAGCACTTGAACTGGGGTTGGGGTTTCGCGGTCAGCACGGCTAATCAGGGAGCCGGTAACGACCACTTTCTGAACTGCTGGTTCTGCAGCCTGTTGCGCCATTGCTGGCATCGCAGCCAATACCGCCGAGCCGAAGGCCAGCGACAAAGAACGTACGAGGATGGTTTTTTTTAGCATGGAGGTTCCTATGTAAACTTGCTATAGATGCATCTCGGGAATGCCCGCTGTACACGCGTTCTCTATAGTGTCGATCGATCTGACAAAATTACTGCCAGGTAAAAAAAGCCTCACTTTGTGGGCGAGGGTCCTTTTGTGCTTGAATTCATGGTCAATACTGCACTTCTGAACTCGGCGGTGCATCAGACCATATCGAATGTTCAAGTGTCAATGAAATCGCCCCAGTTCCGCTGGCCTTCATGGAAATACAACACTTTTGGTTGAATTCGCCGCAGATTTATTTGCTTTTTTGCGTAAGTACAGCGTCTTTTTGACTCTGCGGTCAATACGACTTTTGGGAGGGAAAGGGGGCCAAAAAGACCGACATGGATTGTGGACGGCTTGTACAATTTGTTACGAGTTGTATGATCTGTTTGCTTTTGAGCAAGTAGCGTGGAACAATGGCATGATGATCTCTTTACTCCTTGCCGGCGTATCCGCCGTGGCGCAAGCGCCAGTCCAAGTGGCAGCCGCACCGGCGGTGCCCGCAGCCGTAGTCCCAGCCCTGGCTGCGCCAGAACAAACCCCCTCCAAAGAGGCCGACAAGCCGGCTTCAAAGGACGCTGACAAGATCCCGCCCAAAGACAGCGACAAGGCGCCTGCCAAAGACGGCGCCAAGCCAGCTTCCAAGGACGGCGAAAAGGCCCAGTCGAAGGACGGCGACAAAGCAGGGTCCAAGGACGCCGACAAGCTCGGCGCCAAGCCGGACAATGGCGACGGCGCCGGACCGGTGGTCACGGTGGCCGCCGAACGCCCCAGCAATCGCATCGACCGCCAGGTCTATGAGATGAAGAATGACATCAGCACGACCAATAGCTCGGCTGCTGATGCGCTCAATAACATCCCTTCCGTGACGGTCGACCCGGACGGCAGCGTGACCCTGCGCGGCAGCAGTAATGTACAGATCCTTATCGACGGCAAACCGTCCGCCATGCTGCAAGGCGACGCCCGCGGTGCAGCGCTCAACGCCTTGCCGGCGCACGATATTGAATCAATTGAAGTCATCAACAATCCCGGTGCGCAGTTTGGCAACGAAGGCGGTGGCGGATCGATCCTGAACCTGGTCATGCGGCGCAACCGTACGCCCGGCGGCCTGGGCGTGTGGAACGTGAACAAGGGGCCGGCCGGACGCGAAAATTCTGCGCTGTCGGGCCAGTACCATGAAGGCCTGTGGGGCTTCCAGGGCGGTGTCAACTTCCGCCGCGATGGGCGCAACTCCTTTGGCCATACGGACCGCGACCGCACCGATGCCTTCACCGGCATTGACTACTTCAGCCACATTGAGTCGCAATCGGTGGGACTGAACGATTCGCGCGGCGCGAACGGCGAACTGTCGTACAAGGTCGGTGACAAGTCGGTGCTTGCCGCTAACTTCAGCGTCAACCGCCGCACCAATAACGCCCATGGCCTGGATGTGTATGAAGGTGTGGGCGCCACGCCGCTGCCAACGGGCGACTATTCGCGCACCACCATTCGCAACGGCTCGAGCGAAAACAATAGCTGGGGACTACGTTGGGACAGCAAGGGCGACCTGCCAGGCGAAACGTTGAAGATCGACCTGCGCGTGTCTTCATCGAATAACTCCAGCAATAGCGGCTATACGAATATGTACTTGCCGCGCCCCGACGGCACCACCTTCCCGGACCGGCGCAATCGCCAGGGCAGCAACAGTGGCACTGACCTGTCGGACTTCACCGGCGACTATGAACGGCCAGTCGACCAGGGTATCGTCAAAGCCGGCTACAAGGTACTCAAGACCATCAATTCGTTCGACACGGCCTACTACGACATCGATCCGCTGACCGGTGTTGAAGTGCTCAATACGGGCCGCAGCAATCGTTTTGAGCTCGAGGAAACCATCCTCGCTGCTTACGGTTCCTACCAGCGCCGCCTGAACGACAAATGGGGCGTGCTGGGTGGCCTGCGCGTCGAGCATACGGGCCTGGATGTGCACCAGATTAGTTCGGGTGTGGATGCGACCAATAGCTATATCAACTATATCCCCAGTTTTTTCCTGAGCTATGCGGCGTCGGAGAAAGCGACGATCCGGTTCAGCTACGCCCACCGTATCCGCCGCCCGAATGGCAATGACCTGAATCCTTTCATCGTCTACCGCGATGAATTCAATGTCTCGGCGGGCAATCCCAAGCTGCACCCGTCACAGTCGGATTCGTTTGAGCTTGGCTATGAAACCAAATTCGGCCTGGTCGACACCAATGTGCGCGCCTACTTCCGCAAAGAGCACGACATCATCGCCGACCACAGCTACTTCATCAGCGACACGGTGCTGCTGACGACACGTGAAAACGGCGGCACCAGCCGCTCCGGCGGGCTCGAGTTCACCTTCAGCGGCAAGATGTCGCCGACCTTCTCGTTCAATGCCAGCGGCAACCTGGCCGACATCCAGCAGCGCATCCTCGACACCAATGGCCTGCCCGTTGACCGCAGCAGTGCGGCGCTGTCGCTGCGCGGACGCATCAACTACCAGTTCACGCCGACCGACCACTTGCAGTTTGGCGTCAATTCGCAAGGACGCACGCTGACGGGGCAGGGCTACCGTGAGCCCAATACGACGGCCAATACGAGCTGGCGCCATACCTTGACGCCGCAACTGACGGTCAATGTCAACGTCACCGACCTGTTCGACTCCAACAAGACGGCCACCAGGATCGACCGGACCACGCTGAAGGAGTCGAGCGTGCGCCGTTATGATGGCCGCATCTTCTATGTCGGCCTGTCCTACCGCTTCGGCGGCTTGGCCAATGCCGGCCAGGCGCGCCAGCCGGGCGAGCGGGGCAACCGGGGTGAGCGTGGCCCGCGCCCAGGCGGGGAGGGCAGCAGCAATCGTCCCAGCCCGGAAAGCGGTGGGCAATAAGCGGACTGGCGCGCCCCTCCTGCGCGCCAATCAAATTGCAAGCGAGCAATTGTGTCTTTCGCCGTCGCAAAGTGTGTACAAAGCGGCAAAAACAGAAGACTTAAACCCCTGGCAAGTGTAACCTAGGCAATATTGTGCGGAATAACGCAAGGATTTGCTATTGCCGAGGCGCGCCGGATCGCGATTGCGCAGCAAGTTCATCACCGGGACGGAGGGCGACATGCAACTAGTGCAAAAGCACGAGGCACGATCAGACACGCAGCCAGTGCAAAAACAGGGCAATGGCGCCAAGTTGGCCAGCCCTCGCGGCAGCAATATCGCACAGCTTGAAGCCTTGGCGGCATCCAGCCCGCGCCTGGCTGCGCAAGGCGCCATGGCCGCCCAATTGGCGGCCAGCCCAGCGATGGCGGCGCAAAGTGCCCGCATGGGCGCGATCCGCGACAGCAGCCGCAGTGCCTTCCAGCTCAAACAAGTCAATGACGGTGCCGACGCGGTGCAATTGGTCGAAGAAGAAGAGCCGATGCAGGGCAAGTTCGAACCAGCGCAATTGGTCGAAGAAGAAGAGCCAATGCAAGGCAAGTTCGAACCAGCGCAACTGGTCGAAGAAGAAGAGCCATTGCAGGGCAAATTCGAACCAGCACAACTGGTCGAAGAAGAAGAACCGATGCAAGGCAAGTTCGAACCAGCGCAACTGGTTGAAGAAGAAGAGCCGATGCAGGGCAAGTTTGAAACGGCACAGCTCGCCGACGAAGAAGAAGAGGGCCCCGCGGACGAGGCACCTGCCCAGGCCAAACGAGATACGGCGCAGTTGGAGTCGGAGGAAGAAGAAGGCGCAGCCGAAGAGGCTCCGGCCCAAGCCAAGCGTGACGCAGCACAGTTTGCGGCTGAGGAAGAAGAACCTGTACAAGGCAAGTTTGAACCGGCGCAGCTCGAATCAGAGGAAGAAGAAGGCGCGGCCGAAGCAGCACCGGCCCAGGCCAAGCGCGACACGGCTCAACTGGCCGCCGAGGAAGAAGAGCCGCTGCAGGGCAAGTTCGAGCCCGCGCAACTGGTTGAAGAAGAGGAGCCCCTGCAGGGCAAGGCCGCCGGCGGCGCAGTGGCCCAGCGTGAAGAAGCGTCAGCGCCCAACAAGACGGGCATGCCGGACCAGCTCAAATCGGGTATCGAAAACATGTCCGGCATGTCGATGGACCATGTCAAGGTCCATTACAACTCCCCTGAACCGGCCCAGCTCAATGCCCATGCGTTTGCGCAAGGCTCCGACATCCATGTGGCGCCCGGCCAGGAACAGCACCTGCCACACGAAGCCTGGCACGTCGTGCAGCAAGCCCAGGGCCGCGTGCAGCCAACCAAGCAGATGAAGCGAGGCACGCCGGTTAACGACGATAAGGGCCTCGAAACGGAAGCCGACGTCATGGGCGCCAAGGCCATGGAAACGGGCAAACAGGTTCAGCAGCAGGCCCAGCTCAAGGAGATCGAAGCCACCTCCACGATCGCGCAGCTGGAAGGGCGCGCCCGGTCTGGCTCGGTCTCCGGTTCTGCACCTGGCCCGTCCGAAGTGACAGCGCCGTCCGACATGCAAACCGAAGAGTGGACGGATTTTGACGACTCGCTGCCTGAACAGGCCGAGGAAGAAGACTCGGAGCTGCAAGTGGCCGAAAGTGCCACTCCGGCCGAGAAATCTACCCTCAAGCGGATGGGGCCAGGCCTGAAGGTCGGAGTGACGGCCGCCAAAGACGTCGCTGGCGGTATCAACGGAGTGGCCGAAAGCATCGAGAAGGTCGCCAATCCAATCGAAAAAGGATCGGAACTGTTTGCCAGTTCCAATTCGGTGTTTGACCACATCAAGGACGCTGCCGTGGGCGTGGTTGGCACCCTGATCAGCCCCGTTGTCGCGATCATCAATGCCGGCTTGGGCATGAAGACCAAGTGGGCCCAATGGAACCTGTTTGACGAAACCACCACCGAGGTTGTCGACGGCAAAAAAGTGGCGAAGGCCGATGCGCCGCCAGAAGCCGTGTATGCCCTGACCAAATCGCCCGCTGGCTTTATGAAGCAAGTGAGCGAAATGTTCTGGGGCGTGGTCGATTTCACCGCAAAACTGGCCGCCCTGATCCCGGGCGGCCAGTTTGTCACGGCCGCGCTTGGCGTATTCAAGGCAGTGGGCAGCCTGCTTGGCACCTTGTACAAGAGTGGTAAGAAGATCTACCAGTTCTTCCGCGGCGAAAAGAAGAAAGAAAACGCCTCAAGCTTGCTTGAAAAGGCCATTAATAACGATCCCGCTGCATTGACCTTGCTGCTGCGCCTGAAGCTGCCTTCGGTATGCGGTACGGGCTTTGGCCTGGCCGACGAAATCATGGCCTGGCTGAATGAAGCCAAGTCCACTGTCGCTGGCAAGGTCACAGGCGATAAATCCCAGGCCAAGCGCATCATCGACCTGATGAAACCAGGCGGTGGCGGTCCAACCAGTGAAGCGGAACTGCACCGAATGATTTTGCTGATTAAGAATCACAAGGCGTCCAAGGACATCCTGCTGAAAGACATTGAAGTGACGATGACGGGCGTTGGTACCTGATTAGTCGAGTTCTAGCCGTTTGCCGCCCAGGAGCATGGCGGCAAAGTCGGCGGCTGGGACGGGTTTGCTGAAGTAATAGCCCTGGATCTGGTCGCATTGCCGCTTGCGCAGGAAGTCCAACTGCTCCTTCGTTTCCACGCCTTCTGCCACGACTTTTTTGCGTAGGCTATGCGCCATGGCGATGATGGCCGAAGCGATTGCCGCATCGTCCGGACTCTGGGTGATGTCGATGATGAAGGCGCGGTCGATCTTGACCGTATCAAAGGGGAAGCGCTTGAGGTAGGCAAGGGACGAATAGCCCGTGCCAAAATCATCCAGTGACAGGGCCAGGCCCTTGTCGCGCAGGGCGCGCATGGTGGCCTGCGCCGCCGCCGGGTCATGCATCACCAAGGTCTCCGTCAGTTCCAGTTCAACCCAGCGCGGATCGAGCAGGCGGCTTTCCAGGGTCCGGAACACGAGTTCTTCGATATTGCCCTGCCTGAACTGCATGGGCGACAAGTTCAACGCCACCGGCACGACGGGTAAGCCGTCACGCAGCCACGCCGCCTGCTGGGCACAGACCTCTTGAACGACCCATTTACCGATCGGAACGATGATGCCGGTCTCTTCTGCCAGCGGAATAAATTCACCTGGCGATACCATACCCTGTTCCGGATGGCGCCAGCGGATCAGGGCTTCGGCGCCGGCAATCCGCCCGGTGTACAAGTCGACCTTGGGCTGGTAGTGCAGCTCGAACTGGTGCTCGTCCAGGGCCCGTTTCAACATCTTCTCCATCGAGATCTTGAGGGCCAACCTGGCATTAAAGTCAAGGGAGTAGAACAGGTAGTCAGCCTTGGCCAGCTTGCACTGCTTGAGGGCGACCTCCGCATTCTTGAACAAGGACTCGGCATTGGTGGCGTCGGCCGGGAACACTGCTACGCCCAGGCGCGCCGACAGTTGTACGCTGTCCTGTTCAATGGCGATGGGTGCCGTGATCATGGACAGGATCTGGTCGCACATGGCGGTGGCAATTTCGCCGCTGGCGGCAACAGCAAAATTGTTATTGCCTATCCGTGCAACACTGCAGCGGCCCGCAAGGCCCTCTAGCAGGCGCCGTGCCACTGTCTTGAGCAGGAAATCACCCACATGGCGGCCAAAGTCATCGTTCATCTGCTTGAACTGGCACAGGTCCAGCATGACAACAAAGGCGCCTGCATTTTCATGCCTTGCGGCAGACAGTAACTGCTCAAGCCGGTCCAGGAAAAGGGGGGTATTCGGTAATGCCGTCAGGGCGTCGTAATAGGACAGGAAGCTGGCTTTTTGCTGGTATTCTATCGCTTGCAAGGCAAACGACAAGTCGCCCGCCAATTCGCCCAGCAGCTTCATTTCGTGACCGTCGAAACTGTCCATTTCTTTTGCATACAGCACCATGACGCCCCGTTTTCCTTCGCCCATGGTCAGGGGCAGGGCGACAATGGCGAGATAACCCCGGTTCAGCGCGTCGGCGCAGCTCTGGCCCAGGGCGGCGCCGGCCCGCGTGTCGTTACAATAGTCGGCCACGCCGGAGAGCAACACGTGTTGCGGCAGGCCCAGCCCTTCCAGCGAAATTTGGGCACCAAGCAGGGCGGGACGGGCCCCTTTGGCATGGTCTTCCACTTCGATGGCGGACAGCACCAGGGCATCATCGCCAAGGCGCGTGCCGATCCAGGCCATGCCAAAACGCCCGTGTTCTACGGCGATCTGGCAGGCCACATCGATCAACTCCTGAGGCTCGCGCACCCGCACAAGCATGGAGTTGATGGAAGAGAGCACCGCCAGGGTGCGTGTCATGCGCGCGGTGCGGGCCTGTTCCACTTCAAGCTGCTTCACATAGCGCTGCAGGATGGTGGCGCCCACCAACGATAGATGGGTCTTGACACGGGCGCGCACAATGGCAGGCGACACCGGCTTGACGATATAGTCCACGGCGCCACTGGCGAAGCCGGCTGCCTCGTCGCCCGAATGGGCCAGCGCAGTGACAAAGATAACGGGAATGGTTTCAGTTTGCGGATTGGCCTTGAGGCCGCGGCAGACGGTATAGCCGTCCATGTCGGGCATTTGCACATCGAGCAAAATCAACGAGGGCCGATGCTTGGCAGCGGCAGCCAAACAGTCGGCGCCACTGCGGGCAAACACCAGGCGATATTCGTCGCTCAGGATTTGCTTGAGTGTGGCCAGGTTGCTTGGTTCGTCGTCGACGACCAGGATAGGTCCTACTGCCATGCATTACTCCTTCAAGTCGATGGCAAGTTCGCTCGCCAATTGCCGTACCATGGTTTCGGCAGCCCGGAAATCAAAATTGTCGACGCAGCCCTGCACCGGCACCAGGGCCCCCGCATGCAGGGATGGCGCCAATTGGCCCAGCAGTTCATTGGCATGGTCGGGCGAATCGGTGTCGAGGGCGCGCAGTAGTGCAGAAAGCAAGGGTGCGGCCTGTTCCACATCGAGCTTGGACTTGAGCGGCTGCTGTTCCGCGCCCAGCAGGGCGATCGATTCAAAGGCCTGTTCCAGCGCAGCGCGCAGGCGCGGCACGATCCGCATCGACACGGTGCGGTCGTGGCAGCCATCGAGCTCGCGCGCGACCTTGTAGATCTCCGTGAGTGAAAGGGTACCCGCTGCACCTTTGAGCTTGTGCACCAGCTGGCCGGCCAGGTCTAGCGCATCATCAGCCAGCAAGGCCGTGACTTCGTTGGCGCAGTCACGGTAGTCGTCGGCAAATTTTTGCAGGAAGCGGCGGTATTCCTTGAAGTCGCGCCAGGTGTCCATGCCTTTGGCGATATCGATGCCGGGCAGTGTCGCAAAGCGTGCCAGAACCGGTTCGGCTTCTGAACCCAATGGCGGCAAGGTGCAAAATCCTTCCGGCTCGCAGTGCGTCAATCGCATGATGGCGGCCATGAGTTCGTCAACATTGAACGGTTTGGCGACAAAGTCATTCATCCCTGCCGCACGCGCCTGGTCTTGTTGCGCTTTGAAGGCGCCGGCCGTCAGGGCAATCACTGGCAAGTGGGACAGCTCGGGAATGGCGCGCAGGGCGGCCGTGGCTTCATGGCCGTCCATATTGGGCATCTGCACATCCATCAGGATCACATCCACTTTGCCTGGATTGTCCTGCAACCATTTGATGGCACTTTGGCCGTCGTTGGCGACGCTGACGATAGCGCCGTCGGCAGTGAGGATGCGCAAGGCTACTTCGCGATTGATATCGCTGTCGTCCACCACCAGGACGCGTACACCGGGTATGCGGCGGCCGTGGGCCTGGTGCGGGCGACGGTAGGACGCGCCGATGCCATGCCCGCGCATTTTGAGGACGCCAGCCACGCTGTCGTACAGGGACGAACTGGTGACCGGTTTGGACAGGATGGCATCGATGTGGTCAATGCCGGGCTGGCGCAGCAGGATGTCGCGGTCAAAGGCGCTCACCATCAGGATGACAGGTGTTGCGGCATTGGCGAAGTCTTCTTGTAACTTGATGGCGGCTGCTAATCCATCCATGCCAGGCATTTGCCAGTCCACCAGCATCACATCATAGGCGCCACCTTTTTCCTGTTTGCCCCGTACTTTGAACAAGGCGATGTCGCCAGAATCGGCGGTTGTCGAGGACCAGCCCATGCTGCGGGCCATTAGGGCCAGGTTGTCGCGGGCGATGTCATTGTCGTCCACGATCAGGACATCTAGGGCGGTCATTTCGGTCGGGCCGTATTCCGAGCGCGCATCGAGTTCGAAGGGGATGGTGAACCAAAATTCGCTGCCGCGGCCAGGTTCGCTGATGACGCCGATTTCGCCGCCCATGCGCTCGACCAGGTAGCGGCAAATGGACAGGCCCAGGCCGGTGCCGCCGAAGCGGCGGGTGGTGGAGATGTCCGCTTGGGCAAAGGGTGCAAAGATTTGCTCCTGTTTGTCCATTGGGATGCCAATGCCAGTATCTTTTACCGAAAAGCGCAGGTTGGCGACTTTGTTATCGCGCGACAGCAGGGAGATGCCCACCATGATGGAGCCACGGTCGGTAAACTTAATGGCATTGGCGGTCAGGTTGATCAGCACTTGTTCGAGGCGCAGCACGTCGCCCAGCAAGGGGCCGTTGATCAGGGGCGGTGGCGATACCACCAGCTCAATCTCTTTGTCGCCGGCGTTGGCAGCCATGATGCCGGCCAGGTTATCGAGCACCTCAGTCAATTGGAAGGGGGCGCGTTCGATTTCAAGATGCCCCGCTTCGATCTTGGAGAAGTCCAGGACGTCATTGATGATAGATTGGAGCGAACGGCCGGCATTGCGGATCTTGGTTACTAGCTTGGACGCTTCGTGGCTCAGGTTATCGCGCTCGAGCAGGTAGGCAAAACCGAGGATGGCATTCATCGGCGTGCGGATTTCATGGCTCATATTGGCCAGGAAGTTGGCCTTGGCGAGGTTGGCTTCCTCGGCGTCTTCAGTGCGGGCGGCCAGGGCCTGGTTGGCGATCACCAGTTCGGCGGTGCGGTCTGCCACGCGTTGTTCAAGGTCGGCATTGAGGGCACGCAGTGCGCCTTCGGCGGAACTGCGCTCGCTGATTTCATGTTCCAGTGTGTCGAGCATGCCGTTGAAAGCGTCAGCCAGCTGTCCGATTTCGTCATTGGTATTCTTGGTGGCGCGCAGCCGGTAATTGCGCTGCTCCATGACCTGCTGCGCCACCTTGGCCACAGCTTGGATGGGACTGGAGATGCGGCGCTGCAGGCGCGACGAGATCAACAGGCCTAGTGCCATGCCGCCGACCAGGACAGGAAGCAGGATGGTCAGGTAGTTGTTCATCCAGCCCAGGATGTCGACCTTTTCGGCGATATAGATCGTCCCAATGGGGGAGGTAGCTGGGCCAATATGGCGAAACACCCTCAATGTTGTGCCGCTAAAGTAGGCGCCATTTGCTTGTGGTGCCGATGGCAGCATGGCCTGGTATTCGGGCAGCCGCGTGTATTGGGCAAACAGGCTGCCCTTGGTGGTGAAAATGGCGGCAGCGACAATATCCGGGTCGCCCTGCAGTTGCGTCAAGGTTTCCGCCGCTACTTTGGGCTGGTCAAACTCCAGGCTCGGCGCGACGCCTCGGCTGAGAATGTCGGCAAGGATGGTCAGGTCATTGGCTTCGACTTCATGTTGCTGCTGGACTGTGCGATACAGCAGGGCGGCCCCCGCCGTCAGCAGTGTGCAGAAATTGACTGTGAGGATAATCAACAGCAGGCGGTGACGCACCGATCGGGGCTTGAAGAGGTGCATCATGATTTCCTCGTCACGATCCGGTGGGCGACATTAAGCAGCCGTACGCTGACCTTAATGCCGGCGCGGTCGGCATGGGGCAGGGAGACCTCAAATCGGATATGGTTGTCCACTTCGACAAAATTGAGGATGCTGCCCGATTCCAGTGCGCCTTGCGCATCCGTGACGGTTAATACCGGCAGGGTGAAGTTGGTCGCCAGCTGCTTGCCAAGCCTTCCCACATCGGACCAGCCCACGTAGAGCAGGTGAATGCCGTTGATGGCTTCACCGGGTCGCAAGTCCCGCACTTCCAGCGTGCGGCCGCCAGCGCTGACGCCGCCCTTAATTTTATTGAGTTCTGCGACAATGGGCACTGCGCCGATCACGCCGATGACGAAAGGCGCATCCGGCCTGGAGAAGGCGGCCGGCGGCCAATCAATATAAGAAGCGAATTTAACCAGGTAGGCTGCTTTGACGCTGAACTCCGTGGCGGTGCGCTGTTCGTCAGCAGCGCCAGCGACATTCGGGCTGCCTAGGGCAAACAATAAGAGCAGGGCGTGCCAATGGAGCAGCACAAAATCGACCGCCTCGGGAAACACAGACCGACCGCCGCCACCTGCACGCGCATGGCGTGCAGTCGCAACACTCCCGGCAAATAGGGGCTGGGGGCGACGGATCATTCTGTCTTCTCCGATGAGGCGGCACTGGCTGTTTCAGAGTAATTCAGTGACTGCCGACAAAGTCTATTGAATTGTCACAAGCATGTAAAATATTTGGGTAAATACCAAGGAGTGTTATTCGCATGTCCATATCCAGCTTGCTCCAGCAAGCCCTGGCCCACCATCAGCAGGGTAGATACCAACAGGCGCAAGATTT
>JACXTT010009690.1_pt1 | contig 13119 bp, 11 predicted proteins | sample 9270951 | NCBI WGS metagenome assembly JACXTT01 (sample SAMN15532306, study PRJNA645909) | rock metagenome | isolation source: weathered quartz diorite | place: Puerto Rico | collected 2017-06-21
ATCGAGCGGTTCTACAACCCGACGCGCCGTCATTCGACGCTCGGCTATGTCAGCCCGATCGCGTTCGAAAAGATGCAAAAAACTTAGGTCGGTGTCCACAGGATCAGCAGCAGCTCAATCGGCCTCGCCACGCTCAAAGTCGAACTGCGCCAACTCGTTCAAGAGATGTTGCAGCTTCCCCATGAACGGGTGATAGCTCGACCGCATCAGCGCGCCCCAGCCACGCGCCACCAGCACGTTCTTTGGCAAACCGGTCTCGCCGGCGTCAATCGGCCCGCTTGGATCGACCTCCACCGATGCGGTCGCCAGATCGCCAGCCCGATCCTTTGTCGTCTTGAAAAGGTAGCCAAACAGCTGGCCAATTGCGTCTAAGCCCCCCTCCAGATCCAAGTTTGGCGGTCGCCAAACGACATGCTTGTTATCGATTCTTCGGAGATTCGTCCCCATGATGCCCGGCAAGAACAAGACCGGAATGACATACGGCTTCGCGAGTACGATCTTCTCCCGCTGATCCTCCGTGGGAGTCAGGGTTGCCGTGCTGTACTGGTCGCCGTCCTTGTCAACGACGCTGCGATAGAGAACTCTGTTGGCTTCAGACATGATGTTGTTGCGAACAGGTTGGCTCGACGCGACAATGAGCTGATGTCATACCGCCCCCGGACGCAAGGTAATCGGCGCGGTCCAGTTCCAGCGGATGCGTGAGCTGGACTGTCACTTCATGCGGCACGCCTATGCGTTCCACTGCCTCGAGCGGCACCGCCGAAAGCGCGGCGGCAGTGGCCGCGCCGGGCACCTCCAGGAAATACGCCTGCCGTCCCGCCAACGCCTTGCATGCAACACTGAATCCTTCCGCCATCGTGGATCTTCCTCCGTGCTGGCACGCCCAATGCGGGGCGCGCGAGTATCGTCAATCCAGGTGGATCGCGTCGCGACGCATGGCATGAGAGCCACCTTCTGCCGCAGGCGCAATGCACCTGACGTGATGAGAAGATCCCTAAAGTGACTATGGAAAGATATGTGAAGATCTCGAAAGTGCTTTCGCGTTATCGAAATCTGATTTCAGAATGATTCATGACGGAAGAGAGCCGGGCGAGGTTGCCCGGCATGTCGCCAATGCTGACGGCACTCGTGCTGGGCATCCCCAGCTTTCCCTGGCGCTTGTGTTGGCCCGCTTGTGTTAGCCCAATAGGCTCGACGTCTAGCACTCCACAATATTCACCGCCAACCCACCGCGCGCCGTCTCCTTGTACTTGGTCTTCATGTCGGCGCCCGTCTCGCGCATCGTCTTGATCACCGAATCGAGCGACACATAGTGCGTGCCGTCGCCGCGTAGCGCCATGCGGGCGGCGTTGACGGCCTTGACCGCAGCCATCGCGTTGCGTTCGATGCAGGGAATCTGCACGAGACCCCCGACCGGATCGCAGGTCAGGCCCAGGTTGTGCTCCATGCCGATCTCGGCGGCGTTCTCGACCTGCGCCGGCGTGCCGCCGAGCACGGCCGCCAGCGCGCCGGCGGCCATTGAGCAGGCCACGCCGACCTCGCCCTGGCACCCGACCTCGGCGCCGGAGATGGAGGCATTGAGCTTGTACAAGAGGCCGATCGCGCCGGCCGTCAGCAGAAAGTCGACCACGCCCTGGCGGTTGGCGCCGGGTACGAAGCGGTCGTAGTAGTGCAGCACCGCCGGGATGATGCCGGCCGCGCCGTTGGTGGGCGCCGTGACCACGCGCCCGCCGGCGGCGTTTTCCTCATTGACGGCAATGGCATACAGGTTGACCCAGTCCATCACCGACAGCGGATCGGACAGCGCGCGCTCGGCGCGCTCGGTCAGGCTGCGGTAGAGGTCGGGCGCGCGGCGGCGCACCTTGAACGGGCCGGGCAACTCACCGTCCGTGCGGCAGCCGCGTTCCACGCAGCGCTGCATCACGTCCCAGATGCGCAACAGGCCGTCCGTGACCTCGGCTTCGCTGCGCCATGTCAGCTCGTTCTCCAGCATCAGGCGCGCGATCGGCTTGCCGCTGGCCGCCGCCATGCCAAGCATGTCTTTGCCGCTGCGGAACGGGTACGGCAGTTGCTGCGCGGCGGCGAGCACCTGCGTGTTGGGCGCGCCGGCGGTGACGACGAAGCCGCCGCCGACCGACAGGTAACGCGCTTCGCGCAGCAATGCGCCGGTCGCATCGAAGGCGTAGAACTTCATGCCGTTAGGGTGTTCGGCCATCGCCTCGCGCCGGTAGAACGCGATGTGTTCCTTCTCGACGAACGGCACCAGGTGCATGCCGAGCAGTGACAACGTGCGGCTCGCGCGCAGCGCCTGCAGGCGGGCGTCGATGCTGTCCGGATCGATGGTGTCCGGCGCCTCGCCCATCAGGCCCAGGATCACGCCCTTGTCGGTGCCGTGCCCCTTGCCCGTGGCGCCGAGCGAGCCATACAGCTCGACCTTCACGCTGGCTACCTGCGACAGCAGGCCGTCGCGTTCCAGACCGTGCGCGAACAGCAGGGCCGCGCGCATCGGGCCGACCGTGTGGGAACTGGATGGGCCAATGCCCACCTTGAACAGATCGAATACGCTGACAGCCACGGCGGACTCCAGAAGGGTGTTGGGGCTTATGTTGCGGGCGCGCGGACGTCAGACCGGCTCGTCGACGTCAACCTTGCCGGGTTCGCGCCACAGCGACGGACCGGTTTGCGGCGGTGGCGCGTCGGCGGCCTGTTGCGCAGGCTTCGCGCGCGCCTTCACGGAGATCGTCCCGTCGGTTTCTAATATCGCGAAATGCACATCGGCGAAGCTCTCGCAGCCCGCGCGGCGCAGGGCCTTGTGCAGGTCGTCGGTCGTGATGCGCTCGGCTTGCATGACGTCCGGGTACGCTCGGCCGTCGTGGATCACGATCCGCGGGCGCCCCTCGGCCAGTTTCTCGAAGCGGCGGCTGCGCCAGGTGAGATAGGCGAGCCCGGCATTGGCGGCGACGAGCGTGCCGGCCAGGATCAGCCCGGCGGTGACCGAGTTGTCGCCGGCGTTCATCGCGTTCTGCACGGCGTTGGACAGGATCAGCAGCAGGACCAGGTCAAACGGCGTCATCTGCCCGATCTGGCGTTTGCCCGACAGGCGCAGCAGCACCAGCACCGCGCCATAGACGATCAGGCCGCGCAGGACGAACTCCCACCAGGGGGCGCTGAGATTCCACATGGCGTCTCCGCTCAGGGTGGCGCCGCAAGTTGCGGTGCCCTGTATCGAGCATAGCGCGCCGGCGGCGGCAGGGTGTTGCATGCCGCCGCCGGCACATGGTGCCGCGCGTGCCGAGCGTTGCGCACGGCACGCGGCGAGGCTCAGTCGGCCGCGTACTCGCTGACCGGCACGCAGGCGCAGAACAGGTTGCGGTCGCCGTACACGTTGTCGGCGCGGCCAACCGGCGGCCAGTACTTCTGCGTGCGCAGCGATGCCACCGGGTAGGCGGCTTCCTCGCGCGTGTACTGGTGCGTCCACGCGTCGGCGGTGACCACGGCGGCTGTGTGCGGCGCGTGCCTGAGCGGGTTGTCCTCGCGGTCGAAGCTGCCGTCCGCCACGCGCGCGATTTCGCGACGGATGGCGATCATGGCGTCGATGAAGCGGTCCAGCTCGTGCAGCGCCTCGCTTTCGGTCGGCTCGATCATCAGCGTGCCCGGCACCGGGAAGCTCATGGTCGGCGCGTGGAAGCCGTAGTCCATCAGGCGCTTGGCCACGTCTTCGTTGCTGATGCCGGTGTCCTTCTGCAGCGGGCGCAGATCCAGGATGCACTCGTGCGCCACCAGCCCGTGCTGGCCCGTGTACAGCACGGGGAAATGCGGCGACAGGCGGCGCGCCACGTAGTTGGCGGCCAGGATGGCGTTCTCGGTGGCGGCGGTGAGGCCTGCCGCGCCCATCATGGCGATGTACATCCACGAGATCGGCAGGATGCTGGCCGAGCCGAACGGCGCGGCGGACACGCCACCGATGCCGTTGTCGTCGCGGCGGTAGCCCACGCTGTCCTGGTTGGGCAGGAAGTCCGCCAGGTGCGCGCCGACCGCCACCGGGCCCACGCCCGGGCCGCCGCCGCCGTGCGGGATGCAGAACGTCTTGTGCAGGTTCAGGTGCGACACGTCGCCGCCGAACTGGCCCGGCGCGGCGGTGCCGACCATCGCGTTCATGTTGGCGCCGTCCACGTAGACCTGACCGCCGTGCTTGTGCACGATGTCGCAGATCTGCTGCACACCCTGCTCGAACACGCCGTGCGTGGACGGGTAGGTGATCATGATGGCCGCCAGGTTCTTGCTGTGCTGCTCGGCCTTCTTCGCCAGGTCAGTCAGGTCGACGTTGCCGTTCTCGTCGCAAGCCACGACCACCACCTTCATGCCGGCCATCTGCGCCGACGCCGGGTTAGTGCCGTGCGCCGACGACGGGATCAGGCAGATGTCGCGATGGCTCTCGCCGCGACTCGCGTGATACGCGTGGATGATGAGCAGGCCGGCGTACTCGCCCTGCGAGCCGGCGTTCGGCTGCAGGCTCACGGCGGCGTAGCCGGTTGCCGCGCACAGCATGGCTTCGAGCTGGTCGATCATCTCGCGGTAGCCGACGGTCTGGTCGAGCGGCGCGAACGGGTGGATCTGGCTGAACTCGGGCCACGTCACCGGGATCATCTCGCTGGTGGCGTTGAGCTTCATCGTGCAGGAGCCGAGCGGGATCATGGTGCGGTCGAGCGCGAGATCCTTGTCGGCCAGCATGCGCAGGTAGCGCAGCATTTCGTGTTCGGCGTGGTGCGTGTTGAACACCGGGTGCGTGAGGTACGCGCTCTGGCGCGCCAGTTCCGCCGGGTAGGCATCCTCGACGGTGGCTTCGACGGCGTCGAACGTGAGCGATGCCGGCAGCGGCTTGCCGTGCGAGAAGATTTCCCACAGCGCGACCACGTCATCGCGCGACGCGGTTTCGTCGAGCGAGATGCCGACGCGCGTGGCGCTCACGTGGCGCAGGTTGATGCCGCGCGCCGTGGCCGCCGCATGGATGGCCTCGGTGTTGAAGCCGGTTTCCAGCGTCAGCGTGTCGAAGAACGTCGCGTTGGCGCGTGTGAAGCCGAGCGTTTCCAGGCCGGCCGCGAGCGTCGCCGTCAGGCGGTGCACGCGCTGCGCGATCCGCTTCAGGCCCGCCGGGCCGTGGTACACGGCGTACATCGACGCCATCACGGCCAGCAGCACCTGCGCCGTGCAGATGTTGGAGGTGGCCTTCTCGCGGCGGATGTGCTGCTCGCGCGTTTGCAGCGCGAGGCGGTAAGCCTTGTTGCCTTGGGCGTCAATCGTCACGCCAACCAGGCGGCCGGGCATCGAGCGCTTGAACGCATCCTTGACGGCCATGTAGCCCGCGTGCGGGCCGCCGAAACCGAGCGGCACACCAAAGCGCTGCGAGTTGCCGACGGCCACGTCCGCGCCCCATTCGCCCGGCGCGGCAATCAGCGTCAGCGCCAGCAGGTCGGCGGCGGCTACCACCAGGCCGCCGGCGGCATGCACGGCGTCGGCGATCGCGCGGTAGTCCGCCACGTCGCCGTTCACGCCCGGGTACTGCAGCAGCACGCCGAACGCGTGGGCGCTCGCGGCCTCGGCGGCGGGGCCGACCTTGACCTCGATGCCCAGCGGCAGTGCGCGCGTGCGTACCACTTCCAGCGTCTGCGGCAGCACGTCATCGGCGACGTAGAACGTGTTGGAGGCGTGCTTGTTCACGCGCTGCAGCAGCGTCATGGCCTCGGCCGCGGCGGTGCCTTCGTCGAGCATCGACGCATTGGCGATGTCCAGCCCGGTGAGATCGGTCACCATCTGCTGGAAGTTCAGCATCGCCTCCAGGCGGCCCTGGGAGATTTCCGGCTGGTAGGGCGTGTAGGCGGTGTACCAGGCCGGGTTCTCGAAGATGTTGCGCAGGACGACGGCCGGCGTCAGCGTGTTGTAGTAACCCTGGCCGATGAAGCTCTTGAGAACCTTGTTCTTGCCGGCGAGGCCACGCAGCTTGGCCAGCGCGCCTTCCTCGGACAGCGGCGCGGTGAACTCACCCATCGGCATGCCGTCGCGGCGGCGGATGGCTTCGGGAATGACGGCGTCGATCAGCGCGGCGCGGCTCTCGAAGCCGAGCACCTTCAGCATGTGCTGCTGTTCGGCGGTATCGGGGCCGATGTGGCGGGCGGCAAAGGCGTCGCGCCCTTCCAGTTCGGCGAGCGTGGGGCGCACGCCTTGGGCGGCGTTCATGGGAATCGGGGCGTTCATGGCAAGAACTCTCGGTTGAGGGCGCGCCGTCCGGTGGTCAGCCGGGCGGCGCGCGGCAGGTGCTATTGCGTCGTCCCGCTGCGGGTGCGGGGACGACGTGAAATCAGGCGCCGACGCTGGCCTTGTAGGCGTCCGCGCTCATCAGGCCGTTGACGTCGTCGGCGTTGGCGGGCTTGAGCTTGAACAGCCACGCGTCGAACGCGTCTTCGTTGACGCTCTCCGGCGAGCCGGCCGCGGCGTCGTTGACGGCGATCACCTCGCCGGCCACCGGCGCATAGATGTCCGAGGCGGCCTTCACCGATTCCACCACGGCGAGTGCGTCGCCGGCGCCGACCGCCTTGCCGACTTCCGGCAGTTCCAGGAAGACGATGTCGCCCAGCGCGTCTTGCGCGTGGTCGGTGATGCCGATGGTCAGCGTGCCGTCGGCTTCGACGCGCACCCACTCATGCGACTCGGTGTACTTGAGGTCAGCGGGGAAATTCATGAGGGTTCTCCGGATACAGATTTGTTTCTTGTTTGGGTGACGCCTGCCCGGCCAATTTGCCGGCAGGCGCGAGGGCGACCGTTGTTGCAGTGAACGGGATGTCTCAGTTCACGAGTGCCTTGCCATTGCGCACAAACGGCAGTTTAACCACAGTCGCGGCCAGTTTGCGGTCCCGGATCTCGACCTGCACCGCGTCGCCAGCGGCGACGCCCATCGGCAGGCGGGCAAAGGCGATCGATTGAGAAAGGGAGGGGCTGAAGGTGCCGCTGGTGATTTCGCCGTCGCCGGCGGCGGTGATGACCTTCTGGTGGGCGCGCAGCACGCCGCCCTTGTCACGGAGGATCAGGCCGAGGAACTGGCGGCGCTGGCCGGTGGCCGCGAGCGCCGCCTTGCCGGTGAAGTCGCGCTCGCTTTGCAGGTCGACGGTCCAGGCGAGGCCGGCGTCCAGCGGCGACGTGTGGATGTCCATGTCCTGGCCGTAGAGGTTCATGCCGGCTTCCAGGCGCAGCGTGTCGCGCGCGCCCAGCCCCGCGGGACGCACGCCGGCGGTGACAAGCGCATCCCAGACGGCGGCCGCGCGCTCGGCCGGCACGACCAGCTCGAAGCCATCCTCGCCGGTGTACCCGGTGCGCGCCACCATGATTTCGCCGATTGCCGGGTCCTGCACCGTCAGTGCGTTGAAGGGCTTCAGCGATTCGGCAGGCTGCGTGGACGGGAAGGCGCTCCAGGTCTTGGCGCGCGCGTTCGGTCCCTGCACGGCGATGATCGCCAGCGGCGCCACGCCCGCCGACGCCACATCGGCGCGTCGCGGGGTGATGGTCACGCCGCTTTGCGTGGCGGCATTGCGCGCGCGGATCCATTCGATGTCGCCCGGCGCGGTGCCGGCGTTGACGACCAGCCGGAAGCGGTCCTCGGCAAAGAAGTAGACGATCAGGTCGTCGATGACGCCGCCTTTCTCGTCCAGCATGCAGGCGTACAGCGCCTTGCCCGGCGTCTGCAGCTTGTCGACGTTGTTGGCGAGCAGGCCGCGCAGGAACGCGCGCGTGTTGGGGCCGGCCAGGTCGACGACGCACATATGGGAGACGTCGAACATGCCGGCGTCGGTGCGCACGGCGTGGTGTTCCTCGATCTGGGAGCCGTAGTTGACGGGCATGTCCCAGCCGCCGAAGTCGACCATGCGGGCGCCGAGGGCGCGGTGGGTGGCGTTGAGAGGCGTGGACAACAGCGTCATGGAGATCCTCGGGGCAGTCTCGGTTGCGGTATCGGAAAACAAAACAAAAAAGGGTCATCCGCCGCAGCGCTCGATCGCATGTGTGATGCGACGAATCCGCTGCGGCGGATGACCCCTCTGTCCTCGATACCTGAGAGATTACAAGGCGGGCTTCTCAGCCGGCGCCTCGTGCGCCCCTTCGGTGGGCACGCTCGTCATGCAGCTAAGCAATGACGGGTGCCGCTCTCCAGAGTTCGACATGCATTGTGTGCATGCTGCATGCCGATCCAACCGGTCCATGGTGCCTGAGAGTTTTCGGGTGATTCCCCTTCGGCGGCGCAGGCGTTGCGCGCTCTCCCGGTCGGATGCGCGCAATGTACGGGAGGCCCCGGCGCTTGTCAACGCGCCGGGGCCTCCCACGCGGCCGGATCCGGCCAGCTTACTTCCTGCGATGGTTGTCGGTGGTGACGTTACCGATCACGCCGCCGATGGCCGCGCCGCCAAGCGTACCGAGCGCATCGCCGCCAGTCAGCACCGCGCCACCCACTGCACCCACACCCGCGCCGATCGCCGTGTTCCGCTGCTTAGGCGACATGTCCGCGCAGCCGGCGAACGTCACCAGCGTCACGCCAATCAGGCTTGCCTTCGTCAGAGTTTTCAGTGTTGTCATTATTGGCTCCTGTGTGATGAAGAGTGCATGGCTGGCACGTCAAACGCGCCCTGCTTATTGATTGGAGGCATTGGCGATGCCATCGGCTCCGATCGTTACCAACTGTTACGCCGATGTAACCGAATGTTCGGAAAGTGCTTTCGGGGGCGCCAGCGCCGTCCGCAGCACCGGCGGCGCCTTGCCCGCGTGTTAACATCCACCGCTTCGCGGCGGCGCCCCCGTTACCTGTTTGCGGCGCCGCCGTCACTCGTCAGCCGCTTGCCGCCGATCGCGCGGCCCGACCTTCCAGACCGCATGACCCACGGACTCAATTCCGCCCAATCCGAAGCCGTCCGCTACCTGGACGGTCCCTGCCTGGTGCTGGCCGGTGCCGGCTCCGGCAAGACGCGGGTGATCACGCAAAAGATCTCGCACCTGATCGAGGACAAGGGCTTCGAGCCGCGCCACATCGCCGCCGTCACCTTCACCAACAAGGCGGCCAAGGAGATGCAGGAGCGCATCGGCAAGCTGATGGAAGGCAAGACCACGCGCGAAGGCAAACGGATTCCGCTCAAGCAGTTGACCGTCTGTACGTTCCACTCGCTGGGCGTGCAGATCCTGCGGATGGAGGCCGAGCACGTGGGGCTCAAGCCGCAGTTCTCGATCATGGATTCGGACGACTGCTTCGGCCTCGTGCAGGAGCAACTGGCGACGACCGACAAGAAGCTGATCCGCGGCGTGCAGAGCACGATCTCGCTGTGGAAGAACGGCATGATCGACCCCGAGACCGCCATCGCGCAGGCCGCCAATGCCGACGAGCACCAGGCGGCGCTCGTTTACCGCAATTACGTGGCGACGCTGCATGCGTACCAGGCGGTCGATTTCGACGACCTGATCCGCCTGCCCGCCGAGCTTTTTGCCCGCGACGAGGCGGTGCGGCTCAAGTGGCAGAACCGTCTGCGCTATTTCCTCGTCGACGAGTACCAGGACACCAATGCCTGCCAGTACCAGTTGCTCAAGCTGCTGGCGGGCGGCTCGCACCTGCGCGCGCCGGCCTTCACCGCAGTGGGCGACGACGACCAGGCCATCTACGGCTGGCGCGGCGCCACGCTGGACAACCTGCGTCTCTTGCAGACCGATTTCCCGGACCTGAAGGTGGTCAAGCTGGAGCAGAACTACCGCTCCACCGTGCGCATCCTGGAAGCGGCCAACGCCGTCATCGCCAACAATCCCAAGCTGTTCGACAAGAAGCTGTGGAGCGAGCACGGCATGGGCGACCCGATCGCCATCCACCCGATGAACGACGAGGAACACGAGGCCGAATCGGTCGTGTTCCGTCTTTCGGCCCACAAGTTCGAGCGCCGCGCGCAGTTCCGCGACTACGCGATCCTGTACCGCGGCAATCACCAGGCGCGGCTCTTCGAGCAGATCCTGCGGCGCGAGCGGATTCCTTATGTGCTGTCCGGTGGCCAAAGCTTCTTCGACAAGGCCGAGATCAAGGACATCTGCGCCTATCTGCGCCTGATTGCCAACCCGGACGACGATCCCGCGTTCATCCGCGCCATCACCACGCCGCGCCGGGGCGTGGGCAACACTACGCTGGAGGTGCTCGGCACGTTCGCCGGGCAGGCCAAGGTGTCGCTGTTCGAGGCGGCGATGATGGGCGGCATCGAGGGCAAGCTGCAGCCGCGCCAACTGGAGCCGCTGCGCGTGTTCTGCGAATCGATGGTGCGCCTCGCCGACCGCGCGACGAAAGACCCCGCCACCGTGGTGCTGGACGACCTGATGGCGGGCATCCACTACGAGGCCTACCTCTACGACACCTTCGACGAACGCCAGGCGCAGGCGCGCTGGACCAACACGCTCGAATTCCTCGACTGGCTCAAGCGCAAGGGCACCAAGCCGGAGCAAGAAGGCGAGGGCGAGGCGACCGGCTTCGACACCGCCGACGGGCTGGGCGACGACGGCAAGAACCTGCTGGAGCTGACCCAGACCGTGGCGCTGATGAGCATGCTCGAAGGCCGCGAGGAGGATCCGGACGCGGTGCGGCTGTCCACGCTGCACGCCTCGAAGGGGCTGGAGTACCCACACGTGTTCCTGGTTGGCGTGGAGGAGGGCATCCTGCCGCACAGTCGCGAGGACGAGGACATGAGCGACGAGAAGATCGAGGAAGAACGTCGCCTGATGTACGTGGGCATTACGCGCGCGCAGCGCAGCCTGCAGATCAGTTGGTGCAAGAAGCGCAAGCGGGCGCGGGATACCTATTCGTGCGAGCCGTCGCGCTTCATCGCCGAGATGAAGCTGGAGGACGCGCCGCCACCCAAGGACGAGACGCCGGCCATGAGCCCCAAGGACCGGCTGGCCGGGCTGAAGGCGCTGCTGGGCAACGGCGGGACCAAGACGGCGGATTGAGCGGCCGTACCCAGTCCTGCGCGGCGCTGAAATAATTTCGATACATCGCCTTACCAGCCGGACAAGACCGGCGCGGAGCCGGGCCCTAGCATGTGCCTGGTGCGGTGCCGCTGTCGCGGTGGTCGCACCGTGCCGTGTTTGCCCTCTGGCTGCGGCATGCGTCGGGCAGGCGTGCCTGACTTTTTCCCTGTATTGAATGCCTCCGGCGCGCCAGTGCCGGAGGCTCTTTTTTTTGCCGCCGGGAACGCGGCAGGCCCGGCGCTACCGTGGCCCGCAGCCCGCCGGTATCGGGACGGGGCCGTGATGGGGCGCGGGCGGTTGCAGCCCGAGCCAGTGCGCGGCTTCCGGCGTCGCCCGCAGGCGTGCGCGCTGGCCCGCGTCAAGGCTGTCATCCAGCGCGAGCCAGCGCTCACGTACGGCGCGCCGTTCCTGTTCGATAGCGTCGTGCAGTTGGTCCGCCGCCTGCAGGCGCGGGCGCAGCGGTGCGTCGGGCGCGTCGTCGCCACGCTCGCGCTCGAAGCGGGCGCGCAGTTCCAGTGCGTGCGCCCGCGCCTCGCGCGAGACGGCACGGGCGGTTTGCAGCAGCCGGGTCTGGGCGGCATCGAGGCCAAGTGTCTCGGGCGAGGGCGGCGCGGGCATGCCGGCGGCCGGTGGCTCGGGTGGCATCGGCAACATCGGTGGCGTGCCGCCTTGCAGCGCGTGGGCGGGCAGCGCCAGCGCGCCGGCACCGCCGAGCACGGCAAGGGAAAGGAGGAATCGGGCCTGGCGCAGCAGGCTTTCCGGTTTCAGCATGGGAAGTCCTTCGTCGGGTTTGCCGGCCTTCCATGCTAGGGATCGGCCCACCGGCAAGCTTGAGCACTTGGTGACGGCACGCTTGCATTGGCGTACATGACCGGGCGGCCCCGGGTTTTGTACCCGCCCTGATACAAAGTCGGCATCGACCGGTTAAAGCGAACTGATACAGTGGACGGCCCAGTCGCGGCTTGCGCCGCGGCCATCCGCGCCCTCCCGATGTGCCTCATGGATACTGTCTCCGCCCAGCCCACCCGCCTCTTGATCGTCGATGACGATCCCCAGATTCGCGCCATGTTGAGTGACTATCTGGCCACGTTCGGCATGGCGGCGGACGGCGTAGAGGGCGGCGCGGCAATGCGTGTGGCGATGGCGTCCACGCCCTACGACCTGGTGATCCTGGACCTCTCGCTGCCCGGCGAGAACGGCCTGACGCTGTGTCGCGAGATTCGCGAACGTGGCGATACGCCCGTCATCATGCTGACGGCCCGGTCGGAGTTGGCCGACCGCGTGGTCGGCCTGGAGGTGGGCGCCGACGACTACGTCACCAAGCCCTTCGAGATGCGCGAGCTGGTGGCCCGCATTCACACCGTGCTGCGCCGCAGCCGCGCCGGCGCGCACCGCGCGGCGCCGCCATCTGGCCACGAACTGCGCTTTGGCCAATGGCGTCTGAACACCACGCTGCGCCAGTTGGTGGATGACGCCGACACCATCGTGCCGCTGTCCAACGCCGAGTTTCGCTTGCTGCTGACGTTCATCGAGCATCCCAATCGCGTGCTCGACCGCGAACTGCTGATCAACCAGGCGCGCGGGCGCGGGCTTGATGTGTTCGATCGCAGCATCGACCTGCTGGTCTCGCGGCTGCGCCAGAAGCTGCGCGACGACCCGCGCGACCCGGTCCTGATCCGCACGGTGCGGGGCGAGGGCTACGTCTTCAGCGTTCACATGGAGGGCTGACGGCATGTTGCCGCCGGACGCCCCGCAAGCCCCGCAAGCGGGCGGCAGCGCGCCGCCGCGCCTTGCCCGCTACGACACCATGTTCGTGCGGCTGTTCCTGGCCATGACCGGGATCATGCTGGCCGTGCACGTGCTGGGCGCGACGGTCATCGAAAGCGTGTTCCCGCGCCCCGGCTGGCAACGTGCCGCGCCGCACCGCCCGGCCGCGCAGACGGCGCCCGGCGAGCGTCCAACCCCAACAGCGCCCGGTGCGGAACCCACGGCGCCACCGCCGGGCGAAGCCTTCCGAGGGCCGCCTCCCGACGCCGACGCTCCCGTCCCTCCCGGTCCTCGCGGTCCTCGCGGCCCCCACGGTCCGCCGCC
>JACXTT010009691.1_pt1 | contig 13118 bp, 11 predicted proteins | sample 9270951 | NCBI WGS metagenome assembly JACXTT01 (sample SAMN15532306, study PRJNA645909) | rock metagenome | isolation source: weathered quartz diorite | place: Puerto Rico | collected 2017-06-21
TGGGCGTGATGGCCAGCGTGAACGAGGTACTGGATCCGACGGCAGCCAAGCTCGTCGCCGACAAGTTCCACTTCGACGTCGAGGTGCGCTCTCTCGAGGGCGAGGTGCTGGAGGAGGAGGAGTCCGATCCGGCTCAGCTCCGCCAGCGGCCGCCGGTGGTGACCGTGATGGGCCACGTCGACCACGGCAAGACCTCGCTCCTCGACGCGATCCGGACCACCAAGGTGGCCGAGCGGGAGTTCGGCGGCATCACCCAGCACATCGGCGCGTACCAGGTCGACACGAGCCACGGCAAGGTCACCTTCCTCGACACGCCGGGCCATGAGGCCTTCACCGCGATGCGGGCCCGTGGGGCCCAGGCCACCGACATGGTGATCCTGGTGGTCGCGGCCGACGACGGCGTGATGCCCCAGACCGTCGAGGCCATCAACCACGCCAAGGCCGCGAACGTGCCGATCCTGGTGGCGGTGAACAAGATCGACAAGCCGGGGTCCGATCCCGACCGCGTCAAGCGCGAGCTCTCCAACCAGGGGCTCGTGCCGGAAGACTGGGGCGGGCAGACGATCTTCATCCACACCTCGGCCAAGCGCGGCGACGGAATCCCGCAGCTCCTGGAGATGACCGCGCTGCAGGCCGAGATCCTCGAGCTGCGCGCCAATCCGGGACGGGCCGGCCGCGGGGTGATCGTGGAAGGCCGCCTCGACCGTGGGCGGGGCCCGGTGGCCACCGCGCTGATCCAGTCGGGCACGCTGAAGGAGGGCGACGCCGTGGTGGTGGGCTCGCACTCGGGCCGCGTGCGCGCGATGTTCAACGACCGCGGCAAGAAGGTGGCGAGCGCGGGGCCGTCCGATCCGGTCGAGATCCTCGGCCTCTCCGGGGTGCCCCAGGCCGGCGACACCATGCTGGTGGTCTCCGACGAGCGCAAGGCGCGGCAGATCGCCACCGTCCGCAGTGAGCGCGATCGGCTGAAGGGCAAGAGCGCGGCCCGCGTCACCCTCGAGGACCTGCACAAGCAGATCGCGGCCGGTGAGGTGAAGGAGCTGCGCCTGGTGATCAAGGCCGACGTGCAGGGCTCGGTGGAGGCCTTGACCGAGTCACTCGAGCGCCTCTCCACCGACGAGGTCAAGCTCAAGGTCATCCACAGCTCGGTCGGCGCGGTCACCGAGTCGGACGTGATGCTGGCGTCCGCGTCGAACGCGATCGTCCTCGGCTTCAACGTCAAGGCCGACCCCAAGGCGGCCACCCAGGCCCAGGCCAACGGCGTGGACATGCGCAGCTACAACGTGATCTACGACGCGATCAACGACGTGAAGGCCGCGCTCTCCGGCATGCTCGCCCCCGAGATCCGCGAGGTCGTGCTGGGGCGGGCCCAGGTGCGGCAGCTCTTCCCGATCTCGAAGGTCGGCACGATCTACGGCTCCTCGGTGACCGAGGGCAAGATGGTTCGGGGATCGCGCGCCCGCATCAAGCGCGGGGACACCGTGCTAGGCGAGGGCCCCATCAGCTCGCTCAAGCGCTTCAAGGACGACGTGCGCGAGGTCCTGCAGGGCCTCGAGTGCGGGATCGGCATCGAGGGCATCAAGGGCGTGCAGCCCAACGACGTCATCGAGGCCTTCACCACCGAAGAGGTCGCGCGCACCCTGTAAGAGCGCTGAGCGCCGACGGGGGCCTCGACGATGTCCGGAGCGCGGGTGGCGGTCGGCACCGTCGAGCTGCACCTGCCCGACGTCGGCTCGCTCAAGGGCAAGCGGCACGCGCTGAAAGGGCTCAAGGACACGCTGCGCCGGCGATTCGAGATCTCGGTCGCCGAGGTCGATCATCACGGCGTGTGGCAGCGTGCGACCCTCGCTCTCGCGTGCGTGTCCGGCGACTCCCGCCACGCCAACGAGGTCATCTCCAAGGCCATGGACTTCATCGAGGACCACGTCGACGGCTGGGTCACCGACATCCACGTCGAGGTCTTGTGAGCTGCGGTGGCTTGGCGAGGCGCAGCCGAAGGCGAGCCGAGCGGATAAGTCAAGAAGCTTCCGGTAATATGCACACGCGGAACGAAGGGACCGCAAACCATGCAGGGCAAAAGGCTCGAGCGGGTCAACCAGCTGATCAAGGAAGAGATCTCGATGCTCGTCCAGCGGCAGCTCAAGGACCCGCGCCTCGGCTTCGTGACCGTGACCGAGGTGGACACGAGCCCGGATCTCAAGCACGCCAAGGTCTACGTCTCGGTGCTCGGTCCCGAGGAGCAGTGGGCCGCCTCGTTCAAGGCCCTCGAGAGCGCGCGGGGCTTCGTGTGGAGCTGGCTGCGCCGCCACCTCGATCTCCGTACCACGCCGGAGCTCCTGTTCCGCCCCGACCGCTCCATGGAGCACGCCGCGCACATCCAGTCCCTCCTGGCCGAGCTGAAGGCGAAGGGTGCCGCGGCGGAGTCCGACTGACGTGAGCGACGCCCGGACCCTGGTCTCGGTCTCGGAGGCGCCGCCGGCGCGGCTGCTCGAGCTGCTCCGCCGCCCGGCCGGCGCGGCGCTGATGCTGGGGCACGTCCATCCCGACGGCGACGTGCTGGGCACGCTGCTTGGGCTGGGCCTCGCGATGGAGCGGGCCGGCTGGACGGTGACGTACGCGGGCCCCGACCCGGTGCCCGAGGTGCTGGACTTCCTTCCCGGCGGCGAGCGCTGGCAGGTGTGGAAGACCGCGCCCGAGCGCTTCGACACCATCGTGCTGACCGACTGCCCCAACGACGGCCGCACCCAGGGTCTGCTCGAGGGCGCGCGGGGACCGGCCGGCCAGGTCCTGAACATCGACCACCATCCGGACAACCGCCGCTACGGCACCGTGAACTGGATCGATCCGTCAGCGGCCGCGACCGGCGAGATGGTCTTCGATCTGATCGCCGCCCTCGGATGGCCGATCGGCCGCGAGGTCGCCCTCAACCTCTATACCGCGCTCCACACCGACACGGGCTCGTTCCGCTACTCGAACACCACGCCGCGAACCTTCCGCATCGCGGCGGCCCTCACCGCGGAGGGTGCCGAGCCGGGGCTCGTCACCGACCGGCTCTACCAGCGGCGGCCCAAGGACGCGCTGCACGTCCTGGGCGGCCTGCTGAGCCGCGTCGAGGTGAGCGAGGACGGGCGCGTCGCCTGCCTCGCCGTTCCCGACGGCGCGGCCTCCGAGGCCTTCATGGCCGCCGAGGATCTCGTGACGTACCCACGCTCGATCGCGGGGGTGAAGGTCGCGGTGCTGCTCCGCGCCGAGGGGGACGGCCAGGTGAAGGCGAGCCTGCGGGGCAAGGGCGACGTCCCGGTGAACCGCATCGCGCACCGCTTCGGCGGCGGTGGCCACGAGAACGCGGCGGGCTGCACGCTGCCCGGGCCGCTCGCCAGCGCCAAGGCGACGCTGCTGGCCGCGGTGAAGCAGGCCCTCGACGGCCCCGCGTCGTGAGCGAGCGGCAGCGTTCCGGCATCCTGCCGGTCGAGAAGGGACCCGACGTCACCTCCTTCCAGGTGGTGGCCCATCTCCGACGCGTGCTGCGGGCCTCACGCGTCGGGCACGGCGGCACGCTCGATCCCGCGGCGACGGGGCTCCTCCCGATCCTGATCGGCGAAGCGACCAAGCTCACCCCGTATCTGGTGGACCTCGACAAGGAATACGTGGCCACCGTCCGTCTGGGCATCACCACCGAGACCCAGGACCTGTCGGGCGCGGTGCTCGAGACCAGGCCGCTGCCCGCGCTGGACGCCGCCCTGATCGAGGCGGCGCTCGCGCGGTTCGTCGGCCGCATCCACCAGGTGCCGCCGATGTTCTCGGCACTGCGCCGCGGGGGCAAGCGCCTCTACGAGCTCGCGCGGCGGGGGGTCGAGGTGGAGCGCGAGCCCCGCGAGGTCACGATCCATTCGATCGCGCTCGAGTCCCTCGCGCTCCCCGATCTCGTGATCCGCGTCCGCTGCGGCAAGGGCACCTACGTCCGTACGCTCGCTGCGGACTTCGGTGCGGCGCTCGGCTGCGGGGGCGCGCTCGCCGCACTGGTACGCACGCGCGTCGGCCCCTACGCCCTGGAGCGCGCGGTGACGTGGGACGAGCTGCGGTTGGCCCGGTCCGGCGAGGGGCTGTGGCCGCGTGTGCTGGGCTGCGACTCCGCGCTGGCCGCGCTGGACGGCGTGACGCTGGACGCGGCGGCCGGGCGAGCCTTCACCCACGGCCAGGCGGTGCCGGCCGCCACACGGGTCGCCGGGCTGGTTCGCGTGTACGGTCCGGAAGACGCATTCCTGGGGGTCGGACAGGGACTCGGCGACCGGGTCAAGCCCGAACGACTGCTCCATGCGGATCCTTCGCGACCTTCCGTCCTTCCCGCCTGACCTGCGGCCGTCGGTGGCCGCCCTCGGGGCCTTCGACGGCATCCATCTCGCTCACGCCAAGATCCTCGACACCGCGGTGGAGCGGGCGCGGGCCCTCGGCGTCGCGTCGGTCGCGTGCACGTTCGATCCGCACCCGAGCGCGGTGCTGAAGCCGGCGCTCGCGCACGCCCCGATCGCGACGCTCGAGGAGAACCTCGCGCGCATCGGCGAGCGCGGCCTCGACGCGACCCTGGTCATCCCGTTCACGCCGGAGTTCTCCCGCATCGAGGCCGAGGCCTTCACCGACGAGATCCTGGTGAAGACGCTCGGCGTCCGCGAGGTCGTGGTCGGCTTCAATCACACCTTCGGCCGCGGCGCCCGCGGCACCGCGGCCCTCCTGCGCGAGCTGGGCGCGGCCCGCGGCTTCGTCACCCAGGTGCTCCCGCCGCTGCAGGTCAACGGGCTCACGGTGTCGTCGAGCGCGATCCGCGAGGCGCTGGGTGAGGGGGACGTGGAGCTGGCGGGAGCGCTCCTCGGGCGGCCGTACTCGGTCACCGGGCGCGTCCAGCGCGGCGCCGGCCGCGGCCGCACCCTCGGCTTTCCTACCGCCAATCTCAGACCGGACCGGCCGCTGGCCCTGGCCGCGGGGGTCTACGCGGCGCACGCCCGCTGGGACGGAGAGCGCGCGGACGCGGTCGTCAACATTGGCTACCGGCCCACCTTCGAGGAGTCCCAGTATTGGATCGAGGCCTACCTCTTCGACTTCTCGGGCGACCTCTACGATCGCCCGCTCAGCCTCGATTTCCTCCGCCGGATCCGGCCCGAGATGAAGTTCCCCGGGGTCGAGGCCTTGAAGACCCAGGTCCAGGCCGACATGACGGAGGCCCGCCGCCTGCTTCGCAGTTGAACAGTTGTCCCCCTCCTAACCGCGTGTTACACTCCGCTCAGTCTTGACGCGGGTTTGAACAGTCCAACGAACCCGTCCCAACGGAGCCGCGGTCGGGGCCCTGGGGGCGTGGCGATTGGGGGGGGACCCCCCGGGAGGATCCTCGCATGCGGCTGTCCCAGGACAAGAAGAAGAGCCTGATCGAGCAGTTCAAGGTGCACGAGGGTGACACGGGCTCGCCCGAGGTGCAGATCGCGCTGCTCTCGGAGCGGATCAACGGGCTCACCGACCACTTCAAGACCCACCAAAAGGACCACCACTCTCGGCGCGGCCTGCTGATGCTGATCGGTAAGCGCCGGGGCCTGCTCGAGTACCTGCGCAAGAAGGACTCCGAGCGCTACCGAGCCGTTACGGAAAAGCTCGGGATTCGTAAGTGACCGCGGATCCCGATCGTATCGTTCACACTCTTCGCCCAGAACCGGGCCCCTCTCGAAGTCGCACCTACCTTAGCTGGAGGACGCTGACCGTATGACTCCGACTCCTCACACCGTGCAGATCCTGATCAACAACACCCCGCTGTCCATCGAGACCGGCAGGGTCGCGAAGCAGGCCGACGGGGCCGTGGTCGTCCGCTGTGGCGGGACCATGGTCCTGTCCACCGCGGTCGCGGCCAAGACCGCGATGGAGGGGCGGGACTTCCTGCCCCTCACCGTGGAATACCGCGAGAAGACCTACGCGGGCGGCCGTATCCCGGGGGGATTCTTCAAGCGCGAAGGCCGGCCGGACGAGAAGGAGACGCTCACGTGTCGCCTGATCGACCGTCCCCTACGTCCGCTGTTCCCAAAGGGGTTCCGCAATGAGCTCCAGATCATCAACCTCGTGATCTCGGCTGACAACGAGAACGACCCCGACATCCTGGCCATGATCGGCTCCTCGGCCGCGATGTCGCTGTCCGGCATCCCGTTCGCGGGCCCGGTCGGCGCGGTACGGGTAGGGCTGGTGGACGGCAAGCTCGTGGCCAACCCGACCTACAAGCAGCTCGCGGCCTCCCCGCTCGAGCTGGTCATCGCCGGCACCGAGGAGGCCATCCTGATGGTCGAGTCCGGCGGCCAGGAGATCAGCGAGGAGCAGATGCTCGAGGCGCTGGCCTTCGGCCACGACAAGTGCCGGGAGATCACCCGGATCCAGAAGGACCTGATGGCGCGGGCGGCCAAGCCGCGCTGGGCCTTCGAGCCGCAGGGTGCCGACCCGGGGCTGGAGGCCCGGGTAAAGGAGCTGGCCTCGGCCAAGGTCGCCCAGGCCCTCTCAGTGCACGAGAAGCAGGCGCGGGCCCAGGCGCTCGACGCGATCTTTGAAGAGATTTTCTCCGCCCTCGGTGGTGATGAGGCCCTACGGGGCAAGGCGCGCGACTACTTCGAGAAGGTCGAGAAGACCGAGGTGCGCCGCCTCATCGTGGACCGGGGCATCCGAGTGGACGGCCGGAGCGTCAAGGACGTGCGGCCCATCTGGAGCGAGGTCGAGTATCTCCCGCGGGCCCACGGCTCGGCGCTGTTCACGCGGGGCGAGACCCAGGCCCTGGTGTCGGCGACCCTGGGCACCAAGGACGACGAGCAGAAAATCGAGTCGTTCGAGGGCAATAGCTACCGCCGCTTCATGCTGCACTACAATTTCCCATCGTTCTCCACCGGCGAGGTCAAGCGGTTCGGGACGCCGGGCCGCCGCGAGATCGGCCACGGCGCGCTCGCCGAGCGGGCGGTCGCCGCGGTGCTGCCCACGCGCGAGGAGTTCCCCTACACGATCCGCGTGGTCTCGGAGATCCTGGAATCCAACGGCTCCTCCTCCATGGCCACGATCTGCGGCGCCTCGATGGCGCTCATGGACGCGGCGGTGCCGCTCAAGGCGCCGGTGGCGGGCATCGCGATGGGCCTGGTCAAGGAAGGAGACAAGGTCGGCATCCTCACCGACATCATGGGGACCGAGGACCATTACGGCGACATGGACTTCAAGGTCGCCGGGACCGACAAGGGCATCACCGCGCTCCAGATGGACATCAAGATCACGGGGGTGTCGATCGATATCATGCGCCAGGCCCTGGCCCAGGCCCGCGAGGCGCGCCTGCACGTGCTGGGCAAGATGGCCGAGGCCATCAAGGGCCCGCGCGCCCAGATGTCCCCGTACGCCCCGCGCTTCCTCACGATCAAGATCCGCCCGGAGAAGATCCGCGAGATCATCGGCCCCGGCGGCAAGATCATCCGCGGGATCCAGGAGAAGACCGGCGCCAAGATCGACGTCGAGGACGACGGCAAGGTGACCGTGTTCTCCCCGAGCAGCGAGGCTGCCCAGATGGCGATCGGCATCATCCAGGACATCTGCCGCGAGGCGGAGCTCGACCGGATCTACGTAGGCAAGGTCAAGAGCATCAAGGAATTCGGCGCGTTCGTGGAGATCATCCCGGGCAATGAAGGCCTGCTCCACATCTCCCAGATCGCCGAGAACCGCATCCGCTCGGTGGCCGACGTGCTGTCCGAGGGCGACATCGTGGCGGTGAAGGTCATCGAGATCGACGGCAACGGCAAGATCCGGCTCTCGCGCAAGGCGGCCCTGCGCGACCAGCCCGCGGTCGCCGAGCAGGAGAAGCTCAAGCTCGCTCCGGCCGGGGGCTCTGCCTAGTGCCCTACCGCAAGAGCGCGCTGCCCAACGGCATCCGCCTCGTCACCGAGACGATGCCGCACGCGCGCTCGGTGGCGGTGGGGATCTGGGTGGAGACCGGCTCGCGGGCGGAGCCGGAAGCGCTCGGCGGCATCTCCCACCTGATCGAGCACCTGGTGTTCAAGGGCACCGCCTCCCGTTCCGCGGAGGAGATCGCGCGGGCGATCGACTCGGTGGGCGGGCAGATGGACGCCTTCACCGCCAAGGAGCACACCTGCTTCTACGTGAGCGTGCTCGACGAGCGGCTGCCGCTCGCGGTCGACCTGCTGACCGATATCCTGCGGCACCCGCTGTTCGCCCCCGGCGACATCGAGAAGGAGAAGGCGGTCGTCCTCCAGGAGATCAAGATGGTGGAGGACACCCCCGACGATCTGATCCACGACCTGTTCGCGGAGCGGATCTGGACGGACCATCCGCTCGGCCGTCCCATCCTCGGGCGCTGGGACGTGGTGAAGCGCTTCGAGCGCGACACCGTGCTGGACTACTTCACGCGCGAGTACGTGCCGGAGCGGATCATCATCGCGGTGGCCGGGCACGCCGAGCACGAGCGCGTGGCCGATCTCTTCGCGGCCGGCTTCGAGGGCTGGGGCCGGCCCGCCGCCCGCCAGGCGTTCACCCCGCCGACCATCCGGCCGGGCGTGCACACCGTGCACAAGGCGCTCGAGCAGGTGCACCTGGTCATGGGCCTGCCCGGGGTGTCGGAGGTGGCGCCCGAGCGGTACGCGCTGTACCTGCTCAACGACATCATCGGCGGGAGCATGTCCTCACGCTTGTTCCAGGAGATCCGTGAGCGCCAGGCGCTCGTGTACTCCGTGCACTCCGGCCAGCAGGCCTATCGGGACACCGGCCTCTTCTACGTCTACGCGGGGACGGATCCGGCCAACTTCGGCAAGGTCCTGCGGGCGCTCATGAAGGAGATCCGCGGGCTCAAGAAGGACGGGGTCACCGCCGACGAGCTGCAGCGCTCGAAGGATCACCTCAAGGGCAGCTTGATCCTGTCGCTCGAGTCCTCGTCGTCCCGGATGAACCGGCTGGCGCGGCACGAGATGCGCTTCGGGTCGTTCATGTCGGTGGACGAGATGCTGGCCGCGATCGACTCGGTGCAGGCCGCGGACGTCGACGCGCTGATCCACCGCGTGCTCGACGAGGAGCAGCTCTCGCTCATGACCCTGGGCGCGGTGGACCGCCGGCACCTCCCCCGCGGCTTGTTCCGCGGCTAGGAGATCCGCATGATCGCTCGCTACGTTCGTCCGGAGATGGCGCGGATCTGGACCCAGGAGGCCAAGTACGACACCTGGCTCCAGGTCGAGCTGGCGGTGTGCGAGGTCTACGCCCGCCGCGGGCTCATCCCGGTCGACGCGCTGGGCCGGATCAAGGCGCGGGCGCGGGTCTCCGCCGAGCGCATCGACGAGATCGAGGCCACCACGCGCCACGACGTCATCGCGTTCCTGACGAACCTGGAGGAAGCGCTCGGCGCGGACTCGCGCTACGTGCACATGGGGCTCACCTCCTCGGACGTGGTGGACACCGCGCTCGCCCTGCAGCTCCAGCAGGCCGCCGACCTCCTCCTCGCCGGCCTCGAGCGATACCGAGCCGCGGTGCGGAGCCTGGCGCTGAAGCACCGCGACACCCTCTGCGTGGGCCGCACCCACGGCATCCACGCCGAGCCGATGGTGTTCGGGCTGAAGGCCGCGCTGTGGTACAGCGAAGCCGGGAGGAACATCGACCGGCTGCGGCGGGCCCGGGAGACGGTGCGGGTGGGCAAGCTCTCGGGGGCGGTGGGCACCTTCGCCCACGTGGACCCCGACGTGGAGGAGGAGGCCTGCCGACTCCTCGGCCTGGAGGCCGCGCCGATCTCGAACCAGATCGTGCAGCGGGACCGCCACGCCGAGTTCTCGACCACGCTGGCCATCATCGCCGCGTCGCTCGAGAAGGTGGCGACCGAGATCCGCGCGCTCCAGCGCACCGAGATATTGGAAGCGGAAGAGCCGTTCACGGCGGGCCAGAAGGGCTCGAGCGCGATGCCCCACAAGCGTAATCCGGTGTCGTGCGAGCAGGTGTGCGGCCTGGCCCGACTCGTCCGCACCAACGCGCTGGCCGCGCTGGAGAACGTGGCCCTGTGGCACGAGCGGGACATCAGCCACTCCTCGGTGGAGCGGGTGATACTGCCCGACTCGACCTGCCTGGTCGACTACATGCTCCACCAGATGACCCGCATCCTCGACGGCCTCATGGTCTACCCGGACCGCATGCGCGAGAACATGGAGCGGAGCTTCGGCCTACTGTTCTCGCAGCGCGTGCTCCTCAAGCTCACCGACAAGGGGCTGGCGCGGCAGAAGGCCTACGAGCTCGTGCAGCGCAACGCCATGACCGCGTGGCGCGAGCACACCGCGTTCCGCGACCTGCTCGCCGCCGACCCCGAGGTGATGGGACACCTCACGGCCCGCGAGCTGAACGAGTGCTTCGATCCCGCCTGGTATCTCCGCAACGTCGGCGCCGTCTACCGTCGGCTCGGCCTGTCGTGACGCGTCCGCGTGGCCGGCAGCGGCGCGGCGCCCGCGGAGGCGTCGCGTGAAGGCGCGCGTGCTCGTCCGCCTCAAGCCGAGCATCCTCGACGCCCAGGGCGCCACCGTGAGGCGCGCGCTGGCCGGTCTCGGCTTCAGCGAGGTGCAGGACGTGCGCGTCGGCAAGGTCGTGGACCTCGAGCTCGACGGGCTCGCGCCTGCCGACGCGCGTCGCCGCGTCGACGAGATGTGCGCCCGCCTCCTCTGCAACCCCGTGATCGAAGACTTCTCCATCCAGCTTCTCGACTAGCTCGCCGTGACGTAGCGATCCTCTCTTGTCAGATCCGACGTGCCGGGGTAGAGTGGCGGTGTAGCCACCACAAGGAGGAGCACACGGTCCCATGAACTTCGGCGTGGTGATCTTCCCTGGCACGTGGAGTGACTGCGATTTTCACTACGTCATCAGCGAAGTCCTGCACCAGCCGGTGCGCTACGTCTGGCACCGCGACGCCAACCTCGCCGACTTCGACTGCCTGATCCTCCCGGGCGGCTTCTCCTACGGTGACTACCTCCGGGCCGGCGCGGTCGCGGGGCGCTCGCCGGTCGTCGACGCGCTGCCCGAGTTCACCGCGCGCGGCGGCCTGGTGCTCGGATCCTGCAACGGATTTCAGATCCTCTGCGAGGCCCGGCTGCTGCCCGGTGCGCTGATGCGCAACGAATGCCTGCAGTACCGGTGCCAGTCGACCCATCTCCTGGTCGAGAACGCGGATACCGCGTTCACTCGCTCGATGCGCCCGGGGCAGGTGCTCAAGATGCCCATCTCCCACGGTGAGGGGAAGTACCACGCCGACGCGGAGACCTTGAGGGGGCTGCGGGCCAAGAACCAGATCGTGTTCCGGTACTGCACCGAGCACGGGCGGGTGGTCAAGGAAGCCAACCCGAACGGGTCGCTGGACAACATCGCCGGGGTCATCAACGAGGAAGGCACGGTTCTCGGCCTCATGCCGCACCCGGAGCGGGCCGCCGAAGCCGCGGTGGGCGGCACGGATGGGACCTTGATCTTCAACTCGATCCTCAGCACCCTCGTCGAAGACGGCTCATTTCTCAAGAGGTAGCGACATGAGCACCGGGTGGAGGCGGGGTGACCGCGGCCGAGCCTAAGGTCACACTGGATCTGGCCCTCACCCACGGCCTGACGGCCGAAGAATACGATCGCATCATCCGACGGCTCGGCCGGGAGCCCTCCTTCACCGAGCTGGGCCTCTTCTCCGCTCTCTGGTCCGAGCACTGCGCCTACAAGCACTCACGGGTCTTCCTGCGTGCCCTGCCGACCCGCGCCCCGCACGTCTTGCAGGGGCCGGGGGAGAATGCGGGCATCGTCGACCTGGGTGGCGATCTCGCGCTGACGTTCAAGATCGAGAGCCACAACCACCCCTCCTTCATCGAGCCCTTCCAGGGTGCGGCCACCGGGGTAGGAGGCATCCTTCGAGATGTCTTCACCATGGGGGCGCGGCCCATCGCCATCCTCGACTCGCTGCGCTTCGGCGATCCGGCCGACCCGCGAACGCGGCGCCTCATCGAGGGCGTGGTCTCGGGCATCGGTTGGTACGGCAACTGCTTCGGAGTGCCCAATCTCGGGGGCGAGGTCGGATTCGCCCCCGAGTACTCCGGCAACCCGCTGGTGAACGCCATGGCGGTGGGGCTCGTGGCCAAGCGCGGCATCTTCCGCGCCCGCGCGGACGGCGCGGGGAATCCGGTCCTCTACGTAGGTGCGAAGACCGGCCGCGATGGCATCCACGGCGCCACGATGGCGTCAGCCACGTTCGACGAGACCGCGGAGGAGCGGCGTCCCACCGTGCAGGTCGGTGACCCGTTCACCGAGAAGCTCCTGCTCGAAGCGTGCCTCGAGGCGATGGCCACCGGCGCGATCGTCGGCATCCAGGACATGGGCGCCGCCGGCCTCGCATGCGCCTGCTCGGAGATGCCGGCGCGGGCGGGGACCGGGATGGAGATCGAGGCCTCGCGGGTGCCTCAGCGCGAGACCGGCATGACGCCGTACGAGATCATGCTCTCGGAGTCGCAGGAGCGGATGCTCCTGGTGGCGGCGCGCGGGCGCGAGGAGGAAGTGCGCGCGATCTTCGCCAAGTGGGAGCTCGACGCGGTGCCGATCGGGACCGTGACCGACGACGGCATGCTCCGCGTTCGCTTCCACGGCACGGTGGTGGCCGAGGTGCCCGTGAAGGCACTGGCCGACGAGGCCCCGGTCTACGAGAAGCCGACCGCCCGGCCCGACTGGCAGGACGGCCTTCAGGCCTTCGATCCGCTCTCGCTGCCCGAGCCTCCCGATCTCTCCGCGGCCCTGCTGGCGCTGCTCGAATCCCCCGGCATCGCCTCGAAGGAGTGGGTTTACCGCCAGTACGACCAGCAGGTCGGCATCAACTCGCTGGTGCTGCCGGGCTCCGACGCGGGCGTGCTGCGCGTCAAGGGCACGCGCACCGGGGTCGCGGTCACGACCGATTGCAACGCGCGCTTCGTCTACGTCGATCCGCGCGCCGGCGCCGCGATGGCGGTGGCCGAGGCCGCGCGCAACCTGTCGGTGAGCGGGGCGCGGCCGCTCGGCCTCACCGACTGCCTCAACTTCGGCTCCCCGGAGCGACCCGAGATCCTCTGGCAGTTCAGGGAGGCGGT
>JACXTT010009692.1_pt1 | contig 13116 bp, 15 predicted proteins | sample 9270951 | NCBI WGS metagenome assembly JACXTT01 (sample SAMN15532306, study PRJNA645909) | rock metagenome | isolation source: weathered quartz diorite | place: Puerto Rico | collected 2017-06-21
GGGTTGGTCAACCGCTTCGGTGGGGAGGTGGGCCTTATGTGGGGGCTGGCGCGGGAATTTCCGCTGGCTGCGGGCGGTGTCGCTCCGTTGCGAAAAGTCGCCGAGGCGGCAGGGAGGGGGGATTTCACGCCGTTGTGGTCGGGACAGGCTTCGGGGCTTTGCCGCGAAATTCCGGCGGGAGAGCTGACGCGGCGGCTGGCGGCGGAGACGCTGGCGAGGCTGGAGGCGTTGCGCCGGAGTTGAGGTCTCCGACTTCAGCAAAGATGGCACAGCGCGGCTTCGCCGCAAAACATTTACCGAGGCACTCGCCGTAAGTGAGCCGCGGCTACCTAACTACAGACTTTCAGGCTGCGGCGTCCTGACTTGTCGGTACGCTCTGCGGGAAGCACAGCTCGGCTAGTCGAAATTCTGCCATTTCAAGACGCGAGTGTCTGCGCTCACGTCACGTCCCGAATTCGATTCCCTGCGCCAGCGGCAGCTCTTTCGACCAGTTGATGGTGTTGGTCTGGCGGCGCATGTAGGCTTTCCAGGCGTCGCTGCCGGACTCGCGGCCACCGCCGGTTTCCTTTTCTCCGCCGAACGCGCCGCCGATTTCGGCTCCGCTGGTTCCGATGTTCACGTTGGCGATGCCGCAATCGCTGCCGCGATGGCTGAGAAAAGTCTCGGCGGAGATCAGGTCGCGCGTGAAGATCGCCGAGGACAAGCCTTGCGGCACGTCGTTGTGAATGGCAATGCCCTCGTCGAGCGAGTCGAACTCGATCAGGTACAGGATGGGGGCGAAGATCTCTTCCTTCACCACGGGCAAGCCGGCGTGCGCGCGAACGAGTGTAGGCTCGACGAAATTGCCTTCCAGGCGGCGTCCGCCGTAGATGATTTCGCCGCCCTGGGCGCGGATGGTCTCCAATCCCTTCATCATGTCTTCGACGGCGCGCGGGTTCACCAGCGGGCCCATCAGCACCTGCGGATCGAGGGGGTCGCCGATGCGGACCTGGGCGTAGGCGCGCACCAGAGATTCCGTCAGGTTGGCCGCGATCCCCTTCTGGAGGATGAGGCGGCGGGTAGTGGTGCAGCGCTGGCCGGCGGTTCCGACGGCGCCGAACAGCACAGCGCGCAACGTCAGGTCGAGGTCGGCGTCGTCCATGACAATGATGGCGTTGTTGCCGCCCAACTCGAGGATGGTCCGGCCGAGGCGGCGGGCGACCGTTTCTGAAACACGCCGGCCTACTTCGGTGGAGCCGGTAAAGCTCACCAGGGGCAGCCGGCGGTCGTCCAGCATGCGGTCCCCGATGATCTTCCCCGAACCGATCGCCAGGCTGAACACGCCGCCCAGTCCGTGGCGCTCACAGACGCGCCGGCAGATGGCGTCCACGGCCACGGCGCATAGTGGGGTGTCGCTGGACGGCTTCCACACAACCGGATCTCCGCAGACGGCCGCGATAGCCGCGTTCCAGGCCCACACCGCCACCGGAAAGTTGAACGCGGTGATCACGCCCACGGGGCCCAGCGGATGCCACTGTTCGTACATGCGGTGCCCGGGACGCTCGCTGTGCATGGTCAGCCCGTAGAGCTGGCGGGACAGGCCGACGGCGAAGTCGCAGATGTCGATCATCTCCTGCACTTCGCCGCGCCCTTCGGCTAGAATCTTGCCCATTTCGAGCGACACCAGCGCGCCGAGGTCGTCCTTGGCCCGGCGCAACTCTTCGGCGATCTGGCGCACGATCTCGCCTCGTTTGGGACCGGGCAGCATGCGCCAGGCGAGGAAGGCTTGGGACGAGGCCGCCAGAGTCCGCTCGTAGTCAACGGCGGTGTGGGTGCGGACCGCCGCGATCTCCTTTCCGGTCGCGGGGTTGAGCGATGCCAGCGGAGGGCCCGATCCAACGCCGTTGAGGCTGGTTAGACCCAATCGCTGCAAAACTGCCGTGGCGTCCATGCTTTTAGTGTACGTGGCGGCCAACGTACACTATTTATATGCCCCAACCGACTTTTTCGGGTTCGCGGGCGTCATTCTCCCAGGAGCCGAAGAATTGATCTTCCGGGCGGTGGAAGACGCCGACCTGATTCCGAAAGCCCAGCGCGGCGACGTGGAGGCGTTCAACCACCTCGTGTCGCGGTGGGAAAAGCGCGTCTTCAATTACCTGCTCCGGATGCTTTCGAACCGCGAAGATGCGATGGACCTCAGCCAGGACGTTTTCCTCAAGGCGTACCAGAACCTCAGGAAACTGGACGACACGTCGCGTTTTTCGGCATGGCTCTTTCGGATTGCCCACAACGAAGCGATCTCTCTGTACCGGAAGCGCAGGCTGGAATCGGACGAGGAGCCGGCGGAAGGTTCGGGCGGCGGAGCCATCGCGGTGGCAGGCCGCGGCGTGTTTCCGATCGAGCTTTCTCTGGCTGTGTCCGGCGCACTCGACCGGCTGTCCAGCGAGCAGCGGGAGGCCGTGGTGCTGAAGATCTATCAAGGCTTCAAATTTGAGGAGATGGCGGAGATTCTCGACTGCCCGGTTTCAACGGTAAAGTCGCGGCTCTATACTGCGCTGGATCTGTTAAAGGCCGACCTCGCCCCGCACGCAGGGCCGGCGCAACGAACGGGGCATTGACATGAGTTGTTCACCTTTCGATCTTAAAGATTACTTTTTCGGAGAACTTAGCGCCGTGGAGCGCCAGGCGGTGGAGCAGCACGCGCATGGGTGCGCGGCCTGCCGCGAGGAGCTGCAGAGCTTGCGTGTCACTCGTTCCGCGCTCGGCGAGCTGCGCGATGAGGAGATTCCGCAGCGGATCGCCTTCGTTTCCGACCGCGTCTACGAACCGTCGCCGGTGCGCCGCTGGTGGCAGGCGGTGTGGAGCTCCGCGCCACGGCTGGGCTTCGCCTCGGCCGCGATGCTTTCGGTGGCTCTGATTACTCACGGCTTCCAGACGCGCCCGGCTGCCGCGCCGCCGCCTCCGTTGGCCGCGGTCCGCATCGACGACGCGAAGATGCAAGCTGAAATCGACCACCGGGTGACCGCCGCGGTGCACCGGGCGGTGGCTGAATCCGAAGCGCGGCAATCCGCGAGAACGACGGAAATACTGGCGGCGGCGCAGAAGGATATCAGCGCCCAGCGCAGCCAGGATCGCGAAGCCATCGCGCGAGTGTTCGACATGATGGACCGCCAGATGAAGAATGTCTACCGCAGCGCGATGTATACGGAGAACCCGCGATGAAGCGCATTCTGGTTTTCACGCTGCTGGCCGGGGCGGCCTTCGCCGCCGTGGACCGTCCGCGCGTCAAGCGCGCTGCGATTGAAGCCATGCAGCGGATGTGCGATCAGCGAATTGTCCGGTTGATTGAAGATCCGCTGCTGCTGCTGGGCAACACGCACGGCGTGTACCTGGAGGGTTACGGGGCGGTGTTCACCGCGGAGATGAATCTGTTTCTGGGGCCGACGATCAGCCCGTTCCGGCAGAGCATTTCGGAGGCGGATATCGCGCGGGTACGGCAGAAGAAGCTGGACCGGCTTCCGGCGCTGCGGCAGTGCATGCGCGAGGTGCTGATGGAATCTGCCGCTTCGCTGGACGAGGTGCCGGCCGACGAGAAGATCGCTCTCAACGTGACGCTGCTTTCGCTGGGCTACGAGAACAAGGCGGGGCTGCCGGCGCAGATCCTGATGCAAGCTCAGAAGTCGAAGCTGATCGACGCGAAGCTGGGCCGCGTGCCGATGGAGAGTGTGATCCGGGTGCAGGAGTATTAGATGGCGATCAGGCGTCCGCACGTACTGGCCGATTGATCCCTATGCGTCTCGGCGAAATACTCATCGCGCACAAGCAACTGGAACAGGAAGACCTGGAACGCGCGCTGGAGCTGCAGCGCGAGCGCGGGGACAAGCTGGGCAAAATCCTCGTCGACCTCGGCTTCGTCGCGCAGAGGGACATTCTTGCTGCGCTGGCCGAGCAACTGAACCTTCCACTGGTCACGCTGGACCAGGCGCCGCCGGCCGCGCCAGAGTTGGACGGCCTTTCGCCGCGATTCATGCGTCAAAGCCGGTTCATCCCGGTGGCGTTGACCGACTCCACGCTGACCATCGCGATGGCCGACCCGCTGGACTTCGAGACGCTGTCGGCGGTGAAGACATTCTCGGGGCTCTCGGTGAAGCCGGCGCTGGCCGCCGACCAGGAGATTCTCGACGCGATCGACCGCTATTACGGCGAGGCCGCCCGGCAGAACGCCACCGAAGCCGACATCGACGCCGGTCAGGCCAACGAAGATCTGGAGCATCTTCGGGACATGGCTTCCGAGGCTCCGGTGATCCGGCTGGTGAATGCCATGATCGCCCAGGCAGTAGAGCGGCGCGCGTCGGACATCCACATCGAGCCGTTCGAAAAAGACTTCCGCATCCGATTCCGCGTGGATGGCGTGCTCTTCAACCAGGAACAGCCGCCGCGTGAGATGAAGGCGGCCATTACGTCGCGGCTGAAGCTGATGGCCAAGCTGAACATCGCCGAGCGGCGCCTGCCACAGGACGGCCGCATCAAGATCAAGACCCTGGGCCGAGAAGTGGATCTGCGCGTTTCCACGCTGCCGACGCTGTACGGAGAAAGCCTGGTGATGCGCCTGCTGGACCGGTCGGCGGGCGATTTTTACGATCTGCGCAGGCTGGGCTTCGACGACCGAATGCTGGAGCGGATGGAGCATTTCACCTCGCTGCCGCACGGGATTTTTCTCGTTACCGGACCGACCGGCAGCGGCAAGTCGACGACGCTCTATTCGGCTCTGAAGCGCATCAATATCCCGGACAAAAAAATCATCACGATTGAGGATCCGGTGGAATACCAGATGGACGGAATCAACCAGATCCACGTGAATCCGCAGATCGGGCTGACGTTTGCGTCCGGGCTGCGGCATATCGTGCGCCAGGATCCGGACGTGATCATGGTGGGCGAGATCCGCGACCGCGAGACGGCGGATATCGCCATCCGCGCGGCGCTGACCGGGCACCTGGTTTTTTCGACGCTGCACACGAACGACGCGCCCAGCGCGATTACGCGTCTGACGGACATGGGCGTGGAGAATTACCTGATTACGTCATCCGTGGTGGCGGTGTTGGCGCAGAGGTTAGTCCGGCTGATCTGCAAGCACTGCAAGACCGGCGCCGGGCCGCGGACCGCGCCGGACGGCGAGGTGGTGGCAAGCTATCGCGGCGTGGGCTGCGAAGCCTGCAATTTCACCGGCTACACCTCGCGGGTGGGCATCTTCGAGATGATGGAGCTGAACGACGAGATCCGGAAGATGATCATGGCGAACGACGACGCGGCCGAACTGACCGCGGCGGCGCGGCGGAACGGGATGCGTACGCTACGCGAGGACGGCTGGATGAAAGTCCGGGCCGGGATCAGCACGGCGGACGAGGTGATGCGTGTTACGCAGGAGTTTTAGAATAACGGCCGCCGCGTTTCTGAGCCGCGCGCGTCAGCAAGCGGTTTTCGGCACGCCATGACCTTCTTCTTCAAAGCCGTTGCCGCCGACGGACGCCTCCGGACCGGGTCAATTACAGGGGACGACGAGAAATTTGTCGCCCGCGAGCTGCGAAAGCAGGGGCTGACGCCCGTGTACGTCGGCGTGCAGCAAAAACATGGCTTCACCTTTCAACTGCCGGAATTCGGGCGGGGACGGGGCCGGGACGTCCTGTTCTTCACGCAGGAGCTTTCGACGCTGCTCAATGCGGGCGTGCCGCTCGACCGGGCCCTTTCGATCTCCGGGGAATTGACGGAACGGCCGGCGTTCCGGATTGTCCTGTTGGACGTTTTGCGGATTCTGAAGGGCGGCAGATCGCTGGCGGATTCGCTCGCCGCCTACCCGAAGCACTTTCCGGGGCTGTACATCAACATGGTCCGCGCCGGGGAAGCATCGGGTTCCCTGGCCATCGTCTTCGACCGGCTGGCGGAATTCGAAAAGTCCCGCGACGAGCTGCGCGGCTACATCATTTCGTCGCTGATGTACCCGATGCTGCTTTCGCTGGTAGGCCTCGGCTCCATCTTCGTCCTGCTCAACTGGGTGGTGCCGCGTTTTGCCCAGGTCTTCGAGGACAGCCATCTCAAGATGCCGCTGCCGACGCGGATCATGATGGAAGCCAGCAAGATTGTGCAGGGGTATTGGATTTACGCGGCGGTGATTCTGGCGGTAACGGCGCTGTCGTTCCGCTCCTACATCCAGACACCGGCGGGGCGGCTGTGGTGGGACGGTGTCCGGCTGCGCGTGCCGCTGCTGGGCGACGCCTTGCGCAAGGCGGAAACCGCGCGCTTTGCGCGGGCAATGGCGACGCTGGTGGCCAACAGCGTCCCCCTGGTGCAATGCATCAATATCGCGTCGGCGATCCTGAATAATAAAATGATGGCGGGCGCTCTGGACGGGATCGCGCAGGGCGTGAAGCGCGGCGAAGGCATTGCGGGGCCGCTTAAGCGGGCGGGAGTTTTTCCGCCGCTGGCGGGGCACCTGCTGACCGTCGGCGAAGAAACCGGCCACCTGGACCACATGTTCGCGCGTATGGCGGAGATTTACGAGAACGACACCAAGGTGTCGATCCGGCGGTTCACGTCTCTCTTTGAGCCCGTGGTGATCCTGGTCATGGGACTGATCGTGGGAGGCTTCATCCTGAGCATGCTGCTGGCGATCACCAGCATCAACGAAATGGCGGTGTAGAGATGACAGACAGACGGAAGCGGCGCGGCGGGGCGGAGGCCGGCGTCACGCTGATCGAAATGCTGGTGGTGGTCACGATCATCGCGGCGTTCCTTGCGCTGGTCGGCCCCACGCTTTTCTCGCAGGGAGACAAGGCGAAAGTGGTGGCGGCGAAGAACCAGATCGCGAACTTCGAGCTGGCCATCACGCAGTACAAGCTGGCCACCGGAGCCTTCCCGACAACCGAGCAGGGCCTGCAGGCGTTGCGTCTCAAGCCGGCCAACGTCAACCAGTGGGACGGGCCATATCTGCGCAAGGACATCCCGCCCGACCCGTGGGGCCACCCCTTCATTTACAAATATCCCGGCGACCACGGAGAGGAACCGGACATTGTCAGCTACGGGGCGGACGGGCAGCCGGGCGGAGAAGGGATCAACGCCGATATTGTGAGCTGGAAATGATCACGGGCGTCCACGGACGGCGGGGCGCGCGGCGCGCTGGGGTCACGCTGATCGAGATGACGATCGTGGTGACCATCATCGGGATCATGGCCGGCCTCTCGCTTCCTCTGCTGACCAGCGGCCTCGATGCGCTGCGGCTCTCGCAAGCCGCCGACAACGTGGCCAGCTTTCTCAATTCGGCCATGAACCGCGTGGAGCGGCGCAGCCAGATCGTCGAGATCGTCGTCTCGCCCAAAGAAAACGCTCTCGCCCTGCATTCCACCGAGGTGGGCTTCTCACGCAAGCTCGACATGCCAGCCAGCATCAAGATCGCGGGGGAGGAGCGGCGGATCGTGATCTACCCCGGCGCGTCGTTTCCCCGTTTGGGTGTGGAGCTGAAGACCGACAGAGGCGCGCGGCGCATCGTCCGCATGGATCCGACCACCGGCGTGCCGCAGATCGAGCGGCCGTGATGCGTTTGCGGGGCCAGAGCGAGCGCGGCTTCACACTGCTGGAAGTGCTGGTGGCGACGACGCTTATGGGGATCGCGGTAGTTGGGCTCATCGCCACGCTGGAGACTTCGGTGCGTAACGCTACCCGCCTCACCGATTACGACCGCGCGGCGCTGGTGGCCCGATCCCAGATGGACTCGCTGTTGCTGGATCCAACCTTGCCGAAACTGGCGGTAATACAGCAGGCGATCGAGCCGGTTCTGCTGGGCGGGCGCACCGGCGGGTGGCGGGCCCGCGTCACGCCCTTCGACCGCCAGCCAAACAGCGCGCCCGACTCGGTACAACTCGAGCGCATCGAGCTTGAAATCTGGTGGATGGACGGCGACCGGCGCAAGGCGTTTACGATCGAAGCCTTCCGCCGGGGCAAGGGGATGCAGCCGTGACCAGGACTCGCCAACGCGGCGTCACGGTGCTAGAAGTTCTGATCGCGGTGTCGCTGCTGAGCCTGCTGACGGTCGGCATTCTGATGTCGATGCGCGTGGGCTTGGGCGCTCTGGGCAAGACCAACGACCGGCTTGTCGCCAACCGCCGCGTAGTAGGGGCGCAGCGCATTTTGCATCAGCAGATCCTCGGCTTCATGCCGGTGATTGCGGCTTGCGGGGCGCGCGGGAACCCCGGCGGCGGCATCAAGACGCCGTTCTTCTACGGCACCCCGGATTCGATGCGCTTCGTGACCACGTATTCGCTGGAGGAGTCGCTGCGCGGCACGCCGAAGATCGTGGAGTTCCTCGTGATTCCAGGCGAGCAGCGGGAAGGTGTCCGGTTGATTGTCAACGAGTTCCTGTATTCGGGGCCTTTTTCGGCGGGGGCATTCTGCCCGGACGGCGCCGCGATGATTCCGGTGTCGGTGGGTCCGCGGGCGTTCGTTCTGGCGGACAAGCTGGCGTACTGCCGGTTCTTCTATCAGTACAAGGTGGAAGGGCCGGCTCAATTCGGGTGGGGGATGTTGACCAAGCCGGAGAAGTGGCCGCGAGCGGTGCGCGTGGATCTGGCGCCGATCGAAGAGAATAACGCGAGGCTGCGGCCGATGACGGTGAACGCGCCGATTCACGTCGACCGGTATCCGATTTTCGATTATGTGGACCGCTGATCGGAAATCCAAAAATAGGAAACACGCTGGCTGTCGCCGAATTGGCGGATCTTGCCATGGCAGCGCGCTGCTGGCGGTGATGTGGCTCACGGCGGCGCTGGCGGCAATCGCGCTAGCGCTGGCCGGAAGCGTGCGCGGGGAGACGGAACGCGTCTCGAATTCGGTCGACAGCCTGAGGGCCTATTACCTAGCGGCGGGCGCAATCGAGCGGGCCATCCTCTACATCGAGTGGGGGCCAAAAACCGCCGACCCGAAAGTGGAGACCAAATACTACGTTCCGGGCATCCCGCGCTTGCTGATGCCGTTTCCGACCGGCATGGCCGACGTAGAAGTGATTCCGGAGGCGTCGAAACTCAATATCAATGAGGTCCCGCCAGGGGAACTCTTCCGGCTTTTGGTCGCGCTCAGCGCGCCGCCGGAGCAGGCGCAGGCGGTCACGGCGGGCATTCTCGACTGGCGCTCGGGCGGCCCTAACCCCGCCGATATATATTATTTATCCCTCACTCCGTCTTTCCGGCCGCGTCATGCGTCTTTGGAGGAGATTGAGGAATTGCTCTTGGTTCGAGGCATGACGCCGGAACTCTATTTTGGCGGTTTCGACCGCGATCCCCAAGGCCGTCTGATTCCCCATGCGGGCCTGCGCGATTGCGTTTCGATCTTCGGCTCGACGAGCAGCATCGACGCCAACACGGCTGAGCCGGCGGTGCTGGCGGCGATCGGAGTGCCGCCCCACGCCATCCAGATGATTCTGGCACGCCGCTCCCGCATTCCGTTCCGGAACGACGGCGAGGTGGAGGGCTTCGTGCAGGCCACGGGTGCGCCCGGTGGAAGGCTGCGAGCGGGCGGCAATTCCATTTTTACGCTGCGCGCCACGGCGCGCATCCGCCGCGACGACGGCACGCTGGGCGACTTGCAACGGTCGGTGGCGGCCATGGTGAAATTCATGCCGCCCGGTTACGATGCAACGCACCAGATCCTGCGCTGGTACGACCAGGTGTGGAAGAACTAGGGGGCCGGGACGACGCAAATGGAGCTGCGCAACCTGGTGGCCTTCGGAACCGGCGTAGGGATCGAGATCCGCGGGCGGGGTCTCGCCGTGACCCTGGTGCGGGTCCGTCCTTCGGGAGTGGACGTAGTGGCGGCGGCAAGCATCGCCGATTTCCGCGAGCGTCCAGCCGCGGAATGGGGCATGGAGTACGCGCAGCTGCTGAAGCGGAACGGGATGGCACACTTGGCGGCGACGGTGGTGCTGCCGCGGCGGGAAGTAATTGTAAGGCAGATTGCGCTCCCTGGAGTGGAGAGCAAGGACCTCGAATCGGCCATCTCATTCCAGATCGAATCGCTTCATCCGTATGGCGACGAAGAGGTCTCGTGGGGCTGGCAGCGGCTGGATGCGTCGAACGCGGCGGTGGGCATTGTCCGCAATCCGGTGATGACGGGCTACCACGACAAGTTTGTCGAGGCCGGCGTCAAGGTGGCGGCGTTCACTTTTTCGGCCTCGGCGATGCGCGGGGCGATCCGCCTGCCGGGCGCGCCTCCGGTCGCGGGGTTCCTCGCGGCAGGCTTCACCGGTGACGGCGAGATCGAAGTCTACGGCGAAAGCCCGGCGCGGCCCATGTTCACCGCCAATCTGGATCTGTCCTTCGACCGCGCGACGGCGCTGGCGAGAGCGGAGCTGCGGCTGGACGAATCGGCCGAGGCGCTGCCGCTGGCACGAATCGCGCCGCCGCCGCGCAGCGTCCCGCAGGAATTCGACCTCGCGGCGCAGGTGATCCCGTATTCGGCCGCGATCTCCAGCGCCACGCCGTGGCTTGCGCCGTCGGCCAACCTGCTGCCGCCCACCCAACGCGTGACCAATTCGAGGATGGTCTTCCTTCCAACGGCGGTGCTGGGCTTGCTGCTGCTGCTGAGCGCAGGCGCGATGTGGGGCTACCAGGTTTATAGCGACCGCCAGTACCTGCGGGCATTGCAGGCGGAGATCCGCCGCGTGGAGCCGGAGGCGAAGAAAGCCCAGGCGTTCGACAACGCGTTGACCAAGGCGCAAAACCGGGAACGCGTCCTGGACGAATTCCGCGGGCGGGCGAAGGCCGATCTCGACGCTTTACAAGAGCTGACGCGCATTATCGAACCTCCGGTCTGGCTGAGCAGCACGCAGCTCAATCGCGACTCGGCGCAGTTGAGCGGCGAAGCCGAGCAGGCGGCGGTCCTGTTGAAGACGCTGGACAATTCGCCGTACTTTCAGCATTCTTCCTTCGCGCTGGCGATCGTCCGCGGCCAGACGTCGGAGAACTTCCGCATCCGCACCGAGAGGGAAGCGCAGCATCCGGTTCCGCGCCCGGCGGCGGCGCCCAAACCGGCGGCGCCGGGGCCGCAGGCCGCCGCTCAGCCTCAGCAGCCTGCGGCAGGAGCGCCCCGATGACCATCTCGCCGCGCGAAAAACGATTGGTGCTGATCGCAGGGGTGGCGCTGGCCCTGATGGTGGTGTGGCGGCTGCGGAATGCCGCTCCCGACACCACGGCGGAAGCGGCCGTGGACGAGATTCCTTTCGCCGAAAAACAGCTCGGCCTCCTCCGCCAGCGGGCGCTCACCGTTCCTTTTAAGGAAGCGCTGGCGAAGCAGGCCGCCGCGAAAGTGACGGTAAAAGAAAAAGGGTTGATCCAGGCCGAAACCGCGGACCAGGCGCAGGCGCAGCTCCTGCAGATCGTCCGCCGCATCGGCCGCAACGAGAAGATCGACGCGCGAGGCGGCGAGTTCGGCCCTGTGCGTCCGTTGAGCGAGGACTACGGCGAGGTGAGCGTCGCGGTGACGTTTGAGTGCGGGATCGAGCAGCTCATCAATCTGCTGGCCGCGCTGACGACCGAGGACGTGCTGCTGGCGACCAACGAAATCCAGATCACGTCGGGCAATCCGAAGACCAAAATCCTGACCGTACGGCTGGCGCTGGCCGGCGTGGTCCCGCGCCGCCTGGTGCCCGAAAAGAAGGGAGCGATCGCCTTTTGAGAGGCAAATTGCTGCTGTTGAACCTGACGATCGCTCTGGCCGTAGTGGCAGCCGGCGCAAAGATCCGCGAAGAATGGCTGATCTATAAAGAGCGCAAGGAGGGCCTGAAATGGCAGGCCGCGGAGGTGAAGCCGAAAACGGCGCCGCCGGCTGCCACACCTTCAGCCGCGCCCGCGGTGACTCCGGCGAACTACATCGACGTCGCCCAGCGGGTTCTGTTTTTCCGCGACCGCAATTCGCAGGTGATCGTGGAACAGCCGGTCAAGGTCGTAAAACCTCTGCCCCCGCTGCCTATTCTGCTGGGCACGATGAACATCGGCGACGGCCCAACGCTGATCATGGCGGAGAAGCCGAACGCACGCCCAAAAGGCATTCACGTCGGCGAGACGATCGGCAGCTACAAGCTGGCGGCGCTGGAATCGGACAGCTTGGTTCTGGAGTGGGAAGAAGGCACCGTCCGCAAGCGATTCGACGAGCTGGTGGCGAAGCCGGGTTCGGGCGGGGATTCTGGCTCCTCTTCCTCGGCGCCATCGGCCGCCGATACCGCCCGCACGGGCGTGGTCAATCCGGCGATCCCGGCGCCCGCGTCCCAAGCGCCGAAGGCCGCGGCGCCGGCCGCCTCGTCCGGGCCAGGAGCCGAAGTCGGCTCTGGGCTGCGGGCCTGTGTGGCAGGGGACACGTCCGCGCCCGGCACCGTAGTCGACGGCATGCGCAAAGTTGTGTCCGCAACACCCTTCGGCAATTCCTGCCGCTGGGAGACCGCGAAATGAGTTTTCGAAGAAAGGTTTTTTCCATGATTCGTACGACCTTGCTTTTGACCCTGTTCGTGTTCGTTGGCCTGGCCGCGGAAAAGAAAGCCACTAAGATTCCGAAGTCCGACCCGCCCGCCGGCGCCGTGAAGGTGGACGACAACTTCTACCGTTTCACCGACGCCAAGGGCAAGAAGTGGGTGTACCGGAAGACCCCGTTCGGGTGGGCGAAGATTGAGGAGACGGCTGAAACCGCGCCGCCCCCACCGCGTCCGGCCGAGGCCGAGATTCGCGTGTTGTCGGATGGCGACGTCGTCAAATTCGAGAAAGCTTCTCCATTCGGCACTAGTCGCTGGGAGCGCAAGGCGGACGAGTTGACAGCAGACGAGAAGACCGCGCTGGCCCGCTTCCGCGAGCAACGCGCGGCGCGCCAGTAGGAGCGAATGTCGATGACATTGGAACGTTCCGCCCGGACCCTCGCCGCGTTGAGCTTGACGGCGGCCGCCTGCCTGCTGTTAAGCGACGGCAGCGCGGCGGGTCAAGCAGCACCGGCCCAGGCAGCGCCCGCGCAAGCGCAGCCGGCGAAGCCTGCCGCGGCTCAGCCTGCCCAGGCACAGCCCGCGGCGGGTCAAGCGGCGCCGGCCCAGGCAGCGCCCACGCCAGCGCAGCCAGC
>JACXTT010009693.1_pt1 | contig 13115 bp, 13 predicted proteins | sample 9270951 | NCBI WGS metagenome assembly JACXTT01 (sample SAMN15532306, study PRJNA645909) | rock metagenome | isolation source: weathered quartz diorite | place: Puerto Rico | collected 2017-06-21
TCTCCCCCGCACGGGGGAGAAGGTGCCGAAGGCGGATGAGGGGGCTCCTGTTCGCGTGTTGCACGAACCCCTCATCCGCGCTTCGCGCACCTTCTCCCCTCGCGGAGGGGAGAAGGAAAATGACGGCCAGAGCACCGCGAGTTTCTCTTACTCAGTCGCGGCGCTGCGCGCCGTTGGCCGCTCGCAATGCGCCACCGCAATTCTGGATTCAGCATTTTGAATATTTTGAATTCTGCATTCTGCATTTCGCTTTTTCGCGTCCTCGGGGTCCTTCGGCGTCTTCGCGCCTCAGGATGACAGTCTTGTGCCTCATATCGGTCCCATCAAGATCACCGGCACTACCGTCCCTGCTTCAATCTCTCTAACCCCCGGCTGCACCACTGCCAGACCGTTTGCTCCACTCATCGAGGTCGTCGCTCCTGAGCTCTGCGCGCGCATTGGCTCGGCGAGCAACTCGCCGCCGCGCGCGAAAACGCGCACGCGCACATACGTCCGCCGCTCACTTCCTCGCAGCGGTGCGGTCGTCGTGAGATTCACGACCGGCGGCAGCACGCCGCTCGCCCCCATCGCCTTGCGCAATGCGGGCGCGACGAACAGCGTGAACGTCACCATGCACGACACCGGGTTTCCCGGCAGGCCGAAGAACAGCCGTTCCCGCACGCGCGAGAGAAACACGGGCTTGCCGGGCTTCATCGCGACGCGCCAGAACTTCGTCTCGCCGCCGAGGGCTTCGAGCGCGTCCTTCACGAAGTCGTAGGCGCCGACTGAAACACCGCCGGAGGAGATGACGTAGTCGCACGCGAGCGCCTGCTCGATGGCCGCGATCGTCGCTTCGCGCGAGTCGCGCACGATCGACTGCGGACGCGCGATCGCGCCGCAATCGCGCACGAGTGCGGACAGCGTATGCACGTTCGAGTTCACCACTCGCCCGGCAGCGACGTGCTCGCCGGCATCCACGAGCTCATCGCCGGTCGACAGCACCGCGACGACGGGGCGGCGTGCGACCACCGCACGCGCGCGCCGCGCAGTCGCGAGCACGCCGAGCTCGCCGGGGCCGATGAACGTTCCGCTGCTCAGCACGAGGTCGCCAGCGCGCATGTCCTCGCCTCTGCGGCGGATGTTCGCACCGCGCTTCACGGATTCATGGATCTCTACGACATCCTCGCCGCGATCGGTGATCTCGATCTGCGCGACCGCATCCGCACCTTCCGGAACCGGCGCGCCGGTCATGATCCGCATCGCCGTTCCAGCCTCGACGCGCATCGACGCGACCGAACCCGCACGCACCTCGCCGATCACGCGGCGCGGCCCGCTGTCCTCCGCACGAATCGCATAGCCATCCATCGCCGAGTTGTCAGCAAGCGGAACGTCGGTCGCAGCCACGACGTCCTCGCGAAGAATGCGGCCGTGCGTCTCGGTCAGCGCGACTTCCTCGCTCTCGATGAGCGACACTTCCGCGAGCAGCGCCTGCTGCGCCTCTTCGACCGTCAGCATCGTCAGCGAAGCGCCTCGCGCGCAACGGAAGCAACGTCGCGCTTTCTGCCGTCGACTTCGAAGTTCAGCCGGCGCATCGCCGCATCGTCGAACTGGCCGCGCAGCGACTCGAGCGCTTTCGACGCGCCGCTGCACTTCCTGTCGATGTCGTTGCGATACACGACCGCCGCGTCGTAGCGCGGGAAGTAGTGGCGATCGTCCTCGAGCGCAACGAGGCCGAGCGATTCGATCAGACCATCCGTCGAGTTGCCTGCGATGAGATCGACTTCCTTCGACGCGAGCGCTTTGTAGGTAAGTCCGAGGTCCATCGTCTTCGGAGCCTTCGTCATGTTGAGCGCATAGGCGTGCAGAAGACCGTTCCAGCCATCGGGGCGCTCGACGAATTCGTATCCAAAGCCGGACTGATAACGATCGGCGACTTTCTGCAGATCCGAGATCGTCTTCAGACCGAATCGCGCAGCGTCATCGCGACGCACGATCATCGCGAAGGTGTTGTTGAAGCCGAGCGCCGGTCCCCAATGGAGCCCGCGCTTCTGATATGCAGCTGCGACATCCGCGTTCGGCTGCTTGAGGATCGCCTCCAGCGCCGTGCCCGAATATTCGACATAAGAGTCGAGCGCTCCGGAAGTCATCGCCGCGTCGCAGACGAACGTACCGCCCATATTGAGCTTGCGATCGACGGTGCAGCCATTGCGCTCGAGCTTCTGCGCAACGAGCTCGCCGAGGATGACGGACTCGGTGAAGTTTTTGGAACCGACGACGATGGGGGGCTTCTTCGCGCAGCTGCTCGTGAGCAACGCGCAAAGGATGAACGCATAAGAAGGGATGAGGGATGAGGGATGGGGGATGACTCGCATCGCACACATATCATCCCTCATCCCTCATCCCTCATCCCTTAACAAGGCGCTCCACGCTGCTCAACACGACATCGGCCAGGAGCGCCAGGGCGGCGGCGGGCAGTGCACCCGCGAGAATCAGCTTCGTATCGACCATCGCCACACCGCGAAAGATGAACGTTCCGAGTCCACCGCCGCCCACCGCGGCGGCGATCGTCGCCACACCGATTCCGATCACCGTCGCGATGCGGATTCCGGCGACGATGGACGGCATGGCCAGCGGCAGTTCGACCTCGAACAGCAGTTGCCGCGGCGTCATCCCGAGCGCAACGCCGGCATCGCGCACGACCGGATCGACGCCCTGGATCCCGAGAAACGTATTCCGCACCACGGGCAGCAATGAATAGAGGATGAGCGCCACGATCGCCGTGCGCATTCCGATGCCGCCGATGAACGGCACCGGAATCAGAAACCCGAACAACGCGAGCGAAGGGATCGTCTGGATCGCATCGATGACGCGCAGCACGGCGCGTCCGGCGCGAGGGCGCCTCGTGCAGTAGATCGCGAGCGGGACACCGATGACGATCGCCACGCCGACAGCGATCGCCACGATCAGCATGTGCTCACCCGTCGTGCGCAGAATCTCGGCGGTCATACCGGCAGGCTCGCCGCCGCAACGAAGTCGCGGACCAACTGCAACGACTGGTTAGGAAACTTCTGCGAAGGAACGTCGCACACCACGCGTCCATCGTCGAACAGCACCACTCTCTCCGCGACCCGCATCGCCTCCGCCAGATCGTGCGTCACGAAGACGATCGTCGCGTCGCTGCGCAGCGCACGAAACGCCTCCTGCAACTCGCGGCGCACGATCGGATCGAGCGCGCCGAACGGCTCATCACAGAGAAGGATCGACGGGTTCGCGACGATCGCTCGCGCGATCCCGACGCGCTGCTGCTCGCCGCCCGACAACGAGCGCGGATAACGCCCCCCGAACTTTTCGACCGGCATCGCGATGCGGCTCATCACGCCGGCGATCGCATCGCGCGTGCGCGCTTCGTCCCATCCCAGCAGCCGGGGAACGGTCGCGATGTTGTCGAAAACCGTGCGGTGCGGAAAGAGGCCGGAGCCCTGAATGATGTAGCCCGTGCGGCGGCGCAGGGCGACGAGATCGGTATTCGCGAGCGGCACGTCATCGACGAGTACATAGCCACGCGCAGGCGACACGAGCCCGTTGATGAGACGGAGGGTCGTGGTCTTGCCCGCGCCACTACGGCCGACGAAGGCCACGGCCTCTCCCGCCTCGATTCTCAGCGAGACATCGCGCAGCCGGCCATCGACGGTGATGTCGCGCAGTTCGATCGAGGAGGGCACGGCTGGATTCTACGGTGGAGTGCCGACGCCTCGTCCGCACATTTCTTTTGATGAGGTGCGGACGAGGCGTCCGTACTCCACGTAGAATCGCTTTTTGCAAGTGAGCTCTACGATGACAGCAACGCTTTCGACAGAACTACCCGTCTCTTCCGTACGATCCGAACGCATCCCCGTCGCCGTTCTCGGCGCCACGGGCTCCGTCGGACAACGCTTCGTGCAACTGCTCGAAAAACATCCCTGGTTCAAGTTGCACGAGCTCGTCGCATCGGAGCGGAGCGCGGACAAGACGTACGCGGAAGCGGCCGACTGGCGCCTCGATACGTTGCTTCCGGAAGAAGCATCCGGCATGACCGTCAAGAAGCTCGGCGCCGAGCTGGAATCCGTGATTGTCTTCTCCGGGCTCGACTCCTCCGTCGCGGGCGAAGCGGAAGAGCATTACGCCAACCGCGGTGCGGTCATCGTGTCGAACTCGCGCAATCACCGGATGGATCCCGATGTGCCGCTCATGATCCCGGAGATCAATGCCGATCACTGCGATGCAATCGAGCGCCAGCGCAAGCGCCGCGGCAGCAAGGGCTACATCGTCACGAATCCGAATTGCTCGACGATCGGACTGGCCATGGCGATCGCACCGATCCACCGCCAGTTCGGCATCGACTACCTGCACGTCACGACGCTGCAGGCAATCTCCGGAGCGGGCTACGCCGGCGTCGCGTCCTACGCGATTCTCGACAACGTGATTCCGTTCATCGGCGGCGAAGAGGCGAAGATCGAAAGCGAGCCGCGCAAGATTCTCGGACGCTGGGACGGCGACCGATTCGTTGACGCGAGCTTCAAGATCTCCGCGCAGGTGAACCGCGTCCCGACGATCGACGGCCACCTGATGTCGATCGCCCTTGCGCTGTGCGATCGCGAGGAACTGCGCAAATCAACGCCGATCGAGACGATCATCGACGGCATCGAGCTCTCGATCGAGTCCTTCATCGGCGAGCCGCAGCGGCTCGGCCTGCCGAGCGCGCCGCGCAATCCGCTGCACTACATCGACGCCGAGGATCGTCCGCAGCCGCGACTCGACCGCGATCGCGAGCGTGGCATGAGCGTATCGATCGGACGTCTGCGTCCTGATCCGATTCTCGACCTCAAGATGGTCGCGCTCGTCCACAACACGATTCGCGGCGCGGCCGGCGCCGCGATCCTGAACGCGGAACTGCTCGACGCGAAGGGCCTCTTGTGATCGTCATCAAGTTCGGAGGCACCTCCGTCGGCGACGCCGATAAAGTCGCCGCGGCGATCGACATCGTCGCCGAGCGCCGCGAGCAGCAACCGATCGTCGTGGTCTCCGCGCTCTCCGGAGTGACCAACGATCTCGTCGCGGCGAGCGAGGCCGCGCGCGATCAGAAGCCGGAGCTCGTTCGCGAGATCATCGAGCGCGTTCGCCAGCGTCATGAAGACGTGGCGATGCAGCTCGTGCAGCAGAAGTTCGATTTCTTCGACTCGTTTCTCAAGCAACTGACGAAGCAGGTCGATCAGATTCAAACGATCCTCAGTGGCATCGCGCTACTCGGCGAGATCACGCTGCGCGCGAAGGACAAGGTCGTCTCGATCGGCGAGAAGCTCTCATCCGTGCTCTTCGCCTACTCGATGATGATGCGCGCGCTGCCCGGCGAACATGTCGACTCCGAGGACGTCATCTGGACGAACGACAACTTCGGGGGTGCGACGCCGCTCATGGATCGAACGCGCGACGCTGCGATGAAGGCACTCATCCCGCTCGTCGAACGGAATCGCATCCCGGTGATGGGCGGCTTCATCGGCCGCACGATCGACGGCGCCACGACGACCCTCGGCCGCAACGGGTCCGACTACAGCGCCGCAATCGTCGGCGCGGCAGTCGGTGCGCGCGAAGTGCAGATCTGGACCGATGTCGACGGCTTGCTGACCTGTGATCCGCGGTTCGTCAGCGGAGCGCGCGTGATCGAGCTCCTCTCACATGAAGAAGCGGCGGAGCTCGCGTCGTTCGGCGCGAAGCTGCATCCGCGCACGCTCGAGCCGGCAATCGCCGCCGGCATTCCGGTGCGTGTGCTCAACACCGACAAGCCGTCCTCGCTCGGCACGCTCATCACGCGCGACGGCAGCGAGGGGAGCACCGGACCGCGCTCGATCGCGCGCAAGAGGCATGTCACAGTCGTCCACATGACGTCGAACAAGATGCTCGGCGCACACGGCTTTCTCGCGCGGATCTTCGCCGCGTTCGAAGAAGAAGAAGTCTCCGTCGATCTCATCGCGACGTCCGAAGTCTCGGTCTCCGTCACGGTCGACGAGCGTCACAACATCGATGAGCTGCGTCAACGCCTTCAGCAGTTCGCGGAAGTCGAGATCATCGACGAGCAGGCGATCATCGCGATCGTGGGCCGCAATCTGCTGAACGATTCGCGCGTGGCCTCGCAGATCTTCGAGGCGCTCCAAGGGATTCCAACGAAGATGATCTCTCTCGGGCGCTCGGGACTGAATCTCAGCATCGTGGTCGATGATCGCGATTCCGAGACTGCCATTCAACGGATCCATCGCGCGCTGTTCGAACAGAGTCCGGTGGAGGGACAGGCGCCTCGCCTGTCCACCGAGCCGACAGGCGAGGCGCCTGTCGCCCCACGGGGACTTCCGTGAAACTCGCGCTGCATGGATACGGAAAGATGGGACACGCCATCGAGAACGTGGCGAAGGCGCGCGGTCATGAAGTCGTCGCGATCTTCGACGCAGGCCTGGACCCGTCGATGAACGACGCCGAGGTGCTGATCGACTTCTCGCACGCGAGCGCACTGGAACATGCGCTCTCGCTCGCCTGCAACAACGGCTGCGGACTCGTGATCGGCACGACAGGATGGAACGATCGCGTCGATGACGTTCGTGCCCGCGTCGAGAAGAGTGGCATCGGTGCGGTCTACGCATCGAACTTCTCGCCCGGCGCGAATGTCACGTTTGCTCTGGCACGCCGCGCGGGAGAGCTCTTCGCACGTTTTCCGCAATACGCGGCCGGCATGGAAGAGCGTCATCACTCGCAGAAGAAGGATGCGCCGAGCGGCACCGCGCTGCGCATCGCTTCGGAAGTGCGCGAAGGCAGCGGCGGAAAACTCGATCCGCCGATTGCCGCGTCGCGCGTCGGCAGCGAGTTCGGGCTGCACACGGTGTACTTCGATTCTCCCGATGACCTCATCGAGATCTCGCATCGCGCGCGCGGCCGCGAAGGATTCGCGCAGGGCGCGGTACTCGCCGCGGAGCTCATTCGCGGCCGCAAGGGTTTTTATCGTTTCGACGAACTGGTGATGCAATGATCTTCAAAGGTGCCGGCACCGCACTCATCACTCCCTTTCAACCCGATGGCTCGTTCGACGAGGCAGCATTCACGCGCTTCGTCGACTGGCAGATCGCCGAAGGCATCGACTTTCTCGTGCCCTGCGGCACGACGGGCGAAAACCCGGCGCTCACTCCCGACGAGCACAAGCGCGTCGTCGAGCTGACGGTGAAAACCGCGAACGGCCGCGTGCCGGTGCTCGCCGGCGCCGGTGCGAACAACACGCCGCGCGCCGTCGAGCTCGCGGAGCTCGCGGTCGACCTCGGCGCGGATGGCATCCTCACGATCACGCCGTTCTACAACAAGCCGACTCCTGACGGATTGCTGCGTCACTTCAGCGCGCAGGCCGCGGCGGTAGAGAAGAAGAAGCCGGGCTTCCCGATGATCATGTACAACGTGCCGGGCCGCACCGGCTTGAACATGACCGCTGAGACGACGCTGCGTATGGCGCGCGAGATCCCGAACATCGCCGGCGTGAAGGAAGCGTCGGCGAACATGGAGCAGATCCTCACGATCCTGCGCGATCGCCCGAAGGGCTTTGCAGTGCTCAGCGGGGACGACGCCTGGACTCTCCCGCTCCTCGGCTGTGGCGCGGACGGACTCGTGTCCGTGGCCAGCAACGAAGTGCCGAAGCTGATCGCAGAGATGGTGAAGACGCGCTCGCGGGAGATCCACGAGCGGTTGCTGCCGTTGCTCATCGGCAACTTCATCGAGTCGAATCCTGGGCCGGCGAAGGCGGCGATGAAGATGATGGGGATCCTCGAGCACGATACATTGCGGGCGCCGCTGGCGCCGATGACAGAGGCGAATCGCGCGAAGCTGGAGGGGATCTTGCGCGAGTGCGGACTGGTGTAGGAAAAGTTGCGCTCACGCGCGATGCACAGGCGGGGGCGCCTGTGCCCCACACTAATCCGGTGGGGGACAGGCGCCCTCGCCTGTCCTGTTTCCCTTACACTGGCGCCGTGACCATCGAAGAACGCGTCAACGCAATCAAGAACACGACCGACCGCATGGAAGCGGTCAAGACAGTCGGCCTTTTTCTCACGGAGCTGGAAAAGGGAACGATCCGCGCGGCCTCGCGCGACGAGGACGGCATCTGGAAGCCGCACGCGTGGGTGAAAGAGGGAATCCTCGCGGCCTTCAAATGGGGCGTGCTCGCGGAGTTCGCCTCCGGCTCACTCTCATTCATCGACAAGGACACGATCCCCGCACGACGCTTCAAAGTCGTGGACGGCGTACGCATCGTGCCGGGCGGCTCGTCGATCCGCCGCGGCTCATACATCGCGAAGGGCGTGGTCATGATGCCGCCCGCATTCGTGAACATCGGCGCGTATGTCGATGAAGAAACGATGATCGACTCGCATGCGCTCGTCGGCTCGTGCGCGCAGATCGGCAAGCGCGTGCATCTTTCCGCGGCCGCACAGATTGGCGGCGTGCTCGAGCCGATCGGCAACATTCCGGTGGTGATCGAAGACGACGTCGTGGTCGGCGGCAACTGCGGGATCTACGAAGGAACGATCGTGCGCGGCCGCGCCGTGATCGGCGCAGGCGTCGTGCTCACCGGCTCGACCCCTGTCTACGACATCGTGCGAAGCCAGATCTATCGGCGCACGGCGGAGCGGCCGCTGGAGATTCCGTTCGGTGCCGTCGTGATTCCCGGCTCGCGTCCGATGAAGGGCGCGTTCGCCGAGAAGCATGAGCTCTCCGTCGTCACGCCGATGATCGTGAAGTATCGCGACGAGAAGACGGATTCGTCGACCGCATTGGAAGAAGCGCTGCGATGATCGCGAAGCGATTCGCTCGCGTCGAGCTATCGCTGATTCGTCAGATCAACGCCCTCGCCACTCCTCTCTCCACCAACCTCGGCATCGGCGAGCCGAACACCGAACCGGACGAGACGCTGCACGAGTTTGCACGCCGCGCGGCGACGGTGTCCTGGCACTACTCCGCCAACGCCGGCGCTCCATCGCTCCGCAAGAAGCTTGCGGATGATCTGAATGAGGTCTGCGTAACGGCGGGAACGCAGGAAGCGCTCTACGCGATTTTTCAAGCGTACGTCGATCCTGGTGATGAAGTGCTCGTTCCGGATCCCGGCTTCGTCGCGTACGCAACGCTCGCGAAGATCTGCGGAGCCGAGCCTGTGCCGTATCCGCTGCAGCCGCCGGCGTGGGATCTCGATGCGGATGCCGTCATCAGCCGCATCACGCCGAAGACGAAACTGGTCATCGTCAACTCGCCGTCGAATCCGCTCGGTGCGGTTGCAAGCCGGAGCGCACTCGAGGCGATCGCGGAGGCCGGACCGCTCGTCGTCAGCGATGAGGTCTATCGGCAGCTCTGGTACGACGCGGAGCCGGCGTCGATGCGCGGCATGTCGCGCAAGGTGATCGTCATCGACGGCATGTCGAAGTCGCACGCGATGACCGGCCTGCGCATCGGCTGGGCACTTGCGCATCCCGACATCCTGAAGCCGGTGATCACCGCGCATCAGTACATCGCAACCTGCGCATCGGTCTTCTCGCAAGCGCTCGCGGAGATGGTGCTCGACGCGAAGGAGTGGAACGCGTCATGGCTCGAGCGCGTTCGCGCGCAGTTCCGGATGCAGCGTGAAGTGGCGCTGCATGCGATCGAGCGGGAGCTCGAGGTGAAGATCGATGCTCCCGCCGCAGCGTTCTACGCGTTCGTTCCCGTGCCGTCGTGCGACACGCTCACATTCGCGAAGACACTGGCGACCGACGCCGCGGTGCTCGTGATTCCGGGCGCCGCGTTCGGCATGAACGGTGAAGGTTTCGTGCGGATCTCCTATGCTGCATCGAACGAAGCAATCGGCACGGGAATCGAGCGCATCGGCGGCTGGCTGCGCGCGGCGGGGCGCTGAGCTCAAGCGAGTTACGCAAGGAAATTGCAGGTTCATCAGGCGATGGTGAAGATCGACGAACGGGACTCCGTTGCTGCTTCGGAAATCTCGCTCTACAAGAACGTTCTCAAGATCCGGCAGGAGCATGGCCTCGAGCACCTCGGCATCGCCTTCTACGATGCCGAGACGACGATCCAGTGGTCGTATAACGCGGACCACTACTTTCACGCCGCGTCCACGATGAAGCTCGCCGTGCTGCTCGGCGTCTTTCGCCAGGTCGAGCGGGGCGAGCTCTCGCTCGACGCTCCCGTGCATGTACGCAATCGCTTCACGAGCATCGTCAATCAGGAACCGTTCATGCTCGATCTCGGGCGCGATGCCGATCCGAACGTGTACGGCCATCTCGGCAAGACGCTCAGCGTGCGCGAGCTCGCGTACTGGATGATCACCCTCTCGAGCAATCTCGCGACGAATCTGCTCGTCGATGTCATCGGCATCCCGGCGATTCAACGCGCGCTCGACGAGTTGGAGATCGACGGCGTCCGCATTCTCCGCGGCGTCGAGGATCAGGCCGCATTCGACGCTGGCCTCAACAACGAAGTCACGGCGAATGGTCTGCTCAAGCTGCTGCGCGTCATCGCGGACTGCAACGCCTACTCGAAGGAGGCGAGCGGGGAGATGCTGAGCATCATGCTCGATCAGCACTACCGCAGCGGCATTCCGGCCGGACTGCCGAAGGCCGCACGCGTCGCGCACAAGACGGGGAACATCTCCACGATTCATCACGATGCAGGTATCGTGTACCTCGAAGGCCGCAAGCCGTACGTGCTGGTGATCCTCACGCAGTTCGTCGCCGAGAAAGGGCGGGGGACGGCCGTCGCGGAGGTTTCCCGGGACATCTACAACGCGCTGGCCGGAAACACGAATGAGTGAAGGGCAAGAGCCTGCACTGAAGATCGTCGACGCGTTCGATCTCGATGACGAGCTGCGCTCGATTCTCCGGCCCGGCGAAATGGTTCGCGATGATGCGAACCGGCGGCACCGCCTGCCGCGATACTTCTACGAGATCCCCGATCACGAGAGCGCGACCGCGGTGCGCCTCACGCCGCATTTCGGCCTCAACGAATTCATCCTGGCCGACCTCCGGGAAGCAACGCGTCTGCAAAACTTTCCGAAGTACATTCCGTGCGCGGTTCGCCTGCTCGCGTTTTACCTCGAACAATTCCGCGCCTCCGCCGGCGCCTCGGTGCATGTCACGGTCAATGGCGGCTACCGGTCGCCGGCTCACAAGATGTCGGCCAACGCCACGCCTCACATGTGGGGAACCGCCGCCGACATCTACAAGATCGGCAGTGCGATTCTCAAGACACGTGAGCTCATCGAGAAGTTCAACACGATTGCAGAAGGATTGAGCGACGACGTTTACGTTTCGCCCTACGACACCGCTGCCGATCACATTCATGTCGATCTCGGATACGTCACGCTGGTCCCTCGCGAGATCAGTGAGGATCGAATGGAGCAGCCGCAGGAGAGCAGGCCGCGGTTCGCGTTCGAGGAACGGCGGCGAAGCGAGCGGAGAAACGGCTGACATCGCAGGCCCGCCCTTTGCTATCTGAGAACAGTGCCGTCTGTTCTCCCGAATGCCTCAGAACGCAAAGGCCCAGTCCGCCTCACGAAGGCAGGTTCCCCGACCGGCTCAACTGAAGATGCCGGCGATCGGCATGGAGTCGGAGTTCAACGTCTGGCTCGATGAGGTCGAGATCAATCCGGAGCCGTATTGGAAGCATCCCCGATCCTTCATCGACGCGCCGCTGATTCCGCGCGAAAAAACTTCCGTGCAGGTTCCGACCGGCGGCGCAGTCTATTTCGATCGCGGTGTCATCGAGGTGGTCACGCCAGTGATCGAGCTCGCACGACACAGCACGGCGCGCATGGTTCGCAATCTGTGGGAGCAGATCGGATTCGTTCGCGAGCAGCTCACGCGCTGGGGAGAGCAGCACGGGCACACCGTTCGCCTCAAGGCGTACAGCAGCCACTACAACATCTCGTACGAAGTACCGAAGTCGAAACAGACGAAGCGGCGGAACGAGAAGAAGCTCGCGCTGCTTCTCGCACACATCCTGCCCGTACCGGTGATGGTTGCAGGCGCGAACCGGCGCTCGACCGGTGTCGGTGTGCGGCCGCGCGGCGGGCGCATCGAAGTCACCGTCGACTTCACGCCTGATCCGGGACTGATGGTCGCCACCGCAACACTCGTCGTCGGGATCGTGCGGGCCGTGATGGCGTGGCCTTCCTATGAGCTCTCGATGATCGAGAAGATGGGAGTGCCCGTCGTCGCAGGCGTCGTGCCCGGCAAGCACACGACAAGAAAAGGATGGCTGACGAAGGACTTTCATTTCCCGAAGAGTCCCTTCACCTGCGATCTCGACGAGCCCTCGTGGACGACGCAGTCCGGCGACATGACCTCGCTGCGCAGCATGGCGCGCGATGTCGCGTGGTTTTTTCGCAAGTCGATTCGCGAGTATTCGGATCCGTTCAGCTTCCGTCTGCTCTTCGCAATTCTCGAAGGGCGCGCGCCGTCGCTGCTCGATCTCGCCGATCGTCCTCGCGCATACGAGGATGTCGGAAACCTCGCGCGCTGGGGCATGGTCATCGACGAGTTGCGCAACTTCGATCGCCGCCAGCAATCAACGGTGATCGAAGCCGAAGTGAGCGCGACGAGCGTCGAGAAAAATGATCGAAAGAAACCTGTCGCGGTCACGGCGATTCAAAAGCCGAAGCGACGAACCGTTCGAGCTCCCGATCGGCGCACGACGTCCCTGCTCGATCGCCGCAGGAAACACCATGCGATTCCGTTTCCCGATCGACGGCTCACACGCTCCGCATACGAGCAGGTGTTTCTGAAACTCGTCTCGGGCGGCAAGCTGCGCAAAGGGTCAGACCTCTACACACCGATCGGCATGAAGGGGTGGTATCACGCGGTATTTCGCCGAGCGTCTGATGGACGCGAGACGACGATCTCGATTGACGAGCTGTTGAAGAAACTTGCGGATTGGGTGTGACGCTCCAATGGGAGTTTGAGCCAACTAGTTCCTTCTCCCCCGCACGGGGGAGAAGGTGCCGAAGGCGGATGAGGGGGCTCTTGTTCGCGCGTTGCACGAACCCCTCATCCGCGCTTCGCGCACCTTCTCCCCTCGCGGAGGGGAGAAGG
>JACXTT010009694.1_pt1 | contig 13115 bp, 5 predicted proteins | sample 9270951 | NCBI WGS metagenome assembly JACXTT01 (sample SAMN15532306, study PRJNA645909) | rock metagenome | isolation source: weathered quartz diorite | place: Puerto Rico | collected 2017-06-21
TCTCAAAGATCCGAAGGTGGGTTTCCTTGTGGGCGTCGAGCATCTCCGCTCGGAAGCGTTCGAGCGCAAGGCCAAACACGCTTCGTACCCACTCTTTGTCGAAATACTCATCGATCGCGCTTGCCGATGGCGGCGTTGCGATCTTCAACTGTTCCTCGGCGCCGTCGAAGTCCAGCGAGAGAATCGTCGCGTCGCCCCCGCGTTTGAGACGGCCGGCAGCTTTGTTCTGGTTCGCGACATAACCATCCAGACAAGTTCGAAGAAAGGTTCGGAATTTCGCCTTTGAAGCGTCATACCGGCCAAAGAAGTTCTTCTCGATAGCCTCGGCAAAGAAACCCTGGGTCAGGTCGCGCGCGTCTTCGGTCTGCTTGTTCCACTTGAGGCGGACATACTTGTATACCGGCATCCAATAGGCGGACACCAGCACTTCGAATGCGCGGGTGCGTTCTTCCGGATTGGCGCTCGAAGCGGCGACGATCGCGGACAATCGGGTGACGGGGAATCTGTCGCTTCCCATAGGTATCCACAATCCAGCCGCGTTCCTCGGCGGCTTTCTTTGTTTACGTTCCAAACAAGCTCAACTGCGGATCGCCCGGCCGCCTGAAAGCCGCAGTCGATAACTCCCTCCCGCCCGAATCGAGGCCGGTTCTGCGGCACGCCAAGTTGAACATCGAGTTGATCTGTTCGGCAAAGACGCCCTCTCCCCTCATCCGTGAGCCGAAGTTCGAATCGTTGAGCCTCCCTCCTCTCATTTCCCTAATCCGATTCAACACCTTCTTTTTTCGATCGGGGAAATGCTCTTCCAACCATCCCCTAAACAATTCTCCAACACCGTGCGGCAACCGCAATACAACATAGCCGGCGTGTTGAGCGCCCGCCTTCGCCGCGGCCTGGATGATTGATGGGATTTCGTGATCGGTTAAGCCGGGAATGATCGGTGCCGCGAGCACCCGAACCGGGACGCCGGACTCCGCCAATGCCTGAATCGCTTCAAGCCTGTTGGCCGGCGTCGAAGTTCGCGGCTCCATCACCCGCGCAAGTTCCGAATCCAGCGTGGTGACCGAAACACACACCGCGGCGGCGTTGAAGCTGGCCAGTTCCTTCAAAACGTCAATGTCCCGAGTGACAAGCTGGTTTTTGGTGACGATGATAACGGGATTACGAAACTGTGCCAGAACCTCGAGACATCGGCGGGTGAGCTGGAGCTTGCGCTCGACGGGTTGATAGGCGTCGGTCACACCGCTAATGGCGAGGACCTTGGGTTGCCACCTGGGGCCAGCAAGCTCCGCGCGAAGCAACTCGGGGGCGTTTTCCTTGACCAGGATCTTTGTCTCGAAGTCGAGCCCCGCCGAAAACCCGAGGTACTCGTGATAGGGCCGCGCGTAACAATAGATGCAGCCGTGCTCGCAGCCTCGATAGGGGTTGATACTAGCATCGAAGCCGACGTCCGGGCTGTCGTTGGTCGTTATCAGCGAGCGCGACGCGTCTTTCAAGTACTGAGTCTTGACCGAGCATTCTTCATCGTCAGCCGAATCAAGAACTGGAAGGTATGCGAGCCGCTCAAATCGATTGGGGGGATTGTCGGCGGTACCCCGTCCGCGAGATGCATTGTATTTTGGCTGCTCCACTTGACTAAAGCCTCCCCGCGGACCATGAACAGGGTCAGTCCATAAGCAAAGTGCAATCGAAGTCCGCTGTCAACAGCATCTTGGATATCTTCTCATCTTGCCTGCCCCTCGCGCCTCCTGGGCCCCCTGCGGCTCAATCCGAACCCTTAACCGCACAAGTGCCGAGAAGCACCGAGGCCCTTATGCGTTCTCACGGCCCCGAAGCCGTTTGACATCCTTTCGTAGATTATCTATTATTTTCGCGCAGTTTTCAAACTCATTCCCGAAAGGCGACGGCGCCACGGGTCGATGGTACGATACGATGAGCGGAAGCATACCGAAGCCGGTTTACGGTATGAGAGAGAATGACGAAAAACATTTGTAAGGAATGGAAAGATGAGCCTCAACCTTTTCCACCCCGCAGTAGCAAGCTGGTTCGCCAAACAATTCGCGGCTCCCACGGCTCCGCAAGAACAAGCCTGGCCATCGATAAAAGAGCGCCGTCACACCCTGATCGCCGCCCCGACCGGATCGGGGAAGACGCTCTCGGCGTTTCTGTCGGCCATCGACGATCTTGTCAGGCTCGCGCTGGCCGGCTCGCTCGAACACAACACGCACGTCGTGTATGTCTCGCCACTCAAGGCGCTTTCCAACGACATTCAGAAGAACCTGCAGGAGCCGCTTGCCGGAATACAGCAAGAGCTGAAAGCGCTGGGTCTGGACGAGATCAATATCCGCACTATGGTTCGCACCGGCGACACGCCCGCTCACGAGCGCACGGCGATGACCAAACGCCCGCCGCACATCATCGTCACCACCCCCGAGTCGCTGTACATTTTGCTGACCAGCGAAGGCGGCCGGCGAATGCTGCAAACCGCGCGCACCTTGATCGTAGATGAAATACACGCGATGGTCGGGGATAAGCGCGGCTCGCATCTCGCGCTCTCGGTCGAACGCCTTCAAGCCCTTGTCGGAGGCGATCTCGTTCGTATCGGACTCTCGGCTACTCAGAAGCCAATCGAAGAAGTCGCGCGATTCCTGGTAGGCTCGGCGAACATCGACGACCAGGGAACACCGAATTGCACGATCATCGACACGGGCCACAAGCGCGAGCTGGACCTGGCTGTGGAAGTACCCGGCTCGCCGCTTCAGGCGGTGATGTCAGGGGAGGTGTTTGACGAAGTCTACGACCGTCTCGCTCAGTTGATCGTCACCCATCGAACGACGCTGGTGTTCGTCAACACCAGAAGGATGGCCGAACGGGTAGCGCGGTACCTCGGCGAACGAATCGGCGACGAGAATGTGACGTCACATCACGGCAGCCTCGCGCGGGAGCAGCGTCTTGTCGCCGAGCAACGATTGAAAGCAGGCGAGCTGAAGGCTCTGGTTGCGACGGCATCGCTAGAGCTGGGAATCGACATCGGCGACATCGATCTCGTTTGCCAGCTGGGTTCTACTCGCGCGATCTCGACGCTCCTTCAACGCGTTGGGCGATCCGGCCACAGCGTGACCGGGTTTCCAAAGGGAAGGATCTTCCCGACTACCCGCGACGAGTTGATCGAGTGCGCGGCGCTGCTGGATTCGATTCGCAGAGGAGAGCTTGATCGGCTCTCGATTCCGGAAAAACCGCTGGACATCCTCGCGCAACAGATCGTCGCCTCAGTGGCCAGTGACGAATGGACCGAAGATGATCTGTTCGGCACGATCCGTCGGGCCTATCCGTATCGCCGTCTTGAGCGAAGCGAGTTCGATGTGGTTGTGGGAATGCTGCGCGACGGGTTCGCGACTCGCCGCGGGCGGCGCGGAGCCTACTTGCATCACGACATGATCAACCACCGGCTGCGGGGGCGAAAAGGCGCCCGGCTGACTGCGATCACTTCAGGCGGCGCGATCCCGGACACCGCCGATTACGCAGTGGTGCTAGAACCGACCGACAGCGTCATCGGAACCGTGAACGAAGACTGGGCGATCGAGAGCATGCAGGGTGATATTTTTCAGCTCGGTAACGCTTCCTGGGAGATTCTGCGAGTCGAAAACGGAAGAGTTCGAGTCGCGGACGCCCACGGCAAGCCGCCTTCGATTCCGTTCTGGCTTGGCGAAGCTCCTTCTCGAACACACGAACTCTCGGCGTCGGTTTCGCGGTTTCGCACTGAGTTGTCCGAACGATTCGCGCGGGAGGATCATCCGGAAACGTCTGGTTCAGCTCTCGACTGGCTGGCTAATGACATCGGTCTGTCGTCGCCGGCGGCCGAACAGATAGTCGAATACCTGGTCACCGCTAAGATCGCGCTTGGCGTCATGCCGTCGCAGGACACGCTGGTGATCGAGCGATTCTTTGACGAGAGCGGCGCGCAGCAGATGGTGATTCATTCGCCGTTTGGAAGCCGGTTGAATCGGGCGTGGGGATTGGCGTTACGCAAGCGCTTCTGCCGCAAGTTTAACTTCGAGCTGCAAGCTGCGGCTACCGAAGACGCGATCGTGCTGTCATTGGGCGCCACTCACAGCTTTGCTCTCGATGAAGTGTTCCGCTATCTGCGGTCGTCATCTGTTCGCGGGTTGTTGATTCAAGCTCTACTGGCCGCGCCGATGTGGGAGATCCGGTGGCGGTGGAACACAACCCGCGCGCTTGCGGTGGCCAGGCGGCGAGGCGGCAAGAAGATTCCTGCGCAGCTTCAGCGAATGGATGCGGATGATTTGCTGTCGGCGGTCTTTCCCGATCAAGTGGCATGCGCCGAGAACCAACCGGGCGGAGATATAGAGATTCCAGACCATCCGCTGGTGAATCAAACGGTTCATGACTGTCTCGAAGAAGCAATGGACATCAAAGGCCTCGAAGCGTTGCTCGCCTCGATCGAGCGCGGCGAAAAGACGCTGATTGCGCGCGACGTCGTCGAAGCGTCGCCGCTTGCTCAGGAGATTTTGAACGCGAGACCGTACGCGTTTCTCGACGATGCGCCGCTTGAAGAGCGCCGGACGCGTGCGGTGTCCGGACGGCGCTGGCTTGATCCCGAGACCGCTTCGGATCTTGGCGCGCTCGATCTCGCGGCCATCGAACGAGTTCGCGAAGAAGTCTGGCCGCAGGTCGATAGAGCCGATGAGCTTCACGACGCATTGGTCGAACTTGGGTTTATCACGCCTCGTGAAGGCCAGGGATGGGAACATTTTCTCGACGAACTTTCGGCCGAACGCCGCGCTTCAGTGCTGGTTACTCTGAACAACGAACAGGCACCCGCTGAAGCCGGTACTCTGAACGCTTTCGGTCCGAAATTGTGGGTGGCAGCGGAACGTTTGCCTCAACTCAACGTGATATTCCCCGAGGCGCGGACCGAGCCGCCGATAGTCGCGCCGGGAGTCATGGCGGAAACCAACTGGAGCAGCGAATCTGCTCTGGTTGAGATCACCCGGGGCCGGCTCGAGGGACTCGGACCAGTGACGACACAGGCCCTCGCCGATGCGCTTGGCTTGAAGGCCAGTCTGATTGAACAGGCCCTTGTGAACCTCGAAGTTGAAGGCTTCGTGTTTCGAGGCCGCTTCACACCGGGGCTTAACGAAACCGAATGGTGCGCCCGCCGTCTGCTTGCAAGGATCCACAGTTACACGCTGAACCGGTTACGGCAGGAGATCGAGCCGGTATCGAGCGCCGACTTCATTCGCTTCCTGCTCGTCTGGCAAAAGCTGGCGGCCGATCATCAGGTCGAAGGTCTCGATGCGGTTGCGGCGTTGATCGATCAACTCGAAGGCTTCGAGGCGCCCGCGGGGGCTTGGGAAGGGGAGATTCTCCCCTCTCGTGTCAGTGATTACGATCCGGCATCGCTCGACTCGCTGTGCTTATCCGGGAGAGTGATGTGGGCCAGGCTGACGACGCCAAAGCCCGGCCCCGAGCAACTGAAATCATCGGGCCCGGTACGCACCACGCCGATTGCGTTGCTGAACAGAAAGAGCCTTTCGATGTGGGCGCCGCTGTTCCCGCAACCGATTGTTGAGGAGATCAACCTGACGTCGGCTGCCTCGTCTGTTTATGAATACCTGGTGCAACGGGGTGCGTCGTTCTTTACCGATCTGGTTGATGGAGTCTCGCTGCTTGGAACGCAGGTCGAAGACGCGCTCGGCGAATTGGTCGCTTGCGGGCTGGTGACCGCAGACAGCTTCACCGGCCTGAGAGCGCTGCTTACTCCGTCGAACAAGCGAACCAATTCGGCCATGCAGCGCAAACGGGCAGTGTACGAAATGGCGAATGCAGGACGCTGGTCGCTGCTGTTGCGTGAATCAAAGACTTCGAGCGGGCGTGTTTCATACGATCGGGAGGCGGTCGAGAAGATTGCCCGAATCCTTCTGCGGCGATACGGAGTGGTGTTCAAGCGGGTGCTGGATCGCGAAGATGTAGCGTTGCCCTGGCGCGAGTTGCTCAGGACATATCATCGTCTGGAAGCGCGGGGAGAGATTCGGGGCGGCCGCTTCATCTCGGGGTTCTCCGGCGAGCAGTTCGCCCTTCCTGAAGCGGTTGGGATGCTTCGCGCAATACGACGCACACCCGGGGAGGGCACTCTGGTCAGCGTGAGTGCCGCCGATCCGATGAACCTGGTTGGCATCATCACCCCAGGCGACCGCGTCTCGGCGTTCGCGGCGAACCGGATTCTTTATCGCGATGGGGTTCCGATAGCCACGCTCGAATCGGGCGCGGTTCGATTTTTGGTTGAGATGGATTCAGCTTCGGAATGGAAGGCGAAGAACGCTTTGGTGCGAAGAGCGATTGCTCCCCCGCTACGTTCGTATCTCAGCCGCCCGGCGTGATTTTGCCGGACTCAGTCCGCCCTCGCCTGTCTCAAGGCCGCGAGAGGCCCCACAGCCCTTGGAGTTTGCCCACTGGCTAGAACGCCTTTGATCGCCATGGCCGACCACTCGAGTTTCGTGCGGTCTGCCTTGACTCTTACCTCGCGTCGCAATATTGTGGCGTCGCCACAGTGGAAACAAAAGTCACCCACTCACCCGAAAAACTAGAAGACTCCTCGTTAGCCTAACCAGAGGAGTCTGGTTGGAGGTACCAAATGACGGCAAAACGTTTTCGCTTCGCATTGCCAGCGCTGATTCTGATTTCGCTGAGTTCAGTCTCGCTGGGTCAGTCGAAAAAAGGCGCACCGGGCACGCTCGATAAAGAGACCTTCATGAACATGGAGAGTGTCTCGAATCCAGCGATCTCTCCGGACGGGAAGCAGATCGTTTTCACCCGCTCGTGGATCGACAAGGTCAAAGACGAACGCGTCAGCAATCTGTGGATCGTCGATGTCGACGGCATCCGGGTGCGCGAACTGACTACCGGCAACTGGCGAGACAGTCAGCCTGTCTGGTCTCCCGACGGCAAACGTATCGCGTTTCTGTCGGACCGCGACGGAACGAATCAGCTTCACGTCTTATGGATCGAAACCCGCGAGGTGGCTCAGCTCACCCATCTCGAACAGGCGCCGTCCGCAATCAACTGGTCGCCCGATAGCAAGTGGATCGCCTTCAACGCGTTCGAGCCCGACAACGACCCTATACTCGCGGTCAAGCTGCCCGAACGGCCACACAATGCGCAGTGGGCGAAACCGGCGGTCATAGTCAATCGGCTTGCGTGGGCTGCCGACGGACGTGGCCCGCTGCCGATGGGCAACACCCAGGTGTACACGATCGACTCGGTGCTCGGAGGCACGCCTCGCCAGATCACCTCCGGCAAATACAATCACAACGGGCCCGAGTGGTCCGCCGATGGGAAGACGATCTACGTTTCGGCGATTCGAAAGCCGGATGCGGAGTACCTCCGCGGCGACAGTGAAATCTATGCGGTTGATCTGAAGACTCTCGATGTCAGACCGCTCACCGATCGAAAGGGTCCCGACGGCGGTGCTCAGGTTTCGCCCGATGGACGCTGGATCGCATACACTGGCTACGACGAGAAAAACTTCACCAACCATGTGGCTAGCCTTTACCTGATGGACAGCGCCGGAGGCAACAAGAAGCTTTGGGCCGGCAACTTTCCGAGCTCTCCGCGAAGCATTCGTTGGGCCGCCGACGGATCGGGCGTGTACTACGAGATGGAAGAGTCGGGGTCAGCGCACATTTACTTCGCTTCGGTTAGTGGAAAAGTGCGAAAGGTGACCGACGGAGTGGAGGTACTTGAAGGCTATTCGCTTGCCAACAACGGGCAGGTCGCCGCGGTCCGGACCAGTTTCAAAGAACCTGGAACGTTGGTTACCTTCAACCTGAAGGACGCGGCCAATCGGAAGAAGCTGGTGGACGTCAACGAAGACGTATTGGCCGGTCTTAAACTGGGCGATGCCGAAGAACTTTGGTTCAACTCCAAGGATGGTTTGAAAGTCCAGGGCTGGTTGATCAAGCCGGCCGATTTCGAACCGGCCAAGAAGTATCCGATGGTGCTGTGGATTCACGGTGGACCATGGTCGATGTACTCGGTGGCATTCAGTTGGTCATTCCAGAATTTCGCGGCAAACGGTTACGGCGTCCTGTTCCTCAATCCGCGAGGCTCGACCGGCTACGGTCAGGACTTCGTCAACGGAATTCAGTACTCGTATCCGGGGAAGGACTACGATGACCTGATGGCCGGCGTTGATGCGGCGGTGGCGAAAGGTTGGATCGACGACAAGAACCTCTTCGTTTGCGGCGGCAGCGGCGGCGGCGTGTTGACCGCATGGATAGTCGGCCACACCGATCGCTTTGCCGCCGCGGTTTCAATGAGACCGGTGATCAACTGGCACTCCTTTGTGGGGACAACGGACGGTGCGGGCTGGTACTACCAGTTCGACAAGTACCCCTGGGAAGACCCGATGCAGTACGCGGTGCGCTCGCCGTTGCACTATGTCGCCAACGTGAAGACGCCCACGATGGTGATGACCGGTGAGGCTGACTTACGAACGCCGATCAGGCAAAGCGAGGAGTTCTATCGTGCGCTGAAGATGCTCAAGAAGGATACGCTGCTTGTGCGGATGCCTGACGAGTATCACGGCTGGCGACGGCCTTCGCATCAGTTGCTTCAACAGCTTTATCTGATGGCGTGGTTCGACAAACACAGCAGGAAGAATAAGGGTGGCGCCGTGGACGCGGCCAGTTCGACTAAGTAATGAATTGAGTCGCCGCGCTCGCGGAATCCATCAGCCGCGAGCGCGCAACGACCCGGTCGCGCACCTGCCGCTGAACCGCATCGTTACACCTCAGCGGCGCATCATCGGCGGCCAACTATCGTATCGAGGTTTGCTTGAAGAATAGATGTTCGGAGTTCAAGACACTTGTACGCGCTCGACATGGACAAGCTAAGTTTGAACTCCGAACTTTTCACAAACTACTGCGCGTGTGGGCCAGTGAGCTTGATTGTAGCGAACATTGCGCCTTGCGGATCGGCAATCACCGAGAACCTCCCGACGTTGGGGATGTCGGTCGGCGGCACAAAGACTTTTCCACCAGTAGACGTAGCCTTCTCCGCGGTAGCATCAGCGTCGTCGACCATAAAATAAGGCAGCCAGTTTGGCGGAACCGGTCCCATATCCGGTGCGATCTTCATCATGCCACCGATTGACTGACCACCGTTCTGCCACTCTGTGTAGACGCCCATGCCTCCCATGTCGCCCTCTTTGGCGCCCCAACCGAAGAGCCCGGTGTAGAACTCCTTGGCCTTCTTGGTATCGGTCGTCCAAAGCTCGTCCCAGCCGAACGTGCCGGTCTCGCCGACAAGCTTCGCACCGATGTGCGCCTTAGCTTGCCAAACGCAGAACACCGCACCTTGCGGGTCTTGAATGACCGCCATGCGCCCAACATCCATCACGTCGAACGCCCCCGCCAACACAGTGGCGCCAAGCGATGTAGCCTTCTTGGCCGCGTCGTCGGCGCTCTCAACCGCGACGTAAGACATCCAGTGTGGGGGTACGCCTTGAGCTTTCTGGTCCGGCTGCAGCCCGCACAGTGCTCCGACTTCGAGCCCGCGAATCCTGAGCATCGTGTAAACCATATCCGGACCGGCCGGTGTATCTTCCGCTGACCGGCCGAAGAGATTGGTGTAGAACTTCTTCGCCGCTCCCGGGTCGGATGTGTTTAGCTCAACCCAACAGAACGACCCGGGCGCGTGCTTGGTTACTTCTGGCATAGTCTGTTCCTCCAAAATAGGAAATGGCCGCAAACACACACGAGGAACAGGGGGCGTTCCTCTTTTATCGCGTGGTCCAGCGGCGTGTTTTTAGCAGATCCCCATGAATACCATTAAACTCTTTTCGCGTTGTCTTTCGATCGCTTAACCAGAATCGCTCATTTGTGGGCATCACACAGGCTATGGAGTTGATCATCAAGTAGCCTGCCTCGATCCTGATACTCTAAGATTCAACCACAATCCCGTCTGCTTTGCATGTTGTTTGGAGGAGCGTCAGGTTTTCGTGCGCTAAAACGTGCCGTCCGGGTGGACTTACCCCACAAGCCCAATTCCGACCTTGAACCTGCCGAATTCCAGGGCCGGGGCAAACCCGCCTTCCCGAGCTTGAACCTCACCGACGCGCCTCTCGCGACAGATATGAGATTTGCATCCGATAAGGTCGGACGTTTGCGTGTCCTTCGTTCTGCCGTATAATCCGGCGTGCTCACGTGGCTAGTGAAAAAGGAGATCCAGAACATGCACTCTCTTTTGGTTCGGGTATGGCTATCGATCCTGACCGCTCTCATTCTGTTAAGCGGGGTAGTATCGGCTCAGAAACCAAAACCCCAGGAGCAAGACGAAGACTATGCCCGCTCCGTCAAGGAATGGACCACCAGGCCGGAATTCATCAGCCCACTCGTTGATCACCTTCCTAGAGTCCCGGGGATACCTTCGCCAAAAGAAGTGCTCGACCACCACATCGGCGCGCCCGGCAGGCTCACCTATCACGCGGAAGCGGTAGCTTATTATCGAGCTCTTGCAGCAAAGACGCCGCGGGTGAAGGTCTACTCGATCGGCACTACCGATGAAGGTCGTGAATGCGTTGTCGTTGCGGTCGGATCCGAAGAATCGATCAGGAACATCGACCAGTATCGCGCCTACCTGGCTCAGCTTGCGGATCCGCGAAAACTCAGCGACGAACAGTCTCGTGAAGTCATCGCCAAAGCGAAGCCGATTTATCATGTGATGGGCGGGCTTCACAGCGCGGAGACCGGACCAACCGAGATGTTGATGGAGCTTGCATATCGAATCGCCACCGAAGACTCGCCGGTGATCAATCTGATTCGAGACAACGTTATTGTCACCATCACGCCGGTCGCCGAACCCGATGGCCGTGACCGCTACGTCGATTGGTACTATCGCCACAAGATTGACGAGAAGAGCGAAGACGATAGCATGGGCGGCCCGCCTTACTGGGGCAAGTATATCTTTCACGACAACAACCGCGACATAAACTACTCGCAGGTGACTATGCGCACGCTGCTCGACTGGTATCTGCAATGGCACCCCCCGATCATGCACGAGCTTCACGAGTCGGTGCCGTTTATGTACACCTTCAGCGGCCAAGCGCCTCAAAACCCGACGCTCGATCCGATACTCTATGGAGAGCTGCCATGGTTTTCGAACTTTGAGATGACCCAGATGATCAAGTATGGAATGCCCGGGGTGTGGACGCACGCATTCGTGGATATGTGGTCACCCGGTTATCTCGGATTCATGTCCTCCAACCACAACGGCATGCTTCGAATGTATGAGACATTCGGAAACGCCGGCGCGAATACCATGAAACGCAAAGTGGATTCGGGAGAGGCGACGGGAGGTGGGCGCGTCAGCCCAACCAGCCGAGAATGGTATAGGCCGTTGCCGCCGTACAAGGAAGTAATCTGGTCGATGCGCAATAACACGAACTACATGGAAACCGGCGTACTGTTGGCTCTGCAGCTCACCGCCTCGTTTCCAAAAGTCATCCTCGAGAACTTCTATCGCAAGAGCCGCAACTCGATCGAGTCGGGTAAGAAGGAGGCGCCGTTCGCTTACATCATACCCGCGGGTCAGCGCGATATCACACGCATTGCGCTGCTGGTCAACACCCTCCGGATGCAAGGCATCGAGGTTGGCCGCGCGGCATCTGAGATCAAAGTGAAGGAAGGGACATTCCCAGCCGGATCGCTGGTGATCAAACGCGATCAGCCTTACGGAAGGCTGGCAAAGATCCTCCTCGAGAAACAGGACTTCCCGGATCAGAACCTCAGGACCTACGACGACACCGGCTGGACGATGGGTCTGATGAGTCACGCCGACGTAAAGGAGATCACCGACAAATCGATTCTCGACGTCGTGGCCCAACCTGTAGATAGACTCGACCCTAAGGGAACGATAACGGGCGGCCAGACTACCGCTGCGTATGCGGTTGCGCACTACGGTTCGAATAACATGATCGCGCTGCGGTATCGGCTGAGAGACCTCACCGTGCAAGCGGCTGAGCGATCGTTCAAGGATGGAGGCTCCGAGTTTCCGGCAGGCTCGTTCATAGTGCCCGTTGATCAAAGAGGCAAGAACGTCCAAGCCCGTGTGAAAGCGGCAATCGAGCAACTGGGGCTCACCGCGGCGGGGCTGTCGACCCAGCCAAACGTGCCTACCCACGACTTGGATCTGCCGCGGCTGGCGGTTTACAGCACTTGGGGCAACACCCAGGAAGTTGGATGGGTGCGTTACGCATTGGACAAGTTCGAAGTGCCTTTCGATCTGATCTTCAAGGAGCGAGTAAAACAAGGTGACCTTCGCGCTGCGTACGATGTGATCGTGGTGCCCAATCAGGGTCGCGGCGGTAAGGGACTGGTCTATGACATCGAGCCCAGGAGCAAACCAATCGCGTACACAAAGACCGAACGATTCAAGAGCCTTGGAATGTACGGAGAGTCGGAGGACATCACCGGTGGGATGGGCATCGCCGGAGTCGCTGAGTTTGAAAAGTTCATCAACGCCGGTGGCTTGTTGGTCACGCTCGGCAGCGCGACTTTCTTCCCGCCCGAGTTCGGCCTCACTCGATCTATCGACGCGGGCAGGACCTCGCCGCGGTTCTACGCGCCGGGGCCGATCATCGAAGCCGAGATCCTTCAATCGACGCATCCGATCTTTTACGGCTATGCGCAGAAGATTGTGCCGGTGCGCTACGCAAACGGCCCGCTGCTCCAGGTGCCGGAGCGTGATCGAGGCGGACAGGTGCTCATGCGGTTTTCCGGCACTGAACGGTCGGTGCTGAGCGGCTTGATGAAGGGCGTTGGCGAGATTCGCAACCGGCCGGCGATTGTCGACGTGCCGGTGGGCCGCGGCCGCGTGCTGTTGTTCTCAACAAACCCGTGCTATCGATGGCAGAACTTTGGCGAGTTCAACATGCTGTTCAACGCGGTCTTGAATTTCAATGACATCAAGACGATGCAGAAGAAGTCCGATCAAACGGCCGACGGACAGGAGAAGTAGATCGTAAAGTGTGACGTCCCTCTCTTCGGCGCTCTTTGTTACGCAAAGAACACTAACAACGGAGCGCTAGCGTCCAATAA
>JACXTT010009695.1_pt1 | contig 13114 bp, 12 predicted proteins | sample 9270951 | NCBI WGS metagenome assembly JACXTT01 (sample SAMN15532306, study PRJNA645909) | rock metagenome | isolation source: weathered quartz diorite | place: Puerto Rico | collected 2017-06-21
TGCGGCGTTTCATGATGTCTCCAGGCTGGGTTTATCGATATTCTAAGCGGCCGTCGCGCAGCTTGAGGCGCTGTACGCCGGGCAGGCCGATCAGATCGGGGTCGTGGCAGGCCATGACGACGCTGCTGCCAGCCGCGATCAGGGTGGGAATCAGGGCGATCACCTGTTCGCGCGCGGCGCCGTCCAGGTTCGAGGTGGGTTCATCGAGCAGCAGCAGGCGGGGCGACAGCACTTTCGCGCGCGCCAGCGCCACCCGCTGCTTTTCTCCGCCGGACAGCGAGACCGGATCGCTGTCGCGCAGGTGCAGCACGCCGGCCCAGGCCATCGCCTCTTCCACCAGCTGTTTGATGCGCGCGGCCGGCACGCCGCGCGCGCGCAAGCCATACGCGATATTGGCCGGCACGCTGGTGGAAAACATGATGGGATGCTGGTGCACGTAGCCGACCGCGCGGCGCAGGGCGGCGGGATAGGGATCGAGCGCCAGCCTGGCCCCGTCGAACACCAGTGCGCCCGCGTCGGCCGTCTCCAGGCCCGCGAGAATGCGCAGCAGGGTCGATTTGCCGGCACCGTTCACCCCCGTGAGCGCGTAGGCGCTGGCAGTCTCGATGGCGACATGGGGAATGGCGAACAGCTCGTGAGCGGGCGCGTGGCCATGCGCCGCAAAGCGCTTATGCAGGCCGTCGATGGTGAGCAGGGCCGTCACAGCCGGCTCCGCGCGCCATGGGCGTCGCCCTGCAGCAGCATCAGGGCGCCGTTCAACACCAGCGCAATCGCCACCAGCACGATGCCCAGCGCGATCCCCTGCGCAAATTCGCCCTTGCTCGTTTCCAGCGCGATGGCGGTGGTGATGGTGCGGGTCTCGCCGGCGATATTCCCGCCCACCATCAGGGCGCAGCCCACTTCCGAAATCACCCGGCCAAAGCCGCTGATGATGGCCGCCATCACGCCGAAGCGCACTTCGTGCAGCACCGTGAACATGGTGCGCCAGCGCGAGGCGCCGTGGGCAACCGCCGTTTCGGCGTAGCGGGGATCGGCCGCCTGCACGGCGGCGAGCGTGAACGCGACCAGCACCGGCATGGCGATGACGAACTGGCCCGCGATGACGCCCGGCTGGGAAAACAGCCATTGCAGGCCGCCCAGGGGGCCGTGGCGCGACAGCAGCAGGTAGAGCAGAAGACCGATCAGCACGGTCGGCAGGGACAGCGCGGCCTGCGCCAGCCAGATCAACACGCGCCGCCCCGTAAAGCGGTGGGCGGCGATGGCGTAACCGATCAGGATGGCGATCGGGGTGGCCAGCAGCAGGCCGACCACCGAGGTTTGCAGGGAGATCCAGATGATGCGCCACAGGGTGGCATCGCCCGCCAGCAGCAGGGCAAAGGCGCCGCGGATGGCGTCCAGCAAAGACATCAGAGCCGGTTCACATCCAGGGGGCGCAGATTCGGGTCCAGCAAGCCCTCCTCGAACACGATGCGCTGCTGCCCCGACAGCAGCAAAAAGTGCTTGCCCGAGCAGCGCGCCAGCAGGGACATGCCGACCCGCTCGGCCACCATGTGTCCCATCTGGGTGGTGCCGGAGCGCGACAGCAGGAAGGGAATCCCCATCTGCGCGCCCTTCATGACCATTTCGGAAGTAAGTCTGCCGGTGGTATAGAACACCTTGTCGCCGCCTTCGATCCCGTCCAGCCACATGCGCCCGGCGATGGCGTCGACGGCGTTGTGGCGGCCCACGTCCTCGAAAAAATAGAGCAGCTCGCCCGCGCTGGAAAACAGGGCGCAGCCATGTACCGAGCCGGCCTGCTTGTAGATCGAGTTCTGGGTGCGGATGGTGTCGACGATTTTGTAGATCACCGACTGGCGCAGGCGCGCTTCGGGTGGCAGGCTGATTTTTTCAATTTCGTCCATCAGGCCGCCGAACACGGAGCCCTGGCCGCAGCCGGTGGTGACGACTTTTTTCGAGGTGCGCTCTTCGACGTCGGCGATGCCGTTACGGGTGACGACGGCCACTGCGTCGACCGACCAGTCGACCTGCACGGATTCGATCTCGCTCACTTCGCGCACCAGTCTCTGGTTGCGCAGGTAGCCCAGGGTCAGCGCTTCGGGGGCGCCGCCCAGGGTCATCAGGGTCACCAGCTCGCGCTTGTCGACGTAGATCGTGAGGGGGCGCTCGGCCGGGATGGCGATGGTGGAACGGCGACCCCGCTCGTCGAGCACTTCCACCTCGTGGGTGAGCGGCGCGCTCGCTTCCGACAGCCGGGGGCGCGGTGATGATGGTTGGGACGTCATGCCGTGATTGTGCCATAGCCCCCAAAAGCGAGGGGCCGTGATCAGCTCACGGCCCCTCCCTCCTGCGGACTATTTTTGAAAAAAATGACTGCGGTCAGGTCAGTGGAACAGCACCAGCGCCTTTTGCAGGGTGATCCAGATGCCGATCGCCAGCGGAATGCCCACCACCGCCCAGGCCAGCGCGATGGTCACGGGGGACGTGGTGCCGGTGCTGACAGGGCCGCCGGTGCCGGCCGAACCGCTGACGTCGCGGTCATGCGCCAGGCGCTTTTCCTCGGCCAGTTCGGCGTCCGTCATGAAGTATTTATCCGCGATCGGACGCACCATTGCATTGCACAGCAGGCCGACGGCGACGATCCCCGCCAGCACGTACATGGTGATGTCGTAGACCTGGGCCTTGGGCACGCCGTGGGCAATCTGGTACTCGCGGATGTAGGCGATCAATACGGGACCGAACACGCCGGCGGCCGACCAGGCGGTCAGCAGGCGGCCGTGGATGGCGCCGACCATCTGGGTGCCGAACAGGTCGGCCAGGTAGGCCGGCACGGTGGCGAAGCCGCCGCCATACATCGAGACGATGATGCAGAAAAAGGCGACGAACAGGGCCAGGTTGCCGGCGTGGGCCATCGAGGGAATCGACGCATACAGCAGCACGCCCAGGCCCAGGAAAATGAAATAGGTGTTCTTGCGGCCTACGTAGTCGGAGCAGGAGGCCCAGAAGAAGCGTCCGGCGATGTTAAACAGGGACAGCAGGCCCGTGAAGCCGGCGGCAATCGCCGCGGTCTGGCCCAGCTGTGCGGGGGTCAGCGAGGAGAAGGTGGTCCCGGCGGGCAGGCCAAGCAACTGGCCGCCGAACACTTCCTGGATCAGGGGCGAAGACATGCCGAGAATGCCGATACCGGCGGTCACGTTCAGGCACAGCACCAGCCACACCAGCCAGAATTGGGGGATGCCCCAGACCCGGCTGACATGCACATGGCGGCCCGTGATCATGGCGTTGCTGGCCTGCTTGACGGGCGGGGTCCAGCCGGCCGGCTTCCAGCTGCTGGCCGGGACGCGGTAGGACAGGGCGCCGCCCATCATGAAGACAAAATAAATCAGCGCCATGGTGAGGAAGGTTTCGTAGACGCCGACCGAAGTGGGCGTGGCGAAGAACTTCATCAGCTTGTCGGCCAGGGGCGCGCCGATCATGGCGCCGCCGCCGAAGCCCATGATCGCCATGCCGGTGGCCATGCCGCGCCGGTCCGGGAACCATTTGATCAGGGTGGAGACGGGAGAAATGTAGCCCAGACCCAGGCCGATGCCGCCGATGACGCCGGACCCGATCCACATCATCCAGATCTGGTGGGTCTTGATGCCAATGGCGGAAATGACCATGCCGCCGCACCAGCAGACGGCGGCGACCACGCCCGCCTTGCGGGGGCCGGCGTGCTCCAGCCAGCCGCCGAACAGGGCCGCGGCTGAACCCAGGAAAACGAAGAACAGGGTGTACATCCAGGTCAGCGACGAGATCTTCCAGTCGCAGTCGCTGGCGAACATCTGGGCGATGAAGCTCATCTCGGCCGAGCAGGCCACGGATTTGCTGATGCCGATGGCTTTGGAGAGGGGAATCCAGAACACGGAAAAGCCGTAGGCCATGCCGATGCAGAGGTGAATGGCCAGCGCTGCCGGCGGTACCAGCCAGCGGGAAAATCCCGGGCCGGCGATGGTGCGATCTTTATCCAGAAATGACATGGGTGCGCTCTCCGTCTTGTCCTTGCACCGCGGAACCGGTATGGCGTCAGCGTGGAAGGAATGTTTTTGTGCGGAAATCATACCATGATGAAATTTGCATAAGTGTTGTAATTGTCGTGACAAGTCCGGGTCAGCGGCTATTTTCGTGAGATTTGGTGAGCGTCGTTGTTTCGCTGTGCGAACCGCAGTTTTGAAATCCGGTTGACGCAAGCGCTTTTCCGGATCAGACTGTGTGCTCGACAATGAGGCATGAATGCGATGAGCCGGCAGGAATCGATCAGCGAGGACGACGTGGACCAGCAGGACGACGACGGCAAGGACCGCCAGTTCGTCAATGCACTGGCGCGCGGCCTCGACGTGCTGCGCTGCTTCCGCCCCGGCGAGCAGTTTTTGACGAATGCGGAACTGGCCAAGCGTTGCGGCATACCCAAGCCCACTATCTCGCGCCTGACCTACACGCTCACCAAACTCGGTTACCTCAATTACGCCGAACACCTGGGCACCTATCAATTGGGCGCCGGCGTGCTGGCGCTGGGCTACCGCATGCTCAGTAATCTCGACGTGCGCAAGCTGGCGCGCCCGCCCATGGCGGAACTGGCCGAGTACGCGCAAGCCTCGGTGGCGCTGGGCACGCGCGACCGCCTGCACATGGTCTACGTCGAAACCTGCCGCTCCTCCGCCAACGTCACCCTGCGGCTGGACGTGGGTTCACGCATCCCGATTGCCACCACCGCGATGGGCAAGGCCCTGCTGTGCGGCCTGCCCCAGAGCGAACGCGATTACCTGCTCGACCACGTGCGCAAGCACGACCCGGAACGCTGGCCCCGCATCCGGGCCGGCATCGAACAGGCGTACAAGGATTACCAGGACCTGGGCTTTTGCATCTCCGCCGGCGAGTGGCAAAACGATATCCACGCCGTCGGCGTGCCCTGCTTCGGCGCCCACGGCGACCAGCTGCTGTCCTTCAACTGCGGCGGCCCCGCCTTTCTGCTTTCGCGCGACAAGCTGGTGGACGATCTCGGTCCCCGCCTGGTCGCTCTCGTCAAGAACCTCGAATCCCAACTGGGGCGCTAGCCGCCCGGCCCCTATCTAAGAGACCCCGCCATGATCCGTGACCAGGAAACCCTCAGCATCCTCCTCGACAGCATCGCCCGCTTCGTGCGCGAAGTGCTGGTGCCCGCCGAAGACGAGGTGGCCGAGACCGACACCATCCCGCCCGCCATCGTCGCGCAGATGCGCGAACTGGGTTTGTTCGGCCTGTCCATCCCCGAAGCCTACGGCGGCCTGCAGCTGACGATGGAAGAGGAAGTGCGGGTGGCCTTTGAAATTGCCCACACCTCGCCCGCCTTCCGCTCCCTGATCGGCACCAACAACGGCATCGGCTCGCAAGGCATCGTCATCGACGGCACCGAAGCACAGAAGCAGTTTTATCTGCCCAAGCTGGCGGCGGGCGAGATCATCGGATCGTTCGCGCTGACCGAAGCGGGATCGGGGTCCGATGCGGCCTCGCTGCGCACCACCGCCGTGCTGGACGAAGGGGGCGACCATTACATCATCAACGGCGCCAAGCGCTACATCACCAACGCGCCCGAGGCGAGCATTTTCACGGTGATGGCCCGGACCAGCCCCACCATGCGCGGCGCCGGCGCCATCTCCGCCTTCATCGTCGAGAAGGACACGCCCGGCCTCTCGCTGGGCAAGATCGACAAGAAGATGGGCCAGAAAGGCGCCCACACCTGCGACGTCATTTTTGAAAACTGCCGCGTGCCGGCCGCGAACATCATCGGCGGCAAGGAAGGCGTGGGCTTCAAGACGGCCATGAAGGTGCTCGACAAGGGCCGCCTGCACATCGCCGCCGTCTGCGTGGGCGCGGCCGAACGCATGCTCGACGACGCCCTGCGCTACGCGCTGGAGCGCGAGCAGTTCGGCCAGCCCATCGCAGAATTCCAGCTGATCCAGGCCATGCTGGCCGACTCCAAGGCGGAAATCTACGCGGCCAAGTCGATGGTGCTCGATGCCGCCCGCAAGCGCGACAACGGCGACGACGTCTCCACCGAAGCCTCCTGCTGCAAGCTGTTCGCCTCGGAGATGTGCGGCCGCGTGGCCGACCGCTCCGTGCAGATCCACGGCGGCGCCGGCTACATCAGCGAATACGCAGCCGAGCGTTTCTACCGGGACGTGCGGCTGTTCCGCATTTACGAAGGCACCTCGCAAATCCAGCAGATCGTCATCGCCCGCAACATGATCAAGGCAGCCCGCGCCTGAACGCATGATGGATACCGACGCACTGCTTGCCGCCCTGCCCGACCGCATCAGCCACATCGTGCGCGAGCACGCCCGCGCCCGTCCCGACGCGCCCGCGCTGGCCGAGGGGGGCAGCATCTACAGCTTCGCCCAGCTGGCGGCACTGGTCGACCGCCAGGCCGCCAGCCTGCGCGATCTTGGCCTGCGGGCCGGCGACCGCCTGATGGTGGTGGGAGAGAACTGCAGCGACCAGGTGGCCCTGATCTTCGCGGCCGCCAGCCTGGATGCGTGGATCGTCAACGTCAACGCTCGCCTGTCGGGGGCGGAGATCGCCAACATCGCCGCCCACTGCACGCCGCGCCGCATCGTCTATCTGACGGCGGCGTCGCCCGATGCCGTGAAACATGCGCAGGCCGCCGGCGCCCAGCTCCACGGCGCCCTGGTCGCGGGCCCGCTCAACGCGTCTTGCGTGCCCGAGCCGGTCGACCCCGGCGGCGAACAGATTGCGGCCCTGATCTACACCACCGGCACCACGGGCCACCCCAAGGGCGTGATGCTCACCCACCGCAACCTGCTGTTCATTGCCGCCGTCTCCAGCCGCCTGCGCGGCCTGTCGCCGACCGACCGCGCCTGCGGCGTGCTGCCGATCTCCCACGTGTATGGCCTGGCCTCGGTCATGCTGGGCACCCTGTACGCGGGCGCCTGCCTGCACCTGATGGCACGGTTTTCCGCGCCTTCGCTGCTGCGCGCCATCGGCGACGAGCAGCTGACGATTTTGCAGGGCGTGCCCGCCATGTATGCGCGCATGCTGGAGGTGGCGAGATCGCCCATCCCCTCTCGCCTGCGCTTTTTGTACGCCGGCGGCTCGCCCCTCGATCCGGTGCTCAAAGCCCAGGTGGAAGCGGCCTTCGGCGTGCCCCTGCATAACGGCTATGGCATGACGGAGTCGTCTCCCACCATCAGCCAGACCCGCCTCGATGCGCCCCGGGCCGACACCTCGGTCGGCCCCGTTATCCCGGGTGTCGAAGTGCGCATCGTCGATGCGGGCGGCCAGGACGTGGTGCCGGGCGAGGCGGGAGAATTGTGGGTGCGCGGTCCCAATGTCATGAAGGGCTACTATAAAGAGCCGGCCATGACGGCGGCCACCATGCGCGCGGGCGGCTGGCTGAACACGGGCGACATGGCGCGGCGCGATGGCGACGGCGCCCTCTTCGTCGTGGGCCGCACCAAGGAACTGATCATCCGCTCCGGCTTCAACGTCTATCCGCTGGAAGTGGAGACGGCCTTGAACGCCCATCCCGGCGTGGCGCAATCGGCGGTGGTGGGCCGGGCGGCGGCGGACGGCAACGAGGAAGTGGTGGCCTTTGTCGAAGCGGCGCCCGGCACCGCGCCTTCGGTGGAGGAATTGCGCGCCTTCCTGGCGGAACGCCTCTCACCCTACAAATGCCCCGGCGAGATCGTCATCATGGAGGCGCTGCCGGCAGCGGCGACAGGAAAAATTTTAAAGGGCAGACTGAAAGCGCTGGCACAAGCGTCGATCCCGGTCCGCTCGTAGTAGTCTTATGCAATCATCATTACAACAATCAGGAGACAGCATGAACCAAGTAAAAGACAGCATCCGCAAAGTGGGCCTGGCCGCCATGGTGGCCGCGGCATTCAGCCTTTCCGCCAGCGCCGAAGAAATCAAGGTGGGCGCCGAGCTGCCCCTGACCGGCGCCCTCGCGCGCGTGGGCGCGGGCATGCAGGAAGGGATCAACGTCGCCGTCGAAGTTTTCAACAAGACCAACGGCAAGCACACCATCAAGCTGCTGACCATCGACGACGAATCGGCGCCCGCCAAGGCCATCGCCGCCGTTGAAAAGCTGGGCAGCGACGGCGTGGTCGCCATCACGGGCGGCTACGGCAGCAACAACATCTCACCAGCCTCTGACGCGGCGAATAAACTCGGCCTGGTCTACATCACCTCCGGCGGCGTGGATGATGCCCTGGTGGCCGCCGGCCGCAAGACCTTTTTCCGCATCAATAACTCGGCCGGCTACGAAAAAGCCATGGTGGGCATGCTGGGCGACGTGGGCGCCAAGTCCGTCTCCATCATCTACTCGACCAAGGACGCCACCTCGGGCCTGGCCAAGGACGTGGAAAAATCCCTCACGGCGAAAGGCGTCAAGGTGGCCATGCACAGCTTCGATCCCGCCATCACCGACTTCAAACCCATCATCAACAAGGTGAAACTGCAGGACAAGTCGGAAGTGATCGCCATGGTCGGCTACGAGAACGACTACGTGGGCATTTTGCGCGCGGCCCGTGTCTTGAAGCCCTCCGTCAAAGCGATGGTGGGCGTGTGGTCGCTGGCGACGCCGAAAATGGCGGCCGATTTTCCCGACCTGATGCCGAACGTGTACGGCACCGCTCTCCTGCCCTTCCCCGCCGAATTCAAGACGGCCGACGGCAAGGTGTTCGCGGATACTTACAAGGCTTTGTACAAGAAAGAGCCGGATTACCTGGGCCAGTTCGGCTACGTGCAATCGATGCTGCTGTTTGAAGCGATCGCCCGCGCGGCCGACAAGGGCACCCTGAAAAAGGGCGGCCTGGTCGACGAAATGCGCAAGACCGACAAGGAAACCCTGATCGGCCGCGTGCAGTTCAATGCCAATGGCGACAACCCGAATTTCGTTCATCGCATGGGACAGCATCAAGACAAGAAGATCGTGATCGTCTGGCCCAAGGAAAACGCCACCGGCAAGATGGCCTACCCCGCCCTGCCCTGGTAAGCGGACTGCCATCCCATGACTGAACTGATACTGCAGGCCCTGTATTCGGGCCTGCTGCAGGGCGGCTCCTACGCCCTGATCGCGCTGGGCCTGGCCCTGGTATTCGGCACCATGAAGGTGATCAACCTGGCCCACGGCGAGCTGGTGCTGCTGGCCGCCTACATCGCCTACGCGGTGGAGTCGAAGCTGGGCCTGGGCCCCGTGTTCGCCATTCCCATCGCGCTGCTGGTGGTATGCCTGGCCGCGGTATCGGTCTACTTCATCGTCAGCCGCATCAAGCAGGACCGCGAGATCAATTCGCTGATCCTCACCTACGGCATCGGCGTCATTCTGACCAATCTGATTCTCCTGATCTGGCACGCCGACGTGCGCTCGACGTCCTCCACCTGGCTGCAGGAAGCCTTCGTGGTGGGCCCGCTTTACAGCATGCGCAGCGAACTGATTTTTTTCGGCGTTTCCATCGCGCTGATGGGGGCCCTGTGGTGGTGGCTGTCCAAAAGCTGGTATGGGCGCGCCGTGCGGGCCGTCTCCAGCAACCGCGATGCGGCCAAGCTGATGGGGATCGATCCGGGCAAGACCGAACTGGTGTCCTTTCTGGTGGCGGGCGTGCTGGCCGCATTCGCCGGCGTGGCTCTCTTCAGCTACGGGGTGATCCAGCCGGCCTACGGCGGCGCGCTGACAGTGAAGGCCTTTATCATCACCGTGCTGGCGGGCGTGGGCTCGATTCCCGGCGTGCTGCTGGGCGCTGTGCTACTCGGCGTGGCCGAGGCGCTCACCGTCACCCTGGCCAGTTCCGCCCTGCAGGAACTGGCCGGCATGGCCCTGTTCCTGCTGGTGCTGTTCGTGATGCCCAATGGCCTGTTCGGTGCGGCGCGGAGGCGCGGATGAAGCACAAAGCACTTATCGTTCTGCTGCTGGCCGTCGGCTACGGTGCCGTGCCCCTGCTGCTGGGCGCGAACAACTACGTCATGAGCATGATCGTGGCCGCCCTCGTGATCGGCGGCGTGGCCCTGTCCTGGGCTTTGCTGGGCAATCTGGGCGGCATGGTCAGCTTCGGCCATTCCGCTTTCTTCGGCATCGGCGCCTACGTCTCGGCCCTGCTCACGGTCAAGCTGCACGTGCCCGTGCTGGCGGCCCTGCCGCTGGCGGGCATCGGCGCCGTGCTGGCCTCGATCGTCATGCTGCCCGTGCTGCGCCTGCGCGGGCCCTACTTTGCCCTGGCGATCCTCGCCTACGCCCACATCTTCCGTATCCTCGCCACCGAATGGAGTTCAGTGACGGGCGGCTCGGGCGGGGTGGCGGGCATCCCCGGCTTTCCCACCGTGTTCGGTTTCGACCTCGGTAACAAGCTGGGCGCCTACCTGATCGCCTTGACCCTGGTGCTGCTGTTTGCCTGGGCCTATGCCCGCATCCGCGCCAGCTATTACGGCATCGCCCTGCGCGCCATGCACGACAGCGAGGATGCCACCCGCGTGGTCGGCGTCAACAGCACCTTATTAAAAGCGGCGATGCTGATGGTATCGAGCTTCATCGCCGGCGTGTTCGGCGCCGTCAACGCCCACTACATCAATTACCTGGAGCCGGACTACGCCTTCAACGCCATCTGGGTCACCCTGCCCATCGTGGCGGCCATCTTCGGTGGCTACCGCACCATCCTCGGACCCGTGGCCGGCGCGCTGGTGGTTTACCTGGCCGACCAGCTGATCTTCAAAACCTATATGCCGACCGGCCACCAGTTGGTGCTGGGCGTGCTGCTGGTGCTGATGATCGTGCTGCGTCCGGCCGGCCTGCTGTCGCTGTTCGCCAAGAAGGGAGGCGCGCATGCTGGAACTTGAACACGTCTCCGTCAAGTTCGGCGGCCTCACCGCCGTCAACGACGTCACCCTCAGCATCGGCAGCAGCGACGTGATCGGCCTGGTGGGCTCAAACGGGGCCGGCAAGACCACCCTGTTCAACGCCATCTCCGGCCTGGTACGCCCGACCTCCGGCGCGATCCGTTTCAATGGCCGCGACATCCTGCATGCGCCCCTGCACCAGCGCGCCCGCCTGGGCCTGGGCCGCACCTTCCAGGTGCCGCAACCGATGCACGAACTGACGGTGCGCGAAAACCTGCTGGTGGCCCAGCGCTTCGGCACGGGCCGCATTGATGCCAAACGCCTGGACGCCATCCTCGAGTTCACCAGCCTGGCCGACAAGGCCAACCGCATGGCCGCCCTCGAGCTGGCGCTGACGGAGTTGAAAGCGCTGGAAGTAGCGAAGGCCCTGGCCACCGATCCCAAGCTGCTGCTGCTCGACGAAGTGCTGGCGGGGCTGGAAACGAATGGCAAGCGCCGCTTCATGGGCATGCTGCGCGACCTGCACAGCCAGTTCAAGGTGGGCATCGTGATGATCGAACACGACATCGAAACCATCAGCAGCCTGTGTCCCCGCGTGGCGGTGCTCAATTTCGGCCAGCTGATCGCCGACGGCACCCCGCAGGACGTGTTCCGCGATCCCGCCGTGATCAAGAGCTATACGGGGGAAGCCCATGCTTGAATTGAACAATGTGCGCGCCGGCTATGGCGCCATCAATGTGCTGTGGGACGTCTCGCTCTCCGCCGCCAGGGGCGAGCTGACCACCATCATCGGCCCCAATGGCGCCGGCAAAACCAGCCTGCTGCGCGCCGTCATGGGCCTGATCCCCGTCAGCCAGGGCGGCATCACGGTGAACGGCGCACCCCTGTCCGGCAAACGCACCTGGCACATGGCCGATCTGTCGGTGGCCATGATCCCGGAAGGGCGCATGGTCTTTCGCGACATGAGCGTGGAAGAAAATCTGATCATGGGCGCCTATCCCAAGGCCCACCGCTCCAACCTGGCCGCGCGCCTCGAAGAGTCTTATGTCATGTTCCCCCGCCTGCGCGAGCGGCGCAAGCAGCTGGCCGGCTCCCTGTCGGGTGGCGAAGCGCAGATGCTGGCGATGGCGCGGGGGCTGATGTCGGACCCTTCGCTGTTGATCATCGACGAGCCTTCGCTGGGCCTGGCGCCGCTGGTGGTCAACGAGCTGTTCGAGATCCTGGCGCGGCTGAAGGACGGCAAGCGGACCATTATTCTGGTCGAGCAGAACACCAGCCGGGCGGTCGGGGTGGCGGATCAGGTGTATCTGATGCAGAGCGGGAAGGTGGCGTTGGCGCAAAGGGCGAGCGAGGTGAATCTCGAGAGCTTGCACGATTTGTACTTCGCACGCTAGGCGGCGCACGTTGCAGCATCGGGGACAGGCCCGCAGGGCCAGTCCCCGCTATAACATCGGCCGCAGGGCCGTCCACACCATATCTGCCCCCATCTGCCGCATGCAGTTGTGATGCCCCAGCGGGCATTCGCGCTGGCGGCAGGGCGAGCAATCGAGGCGCAGGGACAGCGAAGCGGCGAGGTCGGAAAACGGCGGCGCGTGATCGGGGTCGGTGGGACCGTACAGGGCGACCACGGGCCGGTTCAGGGCCGAGGCGATGTGCAGCAGGCCGGAGTCATTGGCGACGATGGCGCGCGCATGGGCGATCAGGGCAATCGCCTCATCGAGCCTGGTGGCGCCGGCCAGGTTGAACAGGTTCGCGCGCGAGCTTGAGTCGGCGGCAGCGATGACTTCCTCGCCGGCGGCGCGGTCCTTGGGAGAACCCAGCATGGCAATCTGCACGCCGGGGTGCGCGGCCGCCAGCAGTGAGGCCAGGCCGGCGAAGTGGGTCGCGGGCCAGCGCTTGGCGGCGCCGAATTCCGCGCCGGGCGCAAACACCACGAGGGGACGTCCGGCGTCCAGCCCTGCTTTTGACAAGGCCGCGGCGATGGCCGCGTCATTGGCCTGCATGCGGGGACGGGGCGCGGCGGACAGGGGCATCGACGGGGCGTTCGCCAGCGCCGCATAGAACGCCACCATGGGCCGCGGCGGCACCTCATCGTGATGCATCACATTGATCAGGCCATGGCGCGATTCGCCCTTGTAGCCGACCCGCCTGGCGATCCCTGCCAGCCAGGGAATCAGGGCGTACTTGATCGTGTTGGGCAGGACGTAGGCATCGGCGTAGTCGCGCCGTTTCAGCGCGCGGGCAAACT
>JACXTT010009696.1_pt1 | contig 13114 bp, 9 predicted proteins | sample 9270951 | NCBI WGS metagenome assembly JACXTT01 (sample SAMN15532306, study PRJNA645909) | rock metagenome | isolation source: weathered quartz diorite | place: Puerto Rico | collected 2017-06-21
ACCGGCGAGGATAATTTTTTTGGCTCATTGTACAGGATCTTGATAGTTCGCTTCGCCGGACTTACCGATACACTCCAACAAAACAGGTAAAACATCCGGAAGGGGCGGATCATGCCCCCAGAATCCTCTTGCTGGTAATGCACCACCATACCAACCACCTGGGAATTGTTTGTCCAATGCAAGCACGAGTTGCCCAGAGCCGAAAAAGTTCATTTGGTCCGGGGAATATACGAGCAGGTTCTTGTAGCCCGGCCCGCCAAGTTCAGGTTGCAGACGATCTGCGACGGTTGCCGTCCGTGAATGGGGCAGGTACACAACAGTCAGTAGACCGTCTGCAAGATTTTCGGCGCGAGTAACAGCCTGCTCCCCTTCGGCCTCTTCTTTAGCAGTAATGCCCTGCGCAGCGCGATCCGCAGCACGGACCTTGACGATCTCTTCTTGCGAAGCTCCCATTTCTACCAAAGCCGGGATATAGCCCCAGTCATTCGCAGCAACCAGCTCGAACCAGCGAGTCCAACGCTCGGGTGGCAGCTTGAGCAAATCGAATACCTGATGGAGAGACGTAGGCCGATTCTCGCCTGCTCGGTCACCGTGGTGGTCAATTTCGACAAACTGGACTGGAGTCAGATCCAAGTCATTCGTCAATTCAATTAAAACTGGAATAAGACCATGAGCCAGTGTTTCACTAATTTCTCGACGGTAAGCAGATGCTTTTGCTCCCCAGGCTAACCTCTTGTCATGAAACCGTTCCGGCGCAACTTCCAACAAAAGGTCACGGGTTGTGATCATTTCGAGGTCGTGGCCACCGAGGAAAAAGACAAGGTTGTTGGGGGCGGTCATGGTTTTTTCTTCCACGGGTGCTCTGTGAGCCTTGGCAGGACCGGGTTCGTTTTATCTACCTGATCATCTAACGGCCTGAGGAATTCGCATTGTGAGGCAATGCCATCTGAACCCTGGTCATTAGCGACAAACCAACGGTAAGTCTCTTTTTCTGGATCATGACCGCGCTCAGGCGCAACCTGGGGAGTCTGAACAGGGCTACGTACTTTCTCCGGGTTTCCTAAAAGCTCAAGCGCTTGACGGATGTCGTCCATCTTGTTGCGGAGCATGCTGTCGCGGAAAGACTCACGCAGGATATCGAACGCAGGAAATCGGGTGTCGTTCTGTCCCGCCACCTGCCTTTCTCTCTTATAGCAATCGGGCCATTGGGACGGATTCTCTTTAACGGAGACTTGGCATCCGTCGTAGCGCTTAGCCTCAAACAGTGCGGTCTCTCGATAACGCGCTTGCCTGTCAATATAAAAGAGACCAATGGGATCGATCCTTATCTTGCCGAGCCCAAGAGGCTTGCCCATGCCGAGTTTGTGGCGAAAACTATCTGTGGGCCGCACGGCGTAGCAGAGCAATTCCAGTTCGCGTTGGCTCAGGTTGTCGAAGTCGATGTGAAAATAGAACATCAGCCCTGACTTCAGAGGTTGCACCCAACTCTTTTGGTTGAGGTTGCCTGTCCCAGGGGAAGTTTTCCATGGTGTGGCGAGAGGGGCATATCTGTGCAAGTAGAATTTCCGACCTTGCGGGGCATGTGATTGGGGGTGCAAGTCTTTCTTGGCAATGTACGCCCCTTGTCCACTGGCGCGTTTGAAATAAAGCGCCGGACTAGGGGGCTTTGGAGAATCTAAAATCTTGAGCAGCACTTCCGGTTCATAGTGGTCATCCTCAGCAGAATGTAGAAGTCCGAACGAAAAGCGAAGTCGACCCGCGAGTGCGCGAGCCGGAACAGGACCGTCCTGTCCTTTCTGCCGTTGCTCAACAAAGCCAAAGAGTTGTTCGGCAATTGTCAGTTGTCGTCGGTCTTTGTGGAACGGCAACAGTTCCGGTGAGAGTCGCCGGAAATAGTCATGGCTCCTTCCTTTTTCCCGACGCCAGATGGCAGAAAGGGCAATTTCCTCTACCGTGTCGCCTTGACTATTAGGACGAAAATAGACGAGATCCCCAGCTTTCAAGCGGAAGCGTTTATCGTCTTTGTTTTCGGGGGCGTTGTTCCTAGCAGTCCCCCTAGGCTCATAGGGCAAGAATGGTTCATCTTTGCGTGCCTCGGTGCGTTCATCAGCTAGTTCATAGAACCGATCTAATGCGCCCTGAAGGATAGGAAAGGTCGGCAGATGCTCCACACCGTCAGGATAAGGAATGAATAACTCGTGTTTTTTAGTATTTGGGATATCCTCCCTTCCTGGGACACCAAGGATGCGGAGAATACCGCGTGTGTACAGTTTCCGTTCTTCCTCTTTGTCGGGCAGTTCACTCTCTAAGCACGGAGGCAACCCGTCTATCGTCGTCTGACTGAGAAGGAAATCTGCGCCTCCTCCAGCTTTGCGGTATTGGTGTGCACCCGGCGACAATGCGTGATTGTCGTTCCATTGGCGAGGGTAGAGTTTAGCGTAACAGTATTGTGGGCAATTAGGAGAAAAAGACTGGAAAGGGAGTCCCGGTACGAATGAGTCAGTGCGTATTTGGTCTTCATTCCCCACATAGACTTTTAGCGGTGGAATCCTGGCCATGGGGAACATCTTACGGTACTCGCCTTTAAGCGGAATGGAGCCGCCCTGAGGACCTTCCATCGTAGGCAAAGCAAGTGGACGCAGTCTAAGCGCTGTCCTACCATCCTCATCTCTAGCTTCAACGATCATACCTATGGCGGACAGTGCCCCTACCATCTCGGCACGATAAGAAAACAGACGATTCTCTAGTACCCGCAAGGCGGAATTGCTGGCCGCCTCAGCAATAGAGGCCAGTAGCCCTCGTAAAGTTGACGCAGGAATAGCTGGCTTACCTTCCAACTCAAATGGGAGGACTTGAGGCGAGCCATCCCGAAGTTCTTTGGCACGCTTGTCGCCAATAACAATAGGATCTTCCGTTGTCAGCCGACAGATCATACGTCCTGAATAGACGGGTTGGGCTTGGGTCGTGCGGGACGCGAAGCGGTCGTGCGTGACATGTTCTACCTTGCCGTCAAGGAAGTCGGCGACGGCAATATCATCAGGTCTTCCGCCGGGCTGCACCGGTACGAAATGGTAGGGGTTATGGAAGGCCACTTTAACCTCCTCGCTCCGCGTTCGTTCTTGAGAACGCATCGACCCGTTGATGGAATTTTTCAATGAACCCCATGAGGGCGTACTGGATTACGTCGCTCGGCCGGGTTGCCGTATCGAGGGAGTCGAAATCACTCTGTGTTACACTGCACTCTTCTAAGATTGTTCGGAATCCGGCGGGAAGTGCATCAAAACGAGAGAGTTGGACGTCTTTAATGGTCGCCGTGCAGGCCCCATAACCCTTGGCTGCGCCGAATCCTAAAGGAATGTCTCCTTCTATGAGGTCGCGTAGGGTTAACGCGAGGAGACCTAATACCCAGGGATCAAGGCGACACAAGTCAACCGTCATCGTTCCAGTCAGAACAGGACGGTACACCGCACGTGCATCGAATTTGAGATGGCGAGCGCCCCCTCCCGTAAAGCGATCAATCGCTAACATTTCCTGATGAAAAGGAGTGCCTTCACCCCCTTGGGCCGGGAGAAAATCGGAAAACTCAATTGGCGCGCGCCAGCCCGGCGCGCCGAAAGCTTGGCAAGTGAGGCACAAAGTCGTACGGAGGTCAGCATCATAGATGGCTGCGCAGGCATGATCGGGGTCTACGGACAGGCAGGCTGCGTTCAGGTTTAGAGTGCGCACAATCTTTTCCGCTTGACTGCGAATAGCTCCCCTCATAGAGCGAGCAGGGAGAAGTAGACAGCCCGTATGATCTCGAAGCGGCTCGTGGTCCGGCGTCCGGTCTTCTTCAAATTGCGAAGGCTCCCGGTCCTTCGCCTTCCTCGTCTTGCTCGGATCGTTGACGAGAAATGGTCCATCGAAATGGAAATCAAGTGTGAGCATGATAAACGTTGGAGGTTGAACGTGCCCAAGGGTCGTTGCCTGTGCCAGAAACGATTGACGTTCCTCGTCCTTCAACACAATAAGGTCGTTATAAGCAACAGGAGAGGTTGGCTGTTGTATCCAGGCAAGGACCTCTTCCCTTTTGAGCCGAGCAATATCGTGTAGACACCATGTCAAACGTCCTTGCCGGTCTCCAGTATCAGCGCCTAATGATACCGGGGCCTCTGAGTTGTTGAAGCCTTCCAGGGCGAAGAGCAACAAAGTAATCTCATCGGTCGTCAAATCTTGACCGGTAATCGTCACTGCAAAGCTGATTCCCGAAGGAACGAATTCTTCATGGAAAAGCTTGGTGTGGCTTGCCGTTCTGGTCTTGCGATCGATGGCGACTGAAGCCATGACGCCGGTGAGACGCTCAGCCTGCCAATAGGGCACTTGCGGCGGCGTCACGGGTACTGCCTGTACAAACGCGTCCTCAAATTCCGCTTTCCCTCCTACTGCGTCTGGTTCTCCGGCAATCTTGCTGCCGAAGACGGATTCAATGAGAAATGGAGAAGCGTCGGTGTGTGTTGTCAGCCAGGCGCGGAGATTCCCTTTCAAGGTTTTGCCAGGAAGATACGCTCGATTATCACAATCTGTGGCTGCGGCTGCGATCTCTACTTTGCTATTATCGGTTTCGTTGAGAATGTCATCTCGCGTGGTGATGCGACCATCCCCGATGTGCAACGGTGTGGTTGTTGTCAGGACACCTGTGATACGCCAGCGGTTTTCAAATGACATGGCACACCTCTGGTGGGGGCTGGTTCAGCGTGTGACAGGATAAATTTACCGCAATCTCACCAAAACCGTCGGCTGACAAGAATGGGCAAGTGGACCAGTGGTCTCCGTACCGTTGCTTCGCCCAATCTGGCAGCCTTAGCCCCTCCCGCAGCCATCGTTTGATAACTGCCTGTGCAGCAGAGATGTCTCCGGTTGCTTGTAAGACAAATACACTGCCCGGATCGGTGAGGAGGAACGGATTGTATGGCTGGTCCGGTTGGAAACGAAGCCCCAGATAATCACCTTCCAAAGATTGGCAAGCGAAAAACCGAACCAGCTTTAGCGCGCCGTTAGATAATTGGTGCCAGACGGCATCGTACGCGGCGAATAGTTCCCTTTGTCCGCTGGCCTCGTTGAGAAGCTGTGGATCACAGAGTAGTGCAGGGGTTTGTAGAGTGACAACCCACTTATCACTTATGGGATTTGGGTCCGAGGGATGTACGGGGGAAATCCGTGAGGGAATAGTTACAATTGCTGGTGCTTTTGTTTTTCCTACAGCCTTCAACCCATGACTTTTGAGGAGCGCACAGAGTTGTGCTTCGACAGTGCCTCGTGCACTGTCAGAGACTTGGCTGAGATCAACCGTTCCGTGCCAGAAATAACCAGTCGGCACGACCATCTCATAGGCGAACAGTTTTTCATCTTCCGCTCGGCGGTAGGTTCTGTTCATAGCTGTACGGACACGAATCTCACGTTTTGGCTCTGCCCACCCAAAGTAAGCCTGTACATCGTCGGAATGTTTCCAATCCATGGCAAAGCTCGGTGCGCGCAAGGGGCTCCCAATCAGTAGAGGACCTTCACAAAGAGCGACATCGTACCATGTCTCTGTAGCGTCTTTTACGAGGGCTTTTACCAGGGATAATGGAGCAACAACCGGCCGCTTATAAGCACCCTCTTTGGCGGGGAAAGCATGGGAAAAGCGAATCTTGTCGAAATACGCTCCCAATTCTTTCCACGGTGCAGAGAGCTGGTCATCAATCACAGCGTTTCGCGGCAAGCCGCAGAGTAGTTGTAAAGTGGTAGCGAGGGAGCCCCGGAGCACCCCACCGGAAAGGATGATGTCCGACTCAAAGAAGTTGGGGTTTACACGCCGCTTGGAGATGCAGAAAGGGGCCTGCGGTTGGATGGACAGGTAAAGAGGGTCTGTTCCTGCCTCAATAGTGGTTATCGACTTCACCTCAATAGGCAATGACTCCGGTGTGACTTCGAGACCGGCGAGACGGCCAAAGCCTATCGTGCGCTCACCCCCAAAGTGCGTAGTCCAACGTAGCCCTTTCTCAATGTCAGAACGGATGGCATCCGCTTCGGTGTCATCCCGGGCGAGGTAGCTGATCGTACCACGGAAGTTCGCAGACTGATCTGGCGCGAAGGGGCTTTCCATCACCTGGATTGCGCCCTGTGCGACAGCCCCACGTTTGCCATCAATGCGAATGCGATGCATGAGGTTGGGTATAATGCCGTTGCCGTCGTGCTGAAAATCCGAGAAACGCAGTCGACCTCGCTGCGGCAGTCGATTTTGTGTCCCTCCAGAAGCTGGAGGAGCAGGTCCAAGTCTGTCATCAATCTGTGGATCGAAGACTCCTCCTGTGGCTTCATGCAGCTCTTGCCACGACTGGCGCAACCGGCCTCGCACGAGAGAGTAGGGAAGATAGTAACGATCTTGACTATCCCGCGCCATCGGCGCATCGATTCCAAAGGCTCCGATTGCCGTCGCGTGAGAGAGAATCGGGCCACGGAGTTCCAGGCGGATTTTGAGAGTTACCTCTAACATAGGTTTCTTTCTTTCGGCTTATACACCGACATAATCCCAGAGTTCGAGGAGATGCAGCCAACCGGCACCACTGGCACCATCAGCGCCGAAATACCTTCTGAGCGTCGTAAATTCCTTGTTGTCATCTCGTATAATTTTGTCAACCAGTTCTTTTGCTTCCGCTTGTTTCTTTTGCTGGAAGCAATGGACGATCTCGTGGAGTTTTCGCCGTGGCAGAGATTCCTTGAGCTTCAGGGTGCGGAATGCCTGTTCTCCCTTTTCCATCTCTATCCCGTCGCCTGAAAGAACCACATTTTTATTATCCCCGTAGTAACGGTCTCTAAGGAAGATTTCCAGGTCGCGTCCCACATGATCGAAAGACTCAAGAACAAGATAAGTAAAGAGGTTCGCTTTTCGGTCTTTTTCTTTTGCAATTTCTGCGAGCCCTTTTGCCAGCGTGGAGATGCGATGAATCGGCGCATTATGGTGGCAAAACACAATCCCGCTGGCGTGAGTCAGCGGCTGCCCCTCGAATTTCCAATCAGCCGATTGTTGGTAGAATAGCCGGAGCGCCTTCCATCCTTGCCAAGCGGGGACGACCCAAATGAGTTCGTCTCCTCCCCAGAGGAGAGTTTCTAAGCGATAGCGATTCTGTGAAGAAATCCACCCGTCCTCCTTACTTATTGTCTCCAGCAAAACATCAAGTGCGATTGCACGGTAGTCTTTCAAAGTCTTGTCGAACCGACGTTGTATATCAGGAGTGGTACAGAGAGTATTCTGTAACTTTCCGAAACCATTACCGTCAAAATAGATAACCGCTATTTTGCGGTCCAGATTGCCCCGGCTATTATCAGCAGCAAGTTCGTTGAAGTCGTGCGCGAATTGCCAACCTTTAGATCTCGAAGCGAGTTTACCGTAAAAAGAGTGCTTTTCCCCTCTTCCATACTTTGAGCGCTCTTTTACCGAGCCACTGACTTTTTCTTCTGATTTAGGACCGGGGCGAACATCTGTTGCCGGGCGTACATGATCTACCTTACAAACTTCCACGGTTGTTTGAGTATTTTGTGTAGGAACAGCCAGGGACGGTTGGCTCATCTGACGCCATCGATTGCGGGCAAGCGTAGCTTCTCGGTCTAGAACAAAATCCGATCCGGCAGGTTGGACATCAACAACGAATGTTGCATGTCCAAGTCGGGCGTCTTGGTTGAGGAGCGTGTCCACCGCTCTACGGACATGTTCCACAGCTTCCTTGTCTGACGTTTCAAACTCAAACAGTCCAGAGGACGCGCCTGTGCTAATTGGCACGAGCGAGATAGCAGCACCCTGCAGTGAAACATTTTGCGCGATCTTTACGGCGTCAAGCAGCAGGAGTCCACCACCTCGCACCGTGCTCAGGTCCTGTGTGTCGTAGACGAAGTTGTTAAGGTTAACACCTTCTAAACGCAGATAGAATTTCATAGGTGATGTTCCTTACGAGCAGAACCTTCTCCTTGGCGGTCGTGTTCGAGCGAGCCATTGGCCAAGCAATGAAAGACCTTTGCAATCCTCTTCGAACACCGAATGAAGAGAAGGATAAAAATCCAAAAAATGAAGAGCGTACCGAAAAGCCAACCTATTTGAGTGCTGAGTGAAGATGGGGAAGTCGGAGAAGAGGTTGTCACAATGTTCATTCCCCAAAAGCCAATAGTGAGGCCAACAGCGAGCCCTATAGTTGCCACGACAGTCAGGAGTGTTGTGATTTCGGTCTGTTCCTGCCCGGCTTGAATTGCCAGATAATCGTGGCTGCTGCCAATCTCTTGCTGAATTTCTCGAAAAAATTCCTCCACGTCCATATGCTTACGAGCTATCTCATACATCTCAATGCCTTGTTGTTGGTTCGATAGTAAAGGGAACTCATAGAGGTTCGTGAATAATGCGAAGGACCAGCGGAGGTTCTGAAATTTGCGCTGCCATTCCTCTTTGGCTTCGGTTCTTTCCTTTGTATTTCGTGCATTTGCCGAAATGCGACCGAGCCTCTGACTGAAACGGAACGATCCAACTCTTAAATAGAGCAACAATAGAGTCTGGTCGAAATATATCGTGCGAAAGTGTTCCCACAGAGGAAGCTTTTTCCATGGCGGTCCGAGCATGGCCCCACAATGGTAGTTAAAACCGTAAAACGTGCCACTTTCCTCCCAGCGGTGATACGTGCGTTGGTTTGCCCAGGTTTGCTCGAACTGGGTGTTCCGATGCGTATCCACAGGGTGCGAGCCAGGGGCATCGACATTCAACAGCTTAATCCAATGACCAAAAGAACATGCCTTCAGGGAACTGGAACAAGGAGTAGAAAAGACCTCTTGCAGCTTGTTCCCTCCACCTTCTACGATTGCACATGTCCACACGAAGGTCCGATTATCGGCGTAAGCAATCCATCCGCTATTCCATGGTGACCGAATCCCTGATACCCAATCGCGCGCCTCTTGCTTCCAGCTATCAGGGAACAATTCCCATATGTTCCCGTCTTTATCTTCAACCGGTATTTCTAGAAGTGAAGCCCAGCGTTCAAAGTAGATTTCCTGCGGATTCCCATCGCCTACAAGTCGGTTTGGTTCTCGCATATGGAGCGGGCATTTGGCTAAGAAGGGCTGGTAGTATTCTTCATGACCTTCATATGGCCGATACCAATAACGAAATTTTTCGTTGAGTTCCAACAGATCATCCAGGACTATAGATTCCTCTTTTTTCGGGAAGCTCGTCTCGATAACGAGGAAGCCGATGCAAAGGAGATCCCTTTGGTCGTCTTCGCGTTGTGCTCCCGGATCGCTCGGCCACTCAAAGAGCACAAGACGTGGCGCGCTCATACGCACAGTTAGCTTTCGCCCGTTCCGGGAAATCTGAAAATCGAAAGAATTTATCCCCTTGAGGTCAAACCATTGAGCACGGTGAAACAGAACCGTGGACGTCTCCACGGTCAGGTAATTCTGTCTCCAAATGCTAACTGGCTCGGAAAGCTTATAAATCAAAGGGGATCCCCCCTGAGGAGCATATTGGATAGGGCTATAGGAAAACGGCAGCACGAACCGTGTATAGGACGCTGGTTCCTCGGTTGGATCTCCACACTCAAGTGGTATCATGTATTCTCCTCCAAGCTGCTGAACATTACTCGTAGGCAATTTCATACCCCCCCAACCCAAACGTTGCCCCTTTGCCCACGTGAGTGTATTCGCCTAACCGCAGGTAGGGCAGGAATGGGTCCAAGTCGCCACGGTACGTCACGTGACCAACAAATCCGCCGAGCGGGGTCCAGCGCTGCTGCCGATTGGAGTAGCGCTCGCGGTCTATCCACTGTAGTGAACTGGAGACCGTTTCGACGGCTCGTGCTTGTTCCACCAAGGCTTTCCTCTCCGGCGGAAATTCACCGCCGCAATGAAAGTAGTTCAAGAGCGCAATACGGCGGGCGAGGTTGCGGAAAAAGACATGGAACTCACAGTCTGCGGCAATCTGGTTCTCGTATTTCAAGCGTGTCGGAGTGAGAAAAGAGACAGACATTTCGGACAGAGACGAAGAGGAGGGAAAGACAGAAAGTTGGGGCAGAGACAAAACATGAAAAGAATCAGTAAGCACCTTTCTTCTGCCATCGTATATAAGAACGGCCTGGCTGGTCTCGTCTAGCCAGGCAACGGATTCCAGCTCATACTTTCCTTTGCCCTGTCCCAGTCCGACGCGGCCCAGTTCGTCGAAGGTGTAGAGAAAGTACGGCAGATACTCAAACGCTTTGCCGATAAGCACGAGGTGAAATACTAGTACTTCGCCGCGTTCGTAGATCCGTCTCGTTTCCAGGGGCGGTTCGAGTACGAACGGCTGAGGAGCTGTTGGAATCTTACTCAAGATTACGCTGTCAGCTGGAGACGGAGTCTCGAAGATATAATGGTATGGACAGCGTTCGCCTAGGAGACATTGACCGACCCCGAGTTCGCTTCCCAAACAGGCGATGCGCCGGAATACCTGTCCGAACCCGCCGCGCAGAGCTGAACCCTTGTAGGCAGGGAGACGAAGGGTCTCTTTAGCTTTGAGCCGCAAGCGGAATCGTGCGAGCTGAAAAGGACGCAATTCCGTAGACCATACGGATTGGGCGTGCTGCGCATTTGTCGTGGCGGACGATCGGGTCTGAACAACCATCTTTCCGAACCTCCCGCAATCAGGTTGTTCTATCTCCGTTCGTCGTCGATGTCAAAGAAAAAGGAGGTTTCCGTTTTCAATTAGAAAGAATCGGACAATCGAAGAGGGGGAGAAACGGGAAAACAGAACCAGTCCACAAGTCCCCGATTCTCCGGTTCCCCGATTCACCGTTTCTTTTCCATAGTTGGTCTAAATTTCGCCAGCGTCACATCTTCCGTTACGTCGTCATAGACAATTTCTACCGGCATTCCGATCGCGATATCGGCATTGTCTACATTAACAAGATTGGTGAGCAAACGTGGTCCTTCGTCCAATTCGACTTCGGCGACGTTGTATGGAATATCATCTTTGTACGAAGAGAAGTACGCTTGATGAAACACCACCCAGGAATTGACTTTTCCGCGACCGCTTAGTTGTTGCCAGGCAAAATTCTGTGACCAACACTCCGGACAAAAGGGCGCAGGCGGATACCACAGTTTGCCGCAGTCTTTACACTTCGGCATTTTGAGTTCGCGTCGTTTGAGTCCATCCCAATACGGTCCATTCAACGTCGTAATCGCCGGAAGAGGTTTTTTGTAGTCCGCCATGATTTATCTCCGGTATATCAATGAATCGCCGTACGCGTTCGCCCATTGGATCACTTGCGCATTGGCGATCTGTCGTTGCCCGCACTCACCGCGCAATTGGCGGATGATCTCGACTTGGTGATTCCAGCCCATGATGTGCCCTTCGGAGATCAAGCCTCCGTTGGTGTTGACGGGCAGCTCGCCGCCGAGTTCAATACGTCCATTTTGTGTAAACCCTGCAGCTTCACCGACGCCGCAGAATCCCCACCGTTCCAACGCGGTCCACACCAGGATGGAGAAAGCATCGTACGTAAACAAAGCATTGATATCTTTATGCGTCACACCGGCCATTTTGTAGACCGGTTGTAGCTCCGGCTTGTAATCGAACACCTCTTGCTGAGCAACGCCAAACCCGGGATAAGCCCAGATGAATTCTTCACGACCACCAGGCAACCCTTGCATGCCGCTGATATAGACAGGCGGCTTTTTGAGATCCTTGGCTCGCTCGCTGGTTGTCACAATCACGCAGGCGGCGCCATCATTGATCTGACAGTAGTCCAATAAATGGAGCGGTTCACAAACAAAACGTGAGTTCTGGTGATCCTCTACTGTGATTGGGTTACGCATCATCGCATTAGGGTTCAACGACGCATGTTTACGAAATGCGACCGCGACGGCGGCAAGCTGCCGACTCGTCGCTCCATATTTGGCGAAATACTTCTGCGCCACCAGCGCAGAGCCGGCGCCGGGCGACGTCATACCGTACACCGGATCTTCCCCATGGCCGCCGCCCCCCTCGCGCGCGCCCTCACTATCTCCGGAGCCGCCCATCATGGGCCTGCGAAAGCCCGAGAAACTAATGGACGCCAGACACGCCACATAATTTGCCAGGCCGGCGTTGACCGCTAGCGCCGCCCATTGGAGACAACTGGCAGTGAACCGTCCGTGCGCCCAGGTCTGGTTGTACATGCGCAGTTTCAGCCCCAAGGCGTAGGCCAGCGTATCCGCATCAGCGCCAATTGGCGTACCGAAGCTGACGATCAACCCATCGAGATCGTTGCGACTCAGACCCGCATCATCCAAAGCGTTCCGAATTGCTTCACCGCCAAGATCGATGGTGCTGCGGTTTAAACGTTTTCCATATGGTGAGTGGCCGACACCACAGACAGCCGTTTTATCTTTCAGGTCCGATACGGACATACCATACCCTCCCCGCGCGCCAACGTAAGCCAGAATAGCCAAGCCTGTCAACCGAATAGGAGCTGAGAACGGCGCGAGTCCTCTTTCCAAAAATGAAAATGAGAAGCATACTTCTTCCACAGCTTTTCAAACTACAACTACACTTTTGTTTGAGGAGGGGACTATGGTCCGGATAACAGAACTCAGCTACATGGGCCTTGGAGTGAAAGACCTCGACGCATGGAAAGATTTTGCCACGGGCGTTGTCGGCCTGCAGCTCGCGGATGAAGGGGAACGCGATCGCTGTTACTTGCGCATGGATTACTGGCATCATCGCTTCGTGCTGCACGCCACCGGCAGCGATGACCTGGAATACTTAGGCTTCCGGGTCGCCAACGCCGAAGATTTCCGCGCGATGCAGAAGCAATTGTCCGAGGCTGGGATCAAATTCCGCGTCGGGTCGGATGAAGAAGCTGTCGAGCGGCGCGTGCTCGAAGTGCTCAAGTTAGAAGATCCTGATGGCAACCCTGTCGAAATTTTTCATAGCCCCGAAGTTCTTGAGCGTAAGCCTTTCCATCCAGGTCGACCGATGCACGGACGCTTTCAGACCGGCTCCGGCGGCTTAGGGCATTGCATTATCCGACAAGGCGACGTTGCAGCCGCGTATCGCTTCTACTCATTGCTCGGCATGCAAGGCGGGGTCGAGTACAAGATCCGC
>JACXTT010009698.1_pt1 | contig 13113 bp, 22 predicted proteins | sample 9270951 | NCBI WGS metagenome assembly JACXTT01 (sample SAMN15532306, study PRJNA645909) | rock metagenome | isolation source: weathered quartz diorite | place: Puerto Rico | collected 2017-06-21
CGCCAGATCGAGGCGGCGCGCGTCGCGATCACGCGCTTCATCAAGCGCGGCGGCAAGATGTGGATCCGGATCTTCCCGGACAAGCCGGTGACGGTGAAGCCCGCCGAGACGCGGATGGGAAAAGGAAAGGGCTCGCCCGAGTACTGGGTGGCGGTCGTGAGGCCGGGTCGCGTTCTCTTCGAGCTCGAAGGGATCAGCGCCGAGCTGGCGAAGAAGGCGATGAAGCTGGGCGCGAGCAAGCTGCCGATCAAGACGAAGTTCGTCGAGCGGCAGGATCTGGCGGGGAGCTGAGATGAGAGAGCTGAAGGCCGAGAGGATCCGCGAGATGACCGAGGATGAGATCGTCACCCGGGTCCGCGAGCTGCACGAGGAGATTTTCAACCTGCGCTTCCGGAACGCGATGCGGCAGCTCCAGAACCCGCTCCTGATCCGCGAGCGCCGGCGCGACATCGCGCGGCTCACGACCATTCTCGTGGAGCACCGGACCGGCGTGCGCAAGCTGGCCGGCCACCAGGAGCCGGGGCTCGCCCAGGCGGCGCGCAAGGAGCGCCCGGCGCAGAAGGAGGCCGCACGCGAGGAGCCCGCGGCCAAGAAGGCGGAGCCCAGGCGCGAGGATCGCAAGAAGGAGCCCAAGGAAACGAAGAAGCGGGCCACGAAGGAGTCCAGGAAGTGACACCGGAATCGAAGGACCGCGGGCGCACGGCGCCCGCCCAGGAACGAGGCCGCAGGAAGATCATGACCGGGACGGTGGTCAGCGCGGCGATGCAGAAGACGGTCGTGGCCCAGATCGAGCGGCTGGTCCGGGATTCGGACTACGGCAAGTACGTCCGGCGCCGGAACCGCTTCAAGATCCACGACGAGAAGAACGAGTGCAAGGCGGGGGACGTGATCCGGTTCATGGAGACGCGTCGCCTGAGCAAGGACAAGCGCTGGCGGCTTCTCGACTTCGTCAAGCGCGTGGAGCGCTGAGGAGGCGGGGGTCAGGAGCCCATGGTTCAGCCACGCAGCATCATCACGATCTCGGACAATTCCGGAGCGCGGGTGGCCCGCGTGGTCAAGGTGCTGGGGGGCACCCGAAAGCGATACGGCCGGCTGGGGGATGTGATCGTCGTCTCCATCCAGGACGCGCTTCCCGGAGCCCAGATCAAGAAGGGGGACGTCCACAAGGCGGTTCTGATCCGGACCGTGAAAGAGGTCCGGCGCCGGGACGGCTCCTACATTCGATTCGACCAGAACGCGGCGGTATTGATCGACGACCAGAAAGAGCCCAAGGGGACCCGCATCTTCGGCCCCGTGGCGCGTGAGCTTCGCGAGCGGGAATTCATGAAGATCATCTCGCTCGCACCCGAGGTGATTTAGCGATGAGCCATTTTGCGAGAAACGATCAGGTGGTGGTGATCGCCGGCGACGACCGCGGCAAGACCGGGCGCGTGCTCAAGGTCCTGCTGGATTCGGGCCGGCTGATCGTCGAGAAGGTGAATTTCGTCAAGCGGCACACGAAGCCGCGCAGCCAGAAGATCCAAGGTGGGATCCTCGAGCGTGAGGCTCCGATCCACCTCTCCAACGTGATGCACCTCTGCCCCAAGTGCCAGATGGGCGTCCGCGTGACCATGAAGCGGGGCCAGGACGGCAAGCGTGAGCGCTACTGCTCGCGGTGCGGCGAGGCGATCCCGAGAGTGCGCTGATGGCCGACGAGAAAGAGAAAGAAAAAAAGGCGAAGCCGGAAGGTGCGGGCGAGCAGAAGCCTAAAGGGGATGCGAAGCCCCCGAAAGCCGCGGAAGCGGGCGAAGCCAAAGGGAAAGGCAAGGGAGACTCGCGCAAGAAGGGGGGCGGGAAGGATCAGCCCCAGGGCCCGGCGATCGGCGAGGCCGAGCCGCCGGCTCGCATTCCCCGGCTCCGGGAGCATTTCGAGAAGTCGGTGCTTCCCGAGCTGATGAAGCGCTTCAGCTACAAGAATCCGATGGAGGCGCCGCGCCTCCGGAAGATCGTAGTGAACATGGGCGTGGGGGACGCGCTCCAGAACATCAAGATGCTCGACGCCGCGGTCGGGGAGATGGCCACGATCACGGGGCAGAGGCCCTCGATCCGCAAGGCCAAGAAATCGATCGCGAATTTCAAGCTCCGCGCCGGGCAGCCCATCGGATGCATGGTGACGCTGCGCGGCGCGCGCATGTACGAGTTCTACGACCGGCTCATCAACGTGGCGCTGCCCCGAATCCGGGACTTTCGCGGGGTGCCCACGAAGTCGTTCGACGGGCAGGGGAATTACACGCTCGGCATCACCGAGCAGATCATCTTTCCGGAGATCAACTACGACAAGGTCGAGAAGATCCGGGGGATGGACGTCACGTTTGTCACGTCGGCGGACAGCGACGAAGAAGGGCTGGAGCTGCTTCGGCTCATGAACATGCCCTTCCGCCAGCGCCAGACCTGACGCGAAGAAGGGGCGCGCGCAGGGCGCGTCCGAACCGGTAAGGAGCCCGAGTGGCCAAGAAGTCGCTGATGGAGAAGTGGAGGCGGACGCCCAAGTTCAAGGTGCGCCGCTACAACCGTTGCCACCGATGCGGCCGGTCGCGCGCGTTCCTGCGCGACTTCGGCGTGTGCCGGATCTGCTTCCGGGAGCTGGCACTCCTGGGCCAGATTCCGGGCGTGGTCAAATCGAGCTGGTAACCGGGGGGAGTCATGTCGGTTAGCGATCCCATCGCGGATCTCTTGACGTGCATCCGCAACGCCTGCAAGGCGAAGCACAAGAAGGTGGACGTTCCAGGTTCGAATCTGAAGACGGAGCTGGTGCGGGTGCTGCTCAAGGAGAAGTTCATCAACAACTACAAGTCGATCGACGACAAGAAGCAGGGAATTCTGCGCATCTATCTCAAGTACGACGCCAAGGACAAGAGCGTCATCCAGGGAATCGAGCGCGTGAGCAAGCCCGGGCGCCGCGTGTACCTGCGCCGGCACGAGATTCCCAAGGTGCAGGGGGGCATGGGGACCGCGATCGTCTCCACGCCGAACGGCATCATGACCGACCTGGAAGCGCGAGACGAGGGGCTGGGGGGCGAGTACCTCTGCCGCGTCTGGTAGGAGCGACACGATGCCATCGCGAGTGGGAAAAATGCCGATCCGGATTCCGCAGGGCGTGCAGGTGAAGCGCGAGGCCCAGGCGATCCGGGTCAAGGGACCCAAGGGAGAGCTGGAGTTCAAGCTCGCCCACGGCGTCGACGTGAAGGTCGAGCCCAACGAGATCCTCGTGGCTCAAGTCGGCGGGGGCAAGCAGGCGCTCGCCCTCCACGGCACCACGCGCGCGGTCCTCGCGAACATGGTGGAAGGGGTCACGAAGGGGTTCTCCAAGGCGCTCGAGATCCAGGGCACGGGATACCGCGCCCAGATGAGCGGCAAGAAGCTGGTGCTCCAGCTCGGCTTCTCGCACCCGATCGAATTCGACCCGCCGCAGGGCGTCACGATCGCGGCCGAGTCGCCGACGCGCATCGTGATCAGCGGATACAACAAGGAGCAGGTGGGCCAGATCGCGGCGATCATCCGCGAGTTCCGGCCGCCGGAGCCCTACAAGGGGAAAGGAATCCGCTACGCCGGCGAGTACGTGCGGCGCAAGGCGGGCAAGGCGGCGGGCGGAAAGACGGCCGCCTAGAGGAATGGGAAGGCGATGAAATCGACGGCGACACCGAGGCTCCAGGGCCGCCCCCGGCGGCACATGAGAATCCGGAAGAAGGTGATGGGCACGGCCGAGCGGCCGCGCCTCACCGTGTTCCGGAGCTTGAACCATATCTACGCGCAGCTCGTCGACGATCTCACCGGTCGCACCATCCTCACGGTCTCGTCCCTCGACAAGGAAGTCGTGCCGAAGGCGAAGACCGGCAAAGGGAAGATCGAAGCGGGGAAGCTCGTCGGCAAGCGGCTCGCGGCGCTGGCGAAGGAAAAGGGCATCGATCGTGTCTGCTTCGACCGCAGCGGCTATCTCTACCACGGCCGCGTCAAGGCGGTCGCGGATGGCGCCCGCGAGGGCGGCCTGAACTTCTAGGGAGACTTCATGGCCTATTCAGGAATGCGCGGACGGATGCAGTCCCAGCAGGACTCCGAATTCATCGAGCGCGTGATCCACGTGAATCGCGTCGCCAAGGTGGTGAAGGGCGGACGCCGGTTCAGCTTCAACGCGATCGTGGCGGTCGGAGACGGCAAGGGACGCGTCGGCGTGGGCCTGGGAAAGGCGAACGAAGTCTCGGACGCGATCCGCAAAGCGGGCGAGGCCGCGAAGAAGGGCATGTTCGCGGTGCCGCTCAAGCACGCGACCATCCCCCATCAGGTGGAAGGCCACTTCGGCGCGGGCGTCGTGATCCTGAAACCGGCCACCCCGGGAACGGGCGTGATCGCGGGCGGCACGGTGCGCGCGGTGCTGGAAGCGGCCGGGATCAAGGACGTGCTCACGAAATCGCTCGGCTCAGGGAATCCCCACAACGTGGTCAAGGCCACGGTGGCGGGGCTCCAGAGCCTGAGGCACGCGAGCGACGTCGCGGCCACGCGCGGGAAGACGGTGAGCGAGCTCCTGGGGATCCGCCCCAAGAGCCCGGCGGGGAACGATGGCGCTCGTTAGGATCACGCAGGAGCGGAGCAAGATCCGCTGCATCGAAAAGCACAAGCGCACCATCGAGGCGCTGGGATTGCGGCGCATCAACCATTCGGTCGTCCACGAGGATACGCCTCAGATCCGCGGCATGGTCCATCTCGTCCGCTATCTGGTCCGGGTCGAGCCCGTGAGTGCGGGGGAGAGCAGCCCTGCGGGCGGGCCGGCAACTCGAAGGAAGATGACGCGCCCCGCCGGCAGGAAGAAGACGGGGGGCCGGGGCGGCGCGAAGAAGCGGGCCGCCGGCAGGACCGGCGCCTCTCGCGCCAAGAGCGCCACGGGCAAGAAGAGAAAGAAGAGGGTCGCGAGATCATGAAGATCGGGCACCTGAAACCGGCGCGCGGGTCCACGCATCCGAGAAAGCGTCGGGGGATGGGACCCGCCTCTGGTCTCGGCGGCACCGCGGGCAAGGGGCACAAGGGGCAGAAGGCGCGCGCCGGCAAGGGCTCCAGGGTCCCGGCCTGGTTCGAAGGCGGGCAGATGCCGATCCAGCGCCGGCTCCCGAAGCGCGGCTTCCACAACGCGGGTCGTGTGGAATACCAGCCAGTGAACGTCGGCGCGCTCGGCGGCTTCTCCTCCGGGGCGAAGGTGGACCGGGCGGCGCTTCATGAGAAGCGGCTCATCGGGAACGGCGACCGCCCCGTGAAGCTCCTCGGAGAAGGGGAGATCACGCAGGCGCTTCAGATCGCGGTGGACGCGGCCAGCGCCTCGGCGCGCGCCAAGATCGAAGCGGCCGGAGGCACGATCACGCTTCCCGCTCCCAAGACGCGGCGGAAGCGCGGCGAGAAGAAGGTGAGGCACGAGCACGCTGCTGGCGCTCCCGTTCGGGGCCGGAAGCCCCGTCACACGGAGCGGCACTAGCGCATGTTCGAGAGCTTCCAGAACGTATTCCGCATCCCGGAGCTGAAGCGCCGGATCCTCTTCACGGTCGCGCTCCTCTGCGTGTACCGCCTGGGCGGCCACATCCCGACCCCGGGCGTGAACAGCGAGGCGCTGGTCGCGGCGTTCTCGTCCCAGGCGAACTCGCTCTTCGGTCTCTACGATCTCTTCGTGGGCGGGAGCTTCGCCAAGGCGACGGTCTTCGCGCTCGGGATCATGCCGTACATCTCGGCGTCGATCATTCTGCAGCTCCTCGGAGCGGTGGTTCCGTATTTCGAGAAGCTCCAGAAGGAAGGGGAAGAGGGCCGGAAGAAGATCACGCAGTACACGCGTGTCGGAACGGTAGGGCTGGCGGCGCTCCAGTCGATCGCCTTCGCCAAGTTCCTGGAATCGCTCGGCGCGCAAGGCGTGCCGGTGGTGCCCCATCCGGGGTTCACGTTCGAGCTCATGACGATGATCACCCAGACGGCGGGGACAATCCTGATCATGTGGCTGGGCGAGCAGATCACGGAGCGCGGCATCGGGAACGGGATCTCGCTGATCATCTTCATCGGCATCGTGGCGCGTTTCCCGTCCAACATGGTGGACACCTACCGGGCCCTACGCGTCGGGACGCTCTCGCCGATCGTGGCGATCCTGATCCTCGCGATCATGGTCGCGGTGATCGCGTCGGTGGTGGCGATGACCCAGGCGCAGCGGAAGATTCCGGTGCAGTACGCGAAGCGGGTGGTGGGACGGAAGATGTACGGGGGGCAGAACACGCACATCCCGCTCCGGGTGAACACCGCGGGCGTGATCCCGATCATCTTCGCGCAGTCGGTGATCATGCTGCCGAGCACCCTGGCGCTCTATTTCCACGGGAACTCGATGATCCAGGGGCTGGCGGGCGTGTTCTCGGTCGGGCATCTGGTCTACATCGTGACGTATTCGGTCACGATCATCTTCTTCACGTATTTCTACACCGCGATCGTCCTGAACCCGACGGACATGGCGGACAACATGAAAAAGTACGGGGGCTTCATTCCGGGGATCCGCCCCGGGCGGAAGACCTCCGAGTACATCGACCGGGTTCTGTCGCGAATCACGCTGCCTGGCGCCTTCTTCCTGGCGCTGATCGCGATCCTTCCGGACATCCTGATCCGAAGATTCAACGTGCCGTTCTATTTCGGAGGCACGAGCGTCCTGATCGTGGTGGGTGTCGCGCTCGATACCCTGCAGCAGATGGAGTCGCACCTCCTGATGCGCCACTACGAGGGATTCGTGAGGAGCGGCAAGCTTCGGGGCCGCCGATGAGGTCCTGCTGCCGATGAGGATCGTGCTCCTCGGTCCGCCGGGGAGCGGCAAGGGAACGCATGGGAAGAAGCTTTCGGAATGCCTCGGCGTCCCGATCGTCTCCACAGGCGACATCCTTCGCCAGGCGATCCAGGAAGGAACCGCGCTCGGGAAGAGCGCGGAGGAGTACGTGAAGTCCGGGCGGCTAGTCACGGATGAGATCGTGCTGGGTCTCGTCGAGACGAGGCTTGGGCGGAAGGACGCGGCGCGCGGGTTTATTCTGGACGGATTCCCGCGCACCGTCGCCCAGGCGGAGGGGCTGAAGGGGATCCTGGGAGAGCGGACGCTGGACCGGGTCTTGAACCTGGTCGTTCCGGTGGAAGTCGTCGTGAACCGATTACAAGATCGCTGGCTCTGCCCGAAGTGCGGGGCCATCTACAACACGAGGACGGCTCCACCCAAGGCCGCGGGGAAGTGCGACCGGTGTGGAAGCGCGCTCCAACAGCGGGCGGACGACCAGCCCGAGACGGTGCGGAAGCGCCTGGAGGTGTACGCGCGGGAGACCGCGCCCCTCGTGGCGTACTACGAGCGGGAGGGGATCCTCCGAAACGTGGACGCGTCCGGACCCGCGGCGGACGTATACGCGGCGATCCTGCGCTCCGTCGGGAAGGCCGCGTGAGCGGCGCACGGGTCGAGGATGCGATGATCCAGATCCACGAACTGGACGAGTTGGAACGGATCGGAGAGAGCGCCCGGATCGTGGGGCGCTGCCTCCTGATGCTCTCGGGCGAGGTGCGCCCGGGCGTGAGCACCCTGGAGCTGGACCGCCTGGCCGAGCAATTCATCCGCGACCTGGGCGGGGAGCCCGCATTCAAGGGATACCGGGGATTCCCGGCGAGCATCTGCGCCTCGATCAACGAGGAGGTCGTGCACGGGATCCCGAGCGCGAAGCGGATCCTCCGCGAGGGGGATATCGTCTCGCTGGACATCGGGGTGAAGCGCGATGGGTTCTTCGGAGACGCCGCGCGCACCGTTCCGGTGGGGAAGGTGCGCGCGACCGCGACGCGGCTCCTCGACGCGACGCAGCGTGCGCTCGAGGCGGGCATCGCGCAGGCGAGGCCGGGCAACCGCGTCTCCGACATCTCGGCCGCGATCGAGCGGGAAGTGACGCGCCAGCGATTCCGCGTGGTGCGCGCGCTCGTGGGGCACGGGATCGGGCGCGAGCTGCACGAAGAGCCTCAGGTGCCCAATTACGGGCGCGTGGGAGAGGGTCCGAAGCTCAAGGAAGGGATGGTTCTCGCGATCGAGCCGATGGTGAACGCGGGTACCGCGGAAGTGCTGACCCTGTCGGATCAGTGGACGGTCGTGACGGCGGATCGAAGCCTTTCGGCGCACTTCGAGCACACCGTCGCGATCGGGGCCGATGGGCCGGTCGTCCTCTCCCGGGTCGAGGCCGACTAGGGGAATGGCGAAAGAAGAAGGCGTCCAGGTAGAAGGAACCGTCATCGAGCCGCTCCCGAACGCGATGTTTCGCGTGGAGCTGGAAAACGGACACAAAGTGCTGGCGCATATCTCGGGCAAGATGCGCATGAACTTCATCAAGATTCTGCCCGGAGACAAGGTGACGGTGGAGCTGTCGCCCTACGATCTGAACCGCGGGCGGATCATCTACCGATACAAGTGAGCGTCCCAGGGCGGGCGCGGGAAGCGAGAACGGGGTCATGAAGGTCAAGGCATCGGTCACGAAAATCTGCGAGCACTGCAAGGTGGTCCGGCGCAAGGGTGTCGTGAGGATCATCTGCAAGAATCCTCGCCACAAGCAACGCCAGGGTTAGGAGGAGTCTCTTGGCTCGTATCGCAGGAGTGGATCTACCGAACGAGAAGCGCATCGAGATCGCGCTGACCTACATTTTCGGGATCGGCCGCCCCACGTCGCAGAGGATCCTTTCGACGACCGGGGTCAGCCCCGACACGCGCGTGAAGAACCTCACCGAGGAGGAGACCGGCCGCCTGCGTCAGGTGATCGAGTCGCAGCTCAAGGTGGAGGGAGCGCGGCGCAGCGAGGTCGCGATGAACATCAAGCGCCTGATGGATATCGGCGCCTACCGCGGGCTCCGGCACCGGAAGAACCTTCCGGTCCGCGGGCAGCGCACCCGCACGAACGCGCGGACCCGGAAGGGTCCGAAGAAGACGGCCGGCGCGATCAAGAAGCTCGCGGCCGCGCCAAAGCGCCCGGGACCGGCCAAGGCCCCGGGCGCCTAAGAGAGGAGAGACGGAGTGGCGGATACACCCGCAGCAGCAGCACCGGCGGCGCCGGCGGTCGCGCCGAAGCCCAAGAAGAAGCGCGAACGGAAGGTGGGCATCAACGGGATCGCCCACGTCCAGTCCACCTTCAACAACACCGTGGTGACCATCACCGACATGGATGGGCACACGGTTGCATGGGCCAGCGCGGGCAAGGTCGGATTCAAGGGGTCGCGCAAGAGCACGCCTTTCGCGGCGCAGATCTCCGCGGAGTCCGCGGCGAAGGAAGCAATCTCCCTCGGTCTCAAGAAGGTGGAAGTGTGGGTGAAGGGCCCGGGCTCGGGCCGCGAGGCGGCGATCCGTTCGCTGCAGGCGGCCGGCCTCGAGATCTCGGCGATCAAGGACGTGACGCCCATTCCCCACAATGGCTGCCGCCCGCCGAAGCGGCGGCGCGTCTAAAGGAGGCTGGGCCGCGCCGAAGAGGCGTCCCGGCGGGAGGACTCAAGCAAACACATGGCGACGTTTCACGATACCAAGTGCCGGCTCTGCCGCCGGGAGGGAGAGAAGCTCTTCCTCAAGGGCGCGCGCTGCTTCACGGAGAAGTGTGCGTTCGAACGCCGCGGCTACGCGCCTGGGGAGCACGGGAAGGACCGGCGCTCCAAGGAGACGAGCTACGGGCTCCAGCTACGGATGAAGCAAAAGACCCGGCGTATCTACGGCATTCTCGAGCGGCAGTTCCGGAACTATTTCGCGAAAGCGGAGCGCCAGAAGGGCGTCACGGGCGAGAACCTGCTCCTCATGCTGGAGCGGCGGCTGGACAACATCGCCTTCCGCATGGGATTCGCCCCGTCGCGCGCCGCGGCCCGCCGTCTGGTGGGGCACCGGCACATCGCGGTGAACGGCAAGGTCGTCGACGTTCCCAGTTACCAGGTGAAGGTTGGCGAAGAGATCAGCGTGCGCCCGAACAGCAGGTCCAGTCCCGACGTTCTCGCGGCGATCGAGCAGAGCAAGGGGCGGGATCTGATGAGCTGGATTTCGGTGGACTACGAGAAGTTCACGGGCCGCGTGCTGGAGTACCCGACCCGCACGAACATCCCGACCAAGATCTCCGAGCAGCTCATCGTGGAGCTTTACTCCAAGTGATCCGTGCGTGGCGCGGAGCCGCGCCGCGTGTCGGGCCCTAGTCTCAAGGAGGTACGAGACCCTATGAAGTGGAAGAATCTACAGATGCCGAAGAACGTCGAGGTGGACGACAAGGTCTCGACGAACCAGTACGGCAAGTTCTCGATCGAGCCGCTCGAGCGCGGATTCGGCGTGACGCTGGGCAACGCGTTGCGCCGCGCGCTCCTGAGCTCGCTGCCGGGCGCCGCCGTGACCGCCGTCAAGATCGACGGAGTCCAGCACGAGTTCTCGACCATGACCGGAATCAAGGAAGACGTTCCGGAGATCCTGCTCCATCTGAAGGGAATGCGCTTCAAGATCCACAGCGAGGCGCCCAAGACCGCGACCTTCGAGGCGCGCGGCGCGAGCGAGGTGAAGGCGGGAGATCTCAAGACCGATCCGGATGTCGAGCTCCTGAATCCCGAGCTTCACATCGCGACGCTGAACAAGGACGGCGAGTTCCGTGCCGAGGTGGAGATCGGCGCGGGGCGCGGCTACGTCGCCGCGGAGAACCAGCCCGTGGTGGACCGCCCGATCGGAGTCATCCCGGTGGATTCGCTCTTCTCGCCCGTCACGAAGGTGAACTTCGAGGTGGAGAACACGCGGATCGGCCAGCGCATCGACTACGACAAGCTGACGCTGGAGATCTGGACCGATGGGTCCGTGTTGCCCTCCGACGCTCTGGCGTACGCGGCGAAGATCCTGAAGGACCATTTCGCCCTGTTCGTCCACTTCGAGGAGGAGATCGTGGAGGAGGTGGAGGAGGAGGTGGACGAGGAATTCCTGCGGGTCAAGCAGCTCCTCGAGCGGAGCGTGGAGGAGCTGGAGCTTTCCGTGCGGTCCTCGAACTGCCTCAAGGCTGCCGACATCAAGACGATCGGCGACCTGGTCACGAAGTCCGAGGGAGAGATGCTGAAGTACCGGAACTTCGGACGGAAATCGCTCAAGGAGATCGCGGACATTCTGGGGGGCATGGGCCTCCACTTCGGGATGGACGTTTCGAAGTACAAGCTCGGGGAGAAGATCGAGGCCGCCTGAGCGTCAGGCTCGCGGCCCGGGGTGGAGATCATTCATGCGCCATCGCAAGGACCATAGAAAGCTCAGCCGCACGCACTCGCACCGGCGCGCTCTGCTCCGGAATCTCGTCACGAGCTTGATCCAGCACGAGCGGATCGAGACCACGCTGGCCAAGGCGAAGGAAGCTCGCCGCGTGGGCGAGCGCATGATCACCTTCGCGAAGCGCGGCGATCTTTCGGCGCGCCGCCACGTGGCGCGCTACGTCCACGGCGAGGACAACGTGAAGAAGCTCTTCGACACGGTCGCGCCCTGGTATGAGGCCCGAAACGGCGGATACACGCGAATCTTGAAATTGGGCCGCAGGCTCGGTGACGCCGGCGAGATGGCGCTCCTCGAGCTCGTGAAGTCTCCCGAGGTGAGAGAGAAGCTTCGCCGCGAGGCGGAGGCGGCCGCGAAGGAGAGGAAGGGCGGCAAGACCGCTCCGTCGCGCGGCAAAGGCGGCGCGAAAGCCGCGGAGCCCGTGGAGACGCAGCCCGAGGGTGGCACCGGAGAAGCGGGCGAAAAGAAGGCTCGGCCCGAGCGTGAGGAACGGCCCAAGCCCGAGCGTCGCCGGGGATTGTTCCCCGGAATCGGTGGAAGCAAGTCGCCGACGCGCGCGCGCCAGCGAGGGAAGTCGGGCGAGTAACGCCTGAATCGCAGCGCGTGGCGGGGCGCGGGCGGCGACGGGGCGGGCGCGAAGCGAAGGCGCACGGGACATTCGGAAGCTTGGCGGGCGGGACCCGGTCCCGCCCGTTTTTCTTTTTGATATCGCTCTGCGTTGCCCTGATCGCGGCCGTGCCCCAGGCCCGCGCCCAGGAGGAAACTCGCGCGCTCTGGGTTGTGCGCTATTCCCTCACCTCTTCCGGCAGCGTCGACCGCGTCGTCGAGCTGTCCAGCCAGATGAACCAGAACATCCTCTTCGTCCAGGTGCGCGGCCGCGGCGACGCCTATTACCCCTCCGACCTCGTTCCCCGCGCGGAAGAGCTGGAATCCATGCCGCGGGAATACGATCCGCTCACGCGCATGTGCGAGCGCGCGCACGCGCAGGGGTTCGAGGTGCAGGCCTGGATCAACGTTTACCTGGTCTGGTCCGAGGGGCGTCCGCCACGCTCGGCGCTCCACGTCGTGAACGCGCATCCCGACTGGATCGCGGTGCGCTCGGACGGCAGGAGGCTGGTGGAAATGGTGCCCGAGGAGTTCCAGGAGGAGCGCGTCGAGGGGATGTACCTGGCACCCGGAAACCCTGAGGTGCGCCGCCATCTCCGCGACGTGGTGCGGGAGATCGTGACGCATTATCCCGTGGATGGGATCCACCTCGACTACGTGCGCAACCCCGAGCCGGACGTGGGCTACGACACGGGCACGCGCACCGCGTTCGAGCGCGAGTTCGGGATCGACCCGATCACGTTCGCTCAAGCGACCGATTCCGCGCTCGTGGCCCGCGTGGGCGAGGAGGGGATCGTGGATCTTCGTGCGCGGTGGATGCAATGGCAACGCGAGCAGGTCACGGCGTTGGTGCGCGACGTGCGGAACGATCTGGATCTGATCAACCCGCGCCTGAAACTGACCGCGGCGGTGATTGCGGATCAAACGGCGGCGCTGAACCGGTACCTCCAAGACTGGCCGGCCTGGCTACGCGAGGGGATCATCGACGCGGCGGTGCCCATGGCGTACTCGCCGAACACGACGACGGTGGTGCGCCAGCTCTCCGCGGCTCGCGCGATTCCCACCGAGCGTCACATCTACGCCGGGATCGCCATTTACACCCAGGGGGCGCGGGGCGCGGCGGACAAGATCCGGCCCGCGCGGCGGCTCGGATTCCAGGGTAGGGCGCTCTTTTCGTCCGGACACCGGGCGCGGCGCCC
>JACXTT010009699.1_pt1 | contig 13111 bp, 16 predicted proteins | sample 9270951 | NCBI WGS metagenome assembly JACXTT01 (sample SAMN15532306, study PRJNA645909) | rock metagenome | isolation source: weathered quartz diorite | place: Puerto Rico | collected 2017-06-21
CCCCGGGCGGGCCGATCCAAAAGCGTCTCGAGGAAATCCAGTTGAGCCGGGGCACGCAGTTAGATCCAGAACTCACCGACAAATTCATCGAACTCGTGCATCGCCTGAAAAATGAGCATGACGATCTCGACGAATTCCTCGGGCGCGCGGGACGAAACTCACCCTTTGCCCAGGCGCGTAGCCGCATCCGCCTCATGCTCGAGGAAGGCCGGGAACGCATCGAAGAGAGCATCGCGGCCGCTTCGGAAACCATCCACTAGACACCTTCGTTTCGTCCTTCCGCGCTGGCATCAGGGGGAAGCCATGAGTTCGCCACAACTGACGGCATTCGAACGTCTTCTAGCTTCCAAGACGAACGCAAATGATCCGGACTTTAAGCCGGTCTTGGCGCGATTGCGCTCTGAACTAAGTGATCGACTTGAGAACAGCAGTCCTGCCGAGTGCTTCGACTTCTTCGTTTCATGCCTAAACGCACTTTCGAAGGTGAAAGGCACCAGTCACTCGGAAGTGCGGCTTCAATGCGCCGCAGACATCGGATTCTTCTTCGTGGCGCACGGTTACGAACGCCTGGGCTTGTCGGCAATTGATGACTTTGCGACTCTTGCCCAGCAAACAGGCAAGAAGCACTGGATTCGAAAGGCCGAGACCTTTACCGGCTTGGCTCATATGGATGTTGGCAATATTGCTCAAGCGATTGTGTCATTGTCGAAGGCATGGGAGATCGCGCGCGAAATCAATGACTCGACAGGCCAAATGTCGGTTCTCAACAACTTGGGTACGGCTTTGAATTATGCCGCTCAGTACCGGGAAGCAATTCCATATCTTGAGCTGGTAATTCAACTCGCGAAGGAACATTGCTCGACGCAACGGCACTTCGACAGGTTAATCACGACTGATGACTTTCTATGTCGCGGTCTGTCGAACCTGGCTCAAAGTCATTTCTATTTACAGGACTTCGATCGCGCCTATGAAGCAATTCAGGCTTCAATGTCGCTGTCGGTCGAGCCGCTTAACGCGCCGTCCACGATGAGCCGCGTGGTTCGCGAATACACCTTTGTCGAAATCGCGCTTGAAGTCGGAGAAACTCAAGCTGCCCGAAGCCACCTCCACGCTTGTGAAAGATATGCCAAGGACCGCGGACCTCGGGCGATGTTGTTAGCAGATATATCTCGGGGTTTAGTTGAAGCCTACGCTGGGGACGCGGCGCTTGGCGTACGCATTCTCGAAAACGTTGTCCGCTATCCGGAGCTCGCGGATTCGGTTCGCCAACCCGCCCTACTCGCGGTGGTCCGAGCCTGCGAGCATGCGGGTCTACCAGAGCTAGCCCTCTCATATATGAAGGAGTTGCTCGAACATATCAGGCGGCGTCGTGAAAAGAGTTTCGAGGCCGTGGTACTTCCGGACGTCATTCGCCCCGATCGCGCAAGCGATGTTCCCGACTTGCATGGCTTAAGGCTGACCGAAGAGCGACTACGTGCCAAGGTCGCGGAGCGAAGCGCAGCCGGCGCTCGAATAGAGATGCTCGAAAGGCTCGCCGTCACGGCGGACCTCAAGGAAGAAGCATCCGGCGCGCATGGTTATCGTGTGGGCAAGCTAGCGTCATTGCTAGCAACACAGCTTGGCTGGGACTTGGACGTTCGTAACGCTCTCGAACTAGCGGCGCGTTTGCACGACATCGGCAAGATTGGCGTACCCGATCGAATTCTCTTGAAAACGCAAAATTTGCGGGATGCAGAACGCGACATGATGAGTATTCACGCTGTGATTGGCGCTGAGCTTCTCGCCAAGAGCGCAATCCCACAGCTCCGCATGGCGGAAGATATCGCTCGCTATCACCACGAATGGTGGAACGGCAGCGGCTATCCGGCGAAGCTCGCAGGGAAACGGATTCCGCTTCACGCACGCATCGTCGCACTCGCGGACGTGTTCGACGCGCTCACGCATGGTCGCCCGTACGCGCCGGCCTGGCCGATCGAAAAGGCGGTCGAGGAGATCCAAGCGCGGCGAGGCACGCAGTTCGATCCGGAGCTCACCGATCGTTTCGTCGAACTGGTGCAAAGACTGCAGAAAGAGCATCCGGATCTCGATGAACTCCTCGGTCGCGCGGGGCGCAACTCACCGTTCGCGCAGGCGAGGAATCGCATTCGGCTGATGCTCGAGGAAGGCCGCGAGCGGATTGAAAAACAGACCGCGCCGGCGTCAGAGACCGTCCACTAAGAGCGGATTTTCGTTTGACCGGGAAGTCGGGAACTTGATAAAATTACGGGTTCCCGATCCCCGATAGCTCAGTCGGTAGAGCGACGGACTGTTAATCCGCAGGTCGCTGGTTCGAGCCCAGCTCGGGGAGCCAGATTTCATGAAGAAGGTTCGCGCCGAGCGAACCTTTTTTCGTTGTGAAGACCGTCACGCGTTAATGCGAACAGCAGGGTCGTGTGGCCATGATTCAGCCACTACCGATCGCTTACATCTGGCTTACTATCCGGCGTTATGAAGGTCCTCGCGCCCCTCGTGGCGTTAGCGGTGCTCGCCGGACTGATCGAGCTGTCGAACAGCTGGCGACTGCGCAGCTGGCTCGGACGCGTCTTCTGGATGGTCATGCTCGTCGCGGGGGCGGCATGGGCGGTGAGCCTCTTCCTCGACTATTGGTGAGCCAACAAGAAAGGGCCAGGCGATCGCCCGGCCCCGGCATGACTTCGGACCACGGGCACAGCCCTACTGCTCGAATTCCTTCTCGATGTCGTAGCGCGTCCAAAGCTCCGCGAGCAGCTCCGCGATGACGACGTGGCAGTTGTTCGGGCAATCGCTTGGCGTACCGATGTGCCAGTTCGCCGACACGTCATCGGGGCGATCGCGCCAGTACGGAAGCGGGATGCGACACTTCGAGCACTCGCGCGGCCGCCGTTTCTTCCACTCGCGGTCGAGGATCGCGTAAAGCTTGGCCGGCGAAATGGTCGTGCGTGTCGTGACCCTGGCCATTCTGGGGGCCGATCGCGCGGCGTCGATCCTGTGTGCGCCTGCTTCCGCGACGATCAATAATTTGAGTCGCGCCGGAGAGCACGGTTCGGCAAATGCGCTGTTCGGGCTATATGATGGCGGGCGTGACGCGCCTTGCTCTTCTCCTCGCGGTCCTGGTGTCTGTCGTCGCGGCTTTACACGCTGTCGCGCAACCCACGACATCGGTCTACCTCGAAGATCTCACGTGGACCGAGGTGCGCGAGGCAACCGGTGCCGGAAAGACTACGGTGATCGTGCCGATAGGCGGCACGGAGCAGAGCGGCCCGCACATGGCGCTCGGCAAGCACAACGTGCGTGTCAAGGCGCTCGCGGGGAAGATCGCCGCGGCGCTCGGGAATGCGCTCGTCGCGCCGGTGCTGGCGTACGTGCCCGAGGGGAAGTCGTCGCCGCCGACTCAGCACATGCGCTTTCCGGGCACGATCACGATTCCGGACGACACCTTCGATCAGACGCTGCAATCGGTCGCGCGCGGCTTTCGCCTGCACGGCTTCAAGGACGTGGTCTTCATCGGCGATCACGGCGGCTACCAGAAGGCGATGGGCCGCGCGGCGGACGCGTTGAATCGCGAATGGGCCTCGACCTCCGTGCGCGCCCACGCGATCGGGGAGTACTATCGCGCGGCCACGAAGGATTTCCCGAAGCTCCTGCGCGAGAAGGGCTTCAAGGAAAGCGAGATCGGCACGCACGCCGGCGTCGCGGACACGTCTCTCATGCTCGCGATCGATCCTTCGCTCGTGCGCGTCGATCGACTGCATTCCGCCGGCAACAGCAAGGTCGACGGCGTCGCCGGAGATCCGCGCCGATCGAGCGCGGAGCTTGGCAAGCTCGGCGTCGACCTCATCGTGAAGCGCACGGTCGAGGCAATCCAGAGGGCAACCACACGACGATGATGAAAATCCATTTCGCACTGGCGACGATCCTCCTGCTCTTCGCGCAATCCGCCGCGGCCCAATCTGCGGCATCGACCGGCGCCCTCGTCATCGTCCCGGGCTTCGGCACGGTGATCCGCGCGAACGACGAGGCGCACGCCACCTTCGGGATCGAGGAACAGGACAAGGACAAGGCGGTCGCCGCCTCGCGCGTCAACCAGAAGATCCGCCAGGGGATCGAGATCCTGAAGCGCGAGGACCCGCAGGCGAAGCTGAAGACGCGCGGCTACTACACGTACGCTGTCTACTCCGACAGCGATTCGTCGCGGCCGCCCAAGTCACGCCAGGTCATCGGGTGGCGCGTCGGCCAGTACGTCGAGGCGACCACGCAAAACATCACCGCCCTGCCCCGCGTCGTCGCCGCCGCGCAACAGGTCCTCGCACTCAACGGATTGCGATTCACGCTATCGGAAAAGACCGCCCGCAACGCCGACGACGAGCTCATCGCCTCGGCCTACCGCAACCTCATCGACCGCATCGGCTCGATCGCGCGCGCGATGGGACGCAACGTCGCGGACGCCGTGATGGATACCGTCGACTACGAAGGCTCGGGCGCATACGCGCCGCAAGCGCAGCCGCTGATGCGCGCGTCGCCTGCCCCGGCCGGGATGGCGGCCTCCGCGGCGCAGTCGGTCGAGGAGCCCGACTTCGAGCCCGGAGAGACGACGCTCTCGATGCGCGTGGTCGGCCGCGTGAGGTTCAGGTAATCGCTTAGAATCGCGTTTTCGCCGGAGCTTTTCGAAGTGCCTTCCCGCGTTTCTTCATGTGGCGTGGTCGCCGCCCTGGGTTTCGTCGTGCTCGCCGCGCGGGCGGACATGCCGCCGGTCGTCGATCCGCAGAACCTCTACAGCGAGCAGGCGGCGGGCAAGCTCAGCGACTCCGTCAAAGGCGCGCTCGAGCGTGTCTACGTTCCGCACGTGCAGTCGAACGACGTCTACGTGATCGATCCGGCGACATTCAAGGTGGTCGATCGCTTCAAGGTCGGGCTCAATCCCCAGCACGTCGTGCCCTCGTGGGACCTGAAGACGCTCTGGGTCACGAACAACGCCGAGGGCCGCACCGACGGAAGCCTCACTCCGATCGATCCGATGACGGGCAAGCCCGGCAAGGCGGTGAACGTCGACGATCCCTACAACATGTACTTCTCGCCCGACGGCAAATCGGCGATCGTGGTGGCGGAGGCACTGAAGCGGCTCGACTTCCGCGATCCGCACACGATGAAGCTGCAGTACTCGATCCGCACGCCCGGGTGCGCCGGCGTCAATCACGCCGACTTCGCGATCGACGGCGGCTTCGCGATCTTCACGTGCGAGTTCAACGGCGGCCTCGCCAAGATCGATCTCGTCAATCGCAAGGTCGCCGGTTATCTCAGGCTCTCGAGGGGCGGCATGCCGCAGGACATCCGCATCTCGCCCGACGGCAAGGTCTTCTACGTCGCCGACATGCATGCCGACGGCATCTTCGTGATCGACGGCGAGACGTTCAAGGAGATCGGATTCGTCGAGACGGGCATCGGCACGCACGGCCTTTATCCGAGCCGCGACGGCACGAAGCTCTACGTCGCCAATCGCGGCTCGCACAAGATCCACGGCGTGAAGGGCGGCCCGGGCAGCGTCTCGGTCGTCGATTTCGCGACGCGCAAGGTCGAGGCGACCTGGCCCGTGCCCGGCGGCGGCAGTCCCGACATGGGCAACGTGAGCGCCGACGGAAAGCTGCTCTGGCTATCCGGGCGCTACGACAACGTCGTGTACGCGTTCGATACCGCGACGGGCGAAGCGAAGGTCATTCCGGTCGGACGCGAGCCGCACGGCCTTGCTATCTGGCCGCAGCCCGGGCGCTACTCGCTCGGGCACACCGGCAACATGCGCTGACCTCAGGTCTTCAGCTTCGACAGCCGCTTCAGTTCCGCTTCGACGTCCACCCGCATCGGCCCATGACGTGTCACCGCGTCGGTGATCTCGGTGCGCGTGAGCTTCGGGAACTCGCGCATCAGCTCCTCGACATCGGATTCGCGAAGGGAAACGCGCAGATCGCGTTTCGGATCGTGGGTCATCGCGCCCGAAGGTGCGTGCTCATTGTTCGTCTCCTGCCCCGTGATGCTGAGCCGATTGTGGCGACGGCCGCATGTGCGGCATATCGGAGCCCTTCCGCGAAAGCTGTCGGCGCACTCCCACGCCGACCGTCGGAAGCGAGCTACATTCGCGTCCGGACGGATCATCTCCTGCGCCGGGGTGGGGAAACCAGGAAGACCGCCGGCGCTCGTCCGAGGCCGGCTTCAACTACCACTTCACGAAGCCTGTCGATCCCGAGGACCTGGTTCGCGTAGTGGGAGCTGCACTACCCTCGACATCACACTAGCCATCGGATCGGGCAGCACGCGGTCGTGCGCCGCGCAGATCTGGCGCAGCGTCGCCTGCGCCTCTTCACCGAAGCCCTCGCGCGAATAGGCGCAGACAAGCGGCACCGATTGGCACTTCACCAGCTCGTGCCAAAGGTGCTCGAGGCGGTGGACCGCGCCTGCCCTGCCACGCGCCCACAATAGCGACACCATCTCGCTGAAGATCCGCACTTCGCGCCGTTGCTCCTGGCCGCGCGCGCGGCGCAGAAGCTGCATGATCGCGTCGTCGAAGCGCTGCGCGTCGGGCCACTCGTCCACGAGGATCTTGTCGAGCGTCTCCCGCGCGAGGATCGCGATGTAGCGATCCTCCCAGCGCGCGCGATCGATATCGATCCAGTTGCCCATGCGCAGCCGCTGCTCCAACGCGTGCAGATGCGCGGCGGTCGCGACGACGATGACGCTCTCGCCACGGCGCAAGCCGCTCGCAACGAACGACTCGAGCGCATTGAGGAATGTGGAGTCGGTCGGATACAGCTGGCACACGTGGTCGGCGCGCGTGAGGCCGCTCCAGAAGAGTCCAGTCTTGATCGGGCTGATCGATGTCATGTGTGCGCCAATGCTTCGATCAGCCTAATCTACGGGCGGTCGCTCGCGAAATCAGTCGGCATCGTCCTACGCGATGTCGGACTCGCGGAGCCGGTGCTACGATTCGCAAATGCGCGCCCTCGGAATGCTTCTCGCCGCGACGATTTTCCCCGCCTTCGCCGCGGGCGATCCCGCCGAAGGGAAAAAGCTCGTCGAGGAGCATCACTGCGAGACCTGCCACCACAACAAGACGTACGGCGACGCTAAAGCGGTGTACCTGCGGAAAGATCGCCACGTCACGTCGCTCGAGAAGCTCAGGACGCAGGTTTCCTTCTGCAACACCGAGCTCAACCTGAAGCTCTTTCCGGACGACGAGGAGCACATCGTCGCGTACCTGAACGAGACGTACTACAAGTTCAAGTAGGCCGTGTCGGCGAAGTCCTACGACAGGAAGGCCGCCTGTCCTACGCACAAATCGGCAACTTTCTGCTCCAATCAAGCGGCGGAAATCTGCTTGGGGAATCAGTGGCCAACTGGGCGAAAGATTTCGGGGCCGCCGTCGCCGTCGGGGACGTCCTCGGAATCGTCAACGATTATCTGCGCGCTCTGCCTTCGGAGCTCGCATCGTGGCTTCCGCGAGCCAGCCGGCCCCAGGAGCCGCTCGTCGCCCCTGCGGAGATTCGCGGGTGGCACGAGATCATCGTGCGCGAATGCGCGAAGCCCGGCGCGATCTACAACAGCCGCCTCCAGGAGCACGCGGTGGTCTTCCTCTGCGCCGTGCGGCGACTCGATGAGCTCGCCGCCTCGCCGCCGCGCGGTCGCACCGCGAAAGCCGGCACGACGAGCACGACCGATCCGGCCTAGGTGATTCCCGGATTGCGCTCCACGCCGACGAGCTTCGGCACGTTGAGCGTGGGTGCGGCGATCGTCTTGCGATCGCGCAAGTACTTCTCGAGCACATCCCAGATCGGCTCGCCGCGCACGCCTTCCGCGACCGGCGCCCACCCGGCGACCTTGTAGGTCTTGCCCGCTTCGATCGGCTTGCCGCCCAGCCGCAGGTCGCTGGTGCGCTTGCCGATCGCCTCGCCCGGCGTGCACGTGTACGTGAGCCCGCCGACCCGCACCATGTCGCCTCCCTGCTGGTAATACGGATCGCGATTGAACAGGTTGTCGCAGACGTCCTCGAGGATCGTCTTGATCATTTCACCCGACAAGTCATTCAGCGTCGTCATCGGGTACGTGATCGCGCACCAGTCCATCATGTGCTCGCGCGTGATCGTGTCGCCGGGAAGCAGCGTCGTGCCCCAGCGAAATCCCGGCGAGAACGCGATCTGCGCGCCCTTCACGGCAGCGAGCGCATCGAGGATCACCTGGTCGAGCGTGCCGTTGAAGTTGCCGCGCCGATAGAGGAGCGCATCCGTCGCCGCGAGCGGCTCGGAGAGCTTCGCCGCGAACGGCGCGCGCACCTTCTCGATGTGCGTCCGCATCGCCACGTCGGCGGGCAGCAGGTTGGAGAAGACCGGAAGGAGCCGGTAGCGCGCGTCCTGGACCTTGCCGCCGCGCACATCGAGGTCGAGGACGCCGACGAATTTGCCGCTGCAGCCGGCGTTGGTGACGAGCGTCGTGCCGCGCGCGTTCTTCACCGGGACGGGCCGCGGCACCCCATCGTGTGTGTGGCCGCCGAGGATCACGTCGATGCCCGTGACGCGGCTCGCGAGCTTGAGGTCGACGTCCATGCCGTTGTGCGACAGCAGCACGACCGCGGCGGCGCCCTTCGCGCGCACCTCGTCGACTTGCTTCTGCAGCTCCGCCTCCTTGATCCCGAACGTCCAGCTCGGCACGAAGTAGCGCGGGTTCGCGATCGGCGTGTACGGAAATGCCTGGCCGACGATGCCGATCGGGACGCCGTTCACCTCGCGCAGCGTCCAGGCCTTGAAGACCGGATCGCCGAAGTCGGCGGTGGTCACGTTCTGCGCGAGGAACTCGATGCGCCCGGCGAAATCGCGCTCGACGACCTGCTTCACGCGCTCTTCGCCGTAGGTGAATTCCCAGTGGCCGGTCGTGATGTCCACGCCGAGGAGCTTTTGCGCGTCGACCATGTCCTGCCCGCGGGTCCACAGAGCGGTGGCCGACCCCTGCCATGAATCGCCGCCGTCGAGGAGCAGCGCTCCGGGACGCGAGGCGCGCAGGCACTTCACCAGCGTCGCGATGTGCGCGAAACCGCCGAGGCGTCCGTAGGTGCGGGCCGCCGCGGCGAAATCGAGATGCGTGAAGGCATGCGCTTCGCGCGAGCCGTCGGCGAAGCCGTAGGCGCCGAGGAAATGTTCGCCGACGAGATGCGGCGGCTTGCCCGCGGCCTCGCCCGCTCCGAGATTCACGTTGGGCTCGCGGAAATGGACGGGTGCGAGCTGAGCGTGCGTGTCGGTGATGTGCAGCAGGCTCGCGTTGCCGAAGCGCGGCACATCGTAGAAGCCGTCGTCGCGGCCCTCCATCGCGGCGCGCGTGGCGAGCGGCAGTCCCGCGGCGCCCGCGGCGGCCAGCGCGTGCAGGAATTCGCGGCGGCGCAACGCTAGAACTCCAGGCTGTCGGCGATCGCGGCGATGCCCGCTTTCGCGCAGATCTGGTCGGCGGCTCCGCCGGGGGCACCAGAGACGCCGATCGCGCCGAGGAGCGATCCTCCCGCCTCGATCATCACGCCGCCGCCGACTGCGACCATGCGGGGAAAGTGCCGAATGCCGGACATGGTCTCGCCGGGTCGCGACGCTTTCTCGATGTCGCTCGTGTTGGTCCGAAAGGAGACCGCCGACCACGCCTTGTTGGTCGCGATCTCGACCGTGTGCGGCCCTGCGTACCTGTCTCGAAGGAGGACCTGCGTGAGGCCGGCGCGATCGACAACCGCGACCGAAACTTGGTAGCCGTCGCCGCGGCATTTCGCGAGCGCGGCTTGCGCGGCTTTGAGCGCGGTTTCGGGCGTGAGATGGCGCGAAGTGAAGGTCGCGTCTTCGCCGAGGGCCAGCATCGGCATCGACGCCGCGAGAATGGCCCAGGCGCGCACGGCACTACTTGTTGACGGGTGACTCGGGGTCCATGAGCAGCGCCACGACGTCCTTGATCTGCTGCTCGGTGAGGATGCCGTGATGGCCGAAGCGCGGCATGTTGGAGCACGCCGAGAAAGCCTCCGGGTTGTAGACCTTCGCATACGCGTAGCGCTGCATCTCCGGCGTGAAGCCGCGCAGCTTGCCGAAGTTGTAGAGGCTCGGCCCGATGGTGCCGAACGCGAGCTCCGCTTTCGAGAGCTGGTGGCACGCATAGCAATTGCCGCCGGCGACGACTTTCGGATCGTCGCTGTATTGCTTGCCGACGCCCGACTGCGCGATCTTCTCGCCGTTCTTCCAGTCGCCGAGAAGGCCGCCCAGGGGATACTTGATCGTCGCTTGCTGCGACTTTTCGATCCGCTCGGCCACCGCCTTGTCGAGCGGCTTCGCCGGATCGTGGCCGCTGCAGAGCTTCTGCACATCGTCCTGGTCGAGACGATCGAGCGTCGCCTGGCCGTTGGGCTTGAAGGACGACTTGAGCACGGCGGTCGCTCTTGCGTCCAGGTCGTCGCGCGATGCGAAGCCGGCGCATCCGGCGATTCCGGCAATGGCGACGGCGAGCAGGATCTTCTTCATCGCTTGATCGACGGCGCGTCGAAGACACCGCCGTTGGCGTTGTAGGCGAGGAACGTCGTGAGGGCGATCGATGCCGGCGAGACGAACTCGAGCTCGGGAAAGCGCTGTTGGCGGAAGCAGTCGTTGAGGCGCCACTGGAACGACCGCACTTCGCCCTGCGAGACGCGGTATGCGGGCCACGAGCCGTACGCCCTTTGGGCATCCGAGACCTTCGTCAGGTTCGGCAGGTCCTGCAGGCGGATGCGCTGGTTGTCCGCGCCATGGCAGGTGACGCAGCCGAAATCGTGCGGACCGGCGCGGTAGAAGAAGATGCGCTTGCCGAGCTCGTACGCTTCCTTCTCTTTCGGATGATTCAGCGACACGTTCATCTTCATGCCGCGCGATTCCGACGTGACGTAGGCGACGAGCGCGTCCATCGGGACTTTCTTGCCCGGGCCGCCGAAGGGATCCTTGCGCGCCACTTCGGGCGCGAAGCCCTGCAGCGCCACCATGCATGTCACGAGGCGCGATTCGAGGTCCTCGACCTTGTCGCTGTCGGCGAAGTACTTCGGCAGGACCGTGTACGCGCCCTTCACCACGCCGGGTCCGAGGCCGAGATCGCAGCGCTCGAGGGACGCCTGCTTCGGGCCGCGCTTCTCCTTCCACAGCGCTTCGCCGCGCGCTTCCCAGAGCTCGGCGGGATTCGCATCGCCGAGCGCCGCGCGGTAACGCTCGATCTCCTCGACCGCCGATCGCGGCTGCTGCGCGTTCGCCGCACATGCGGCCAGCGCCGCGAGCGCGCCCACGAGAGTCTTCATGCGATCGTCGCTTCGTCGGTGCGCTTGTCGCCGTGGTTGTCGGTCCACGTGATCACGACCTTGTCGCCGGGCCTGCCGCCGGAGAACCGGAACGACAGGAACGGATTCTTCGAGACCGCCGGGCCCCATTCCGCGGAGAGCACGGTGCGGCCGTTGTACGTCGCGGTGACGTTCTGGATGAACCACGCGGGAATGGTCGCGCCCTTCGCATCCTTGCGCTGGCCGGTTTCCATCTCGTGGCTCATGAGGACTTTCACCTCGACCTTGTCGCCCGCCATCGTGGCGCGGATCTTCATCGGATCGGACATGATTAGCCTCCGCAGCCGCCCAAGGTGACCTTCACTTCCTTGGATGCGTAGTAGTACTTGCCGTCGGCCTTCACCAGCGCGTACACGTTGGATGTCTGGCCCATCTTGATGCGCGTGTTGACCCAGGGCTCGGTGCCGTCCGGAATCTGGAAGTTCGCGGCGAGGATGTTGGGGTTCTTCTCGACGAGAAGCGCGATCGATTCGGTCTTCGGCAACCGGCTCGCGACCGTGAACGGCACGACAGCGCCGTTTTCCGCGATGTCGGGCGAGGTGATCGCGATGTCCGCGCTTTGCGCCGGCGGCGCGCCGCCGAGCGCCTTCACGGCGTCGTTGAGCGATCTCGTCTCGAATGCAGCCTTGTTCCAGGCCTCCGCCCGCGCGCCGCCCGGCTTGAGGAGTCCCGCGGCGAACGCGAGCCCCAGGACCGCCGCGCCGCCCGTGCCCTTCAGCACTTGCCTCCGACCGCTGTTCATGGTTGGTGCCTCGATACGATGGAATCGACCGCGAGCTTCAAATTATAGCGTCACTGGGCGAGCACCCAGCGCACGAGCAGGAGCAGGTCCGCCTCGGCGAGATCGGGGTACGGCGGCATTGCGAGAGGTCCCCACACGCCCGAGCCACCCTTCCTCACCTTCGCCGCGAGCCTGTGTTCGGCGCCGGCTTCGGCCTTGTACTTCGCCGCGACATCGTGGAATGCCGGCCCGACGATCCGCTTGTCGATGCCGTGGCAGCTCAAGCAGGCGTTGCGGCGAGCGAGCGCGGCCGTATCGGGAGCCTGTGCTGCGGTGGCGTCGCCGCGCACCGGCCCGACGAGGCGGTTCTGCTGCGAGAGATCCCCGTGACTCGTCTTCGCCCAATCCGGGAACACCGAAGCCATCGTCACCTGCGTCGCGCAATCGTGCATGCACGCCGTGTTCTTCACGTCGGGCGTGCCGCGGACATCCCACAGGCCATGGCGCCGCGTCATGCCGTTGCGGTTCGGAAGCATCCCCTGCACGGATGCGATGTTGCGATCGGAGAGGACGAAATCGGCGGAAAGAATGTCGCCCAGATGCAGCACGTACGCCACCGCCGCATAGACCTCGTCGACCGAGAGGCTCTTCGGCGCATCCCACGGCATTGCGCGGTTCACGTAGTCCCAGAGGGTCGAGATCGACGAAAGCTTCATGAGCGAGGTGCGCGAGACGTCCGGCTGCGTGAGCGATTTCACGCGGCCCGTCCGGATGTCGGCGGCGGTCGTGCCGCCGACGATCGGCGGGAAGACCTCGTTCGATTCTCCGAACGTCCCGTGACACGACGCGCACTTCGCGTCCCATATCTTCTGCCCTCGCGCGACGCTGCCGGAGCCGGGGGGAAGCCCCTGGAAGTCGGGGCGCACGTCGATGTCCCATGCGCGAATCTCGGCGGGGGGCGGCGCCCGGCCGACGCCCGGAAACCCCCTGGCCGCGGTCGCCCGCAGCGCGAGCGC
>JACXTT010009700.1_pt1 | contig 13110 bp, 12 predicted proteins | sample 9270951 | NCBI WGS metagenome assembly JACXTT01 (sample SAMN15532306, study PRJNA645909) | rock metagenome | isolation source: weathered quartz diorite | place: Puerto Rico | collected 2017-06-21
GTGCGCGCCGCCACCACCGCCGCCAGGGCGCCGAGTGCCAGCAACAGACCCGCCGCCGGCCCCGCGAACCGCACGCGCCCGCCGAGCGCGATCCAGCGGAGCCCGACGCCAACGAGGCCGAGCGCGATCGCGAAGTGCACGACGATCGGGTGGAGGAAGCCCAGGTCCGGCATGGCTCACTCGACGACGTCGATCTCGCCGCTCATGTCCTCGTGGCCGTCGCCGCAGAACACGTCGCACGCGAACGGGAAGCGGCCGGTCTGCTGCGGCACGAGACGCACGCGCGTCGTCTCGCCGGGCTTCACGTCGGCGCGCAGGCCCAGGTCCTCGCACTTGAAGCCGTGGTCGCGATCGAGCGAGGTGAGCTCGAGGACGACCGACTCGCCCCGCTTGAGGACGATCTCGCTCGGGGCGTACTCGAAGCGCTTGGCGATGATACGGATCACGCGGTCGTCGGCGTGTCCGGGAGCGGCGATCGCGATGCTCGCGGCGATGAGCGACGCGCGGAGCAGCCGCGACCTCATCGGCGCACCCCCGTGACGGGCCACTCGGTGAGCGCGGTGCGCTCGGCGTGATGTGCCGTCTGCACGGAGCGGAAGCCGAGGCCGTCGTACGGTTTGGCGGCGTTCCAGGGGATCGGCGCCTTCTTCGGGACCGACATCGGCGCGGGCAGCGGGAAGATCAGCGACTTCGCCGAGTGATGCACGACGCGGCCGGTCGTGTGGTGATGCTCCTGGTGGATGTGGCCGTAGAAGACGGCCGCATACTCGAACGGCGCGAGCACCTCGAGCGCCCGTGCGCCGTCGCGCGTCGCCCAGTCCCACTGCGGCGCCAGGTCGAAGAGCGGCCGATGGGTGAGCACGATGATCGGCTGCTCCTTGTCGCGCGTCGACAGGTCGTCGCGCAGCCAGCCGATCTGCGCATCGCCCAGGCTGCCGGTCGGATCGGAGACGTTGTCGAGGACGACGAAGTGCACGCCCTTGTGATCGAACGCGTAGTGCGTGTCGCCGAAGAACTCCGTGAACGCCGCGCCGCGATCGAGCGCGGCATCGTGCTCGCCGGGCATGAACCGCACCGTCTTCACCTTCAGGGCGCCGACGATCTCCCGGAATCCGACGAGTCGCCGCCGGCGCTCGTCGCCGTCGTCGGTGGTGTGGGTCAGGTCGCCGGTGAAGACCACGAAGTCGGGCCGTCGCCGGAGCCCGTTCACCGACGCCACCGCCTTCGCGAGCGTCCCCGCGAAGTCCGGGTTGATGGCCGGATCGGCGAACCCCCAGTGCGTGTCGGAGAGCTGCACGAATGCGAAGTCCTCCACGCCCGCGCTCTTCGCGAGCGCCCGGCGGGGCCACAGGCCCGACACGTAGACCGCGCCCGCGACGCCTGCGCCGGTCAATTTGAGAAACTGCCGCCGGTCGAGATCCTCCATCGATTGCCTCCTGCCCGGCTCTACACCGGCGTGCGTCCGACGGATTGCGGCCTCCCGGCGCGCCGGCGGCTCGGCGGAACGGGAACCCCTGCCTTGACCATCGCCCGCCAATTCGCGAGAACCCGCTCGGAGGTGACGCCGTGAAGCGCGAGGACTGCATACTCTTCAGCGGGGCCGCGAACGGCGCGGAGGCCGCGTTCGGGGCCGCCGCCGAGCACCACGGCGTCGACGAGGTGAACTTCACCTTCGAAGGCCACAACGACGCCCGCACGCGTGGGATCCGCGTGCTGACCAACGCCGAGCTCCGGCAGGGCGACGTGAGCCTCGCGTACGTGAGCCGGCTGATGCACCGGCGCTTCCCGGACACCCCGCTCTTCCGCAAGGTGCTCCAGAGCATCTGGCATCAGGTGAACAACGGGCGCGAGGTCTTCCTGGTCGGCAAGATCAACCCCGACGACACGGTCACCGGCGGCACCGGCGTCAGCGCGGAGTTCGCGAAGCTCTTCAACAAGCCGCTGTTCGTCTTCGATCAGGTGCGCAACGGCTGGTTCCGCTGGCTCGGCGACGGCTGGGAGCCCGCCGAGGATCCGGTCATCCGGCAGCCGCTGTTCTGCGGCACCGGCACGCGGTTCCTCGAGGCGAGCGGGCGCGCCGCGATCGACGGCCTCTTCGAGCGGACGTTCGCCTGCTGAGCGTCTAGAGCCCGCGCAGCGTCGCCACCGTCTGGCGCACGCCGGCGACCGTGTCCCCCAGCGTCGACGCGCACTCCGCGCTGATCTGGAGCTTCCGCCCCGCGCGCGAGATGCGCGTCGCGACGGCCTTGAGCGTCCGCTCGGTCTGCGCGAGCAGCCGGAGCTGCTTGCGGTTGACGGTCGTCGCCTCGGCCTTGCCGAGCAGCGTCACCGTCCGCTCCGCACGGACGTGCACCGTCTTCGCGATGCCCGGCGGGACCGTGTCGCTGCCGCACAGCGGGTCGGTGCGCAGCGGCGTGACCTGGCAGTTCGCGAGCGCGAAGTCCGTCAGGCTGCCGCACGGGCCGGGCAGCGTCGTGCTGGTCGACGTGCTCGTGGTCACGCTGGTCGACGTGCTGGTGGTCTGGCCGGGTATCGTGCTGCTGGTCGTGGTGGTGACGCAGGTGGCCGGCGCCTTCGGCGAGAAGCGCGCGATCCGGTTGTCGCTGTACGCCGCGACGTAGAGTGCGCCGTCGTTGCCCTCGCGGAGGGCGACCGGCGTCCCGTTGACGCTGCCGAAGTCGATGCGCCCGCCAGTAATGCCGTCGCGCGCCGGCGTCGGCGTCAGCATCCAGAGGCTGTTGGTGGAGTTGTCGCCGAAGACGTACTGGCCGCGGATCGTGGCGGGCCAGTGGCAGTCGTCGAGGATGGCACCGCCGGTGACCGAGGCGCAGCCGCCGTCGATGCCCTGATCCGCACCGCCGTGCCGGCAGTAGTAGATCGGATCGACGCAGTCGCCGTCCTGGATCGGCGTGTCGCCGGCGCCGGTGCCGATACGCACGTCGTGGCACTGCGTGACCGGGTATCCCTGCCCACCTTCGCGATACGGCCAACCGTGGTTGCGGCCGGGCTGGATGATCGTGACTTCCTCGTACGTGATCTCGCCGACGTCGCCGACCCAGACCTTGCCGGTCAGCGGGTCGACCCAGAGACGGAAGGGGTTGCGGAAGCCCCAGGCGAAGACCTCGGTGCGCGGCGCGCCGAGGCGCCCCGGATCGGGCGCCGAGGCCGGGTCCGACCCGCACTGGGTCACGTTGGTCGCGCCGACCAGCGGGTTCGTCCCCGGGATGCTGCCGTCGAGCGCGACGCGGAGGACCTTCCCGTTCGCGCCGCCGCGATTGGTCGGATCGTCGGAGAGGCAGGCGCCGTAGTAGTTGGTGATCGAGCCGCCGGGCGCCACGTTGGAGTTGTTGCCGGTGTCGCCGACGCCGACGTAGAGCAACCCGTCGGGACCGATGTCGATCCCGCCGCCGTCGTGGTTGGCGGGGCCGCGCAGCCCGGAGAGGATCATCGTCTCACCCGGATCGAGCGTGCTGTCGGCCGCGAGCGTCCGCCAGACGACGCGGTGGCGGTTCGCGTTGGTGCCGCCGGAGCCGTCGGCGAGCGAGTAGTAGAAGTAGAGCTTCCGGTTGGTCGTGAAGTTGGGGTCGACGGCGAGGCCCAGGAGGCCCTTCTCGCTGTTCGTGTCGACGGGGAAGCTGCCGGCCGTGACCAGCGTCCCGCCGCCGGCCGGGCGCACGTACACGGTGCCCGGCTTCGTGATGATCACCATGCGGTCGTCGGGCAGCCAGCGGAAGTCCGTGACCTGCGTGACCCCGGTCACGAAGTTGGGGTCGAGGTCGAGGAGATCGTTCGGACTCGGCGAGCCGGACGTCGAGAGCGAATCCGCGTGCACGGCATTCGGTAGCGCGACCAACAGCAGGGCCAGCAGGAGCTGCCTCATGACCCCTCCGAGTCTGACGCAGGATCCGCCGTCACACCAGCCACCTCGCGAAATTGTCCGGCGGTACGAGCGGCACATGCGCGCCCGCAACGGTACGACCGCGCTCCCGGCGTTCAGCCGTGTGCGTTCCGGAGCTCGCGGCCGAGGCGCCACAGCTCGCCGAACGCCCCCAGCACGACGCCGGGCCGCGCCCCGCTGGGCGTTCCGGCCACGCGTGGGTGATGCGCCACCGGCACCTCGACGATCCGGCAGCCTCGCCGCACCACCCGCGCCAACAGCTCGGCCGGCAGCAGCGCCCCGTCGGCGCGCAGCGGGAGGCCGGCGACGGCGTCCCGCCGCAGGAGCTTGAAGGCACAGTTCACGTCGCGCACCCGGACGCCGAGCAGCGCGCGCACCAGCAGGTTCCAGCCGGCGGTGTTCAGGCGACGGGGCAGGGAATCGGCGCGCGTGCGCCGGTACCCGATGACGACGTCGGCGCCCTCGAGGGACGGCAGCAGCGCGGCGAGGTCGGCCGGGTCGAACTGCCGATCGCCGTCGGTGAGGAAGACGTAGTCGTGGCGACAGGCGGCGAGGCCGCTGCGCACGGCCGCCCCGTAGCCGCGGTTCCGGTCGTGTCGCACGACGCGCACACCATCGCGCTCCCGCGCGAGTCGGTCGACGATCGCGGCGGTGCCGTCGCGGCTCCCGTCGTCGACGATGATCAGCTCCCAACGCACGGCGACGGACGGCAGCACGCGCAGCACCGCCTCCGTCATGGGCTCGACGTTGGCCTCCTCGTCGTGGACCGGGAAGCATGCCGAGAGGCTCGGGAGCGGGACGAGCGCGGGGTCGTCGGCCGGCCGTGGGCGGCCGGGGTGCGTGCCGGGTGTCATCGGGACTCGTCTCAGCGCGACGTCGATAGACCCGGAACACCTCCGTGGAGTCAAGTGTGCTTGCGCAGGATGGGCCTTCCTGCGACACGCCGATGATCACCTCCGCCCGTCGCAACGTCGCCGTCGCCTACTTCCTGGTATTCCTCGGGAGCGGCGTGTACCTGCCGTACTTCCCGCTGCACCTGGCGCACCTCGGGTTCCCGGGCTGGCAGATCGGCATGGTCACGGGGCTGCAGCCCGCGTTCCGGTGGGTAGCGGCGATCGCATGGGCGTACGTCGCCGACCGCTTCCGGGTGCGCCACCACCTGCTCGCGCTCACCGCCCTCGGCGGCGCCTTCTTCTTCGTGCCGCTGGTCTACGCGACCGAATTCCCGACGGTGCTGCTGGTGACGTCGTGCATCGCGCTCCTGCACGGCTCGATGATCCCGATGCTCGACGCGACCGTCATGGATCACCTGGGGGATCTCGGCGGCGACTACGGGCGCCTCCGGCTCTGGGGCTCGGTGTCGTTCGTCCTGGGCGCGGTCGGAAGCGCGCCGCTGGTGCATGCGTTCTCGCCGCGGGTCGTCCCGCTCCTGATGCTCGTGCCCGCGGTGCTGATTCCAGCGGCGCTCTGGCGGCTGCCGCGCGCGCAGCTCGGCCACGTCGCGCACTTCCAGCCGCCGTGGCGACTGCTGACGCCGCCGCTCGCGCTCTTCCTGGCGACCGCCTTCCTTCTCAACATGAGCTGTGGCGCGTGGCAGGGGTTCTTCGCGCTCCACACCGCGTCGCTCGGACTCTCCGACGCGGTCCCGGGCATCGCCTGGGGGGCGGCGGTGGTCGCGGAGATCGCGCTCTTCTTCTGGGCGCGGCAGGTGCTGGAGCGGATCAGCCCGACCAGCCTGATCCTGGTCGTGCTGGTCGCGACCGTGGTGCGCTGGCTCCTGACCGCGGTCGCCAGCACCGACGTGTTCGTCGTCGCGGTGCAGATGGGACACACCCTGACGTTCTCCGCGTTCCACATTGCGGCGCTGCTCCTCCTGGCGCGGCTGGTGCCGGTCGAGAGCAGCACCAGCGGGCAGGCGCTCTACGGTCTGATCGCGATGGGGATCGGCGGCAGCGCGGGGATGTCGATCGCGGGCGCGCTCGTCGACCGGCTCGGGACGGCGGGCGTGTTCCGCGTCGAAGCGGCGGTGGCGCTGCTCGGCCTCGTCCCCGCCACGCGGCTCTGGCGGCTCACGCGCGCGGCCTAGGCGTCGAAGCGCCAGACGTCGCCGACGCGCACGATGCGGCCGGCCGTCGGCGTGGCGAAGTGCGTGCCGAGCACCAGCACGGGACGGTCGGCGTAGCGCGCCAGGAACTCGAGCCGGGTGCGCCGGGCGGCGTCCGCGTCGACGTCGAAGTTGCTGCGCCACGACGGCTCCGCGCACTGCACGGGATGGTGCATGACGTCGCCGGTGATGATGCCGTCCTCGCCGCGCGACGCGATCCGGACGCTCGAGTGCCCGGGGGTGTGGCCGGGCGTCGGCTCGAGCCGGACCTCAGGCGTCAGCCGATGGTCCGGCTCGACCAGATCCGCGAGCCCCGCGTCGACGATCGGGCGCACCGAATCGCCGACGATGTCGCCGTCGGCGTTGTCCTCGACGCGGCTCCAGTACTCCCACTCGCGGCGCGAGAACAGGTAGCGCGCGTTCGGGAACGTCGGCACCCAGCGTCCGTCCACCAGCCGCGTGTTCCAGCCCACGTGGTCGACGTGGAGGTGCGTGCACAGAACGACGTCGATCGACTCGGGGTGGAAGCCGGCCTGGCCGAGCCGCTCCAGGAACGGACCCCGGAGCCGGTTCCAGAACGGATTGGGCCGCGCCTTGTCGTTTCCGACGCACGTGTCGACGACGATCCGCATGCCGCCGCTCTCGACGACGAAGGCGTGGACCGACGAGATGAACCGCCCGTTGGCGTTCACGAAGCGCGGGCGCAGCCAGTGCGCGTGAGGCTCGACGCGCTCGGGAGCGGCGTCGGGAAGGAGGAAGGTGGGCGGCACGGGTCCCTCCATCTCCACGACGCGCGTGATCGTGACGTCGCCGAGCTGCCAGCGCTGCATGCGGGCTTGTAGAGTCGGGGCGGCGCGCGCGTCAACGGGGTTCCCGCGCCCGTAGCCCCGCCGTCGGCGACGTGCTACTCCCCCGCGCCGGGAGGACGACGCCGATGAAGTTCGGGCTCATGTTCGCCAACGCGGGGCCGTTCGGGTACCCGGAGTCGCTGACCCACCTCGCGCGCACCGCGGAAGCGGTGGGGATGGAGTCCATCTGGACGATCGAGCACGTCGTCATCCCGGTGGGCTACAAGTCGAAGTATCCGTACGATCCCTCGGGACGCATCCCGGCGCCCGAGAACGTGCCCATGCCGGATCCCCTCCTCCCGCTCGCCTATGCGGCGGCGGTGACGAAGACGCTCCGGCTCGGCACCGGCATCCTGATCCTCCCGCAGCGCCACCCGATCTACGTTGCGAAGGAGGTCGCGACGCTCGACGTGCTCTCGAACGGGCGCACGATCCTCGGGATCGGCGTGGGCTGGCTCAAGGAGGAGTTCGACGCGCTGAACGTCCCGTTCGAGGAGCGCGCGGGCCGGACGGCGGAGTCGGTGCGGGCGATCCGCTCGCTCTGGAAGCCCGAGCCCGAGGCGTTCAAGGGAAGATACTTCAACTGGGCGGCGCTCGAGTCGAATCCCAAGCCGGTGCAGCAGCCGGGCGTGCCGATCGTCGTCGGCGGGCACACGGAGATCGCGGCGCGCCGGGCCGCGCGCTACGGCGACGGCTTCTTCCCGGGCACCGGCGACTTCGACACGCTCACGCGGCTCTTCCGCGTCATGCGGGACGAGTGCTCGAAGATCGGCCGCAAGCCCGGCACGATCGAGCTCACGGCCGGCCTCGGCGTGATCGACCTCGACGGCGCGCGTCGGCTCCAGGACCTCGGTGTCCACCGGATCGGCGTGGCACCGATGGCGTTCGACCCCGACGGGCTCGCCCAGGGCCTGCATGCGTTCGCGAACGACGTGATCGCGAAGCTCTGAGCGCACGCATGCTCGCCTGCCTCGACCTCGAAGGGGTGCTCGTCCCCGAGATCTGGATCAACGTCGCCGAGCGGACCGGCATCCCGGCGCTCCGCCGCACCACCCGCGACGAGCCCGACTACGACAAGCTGATGCGCGGCCGGCTCGCGATCCTCGACGAGCACGAGCTCACGCTGCGCGACATCCAGGCGGTGATCGACACCATGGCGCCGCTCGAGGGCGCCGAGGCCTTCCTCGCGTGGCTCCGGGAGCGCACACAGGTCATCATCCTCTCCGACACGTTCGGCCAGTTCGCCCTGCCGATCATGCGGAAGCTCGGGTTCCCGACGCTCTTCTGCCACTCGCTCGACGTGGCGCCGAGCGGACGCATCACCGGCTACACGCTCCGCATCGACGACGGCAAACGGCGCGCCGTCGAGGCGCTCCGCTCCCTCAACTTCCGCGTCGTCGCCGCCGGCGATTCGTACAACGACACCAGCATGCTCGCCGCCGCCGACGCCGGCATCCTCTTCCGTCCGCCGGCGAACGTGATCGCCGACTTCCCCCAGTTCCCGGTGACGCACAGTTACGCCGAGCTGCAGGCCGCGTTCATGCGCGGCTCCGCGGGCGAGATCGCCTAGCGTCCGCGATCTAGAAGAGGGAGCGGTTCACGAGCTGGGTGCCGCAGTCGACGCAGTAGGTGGACTGGCGCCGGCGAGCGGCGTCGTGCTTGTCGGCGGTGCAGAGCTTGGCGAGGATGCGCGAGTTCACGACGCCCCCGCACTGCGGGCAATATCCCACCGGCGCATCGGTCCGCCGGTGGTTCATGTTGTCGCACGCCTCCGCGCGCGTCCGAGCGTAGTTGTTCCCTGCCAAGGCGCAGCCCCCCTCTGTTGGAGTCCGCGCCTCGCACACCCGCTGCAAGCAGCCCCGGCACCGATCGCGCTGCGAGCAAGAACCAACGAACTCACCCCGACCCTACCGCAACGCCGCTCCCCCACACAACCAAACGACAGCGGGGTGTCCGCTCCGACTCGGTGTCGAATGGGCCGATACGACCGGCGGCCCGCAATGGGAGGCGAGCGGGGGTGCTCTCGGGGCGCCTGTGAGGCGTCCGAGCGTGTCGCACGGTCGAGACGCCGACCGGCGTCGGCGCCGAACCGAAACCCGGAGGGCACTCCCGCTCGCCTCCCACCGCGCGACGGCCGCGCGTTGACCCCCCAAGTCGACTCGGATAGGAGCGGGCTCCCGGCCGCCCGGTCGCATAGCTCAGTTGGTTAGAGCGCCTGCCTCACATGCAGGAGGTCCGTGGTTCGAATCCACGTGCGACCACTCGATTTCTCGCGGCTTTGTGGAATCACCCGATGCTGGATCATAGCTCGGGGCTCCACCGGGGCTCCGGGCCGACAGGTCTCGCCGGCCCTCCGCACGTTGCCCAACACTGCGCCGGCTCACCGCGATCGAGGCCGCGACGACTTCCAGGCGACGACCTCGCGTTCGTGCCAGGCCACTGCATTCGCGCTCGTCTGTACGCGCTTGGGGAAGGTGCCGGCGCGCTCCAGTCGATAGATCGTGGCGCGCGAAAGGCCGGTGAGCTTCGCCACTTCCTTCACGCGCAGAAGCCGATCGGCGGCGGTCTGCGCGGCAAGCTGCTTCTCAACTTCCGCGTCCACGACGGCCTTGCGGATCGACGCGCGCACCGCGGGCATGTCCACCGAACTCGCGTGGGAGCGGCCCGGCCACTGACGTTCCGCCCCCTGCTTGGCTTTCTTGGCGAAGCGGTCGAGGATCGTGCGGAGGTCGTCGTCGCTCGCTGCCACCAGGCAACACGGTAGCAGGCGCCGAGGTGTCTCGCACGCTCCGTCAGCGCGGCCTGAGGTGTGCGGCAAGCTGGTGTCGCCACGCCTCGACGGCTTCGCGGTCGCCGCGCCCCCTGGCGTAGGCGAACAACGCTGCGCACGCCTGGCATCGCACGTGGTGCTCGGCGATCTGATGCCGGCTCACCGCAGGATCAAGCAGCGTCACGCCGCTTGACTCGCGAGGAGCGCCAGGTCCCAGGCAATGCCCCTCATCGTTGCGTCCTCGATCGCGGGTTCGTGCTCGGGGTCGCCACAGGGGTGCCACAGCGACGCCGCGGTCTCACCCGTGGCGGGATCGCTCCACTCTTCGTAGCGACAGCCACACCGGAGAGCCAACGTCGCTGTCATCTGTCCGTACGCCACGAGCCTGATTCCAAGTCCATCGTTCGTTACCTCCGCACGCTGGAGATCCACGAACCGTGCCGACCCCGGAGGTCGCATTGACGGATCTTCTGGCTGAGGCGCGGCGTCGAACGCATGCCACGAGCGGCACAGCCGTCACGCTCGTGTGGTCGTCGTGTGCTCACGCTTCAGCGAGTCACGCGGTCGCCAGGCTTCCGCGCTGTCCTCAACGTGCTCGCGCGAACCGCGCGCCGGTCGGCTACGAGCGACCGCACCACGAGCGAGCGGGAGAAGACCGGGGAGGGGCCTGTAGTGTGCAGGGCTCGCCAGCGCCCTCGCTATACCCCCACACGGGAGGGAAAGAATCTTACACGAGACCCTTCTGCCAGCGATCGCCCGAGAAGCAGCCGAGCGGCAAGAGAACGCGAGCGGCGCCCATGAGGGCTAGGCTGCGAGCGTTGCGAGGAGACTCTCCTGATCCATTCCGCATCGACTGGCAGTGGGTAATACTCGGTAGTTCTCCAGCTTGTTCTCGCGTCCACCATAATCTACTTGACAGCAGTTCCGTTTGTGACCTATGAGACCTGCTCCTACCATCATTCCAAGAGTCTGGAGGCAAACGCCATGCGCGTCAGTGCGATTGCACCACGGCGGCGACCTGATTCTGTTTCGCGAGCCTGCCTCTTCGTCATCGCGGCCTCCCTCTTCCTCTCTGGATGCTACGTCGAGGGGGTTCGTAGCGAAGATCCGGGCGCGCAGTATCCAGCCAACGCGCAGGTGGCGGCCGGTCCAAATCAGGTCGTGCAAGTCGCTGGCGGGATCCTGCGCGTCTTTGCACGAAGCCCGTTCGGTGAGGTGGCCACCAGCTCGAGCCTTTCGAGCATTCTCGGGTGCAGCGAGACACTGAACCCGCGCATCCGCTACGACTCCTCGGCGCAGCGCTGGATAGTCGTCGCGGCACAAAAGTCACCCGTCCCTCGACTGTGTCTCGCCGTCTCGACCAGCTCAGACCCGACCGGCACGTTCCAAGCCTATCAGCTGTCTCTCGCTACCGGCCTCTTTCCAAACTACCCGACGCTGGGGATCAGCGCGGACAAGGTGGCGATCGCAGCCAACCAGATACAGCTAGTTCCCGGACAAGGGTCTCCGCCTGGCTACGGGTTGTGGATATTGAACAAGAGCGCGCTGATGTCCGGCACCTTGACCTCACAGTTCATCTTCCTGGGCACCGCGCCTCCTCTGTTCGCCCCCGCAGTGAACCTGTCGTCAAATTCGACCATCTTCATGGCAGGGTTTGGTCCGTCGCTCCTTCGCACGTGGAGGGTTACGGGTCTCCCACCGAGCGTGACCTTGATCAGCCAAGACTTTTCGCTCACCTACGATCCGGTCACACCGAACGTCGCTCAGAAGGGCTCCATCGATTCCCTTCTGGCCGTCGGTGGCGTGCGAAATGTCGTCTACCGGGGCGGCTTCCTTTGGGTCGCCGCATCAAGCGCGTGCACGCCAGCGGGTGACACCATCAAGCGAACCTGCCTCAGGCTCGTTAATCTGATTGATAACGGAAGTACGTTCACGCTATCTCAGAACATCGAGTACGGCAGCGCGGGGTTCTACTACTTCTATCCCGCGGTCACCGTCGACGCTGATCAGGCCCTCGTCGTCTCGTTCGGTGTCTCTTCGTCGTCAATGTATCCGTCTTGGTGGGCCACCGGGCGCCGAACTGGAGATGCTGCCAACACCCTCCGCACGCCTACGGTAATCGCAGTGGGCCAGGCCCCGTACACCAACGGCGACGCCGTAGCAGACGTGTTGGACTGGGGACGCTACTTCGATGCCTCTGCGGATCCCGCGAACGATCACTGGTCATGGCTGACGGGGCAGTACGCCTCCGTATTCAGTCCGCCGACGCCCGGGACGCCCCCCCTCCCTCCAAACTACGCCACTGGACTTCAGTGGGTAGCCGACCAGCTCTACTAGGAGGTCTTTGCCATGCACCGTCGATCGCTCCTCGTCGCGCTGGGCTGCGCACTTCTTGGTGTCTCCCTCGTCCAACCGGCAAGAGGATTCGAGGGGCTGCGCTCAACGGAGTTCGCCCAGCCGACTGGGCCACCGGATCTTCACATCGGCGTTGGTCCCTCACACCTTCTTCAGATCACGAACGAGAAGATCCGGATATTCTCGAAGTCACCCGCCGGCGAAGTCGTCTCTACGTCCACAATCGACTCGTTCATCGGGTGCCCGAGTCCCTTCGATCCTCGGGTTCGATACGACTCGCTAGCCGGCCGCTGGTATGTGACGGCATGCTGCCGGACGAACAAGGTGGTGCTCGCGGTCTCGGCGAATACCGACCCGACGGGCAGTTTCACTCGGTACGATCTCGTTCTCCCTGGCGGCAGCCAACAGCCCGACTTCGACCTCTTGGGCTTCAGCAGCGACAAGGTGTTCGTATCGGCAAATATCTTGGCGCCGGCTCAAGGCCAGAGCGGCCACGCGGCCTGGGTCATCACGAAGAGCGATCTCCTGGCAGGCGTGGCGTCGCCTGCGACTCAAGTGCTCACCGACTTCGGAAGCTTCCTCGTATTCCCAGCCACCACGCTCTCGTCCTCGACGACGTTGTACTTGGTTGGGCAGGTTCCCGACACGCTGGAGGTCGTCACGATCACTGGGCTACCTGCCGTTGGGTCTGGAGTGCAGGTCGCGACGCAGGACTTTGGGCTCACGCGATCGTCCCTCTTGGACTCGCTCAGCATTCCGCAGAAGGGCGTGCCTGATGTGCTCCCGTTTCTCAGCGCCTCGCGCGAAACTGTCTTCTTCAACGGAGCGCTGTGGCATGCGGGCGCCTTTCCTTGCATTCCCGCGGGGGACACAACCGATAGACACTGCCTCAGAGTATCCCAGCTCCAGCAAAGCGGCGGTGCCCTTAGCCTCGTGCAGAACATCGAGTTTGGCGCGGTGGGCGCGTACTACTTCCTTCCCGCGTTCAGCGTCGATGTCGATGGCAAGGTCGTCATAGGGTTCGGGGCATCGTCGCTCTCCAGCTATCCCTCCTTCTATGCTACTGGGAGAACGCCGGCCGACGCCGCTGGAACGCTGCGGTCTCCAACCCTAGTCGCCGAAGGCCAGAGCCCGT
>JACXTT010009701.1_pt1 | contig 13108 bp, 17 predicted proteins | sample 9270951 | NCBI WGS metagenome assembly JACXTT01 (sample SAMN15532306, study PRJNA645909) | rock metagenome | isolation source: weathered quartz diorite | place: Puerto Rico | collected 2017-06-21
CTCGGCCTGCTCGCCAACCATGGCGGTTCCGTCGTCGCACCGGCGGTCGCCCACGTGACCTACAACTTCGGCGCCCTCATGATCCTGCGGCGGCGTTCGCTGCCGCCGAGCAGCGGCGAGCGCCCGACCCGTTGATTCGCGGCCGGCGAATTGCGTCCAGGTGCGGCTTCCGTTAGCGTCGGGCGCTTGGGGGAGCGCACATGATTCGTCTCGCAGCCCTGCTCGTACCGCTCGTCATCGTCGCCGGTTGCGGCAGCAGCAAGGCCAAGCTGAGCGCCGACGCCTATTACAAGCAGGCATCCGAGGCGTTCGCGCAGAAGAACTACGACACCGCGGCGACCCACTACAAAGAGCTGCTCGACCAGTATCCCTTCGACGAGCACGCCGAGGAAGCCGAGCTGCGCATCGCCACCGCCCAGTACGAGAGCCACCACTACCCGGAGGCGATCGCGGCCTTCAACGACTTCCAGCGCATGCACCCGATGAGCACGCACCTCGCCGAGGTCTATTTCCTGCTCGCCAAGAGCTACATGGACCAGATGACGACGACCGATCGCGATCAGGGCGCCTCCGAGAACGCGCACGGGTGGTTCCGCGTCGTCATCGAGCGCTATCCAACCAGCCCCTTCGCCGCCGAGGCGCAGGGCAAGCTCGTGCAGTGCCGCTTCTCCCTCGCCGATCACGAGCTCCGCATCGCACGCTACTATTTCAAGCGCGGCAACATCAAAGCGGGTGAGAATCGCGTGAAAGGCCTGCTCGAGAACTATCCCGACACGCCGGCAGCCAGCCGGGCGCTCGAAGCGCTCGCGGCCGCCTACGCGGGCACCGGCGATCACGAGCACGAGCGCATGGCGCAGGCAGCGCTCGCCGAGCGCCCGAGCGCGGAGGCCATCGAAAGCAAGGCGGCGCAGGAGACCAAGGTCGACGACAAAGACGCGGCGGCGACCGCGGCGCCGACGATGGTGAGCCTTCCGACGCCATCGACGGGCGGCCCCGCATCGACCCTGCTGCTTGCCGATCTCACCGCGCGCTACGGACCGGGTCAAGGCATGAGCACGGCCACCATCTCGCCGTCCTTGATCGACCCGGTGAAATCGTCGAAGTCGCTGCTCAACGACCGCTCGTCGCCGCCCACGAGCGGGCCGGGATCGCTCGGCGGCTACTGAGATGGACGCGCCGCCGACGACCTCGTCGCGAGCGGGCGCGGATCGACGGCAGCCTGCGGACGTCGCCATCGTCGGCGTCGGCGCGCTCGGTTGCGCGGCCGCCGAGGCGCTCGCTCGCGCTGCGGTCGGCCGTCTCGTCCTCTTCGACGGCGATGTCGTCGAGCGCTCCAACCTGCACCGGCAGCTCCTGCATCGCGACGCCGACCGTGGACGCCCGAAGGTCGACTCCGCCGCCGAGCGGCTGACGATGGTCTACCCGGCGGCGGCAGTCGAGCGCCGGTACGTCCGCATCGACGCCGTCAATGCCGGCAGTCTTCTCGCCGGCGCGGCGTGTATCGTCGACGCCACCGACGGCTTCGAGAGCAAGTTCCTGCTCAACGATACGGCGGTCGCGCTCGGCGTCCCGCTCGTCCATGCCGGCATCATGCGCTTCCTCGGGCAGCTCATGACCATCGTACCCGGGCAAAGCGCCTGCTACCGCTGCATCTTTGTCGCCCCCCCGGAACCCGGCGACGTCCCCTCATGCCAGGAGGCGGGTGTGCTCGGCTCCCTCGCCGGCACGATCGGCCTGTTGCAAGCCGCCGAGGTCATTCGCTACCTGACGGGCGCCGGTCCATTGCTGACTGATCGCCTGCTCACGTACGACGCCCTCATGAACCGCTTTCGGTCCGTCCGCCTGCGCCGCAATCCCTCGTGCCCCGTGTGTGCCCCGAGGCTCGCGGGAACCACTCGCAACCGCTAGAAGAACGGGAAGAGAGGAGACACCCCATGGCCATCCAGGTCCGTATCCCCACACCGCTGCGCAAGCTCACCGGCGGCGCCGAGTCGGTCAGCGCGAGTGGCGCGACCATCGCCGCCTTGGTTCAGGATCTCGAGACGCGACACCCGGGTCTGAAAGAGCGCATTTGCGACGACGCCGGCAAGGTCCGGCGCTTCGTCAACGTCTACGTGAACGGCGACGACATCCGCTTCCTCGACAATCTCGACACGCCCGTGAAGGACGGTGACGAGATCTCGATCGTCCCTGCGATCGCGGGCGGCGCGGGCTGAAACGCCGCGCCCTTACCCCCCACCGTCCGACCACCACAGGCCAGTCATGCAGAGCCCGAACGTGCTCAGCCTCGTCGGCAACACGCCGCTCCTCCGTATTCGCAGGCTCGCGCGGGATCTGCCGGAGAGCGTGCGCGTCTTCGCCAAGCTCGAGGGGTTCAACCCCGGCGGCTCGGTGAAGGATCGGCCGGCCCTCAGCATGCTGCAGGCCGGCCTAGCGAGTGGTGCGTTGCGACCAGGAAAGACGGTTCTCGACTCGACGTCGGGCAACACCGGCATCGCGCTCGCCATGTGCGGGGCGGTCCTCGGCTACCCAGTCGAGCTGGTCATGCCCGAGAACGTGAGCGCCGAGCGCAAGAAGATCATCAACGCGTACGGAGCGAAGGTGATCTTCTCGAGCCCGCTCGAAGGCTCCGATGGCGCGATCCGCCTCTGCCGCGAGGTTCTGGCGCGCGATCCGGAGAAATATTTCAAGCCCGATCAGTACTTCAATCCGGCGAACCCCGAAGCGCACTACAAAACCACCGGCCCGGAGATCTGGCAGCAGACGGAAGGCACGGTGACGCACTTCGTGACCGGTCTCGGCACCGGCGGCACGATCATGGGCACCGGCCGCTATCTCAAGGAGCGCAACCCGAGCATCCAGGTGATCGGCGTCGAGCCCGACGATGCGTTCCACGGCCTCGAGGGTCTGAAGCACATGGCAAGCTCGATCGTCCCCGGCATCTACCACGAGGAAGAGCTGGACGGGAAAGTTCCCGCGCCGACCGAGGACTCGTACGAGATGGTGCATCGCATCGGCCTGGTCGAGGGCCTGGTGGTCGGGCAATCCTCGGGTGCCAACCTGTACGGCGCCCTGAAGGTCGCGCGCACGCTCGAGAAGGGCACCGTGGTGACGATCTTCTGCGACTTCGGCGACCGCTATCTCAGCACGAATCTCTGGATCGGCTGGCAGGGCAGTTGATGCCATCGATACCGCTCGACGACGAGCAGATCGAGCGCTACAGCCGCCAGATCGTCCTCGCCGAGATCGGGCCGCTCGGTCAGGCGAAGCTCGCGGCGGCGCGGGTGGCCATCGCCGCTTCCGGTGCGGCGGCGGAGCGGGCCGCCGCCTACCTCGCCGCGGCGGGTGTCGGGACCTTGGCGCTCGCGCCGTCGATGCAGGATCTGGTCGATCCTGCCCAGCCCGACGTGACGCTCGAGAGTCTCACGGACGAGCCCGGTGTCGTCTTCGATGCGGCTCTCGTCGCTGCCGGGCAGGACACGCCCCATGCTGCTCGGTCATTCTGGGTGAGCGACGGACGGCTTGCCGAGGAGCCGCCCTGTTCCGCTTGCGCCGTGGCTGCGCTCGGTCCGGCCGCACCGATTGCGGCGGTGCTCGCGCCGCTCCGCGACGCCCTCCTCGGCACGATCGTCGCGACCGAGATCGTCAAGGCGCTCCTCGGCCTCGGAGTCGGCCTCCGCGGCCGCGTGCTCAGCTACGATCCGCAGTCCGCGACGTTTGCGACGACGCAAGTCGGCGGACGTCCCGATTGCGCCTGCTCCACTCGCCCGACGGGCTGAGCGACACCGCGCCGCCGGCGCCCACGTTCCTGTCCTGGCACAATTGGGCCAGATCTGCTTAATTTGTCGGCTTCGCTTCACTCCACCTACGAAATTCCCAAGGAGGCTGCATCCATGACCCAAGGAGCACATTCGTGAGCGGCGCGACGATCCTGCCGCACGGAGGCACGCTGGTTAACCGCTGGGCGACCGACAAGGAACGCCAGGAGTGGAGCCGCGAGATCAAGACCCTGAAGCGTATCCAGCTCACGCGCCGCGAGATCTCGGATCTCGAGATGATCGGCGTCGGCGCGTTCAGCCCGCTCGAGGGGTTCATGGGCGAGGCGGACTACCGCGCCACGCGCGAGCGCATGCGCCTCCGAAGCGGTTTGCCGTGGACGATCCCCGTGACGCTCTCGGTCACCCGCGAGAAGGAGCGCGAGCTGCATGCCGGTGACGACATCGTCCTTCTCGAGGACGAGGACCGGCCGCTCGGGATCCTGCACCTCGCCGAGAAATTCGACTACGACAAGACGCGCGAGGCGGCGGAGATCTACGGCACCACCGAGGCGGCGCACCCGGGCGTCAAGGTGGTCTACGATCAGGGCGACGTGTACCTGGGCGGCAAGATCACCCTCCTCGATCGTCCGCGCGAGCTCCCGTTCAAGGAGCATCGCCTCGACCCGCTCGAGACCCGCGCGCTCTTCATCGAGCGCGGCTGGAAGCGCATCGTCGCCTTTCAGACCCGCAACCCCGTGCACCGCGCGCACGAGTACATCCAGAAGTGCGCCCTCGAGATCGTCGACGGCCTCCTCCTGCATCCGCTGGTCGGCGAGACCAAGGGCGACGACATCCCCGCCGCAGTGCGCATGGAGTGCTACAAGGTGCTACTCGAGAAATACTATCCCAAGGATCGCACCGTGCTCTCCGTGCTACCGGCCAACATGCGGTACGCCGGGCCGCGCGAGGCGATCTTCCACGCCATCATCCGCAAGAACTACGGCTGCACCCATTTCATCGTCGGGCGCGATCACGCCGGCGTCGGCTCGTACTACGGCACCTACGACGCCCACTACATCTTCGACAACTTCACCGCCGAGGACATGGCGATCACGCCGCTCTTCTTCGACCACACCTTCTACTGCAAGGTATGCGACAGCATGGCGTCGGCGAAGACGTGCCCGCACGAGCCGACCGAGCACGTGACGCTCTCCGGCACCAAGGTGCGCGAGAAGCTCGCCGCCGGTGAGCGGCCGCCGAAGGAGTTCAGCCGTCCGGAGGTCGCCGACGTGTTGATCCGCTCGATGCGGAAGTAGCCCGGCGGATCGCGTCCTCGACCAGCACCAGCCGGTCGTTGCCGAAGAACATCTCGCTGCCGACGAAGATCGTCGGCGAGCCGAAGCCGCCACGGCGCATGCACTCGTCCGTGTTCTCACGGATCCGGTCCTTGAGCGCCGGCTCCGCGATCTTCTTGAAGTAGAGACGCTCGTCGAGCCCCACGTCGGCGACGATCTCGCGCAGCACCGCGTCCTGGCTTATGTCACGGTCGTCGCCGAAGTACGCTTCGAAGACGCGTCGGCTGTAGGGGCCGATGCGGTCGCGCTCGAGCGCGACCAGCGCGCCACGCAGCGCCTTCACCGAGTTGACGGGAAACACCGACGGCGGAAACCTGATCTTCAGGCCGTAGAAGCGTGCCCACTGCTGAAGGTCCTTCAGCATGTAGTGCGCCTTCGCCCGCACCGGGTGCTCCCGCATCTGGTAGACGGAGGGGTTGATCGTATTGAAGATGCCGCCGACCAGGATCGGACGCCACACTAGCTCGGCGCGATGCGCGTGGCAGAGCTTCTCGATGCGGCTGAAGGCGAGATAGGTCCACGGGCTCGAGTAGTCGAAGAAGAACTCGACGCGCGCCATCGTTCACCTGTCGGTTCGGCTGCTCTCGATCACTGCTCGTGTCGCGCGTGATCGTGGCCGTGCGGCCGGGCCGCGAGCTCCGCGATCCGCGCGGCCAGCGTGTCGGATGTGCAGAGCGCCTTCGCGTCGACCAGCCGCTCGAAGGCCTCGAGCCAGCAGTCCCAGTAACGATAGCTGCTCGCGTCCGTATGGCTGCGCTCCCACCTCGCGATCGCGGCGATCAGTTGCGCGCGGAACTCCTCCCAGCCGAAGGCCCCGGCCTCGTAGAGCGTCATCGTCATGCCGAAGAGACGGCTCTCCCACAGCGCATCGAAGGTGATCTCCCCGTTGTGGCGCGGCGGGGAGAGCGGTCCATCCCACTCGAGCACGTTCTCGGGACGCGTCTCAGCCATGGACGTGGGGCGGCGGCATCGCGCGGGCGACGCCGATCAACGCATCGCGCGTGACCAGCGCGGCGAGCTGCTCCTCGTTCCAGCCGTCGGTGCCGGCGGGACGTTCCGGAAGGACGAAATAACGCATCTCCGCGCTCGAGTCCCAGACACGCACCTCGACGTCGGGAGCGAGCTCGAGCCCCATCTCGCGCAGCACGACGCGCGGCTCGCGCACGACCCGAGAACGGTAGGGCGGGCTCTTGTACCAGGTGGGCGGTAAGCCGAGGAGCGAGGACGGATAGCAGGAGCAGAGCGTACAGACGACGACATTGTGAACGGCCGGCGTATTCTCCACCGCCACGATCGGCGTCAGCTCGGGACCGGTCGGCAGATCGAGCTCCCGTACCGCCGCCCAGCCGTCGGCGAGGAGCCGAGCGCGAAACGCCGGATCGGTCCACGCGCGCGCCACCACCTTGGCGCCGTTCAGCGGTCCGATGTCGCGCTCGTAGCGCGCGACGATGGCGTCGATCAGCGCCGGCTGCACCAGGCCACGCTCGACGAGCAGGGCCTCCAGCGCCTCGGCGCGCAGTGCATTGCGGCGCGCGATCGGATCGTCGTCGTGATGATCGTGGTCGTCCGCCACGTCAGGCAGGCTCCAGGTAGGGCTCGAAGAGATCGATGTGCAAGGTCACACCCGACTCGGCGGCGGCACCCCACAGCTCACGCGCCTCGAAGCGGACGTTGTAGAGATGCTGCGGGTCCTCGCCCGCGCCGTGCGCGTTGCTGTCGGGAAAGACGCAGGCGGGGTGCCGGCGCGCGACGATACCGCGCCGTCCGGCGACGTAGCGCGGCAGACGCGTGTGCCCGGCAGGACTCGCGACCTTGGCGCGCACGACGTCGCCGACGCGAAACCTCGGCGCCCGTTCGAGTTCGCGCACGAAGCCGAGCCTAGCCGTGTGCTGCTTCGGGGCCGTTGGTGCCTCCGTCGCGACCGCACGCCCCGCGAGCCGAGCATCGACGTCGCCTCCACCGAGGAGGCCGCGCTCGACGAGCAGCCGTTCCAGCGACGCGAGCCAGCGCCCATAGTAGCCCGCGCGCAGGTAGGTCACCGGATCGATGCGCTCGATGCCGTGGCGAAACGCGTCGAGGTTCGCCCAGCCGAGCCCGACGACCTGATAGACCATCGCGAGCACGCGTCCTTCCCACGGCGCGTGGAAGACGGGCTCGTTGGCCTCGACCGCGACCCGCCCGAAGCCGTGCATGCCACCCATGTCGTGGATGCCATTCACACCCCCCTTCTACCCCTTCCGTGCGAACGAATGAAGGATCCGTGGCGACACTGCTTGAAGCCGCAGCACCGGACGGGCATCGTGCCGTGATGACGGACGACACGACCTGGAAGCGGTGCAGCACCTGCAAGCAGCCGATCGCGTTTGCCAGCGGGTATTTCGCCTGCAGCGTCTCGACGTGCAATCGCCGCAGCGCCCTCTTCGCATTCTGCTCGGTCGGGTGTTGGGACGCGCACGTACCGGTGATGCGCCACCGTGACGCGTGGGCGAACGAAGCAACGGCACCGACGCACGCGGAATGGGCGCGGGAGCAGGAACGCGAGCGCGAGCCTCGGCGGATCGTCGTCGGCTCGCCGCCCGTCTCCGGAGAGACCCGCGCGCCGGAACGCACGTCGGTCGCCCCGCGCGACGTCCTGATCGTCGTCTCGAAGCTGAAGCTCTACATTCGCGAGACCACCGGCATGAACACGTCGGACGACGTCGCCGAGGTGCTATCTGACCGCGTACGCAACCTCTGCGACGCTGCCGTCGAGCACGCACGTGCCGACGGCCGGAAGACGATCATGGCGCGAGACTTCACGCGCGGCTGATCGTTCGTCGGCGTCACCCGTTGCCTGCCCTGCGCCGCTGTACGCGGTTGCGCGCGGGGACGATATCGAGATCGAACGTCGTCACGGGCGCGCCTTCGATCACTGCCGCGACGCCGCCGACGAGAACGAAACGGACCTCGTGACGGCGAAGAGTGGCGAGCAACGAAGAGAGGTTACTTGGCGGGGACGTCACGACGAAGCGCTTGGATCGCCCGCAGGTGCTCTTCGAGTACTCGCAACCGTTGATGCGGACTCAAGCTCAGCGTCCAACGAATCAGCGAGCGGTCCACGCCTCGGGGCTTCCGGTCTGCCTTCATCGCACCGAGCACATCTGCCGTGGCTGTGATCAGCCGCATCGCCTCGCTTACAATGCTTCTAGGCACTCACCATCGGCACCCGGTCGCGCCACGGCAGCGCCTCTTCCAAGGTCGCGGCGACGCGCAGCAAAAGGTCCTCGCGCCCGTGCGTCGCGACCAGCTGCACACCGATCGGCAACCCGGCGTCGTTCCAATGGAGAGGCAACGAGATTCCCGGTTGTCCGGTCAGGTTGAAGGGCAACGTCCAGCACGCGATCTGCGATGCGCGCATCCCCACCACGAGCGCATTCTCCCGGGTCGGCACCAACTCGCCGAGCCGGGGCGGAGGCTCCGAGATCGTCGGTGTCAGCAACAGATCAAAGCCGCTCGCATGCCACTCCGCGATCCGGCGCGTGAACTCGTAGATCCAGTCGACGGTGGCGTGGTAGCGCGGCGCGCTGGTGGCGTCGCCGAGGGTCTTGAGCGCCCAGTTGACGGCATCGACGTCGGCTTCGCCGAAGGGCCCGCCGGTCAGCTCGCCGATGAGGTCGAGCGTGCGCGCGATGTGCGTCGAGTACATGACGGTGAAATGGTCGCCGAGCGCGGGCTCGTCGAGGGCGTCGGGATGCGCCTCCTCGACCTGGTGACCCAGCGAAGCGAGCGTCCGTGCAGCCGTGGTCGCGGCCGTCACGCAATCGGCATGCGCCTGGAAGACGCCCCCGGGAGGGGCGGTCATGAGCCCGATGCGCAACGTGCCGACGGGAGCGCCCACCTCCTCGGCGTACCGACGCGCCGGCGGCGGCGCGACGTACGGATCCCCGGGCATCGCCCCGTGGAGAACGTCGAGGATCGCCGCCGTGTCGCGCACGGTGCGCGTGACGACGCCGTCCGACACCATGCCGCCCACGGGCGCGCCCGCCGCCGGACCGAACGAGGTACGGCCGCGTGTCGGCTTGAGGCCAACCAGGCCGCACTCGCTCGCCGGAATGCGGATCGAGCCGCCGCCGTCGTTGGCGTGTGCTGCCGGCACCAGGCGGGCGGCGACCGAACATGCCGATCCGCCGCTCGACCCGCCCGTCGAGTGCTGCGGGTTCCACGGGTTCCGGCACGGACCGTAGGCCTCCGACTCGGTTTGGCAGAGCGTCCCGAGCTCGGGAACGTTCGTCCGGCCGAGGATCACGAATCCGGCGGCGCGAATGCGCTGGGTCAGATAGCTGTCGATCGGCAGCACGACGCCGAGGTCCTTCAGCCGCCTGAGGCCCATGTGGTACGGCTCCCCGGCCTGCATGCCGAGGATGTCCTTCAGGAGAAAGGGCACGCCGCGGAACGGGCCGTTCGGTGACGCCGCCGCCTCCTCGCGCGCCTTCTCGAAGCGCGGGTGAATGACGGCGTTCAGCGTCGGGTTCAGGCGCTCGATGTGGCTGATCGCCTGCTCGACCAGCTCCTGCGGTGATGCGTCCCCTTTGCGCACCAGCTCGGCCTGCGCGGTGGCGTCGAAACGGGCAAAGTCGCTCATGACGCGGACCCTACGCCGTCGCGCGCCCGTGGTCGAGAGACGAGGGGTGAGGATCTCGATCCCTACTCAGACATCTACCTTGGACCAGCTATGCCGCGCTGGTAGGGTTTGTCGCGATGTCGGTGGACGCCGCGCAGCTCGAGCAGCACCGTACGGCGGTAACGGGACACTGCTACCGCATGCTCGGGTCGCCCTTCGACGCCGACGACGCCGTCCAGGAGACGATGGTGCGTGCCTGGCGCGGCCTCGACCGGTTCGACGGGCGCTCGTCGCTGCGTACCTGGCTCTACCGGATCGCCACCAACGTTTGCCTCGACGCGCTTTCCGATCGCTCGCGGCGCGCGCGGCCGATCGAGGTCGGCCCGGAGTGTTCCGTCGACGACCCGCTCGAGACCCATCCCCGGACGCACTGGCTCGAGCCCGTGCCCGACGCGTGGGTGTTGCCGGCGGACGCCGACCCTTCCGAGCAGGTCGTGTTGCGTCAGAGCATTCGGCTCGCCTTCGTCGCGGCCTTGCAGCATCTCCCGCCGAAACAGCGCGCGGCGCTCCTCCTGACCGAGGTGCTCGGCTGGTCTGCCGCGGAGGTCGCGGACATCCTCGAGACCTCGGTCGCGTCGGTCAACAGCGCGCTGCAGCGGGCCCGAGCGACGATCGCCACCCGGGATCTCGGTGAGCCGGCAGCATCGCTCTCCGATGCACAGCAGGCCCTCGTCGACCGCTACGCCGCCGCGTTCGAGCGCTACGACGTCGACGCGCTGACGGCACTCCTCAGCGAGGACGCGACGCTCTCGATGCCGCCCTACTCGTTCTGGCTCCGCGGCCATGAGGCCATTCGCACGTGGTTGCTGGGACGCGGCGCCGGCTGCCGCGGGTCACGGCTCGTCCCGACTACGGCCTGCGGGGCGCCCGCGTTCGGGCAGTACCGTCAGGGCGGCCGCGAGCCATGGGCGATCCTCGTGCTCGAGCTGGCCGGGGACCGGATCAGCAGCATGACCTCGTTCCTCGATACCGAGCCATTGTTCCCGTTGTTCGGCCTCCCCCGCACCCTCTAGGGTCACCGTGGTGCGCCCCGGCCCGGCTCGACGCGCGGGCTCGGCGGGGCGGTGAGCGATGAATCTTGCTGGCCGCAGCGGTCTAAAACCCAAATTCGCACTACGGAGGTTCACATGACCGCAATCGGCGGCCGGTTCATGAGTGGTTTCGCCGTCCTGTTCCTGGTGTTCGACGCGAGCGTCAAGGTGCTCGGGCTGCCGATCGCCGTGGACGCGACGACGCAGCTCGGCTACCCGGCGAGCATCATCTTCCGCCTCGGCGTGCTGGAGCTCGTCCTGCTCGCCGTCTATCTGGTTCCGCAGACCGCCGTGCTCGGGGCCGTCCTATGGACCGGCTACCTGGGCGGCGCCAGCGCGACGCATGTGCGCGTCGGCAACCCGCTCTTCAGCCAGGCGCTCTTCCCGGTCTACGTTGCCGCGCTGCTTTGGGGCGGCCTGTGGCTCCGCGACGCGAGGCTGCGCGCGCTGCTGCCGCTCCGCGCGCGGGAATGAAGGACCGGGCGACTCTCGGCCCGGCTACTCGCGCGGGACGACGCCGTTGCTCTCGAGGTACTGGAGAATCTGCCGCGCGCTCGCCTCGACGCTCTGGCCTGCGGTGCGAATGGTGAGCTCGGGCTCCAGTGGCGCCTCGTAGGGCGCCGAGATACCGGTGAACTCCTTGATCTCACCGGCGCGCGCCTTCTTGTAGAGGCCCTTCACGTCGCGCTGCTCGCACACCTCGACCGGGCAATCGACGTGCACCTCGACGAAGTCGCCCTCCCCCATGAGCGAGCGCACCTGATCGCGATCGGCGCGATAGGGTGAGATGAAGGCGGTGAGCGCCACCATGCCGGCCTCGCTGAAGAGCTTGGCGACCTCGCCAATTCGGCGGATGTTCTCGGTACGATCCGTCGGCGAGAAGCCGAGATTCTTGTTGAGTCCGTGACGGATGTTGTCGCCGTCGAGGATATAGGCGCGGACGCCGCGCTCCCACAGGCGCTTTTCGAGATCGACGGCGATCGTCGATTTGCCCGATCCCGAGAGGCCGGTCAGCCACACCGTGCAGCCCTTGTGGCCGTTCATTTTTTCCCGGTCCGCACGCGTGACCGCACCCTGATGCCAGACGATGTTCGTCGCCTTCTGCTCCGCCATGGGACAAGACCATTACCGGGTGCGGCGGATACCGGCAAGCGGCAATCGTCAGCGCGACGTCAGCGCGGGACGGCGTTCAGCTCGAGCGAGACGCCGAAGACCTCACTCAACAAGAGATAGAGGCCGACCAGCGCCGCGAACAAGGCTGCGAATGCCCCGATCGCGATGCCGGACAGGAACACCAGCGACATCAGCGCGCCCGCCACCACGAGGGGCAACAGCAGGCGCGACTGGTTGAACGGCGCCACCGGCTCGAGCAGGGGGAGCAACCCGTACTCGCGCGTCTCGGAGCGGATGCTGTCCAGCAATTGCTTCGCTTGGCCGTACACGTAGTCGAGCATCGATCACTCCGTATCCGCCCCGATCGCGATGATCAGGACTCCCGCGTCCTGCTTCGGACCGCCGAGCAGTAGCACACCATGGTCGCGCAATGCCACCGACGTGTCGACCAGCGACCGACCACCTTCGAGCAGCATCACCTGCATGCTCACCTTGGCGTCGCGCAGCTCTTTCGGAGCGACAACCAGGTAGCGGCCGCCCGGAATGTCGAAGCTCGCTCCCTGGCCCCATTCGAGACGGCGCCGCTCCTGCTTCATCAACCGGTACGACGAATAGCGAAAGAGGCTGTCGAACTGCGGCTTCATCGCGACGAGGCGCGCATCGAACTCCGGTTGTCCGGTGTCGGTCGCGAGGACGCTTCCGACCGAGACGGCGACGCTTCCGGCGCGCGCGTCGGCCGCCGCGACCAGCACTGCGGTCAGCACACAAGCCAGTACCACCCTGGCTCTACCGGGAGCGCGCCACTGCATGCCTGGACGCTCCGTGTGGCTCATCGCGACGCCTCGTCGATCCAGATCACGGTCGTATTTCCGGCGGGCTCCGAGAGCAGCGTCACCGACGGCGCGTCGGCCGTCAGGCTGTCGATCCGCGCCTGATTGTTCGTGCCCGTCGACGCGGCGGGGCTCGTGCCTGCTTGCCAGAGCCCGAGGACGCTCACCGCCAGAGCCGCCGCCATTGCGGCGGCGATGACCGCCGGACTCTTCATCGCGGCGCGGAGGCGCTCGCCGAGCCCGCCGAAGGCGCGCTGCGCGGCACCCGCACGGGCAGCGATGTCGGGCCAGAAGCGAGAGAAGTCGACGTCGGCAACGGCGTCAGTCACGCTCTCGGCGACCACATCCTGCAGGCGCTCCG
>JACXTT010009702.1_pt1 | contig 13108 bp, 5 predicted proteins | sample 9270951 | NCBI WGS metagenome assembly JACXTT01 (sample SAMN15532306, study PRJNA645909) | rock metagenome | isolation source: weathered quartz diorite | place: Puerto Rico | collected 2017-06-21
GTTCCTTCTCGATCAGCCTCCAACAGGCGCGCACGCCGCACTTCTGATTAACCCGACCTACGTAAATCATGCCTCCGAGATGAATCCAGACACACAGAAGCGACTCCGCAATCTCGCGGCTTATTTAGGCCGCGGCGATCGACGAGCAATTGCTCTCAGGTTGATCGGTCAGTCAGAGGCGGCACTCTCGAGTGCTGCGGAGGCACTCGCGCAGCTGTTGAATAGACGGCTGATACTGGTTGACCTCGCACAACTTGGTGGGGACGAAGCTGCGGTCGCGAAACTAGTACGAGATAGCGTTCTATGGCGGGCGCTTGTTGGTGTCAGAGATCGCGAAACTGCACCCAACGGCGGCGAGAACCAAATCATAAGTCAGACACAGAGTTCGCTATGGGAGGCGTTACGCATTTTCGGGGAACCGCTTCTTCTGCTTGGCTCAGAGAGCGCATTTGCTCGAATTCCTACCAACTTACGGGTGTGGCAGCTGGAGGTTCAAAGTCCTGGTTTTAATATGCGACGCCAGACGTGGGAGGTCGCTCTCAAAGGTGCCTCAAGCGGCGCAGATCCGGCTCGTCTGGCAGATACTTTTCGTTTCGGTGGTCAGCGCATCCGCCAGACTGTCGACATGGCGCGCAGTCTCGTAGCCGTTCGAAATCCAGCTCAGGTGCAGCCTGAGATTCAGGACTTACTCGACGCAGGTCGTGCCCTGACCAGTCCTCAGGTTGGCCGTTTCGCAATCAGGATCGAGCCTCGCTACTCCTGGACAGACATCGTTCTGCCTCAGGAAAAAGCCCAACAGCTAAAGAACATTGCTGCATGGATAAAGTATCGGAGGGTGGTCCATAGAGACTGGGGCTTCGGCCAAAAGCTTTCTCGCGGAAAGGGCCTCAACGTACTTTTCACCGGACCATCAGGCACTGGGAAAACCATGGCGGCGGAAGTGCTCGCCGGCGAACTCTCGCTGGATCTCTACCAGATCGACCTCTCGAGCGTAGTCAGTAAGTACATTGGTGAAACCGAAAAGAATTTGAGCGCAATCTTTCGTGAAGCCGAACAGAGTCAGGCGCTACTGTTTTTCGACGAGGCTGATGCACTCTTTGGCAAACGAACCGAAGTGAAAGACGCGCATGATCGTTACGCCAACATTGAAGTGAATTACCTTTTGCAGCGGGTTGAACAATATGAGGGTGTTGTAATCCTGGCAACAAACCTCCAGCAGAATCTTGACGACGCCTTCCTGCGCCGCATGCAGGAAGTTCTCGAGTTTCCTTTCCCGGATCAGACACTCCGAGAACGCATATGGCGTGGACATTTTCCAAAGGATACACCTAGAGACAAAGAGATCGACTTCAAATTCCTGGCCCAAAACTTCAAGTGGCCCGGAGGAAACATCAAGAACATCGTCTTGAGCGCCGCCTTTCTTGCTGCTCAGGAATCGAAGCCGATAAACATGTCCCATCTTATTCTCGCGACCAAGGCAGAATATCAGAAAGAGGGGAAACTGGCGGTGAAGACCGACTTTGGTCCTTACTACGAACTGACTGCCCGGAGCGCTTGATGAAACTATTGCCGGCGTGGATCAAGGATGGCAGGCACTGGTGGGCGCAAAGTTGTTTCTGGCTCCAGGTATAGCAAGCCGTCCAGTCTGCGGTGGGTCTTGCGCGAGAAGACGTTAGTTCCGGAACGACACTTCTCACGCAGCTCGCAAGGCAGACTGGACAGCTTGCTGCGCCTCAGAGCTGGCACCAGCGAGGACAACCATGACAGAACTAGTCAACATTCAATCCAGCATTAGGCGCAGTGAAATAGCCGGCGGTCTGCTCTATTGCCACAGTCGCCTGAATTCAAATACCAGCAAGTTGCTCGAGAGCGCTTCTTTCCTTTTTGCGCTGATTGAACTACTGACCGAAAAAGGACTCCTGATAATTGATGAGCTCGAGGACAAGAAACGCGAGGTCGCTACACGACTCCTGGAATCGTATCTCGATCGTGGAATGGGCGTGGCGATGCAGGAAGACGAGCGCGACAAGTACACCTTCTCCGAGACGGTTGAGATTGATTGCGAGAATCGAGTCCATCTCTGCAAGGCCGCGTGCTGCCGAATGAGTTTTGCTCTTTCACAACAGGATGTCGAAGAAGGAGTAATCAAATGGGATCTAGCCAGACCGTATTTGATTGCGCAGGACGCTGATGGCTATTGCCGGCATTTGGATCGCCAGAACAGCTGCTGCACCGTGCGTGAGCAGCGCCCGCTGCCTTGCCGCGGCTACGACTGCCGACAAGACAAACGCGTGTGGCTGGACTTCGAGAAGAGAGTTGTCAACCCTCACCTCGAAGAATTATTCAAGACCGAAGATCCGCAACGTGCGATTCAAAACTAATGTCGTGGTGGTTCTCCAGAATTAAATCAACTGAATCCGAAGCCGAGGAGGAAGAACCGGGCTCGGATGTAGAAGGTGTGCACCCTGCTGCCGCCAGCCTCCGTGATCTTAAACTCGTCACTGGAAACCAAACCGTTCAACAACCGGTAGGAAGAAAAGACCCTGAAATCGATCAGAGTATGGATGGATCACCGGGCGGCAGCATCGACAGACTTGTCGAATCGCCAGCGGCGCGAGATCTAGCCGGGATTCGAGTTCACACCGACGATAGCGCGGCGAAATCAGCAGACTCGCTCGGCGCTGCGGCCCTCACTCGAGGCCGGGATATCTACTTCGGCGCCGGCAAATACGCACCGGTAACATCTGCCGGTAAAGAACTATTGGCACACGAGATTGCTCATGCCTTACGTAATGAACCGGGCGACCAGTCGACAAGGTCACTAGCTACCACTGAGGTCGTTTCTGACGACGATCCTAGCGAACGGGAAGCTGATTCAATCGGACGGTATCAGGGCTCGGGAAGTTCGCTTGCTTTTAGCCGGATGTCGGCGCCAAAGCCCGCCGCGATTCATCGTGCTCCGCTCACGGAGGCGGAACTCGCGCAAAAGTTGCATGATGCAATCGCCGGTGCCGGTGTAGATGAATCGGCGATAATGAATCTCCTGACATCTTTGAGTCGCGATGCCGCAAAAGTCAAGAAAGTCAAAGATGCTTATGCTGCTGCCTTCAAGAGCGATCTCGAATCTGAAATTCGGCTCTCCCTCAGTGGCGACGCGCAAGCTCAGGCTCTCTTTCTTATCAATGCTCCGCCTCCTGCAAAACCAGAAACGTCGGCCACCGTCGTCAAAGCAGGTACCGAAAAACTCAAAGCAAAAGTCGGCGACGGCGAAGTATCGGTTCATATTGAAGTCGAATACAAGGTGGGTACTGCAACTCGCGCCGGAGGATTCTCGATCGGCTATTCAGGTGGAAAGTCGGAAGACTCTCGCTGGATTCAATTCCTTTGGTCCGAAATTCTGTCGACCCAGTCTGATGGGTCTGTCAAACATGTGGCTGCAACAGGTCTTCCGGTCCCCGGGGGTCGGACGATGGACTTAACCACCGACCCCACGGCGCCCAAATATGAAGTCGACTCAGCGATAAAGGACACTCCATTCTATGAGACCGGAGGCATTAACATACGTACCACCACGGGCACAACGATCTATGATCGTCCGGGGGAATTCTCAGACATCATTGCAAAACAGTTCGATGCCGGAGCGATCAAAGTTATAGAAAAAGATCACTTCGATGATTTCTTGATTCGCGAATACAAGACAATTTATCGCGTCTCTCTGGTTGTGACCTGGGAGTACACTTCAAAGACGAGCGTAACAAGAAGCACCGCTTTTCAATCCGGGTCCGCGGTGACAGGGATGCCTTCTGATTTCAGGAACGAACTTGTCAAAGAGTATCCAACGTTTGATTACATTCAATGATTCCAGGTGACAACCATGGTGACTGGCGCTCTCGAGCTTGGTGGTAGGCCCTTGGCAGATAGGCGAGTGCTGCTGATATCTGCCGACATGAGCCGGCTGTTAGCCAGTGCCACCACTGACGAAACCGGCGTTTTCCAGTTCGATCTGTCGGACAAACAACGACACAGCGGCGCGATAATAATTGCCAAGATACAAGGTCCGGTGCTCGCGATTCTGCAGCGAACGATCGCGGTGGCCGGCAACGAAGTCGCCGCCGCTCTACGCTTGGACATAGGCAATGAGCAGTTCTACAGAATCCGTGGTCGTATTAACTCACGTCAAGGCTGGCCACCTTACTTACTTCTTCGAGTCGATCCGGTGCACGTGGCCGGCATTCCTAAAGCTCTGGAAAAGTTTTTTAGCACCGTCGACGAGCATGTCATCGAATCGTGGTTTTACCAACTCCCCTTGAATGGTGAGAGCTTTGAACTGAGTGTGCAAGAAGGTTCTTATCGCCTCTCCATTGGTTACTACACTAAATCTTCACCGCACGAGGCAGCGGAGAACTATTCAATGACCTTGATCTCGCCTGATGGTGAAACTCCAACGCAACTGACAACGCCGTATCCCAGTTTTGTTTTGAACGTTGAGCGCGATAGAACCGTAAGCGTCACGATTGAGCAGGTCACGGCTGAGAATTAGTGACGCATTGTGAAGTAAGCAGCAACAACACTTGAGCTAAACCGTTGAATCATCGAAACAGGGCTCCATTGCCATGGCCCATGCTACCGAAACCACCAGTGCCGCGGAGGAGCACGACTCCACGCGAAGGCCGGATGCCACCTCATCATCCGAATTGTCCGGTTACCAAGCCGGCGGCCCCCTGGGTGGTTCTTTTACAGGCGCATTCGGAGAACCACCAGCCACCCGAGTTTTCAATCATCCTGCCCTTCTGCTCTCGCCCAACGGCAATTTTCGCAGCACCGCTCTAAGGCGCGCTCAGCAGAGTCACGGTAACCATTTCGTGCAGCAGGCAATGCTGCGGGGTGTTCAACGCAAAGCAAGCCCGACTCAAACCGTTCAGCGGGAGTGCGCTTGCGGAGGAACTTGCCAGGCTTGCCTGCTATCCCAAGCGGCGTCAGCCCAGCGCGGATCGGAAACCGCCTCGCTAAACAATGACGGCGGCAACGTGTTCGGAAACCTGTCTGACTCGGTCGCCGGGAAAACGGGCGGAGGCGAGAGACTGCCCGACGGTACCCTCAAGCAGATGGAGTCTCGGTTTGGCGCCGCTCTTGACGACGTTCGAATACATTCGGATTCACAGGCAGCGACTTCGGCGGGGTCGCTGGGAGCGAATGCTTTCACGACTGGCCGCGATATCTATTTTGCCGGCGGCCAATATTCGCCAAACAGTACCGATGGCCAACGGCTTCTGGCCCATGAGTTAACTCACACCATTCAACAACAGCAAGGGAAACAACCAACGTCGGTCCTCCCCAACCGAGATGGTCTTCAGATTGGCAGTCCTGAAGATCCTTTAGAACGTGAAGCAGATCGCGTTGCTGACACGATAGTTCAATCGAAAGCGGAGACTCCTCCACTCGGGCCAAACAGATCTACAAACGCCGTCTCGGGTTCAGCCAGTCAATCTATCCAACGCCAGCCCTCTGGTGGATTTCGTGATGACAAACCCGTATCTGATGCTCCCCCGTTCGTTGACAGCGCTACTCTGGTCGAGCCCGGCAAGGCGGATCACGACGTCGTAGTGAACGCACCGTTTTTGATGGATCCGAGACGTATTTCTGATCGAGAGCAGATTCGAATCGTGATCCACACGGATGTTTTGAAAGGAGAAGACATAGTTTACTACGCCGTTCCAATCACCTCTGTTCAGCTTCCCAAAACGCCCCAGCCGCCCCCCACTACTGTCACGACCACAACAACCACGACCAAGGTGACTTCCGCCCCGCCGGTCACTCCCGGTTCTGTCGTGACGGCGAACGATGGCACAAAGCTCGATGTCATTGCGGCAACATCTGAGCATGTCATCACTTCGAAGTACACCAAGTTCGCGGTGGGAGCCGCCAGTACTTCAGCGCTCAGACTCATGGACAACACCATAGTGATTATTGATGCGGGCGTTAACAATCGAGGCTTAGCCACTAGTTACGACGCGTTGGTTGACGCAACGATGCAAAAGCTGGCCGATTTCATCAAGAACGATCCGATTCGCGAGATTCTGATATCGCATGCTCACAAAGACCACGTCTCATTGATCCAGGAAATCATGCGACGGTTCCGAGTGGACACCATTCGAATTAACGACGTGCAGAAACGCTGGCCAGGTTACAAAGCGCTCCGCAAAGAGCTCGTAAAAATCCAGCAGGAGCGACTCAAACAAACTGAGGCGGCGATTAAAAAGGAGATCGCAGAGACGCGTGCCGAATGGGAGGCAGCAAATGAGCATCCTGACAAGGGCATCATGCAGGAAAGGTGGGAGAAGCATGCCGCCGAGGAATTGAAAAATCGCATGGATGAGGTCCCCAAGCTTAAAGAGCGATCCCTTATTCCCTCAAAAGGAGGAAGGCTCGACGTCGTCGATGTTGACCTAAGAACTGGGGATACCAGCTCTCCTGATGAGTTCAAAGCGGAAGACCCTCTCGAAATTAGAGAGACGATGAAGGAGCCGACCGACCCTCTTACGATAGACCGCAGACGAAGCACCGAGAAAAAGGACGTCGATCCGTACGCGTCGGCTTACCTGATTGAATTGCCGGGCGCATTACGTTTTTTGGTCATGCCGGACATCCGAGCCGGCGATATGGACGCGCTTACAAAGCGTTTTGCGGAGGAAGTAAGAAAGCTTCGTCCAACCGATTCGGTAAAGGTGCAGATTTGGGATGCCTCACACCATATGCAAACCGGGTGGAAAGGTGCCGGCATTCCCGCAACCCAGCTGCGAAAGATCGTTGACTTCCTTTCAACGTTCCAAACAAAAAACGGTGCTGACGCGGTTGTTGTCTCAGCCCAGGCCGACCTGTCGCGGCCAGGAGCAAAGACTCTTATTGATCCGGTAAACATCTGGCTGCTGCGTAGTCTTGGTTTCGAAGTGTACCTTGCCACGTCCGGACGTGATGTCACTTTCTTCGAGATCACCACCACACAGGGCACGAAACTGGCCGGCACTCCCGCGGCTAAGGCACCCGGGCCCTCTGCAGGCGAATTGTCGATTAAGCGAGCCAAGATGGCACTAGATCAACTGAGAGCCGACAAACAGACGAAGGAAGTCGCACTCGCTGACGAAAAAGACCCGAACAATCAGAAAGTCATTCGTGAAGCAATCGCGGAAATTGACACCAAGGTCAACCAGATCGACACGGCCTTGAACGCCTACCTGAAGGCGGGGCAGGAGGCTTTACAGACAAAGGCAAAAACTCGAACCACTCAGAGCATAAGCGCTGTTCAGGAACCCGCGATTGCGGAACGGCAAAAGCTCGACGCTCTGCTCGAAAAATGGAATTTCGATAAGCCTCTCACGACTGACCTTCACTTAACCGAAATGGCGATGGTTGTATTGCGTCAGGAAGTAAACCTTACGAATCCAGAACCAGGCTCACCCGCAGCACGGGCACTCGAATTGAAGACCGTTAGATCGCGAATCAATGAACTCGGCGCTCAGATTGCGCGCGGTGGCGCGCCCGACTCAGTCACTGCCGAACTCTTTTTGGAGCTGCAAAGGTACAAGACAATCCTCACTAACGAACTAAATCCAACTGATCCAAATCAAAAGCCGCTTCCTGAAGGCGTTACCCGCACACTGCTCGCGGACGACCTCAAGAGTGTTGAAACAAAGATTACTGCATTGGAGGGTGAAAAGAAGGCAGGTTCCCTCGAACGAGCTATTGGTAGCGGCGAGATCATTGAAACCCACGTGGTAACGATTCAGAAACCGGCCCAGGAATCAACTGCCATGCGCGCCACTGTTGGCGCTTTGAATGCTGCCGGCCGTGCCCTTGGAATGGTCATGGTAATCCAAACCGTCAAGGGTCAGGGTGACCTTATGAAACGGTGGGAAGCCGGCCGGGCCAACAATATGGAGCTGGTTCTCGGCACCGCGCATAATCTTGGAGCAACCGCCGCTGCGGTCAAGATGGTTCGTGGCATTCCCGTCAGCAATGGTGTCTTCGTGGTGCTTTCGCTGCTCGACGTCGGGGCTGCTATCGCCCGGGACTATGAGTCAGACGAACAAAGAGACATTGAGATCAGTTACGCGATAATTTCCAATGCGATAAATCTTGGTTTGATGGCGGTGGGCCAAGTATTGATGAAGGCGCCACACCCTCTCGCAAAGATCGCCGGGTTCCTCATCTCTTTTGCGGGACCATTGATTATGGAGGGCTTGGGAGTACGTGAATGGCTCGAGAGGCGATACGGATTCAATCCTTCTGATGTAATTCAAGTTTATCAGACGCTTCGTAAACTAGTTAAGGAATATAGCATCGTTGTTGGTTCAATCATGCTGGCCGACCGGACCGCGAGTGGTCTGGAAGATCTGGCCGTTTCTGATCCAGCCGCGCTGCGCGAGCAAGCTCGTATAGCCGCACGCGATCACCGCATCAACGCCATTAAACTCGAGAGAGAAATCCTGGGTGAATTCAAAACTGCCTACGAGGATGCCAAGAATAACTACGCTGGTCTCAAAGAACTCGATCAATATCGCGAACAGTTTATTACCTTGCAGCGCGAAGCTAATCCGCACGGAGAGGAAATCGCTGCATGGGAGGAAAAATATCAGCGAGCCAAGCTCAGGCAAGTCGCAGCGCAGAAGCAAGCAGAATGGGAGAAGTCTGGTAAAGCAGGGACTTCGCCTGCGAGCGCGTTGCGAACCATAGAGGCAATGAACCCGGAGCCCGAGCCCACCGAGAAACTCATGAAGAAAACTTTCGCCGATATCGAAGCGGGCATGTCGCTTGACACTATGAGCGCGGACGACATTCGCGACATGCCTCAGTGGAAGCGGCTGAAAAAAGCGCTCTTTGCACTGTTCGAAGAAGTCTATAAGAGTTCTTCAGAGCTTGATCATGATGAGATAAAGAAGAAGGACAAGGAAGCTAAGTCGATGATTGAAAATGCGAGGTACCGTCTTGATCCGCGAAGTCAGGGCGACTTGCGGTCTAAAGGGTTATTCAGCCAGAACTCCACAGCCCGAGCAGTTTATGTCGAAGAATTGGAGAAGTACGAACACTTGATGGGTGTGATCCACGAACATTATATCGAAACAGCCATGAAGCTCTGCGGACCAACTCTTTTGCCTCAGGGAACCGGTGAGACGCAATTCAAAGCCGAGATGCGCTTTATGAAAGAAAGGCTATCGGCGGACTCGCTGGTCAAGATGGTTGAGGTAGCGGTTATGCGATACAAGGCTACCGTAGAAGTGATGTATGGACCGCCAGAGTCGCTAGTCGTGGCCCTTTTTTCAAACACCGCCGACGCCAAGACCTATCAGGAGTTCATAGACAAGCATCCTTACTATAAAGAAGAACTCCAGCGAGTAGAAAATGCCAATGCCGCTATCAATGGTCTAATCGATCAGGCCTGGAGTATCGCCAAGGCAGACCCGGCGGTGAAGCAGGAAGAGTCGGCCGAGATCAAACGGCTGAAGACCGCGGTAGGACTGAAAAAACAAGCCGACGAAATACGCTTTCACAAGCGCGGCATCATATTCCCGTCTGAGTTGAACGGGCTGATGGCTCAGATCAAGGAAGTTGAAATCAGCGAATTAGCCAAGCTACTTGGCGAAAAGCCAAATACGGAGCAACTAAAACAGGAGGAAGTTGCGGCATTGGAAGCTGACGAGATGGAGTCAATCAAGAAGGGCATGGTTCCGCCAATCTCAAACCGGCTGCGTTTGATTCCGGAGTTGAGAAGAAACGATGTTACCGGTCTCAAAAATATCTACCAACTCTACGGCCACATCAATGTCTTTTCGGGTGGGAAATGGATTGAGACAGTTAAGAGCAAGTTTGTCGATAACAGCGATAACGCGGTTGTGGGGGCAATTGGCGACGGTGAGGACTATCAGCCCTCGATGGACTCTCCTGGATTTAAGACGCTGCGCGTGATACCGCTCAATGATGCCGCTGTGAGAATCTTCGAAAGATTCGACTCCATGGACCTTCCTCGCTCTAACCTGGAACCACTCACCAAAAAACAGCTGGAGGAAATGTTGAACAAATGACTATCGACAAGCGATTCGAGTCGTTGTTTCACTCACGCGTTCAGTTCCAGGGCAGAGAACGTCAGGTGGAGCTGCGCGTCCCGGCATTTGGAGAAATCTTCGCGTTAGTACTGGAGTCGCAACACCGCACACCCGAGAGAATGTCGGTAATGTTTCCGGCTGAATTCAAGCGGTTGATCAAGTCGCTAGGCGAAAACAGTGTGGGGATCGAACACGCGAGAGCACTCTACGCGGATGCCCAGGCGGCCGGACAAATCGTTGCCGCACGAAATAGATTGTTCGAAACGCTCGCAGAGCAGGGCCTCCTATACGCGCAGTGCCCGCACTGCCTGAACTGGGAGGCGGAGGTCAGTATAGTCGCCCTAACCGTGGCGCTCCAAGCAGGGCCATGGCCAATAATCGATGGGCGAATGTTCCTGGCGGTTCCCTCCTTAAGTAGTCGACTACCCAGGGGGATTCGGCCGGCCGGCGTGCCGGGCACGTCAAGGGTCAGATTCGATCTTCCTTCGAGTGTGTTTCGTCTGACCACTCCCATTCGATCCGGAACATTAGGAGCGGCTGATCGGAACAACGGCACATCGGAACGTGCCGCATGGGCGCGGTGGGTTACTTCTCGAGAAGTTGGGATTAGCGGCCGCGAACAATGGAGGGAAGATGTACCCGGCTTTAGAGCAGCTCTTCGCCTCGCTGTTGCACTCGAGCATCTCCAGGGTATCGAAGGCGAAATCACACCCGAAGTAGTTTTAGACATGCTGTCAGTGGATTTCTATTTTCTCGATAATCTTCATTACCTCGTGCACAACGTCGACCTTCAAAACGATAAGAAAGCAAGCATCAATTGCGAAGCTTGTGGACTGCCCTTTCTTCTTATAGTTGACTAGGAGAGCTTTACACCGTCGAGTGGTGCAATGTACTTCACCCGCGAAGCACAAGTCGCTCACGAAGAGGTTCAAGCGAGTCGCAATGGTGGTGTGCATTCATCCACCGCCGAACAGACTATAGACTACGAGTCTCGCATCTTCGATAATGCCTTTAACGGAGATCCCGGAGGATCGTCCCGCAATCACGCGAAGAGTTTGCTTCGAAGCCCAGCGCTCTCGTATAAGTCAAACACAGGCATTCGCGCAATTGCGCTCAGTCGGGCGCAGCGAACTCACGGTAACCGCTACACACAGCAGCTCATCAGTCAGATTCAACTAAGCTCAAAACGCTCGCGGACTATCCAGCGTGAGTGTGCCTGTGGCGGCACCTGCACGACCTGCACCGCATCCGCGGAAAGCATGCCCTCTCTCACTTCCCTTACCGAGCAACCTCGCTTCATTCAAGCCGCGACATCCGGTTCGTCCGCGACCGCTGGGAGCGGTCCTGGCGATCGAGAGTTGATCCCGCAAGGCAACGGACAACCGCTCGATGAAATGACCCGCCGCAATATGGAAGAGCGGTTCGGAGCTGATTTTGGTGACGTGCGTATTCATGCCGATCCAGCTTCTGCCGCTTCTGCCGCCGGTTTTGGAGCCAATGCCTACACTACGGGCCGCGATATTTATTTCGCTGCCGGCAAATATGCTCCCACGTCACAAGAAGGGGAGCACCTGCTGGCCCACGAATTGACGCACGTGCAACAGCAAACCGCCGGGCAGGGACCAAGCCAGAGTGAAACCACTGCCAATGGAGAAATACTGATTGGGGCCGCCGACGACCATCTGGAAAGGGAAGCCGAGACTCAGGCAGACAGCGTCACCCAGGGCCAGCCGGCAGCAACGACTGTTACCCCTGAGTCCTCTGGAGCAATTCAGCGAGATTTGATTGACAACCCGTACGTCAACCGGATCGCCTCTGGAATAGGGAAGGGCGTCGACTTGATCGGATCGGGAGCGAAGAAAGGTAAAGAGCTCGTCGTTGAGACCGCAAAGAAAGGCGTCGCGTGGGCCCTCGGGCAAATTGAGAAACTCGCTCCTGGGGCCATCAAGTTCTTCCGCAATATCCGCGACTACTTCAAGAATGCTATCAGCAACGGGGTCGACAGTTTGTTCGGTGGCATTCTTTCGAGCATTCGCGAAAAAGGGTTGGCGGCGACCCTCGCAGAGATGGTCGGCTCGTTTGCCGCTGGCGCCATTCATGCGATTGGAGGCTTCATAGTTGGCAATTGCGCGGCGATGGGCAAGCTGGCGGAATACTTGATCGATGTCGTCACGCAATTTGGTAGCGGAGTTCTCGATTCGATCAAGAAAGGCTTCGATACCATTTCGAACAAGCTCGACGAGCTTTGGAAGGAGTACGGCGCGCCGGCGCTCGAATGGGTCACAAAGAAGCTCAAAGGAATCTGGAAAGAGATCGAAGACACAGCCACCTGGATTTGGGACGCGCTCAAACCACTTCGCGACGACGTAACAGAGATATGGAACGCGGTTACCGATTTCCTCGCCGAAGGGCGACGCTCATACAACTCATGGATGGAAGGCTTTGTTAATGCCGCGCTCGACAAGTGGGAAGAAGTAAAAGCCAAGATCAAACCCTATATGGGCTATGTCAAAACCGCGGCAAAGATCGTCGGGGGTGTGGTATTGCTGTTTTCGCCCGCTGGTCCATTCGTTGTGCTGGGACTGGTGATTTACGGGTTGTATCTAGGCGTCAAGTACCTTTGGGACAAGTGGGGCAAAGGCTTTACGAAGTCTATTCGCGAGTGGTGGGCTAACGACGGCTTGCCGACCGCTCAAAACAAGCTCAAAGACTTCCGCACGAAAGTTGATGACGTTAAGAAAAAGGTCATGGGGGGTCTGCAAGATGTATACGACGTCTTCATGCAGATACTAGGAGCGCTGGGCGTACTCACCTTCCTTGCGACCGTCAAGGGAATCTTCGATTCCGTCACTAAGAAGGTCCAGGAATTCAAGAAACAACTCGATAAGCAGCTCGATGAATGGTCAAAGAAGATTCAAACCCTGCTAACCAAGGCCGATCCTTACCTTCAGCAAATGAAGGAAGTCTTCCGGCAGACCCTTCTCATCGGACTTTTTGGCCCATACGCAATC
>JACXTT010009703.1_pt1 | contig 13107 bp, 9 predicted proteins | sample 9270951 | NCBI WGS metagenome assembly JACXTT01 (sample SAMN15532306, study PRJNA645909) | rock metagenome | isolation source: weathered quartz diorite | place: Puerto Rico | collected 2017-06-21
GGGGCAATAGCGGCAATGAATGCCGGCCCGGCCACCGGGGTGCTGGTGGCTGAAGGGAGGGTGCTGTAGGCGCGCCTCACCCTGGCGGGTCACGTAGGGAGAGCGCTGCAGCTCGGCCAAGAGCGCGCCCACGGCCACCGCCATGAATACCCCACCCAGGATCGAGGCCCGCGCGAGCGTGTTGGCACTGCGATGAAAGGTCTGCGCCATGCAGACTGCAATCCTCTGTGTTCAGGACCTGGTGATGTTGTTTGAATGCTCGAACTACGGCCGCTTATTAAACAGGAGATTATAAACACCCGCGCGCAGTTTCCGCAGCAACAAAATTCATTTTTGAACACGCTGAAGGTTTTCAGTTCACTGAAAGCACATTCTCCTGCGGGGTAAGGACGAAGGTGCAGCCGGTGGAAGGCGCGCAGTCGAGGACGCCGCGGCGCACCAGCCGGGCGGCTGGCTCCCCGGCCAGCGAGACCTGGTAGCGCTGGGACTGCAGCGTGGCGGAGAAGGGCTTGAGCTTGTCGGTGCCGCTGATGAACTTTACCGCGTCAGGGACGCCGTCGCGGGAAAAGAGCAGGAAGAACTCCGCGGTGCCGGCATCGGCGAGCTTGCCCAGGCGCAGGGTGCGCATCTCGACCAGCTCGGCGCTGCGCTTCTTCACCTCGGCGTCCACCCTGGCGTCGCCGCCGATGAGCGCGGCCAGGCGCTTGCGGGTCTCGTCTTTGGGTTGGGTAGCCGCCAGTGCCAGAGTGTAGATGTGGATGGCGTCCTGCTTCCGCCCCTGCTTCTCGTAAATCTGGCCGAGATGGTCGCCGACCTCGCAGATGGGCTCCAGCTCCCAGGCGGCGCGGATGAGCTTCTCAGCCCGTGCCAGGTCGCCCTTCTGGAAGAGGACCCAGCCCAGGGTGTCCCACTCGTGGCCGAGGGACTGCACGATGTTCAGGTCGTTGGACTGCAGGTGGTCAAGGTCCACGTTGCGCAGGTGGGCGCTGGTGGTGGTGACCGAGGACTCGGCGTACTGCTCGGCTCGGTCGAGGTGGACGTTGCGCAGGGTGAGCTCGTAGGCGATGTCGTTCCAGATGGTCGGTGTGGGCGAGAGTTCGACGGCGCGGTCGAACGCCTTGAGGGCGTTGTCGTTCTGGTCAAGGTTCAGGTAGGCGCGGCCCAAGGCGGCGTAGAGGAAGGCGTTCTGCGGCGAGATGGAGACCGCTTTCTCCAGTTCGGTGGCGGCGCCGGCGTAGTTCTTGTCCTCCAGGTAGACCCCGCCCAGGTTGGAGTGCGCCCACTGGTCGAGCGGGTTCACCTCCAGCTGCCTCTGGAAGGCGGTGGCGGCATCGGGGTTGCGATGCATCGCCCAATATGCGCGGCCGAGGTTGTTGTAAGCATACTGGTCGTACGGGTTCAGCTCGATCTGCTTCTTGAAGGCATCCACCGCGGGCTCGAGCTTGCGCAGGCCGAGGTAGGCGAGGCCCAGGTTGTTCCATGCTTTCTTGTTCTTGGGCTCGCGCTCCACCACTTTCTTGTAAAGATTGATGGCCGTCTCATAGTTCTCATCATGGAGAGCTGCGTTGGCGGCATCCACCAGCTCTTCCACCTTGACCGTGTCCGGGATCACAGGCGTTCCACTGCTGCTGCTGCTCTCCACCTGCAACTGCTGCTGCTGGTCAGCGCGGAGGGCGCGGGTGAAAGCGGAGTAATCACGTTCACGTTCGCGAGGCAGCTGCGCCACCGTTACGTTCAGCCGGCGCTCGCCGGTGAGCACACCGCTTTCGACCTTGTAGCTGGAGACGTAGGAGCCGTAGTCGCGCTTGAGGTCGATGGAGACCGGGGCGCGCACGGTGAGCGAGGCGGGAAGTTCCACGTGGAACATGGTCGCCTGCATAAGCGGGCCGTAGAGCTTGATGGGCTCCTTGGTATCGGTGGCCGCAGGGGTATCGGAATCGGAGTCGTCTTCGTCGTCCTGGTCACCGTCGCTGCCGCTGGCGGAGGGCAGCTCGATGCGGCCCACCAGCATCTGGATCTCGGATTTCTTGCGGGACCAGTCGAGAAAGCTGGGAGAGGCGAGGTCGTAGTCTATGGTGAGCGGCCCGCGCGTGTCCGCGGCATCGCTGACCTTGAGGTCAGTCACGTCGCCGGAGAGCCCTTGGAGGGTGGTGAGCACATCCACGAACTTCTTCCACTGCGTCTCGGGAATGCGGCGGAAGTAGGCGCGCATGTAGAGCTCGGGATCGCCCCGGAAGGAGTAGTGGAGGTGCGCAGTGAGCTTGCCCAGGTCGCTGACCTTGCCCTCGAGCGCAAACTCCTGCCGGTTGGGAAAGGGCGGCTCAAGCGGGGTCTCGACCAGGCGGGGCGTGCCGTCGCGATCGATGAGCAGTGCCTGTTTGCCGCGTAGAGCGGGCGAGAGCAGGCGGTAGGGCGCGACTTCGGTGGTGCTGTCCATCCAGAGCAGCCCGTCCTTGGTGGGGACGGCGGTGATGACGTGGTCGAACTGCGAGGGCGACGGGATGTCGAGGTCGATCTTGCGCGAGCTGTTCATGAGCGCGGCATCGGCGCGCAGGCCCTCGGCCTTAAGTAATGCGGCCAGCAGGGTGTGCTTGTCCTTGCAGTCGCCGTACTGGTTCATGAGCACGCTGAGCGCGGAATGCGGCTGGTAACGGCCGAGGCCGAGTGAGATGCTGACGTAACGGAAGTTAGGCGCGACAAAATCGTAGAGCGCCTGGATCTTCTCCTGCTCGGTGGCAAGCTTGCCGGCGAGGTCGCTGGCTTTGGAAGTGATCTCCGGGCTGGCGGCGATACGGTCGGCCTCAAGTCCGGCGTACCAGCGCCCCACTTCCTCCCAGCTCTTGAAGGTAGTCATCTGGACTGACGGGACCTGGGCATCGGGGCTGGGCCTTTTCTTCCTCTTTTTCTTGGCCTCCTCGTCGGACTCTCGCACCTTGTGGGAGCTGGTCCAGACGTAGACCTTGCGATCGCCGGCTTCGGTGATGGCGGGCTTATCCTCCGGCTTGTACTTGAGCTTGAGTTCGCGGGCGCGCGGGACGTCGAGGGTGAGCCTCTCCTCCAGGACGATGGCGTTCTTCTCAAAGTCGTATTCCATCCAGAAGTTGCCGGGGGCGAGCGGCGTGACGAGGGTGGTGATGGTGCGGTACTCGAGGACTTCGCCGGGGCGCAGCGCGGGCACGGTGACGTGCTTCTGGCGGTAGTCGGTGTACATGGGCGCGTCGCGTTCGATGGGTGAGCTCAGGTCCTGCACGGCGTCGGCGGGCGCGGTGACCACGGTGCCGTCAGCCTTGATGACGCGCACGTAGCCGATCTTGATCTCTTCGTTGGCGGAGTTGTAGCCGAAGACGAGCTGCCCCATCTGCTGTACGCCGGCCTCGCTCTGCACCCGGATGCGCGTGGTGGTCTCGCGGGTGCCGGTGCCGTCGTTCTCGAACCGTGCGACCACGCGGTAGTAGTCGAAGACCAGGGCCTCCTGCGAGTAGTCGGGCGGTTTGGAGGCGGAGTCAGCGGCGGCGGACGCGGCGCTCTTGGGAGCGGGCTTGGAAGGTGGCTGCTGGGACCAGGTGCAGGAGAGCGCCAATAGAATGATGGCCGTTGGGCAAAGAACTTTACCGAGAGACCTCATATTTCTGGTTGTACGCCAAGCTGGACGGCAACGCAAGCAGCGGACGGCGGGAGAGTCGGCGTTTTTGCTATACTCCGCGCATCCCCGCTCGCCGTGAGGTAGCGCCATGCCTTTCTGTACTTCCTGTGGAAACCCCATCGAAAAAACCACCCTGGTGTGCAACAAGTGCGGCGCCAACATTGTGGCCTCGTCGCCCAGCATCCCGGTTACCGAGGCCAAGCCTGCCCCGGCTGCACCCCCGGCCAAGAAGGGTGGCGCACTGAAGATCATCCTGACGATCCTGGTGGTCCTAATCGTCATCGCCATCATCGCGGTCGCTGGCGTTGTGGGCACGGTGTACTACATGGCCAAGCACACCAGCATGGAGGAGCACGGCAACACCGCCACATTAAAGACACCGCTGGGCGACATCCAGGCCGGCAGCGATGCCAAACAAGTGGCGGCGGACATGGGCGTGGAACTCTACCCGGGGGCTCAGGTCGAAGCTGGTTCCGGCAACGTGAGCCTGGGAAGCCTCAAGGCGGGCACGGTCATCCTGGACACCTCCGATTCGGCTGACAAGGTGATGGCGTTCTACAAAGAGCAGTTCCCCAAGGCAGCGGTCACCGTGCAGCAGGACAACAAGCAGGTGATGACCGCGAACACGACCAAGGGCGTGGTCGTGATCACAACGGAAGCTCTGGATGGGCGGACCAAGATCACCCTCGCCAACGTCAGCGGAGTCAAATAGGTCTTAGGCGGGCGGCTTGCCGGCCGCGGGAAACGGCTCGCTCGCGGGGCGGCTGCGGAACCAGCGAGCCAGCTCGGCGTCACTGACCTTCCGCCGAGATTGGATCCACTTCCTCTTGCGGCGCAGTCCGCGGCATTGCGTCCAGCGATATGCCACAGCCGAAAGCAGGCTCCAGTCGCGCAACAGGGCGTAGCCCCGGATCAGCTCGTCGCGCGCTACGATCCAAGGAAAATTCCGCACCCAGAGGCCGAAGGTGAGGTTCTTGGCGCGCATCAGGAAGCGGTTCTTCACCGAGTGCCACTGGATGATGTGCGGCAGCTCGAAGAAGCGCTCCGGGGTGACGCGGCGCACATGCCAGGCCACGGCCTCGGGCGTGTAGAGGCACCGCCAGCCGAGGAGCTGGGCGCGCCAGGCAAGGTCGGCGTCCTCACGGTAGGCGAAGAACTCCTCGTCGAAAAACTGGCCCTCCATAGAAACGTCGTCCACCATGGCTCGGCGGTAGAGAGCGGCGGCGGCGGTGGCGCCGAAGACGTACTCCATGCGGTCGTATTGGCCACGGTCAGGCTCCTCGGCGCCGCGATCGAAGTGACGCAGGCTGGGGACGAAGTAGATGCCGGTGGAGTCGAGGATGTCGGACTTATCCCGGATCTCTGGCGGAACGGCGCCTTCTTCAAATGCCCTGACCGCCTCGATTTCTTCCAGAGAGTCGGCTTTTGAATCGACGGTGTATTTCGGTAGAGTCGTTTTTGTTTCCGGCATCCAGCGCAAAAGCTTGCCGCAGACCGCGCCGGCGCGCTCGTCTCGACGTCCAGCTGCGACCAGCGCGCTCACAAACCTGGGCGAAGCGACGACGTCCGGATTCAAAGAAAGCAGCCACTCGCCCCGGCTCTCGCGGATGGCCTGGTTCTGCGCTGCCGCGAAGCCCACGTTCTCCGAGTTCAGGACCACGCGCAAACGCCCGCCGAGCCGCGGCTGGAAGGATTCAAGGATCTGGCGGGTGGCGTCGTTCGAGGCGTTGTCCACGACGATGACTTCGAAGTCCGGATCGTCCTGTGCGGCGAGCGCACCCAGGCAGGACTCTAGGTGCGAGGCCGAGTTCCAAGTGGTGATGAGGACTGAGACTTTTCCTGCGATGCTCACCAGGCTCCCCGCCCGAAGAGTACACGGGGAATGGTCTGAAGGAAAATCTTGGCATCGAGCCAGAGCGACCAGGCGTCGATGTAGGAGAGGTCGAGCTGCATCCAGCGGTCAAAGCTCAGGCGGCTGCGGCCCTCGAGCGCCCACAGGCAGGTGAGCCCGGGACGCATGCGCAGGCGGCGGCGCTGCCAGGACTCGTACTTCTCCACTTCCTCGGGCACCGGCGGGCGCGGCCCGACGAACGACATGTCGCCGCGCAGGATGTTCCAGAGCTGGGGCAGCTCATCAAGGCTGCTGCGGCGCAGCCCGCGGCCCAGGGGCGTGACCCGCGGGTCGTTCGACATCTTGAAGATGGGGCCGTCGGCCTCGTTGAGTCGTTCGAGCTCGGGGCGAAGGCTCTCCGCGTTCGCGACCATGCTGCGGAACTTGTACATGGTGAAGCGGCGTCCGCCAAGGCCACAGCGCGTCTGGCAGTAAAAGACCGGGCCCGGCGTGGTGATGCGCACCAGCACAGCGATGACCAGGAACAAAGGCGCAAGAACCACCAGCGCGAGTGCCGAGGCGATCACGTCGAAGGAGCGCTTGGCGAAAAGCGCGACCTCGTCGTGCGGGGTGGTGGAGAAGGTGAGCAGCGGCACGTAGTCCAGGCGCTCCAGGTAAACGCGCGAGGTGCTGGGCGGAAGGAAGTTGAGGTGGATGCGCGTCTTCACTCCTTCGCGCTCGCAGTGCAACAGCAGCGGCTCGAGGCGGTCGAGTTCCTGTTTGTCCACGGCGATGAGGACCTCATCCACCACGTGGCTGTGCAGCATGACCGGGACTTCGTCGAGGGAGATGACAGGGTACGCGCGGCGCAGGTCACCGGGCGCAGCGGCCCCTTCCTTCCCGGGATTGACGAAGCCCACCAGCCGCAGCCCGAGGTTCTCGGCGTGCTCCACCAGGTGGGCGAGCTCGCGGGCGTCACGCCCGGTGCCGACGATGAGGAAGTAGTGATAGCGGCCGAGCATCTCACGCAGCCGCGCCTTGGCGAAAAACAGGGTGAGGCGTCCGCCGGCGAGCAGGACGCCATCCGCGATGCCGAAGGTGACCACCAGGCTGCGGCTGACGTCGGCCTTGCCCAGGTAGAGCCCGGTGAGCAGCAGCACCATGCAGAGGACCACCAGGCGAACCACGTCCCAGAGGATCTGCAGCGGATTGCGCAGCTCCACGCGGCGGTAGAGCCCCAGCAAATGGGCCGTGACCGGCCAGAGCAGCAGGATGCCCGCCCACAGAGGAACGTAATGCAGCAGAGGGTAGACCGGAAGCAGATCCAGGTGTGCGGACCGGGGCAGGAGATGTTCGCGGACCCAGTAGGCGAGCGGGAAGGCCAGCGCGGTCAGGATGAAGTCGTGAAGGAACGCACTCAACCCTAGGATCTTGGAGCGATGCTCAAACATCGGGGGGAGCATGCCTCCTGTTCCGAACCCGGTCGCATTGATTCTAGCAGACGCCGCCGGGATGCCCTGCGACCCGTGGTATCTTGCAGGCCATGCGGGTGATGCTCATCGGGGCACTGGGCCAACTGGCGCAGGAACTCGCGCACCAGATGGCAGCCGCGTGCAGCTTCGAGGTGGCTCCACTGAGCCATGCGCAGCTGGAGATCACCGACGTGCGCGCAGTGCGGCGCGCCGTGGCGCAGATCAGGCCGGAGTGCATCATCAATACCGCAGCCTTCCACCAGGTGGATGCCTGCGAGAGCGCGAAGGAACGCGCGTTCGCGGTGAATGTTGACGGAGCGCGCAACGTGGCCGCCGCGGCTGAGATCTCGGGAGCACTCGTGGTGCAATTCAGCTCGGATCATGTTTTTGACGGCAAGAAGAAGACACCCTATGTCGAGACCGACGAGGCGCATCCGGTCTCGGTCTATGGCCAGTCGCGGCTGGCGGGCGAGCGCGCCGCGTTCGAAGCGGGAAGCCGAGTGCTGGTGGTGCGCACCTGCGGCCTCTATGGCAAGGCTGGAAGCGCCAGCAAGGGCGGCAACTTCGTCGAGACCATGCTGCGCATGGCGGCGACCGACCAGACCATCAAGGTGGTCAACGACCAGATCTGCACGCCGACCAGCACCCGCGAGCTGGCCGAGAAGCTGCTGCCGCTCATCCGCGACCGTTGCACCGGGCTCTTCCACATGACCAACCGGGGAGAGTGCTCCTGGTTCGAGTTCGCCGGCGAGATCTTCCGGCTGGCGGGCCTGCCCGCCGACCTGACTCCGACCACCACTGCCGCCTTTGCCGCCAAGGCGGCACGCCCTGCATATTCAGTCCTGGAGAACGCGGCCTACAACGCAGCCGGGTATCCCGAATTCCACGTCTGGCAGGAAGAGTTGGCCCGCTACATTGCGGCGCGGCAGAAGGGCTAGCGAGTGCGGATGGCGCCGAAGGTCTCAACGCGGCGCTCGTAGTGGCGCTCGAAGTATGTGCGGTATTCGCCGGAGCGAGCGTGTGCCAGCCATTCGGCGTTGGCGCGGTACCACTCCACGGTGCGGGCCATCCCTTGCTCGAAGCTCACTTCGGGCTTCCATCCTAGAGACTTGCGCAAGCGGCTGCTGTCGAGGGCGTAGCGCCGGTCGTGTCCGGGGCGGTCGGTGACAAAGCGGATGAGCGACTCGGGCTTGTCGAGCAGTTTCAGGATCGTTTTCACGACTGTGAGGTTCGGGGTGGGCGAGCCGGAGGAGACATTGTAGAGGTCGCCCGGCTTGGCGCCTTCGAGGACACGAAGGATGGCGCGGCAGTAGTCTTCCACGAAGAGCCAGTCGCGCTCGTGCAGGCCGTCGCCATAGACGGGCAAGGGCTTGTCCTCGACGGCGTTGGCGATCATCAAGGGAATGAGCTTTTCCGGGAACTGGTACGGCCCGTAGTTGTTGGTGCAGCGCAGGACGACCGCCGGCAGATGGAAGGTCTCCGCCCAGGCGTTCACCAGGTGGTCCGCCGCGGCCTTGCTTGCGGAGTACGGGCTGCGCGGATCGAGATGGGCGGTTTCGTCGTAGCTCACGCCGGCGGGTGCGCTTCCGTAGACCTCGTCCGTACTGATGTGCAGGAACAACTTGACGCCGTGGCGGCACGCAGCTTCGAGCAAGACCTGCGTTCCCGAGACGTTGGTCCGCAGGAAGGGAGCCGCGTCCTCGATGCTGCGGTCCACGTGGCTCTCGGCGGCGAAGTTGACCACGGTATCAATGCCGCGGCGAAAGGCGGCCTCGACCTGGCTGGGCTCGGCGATGTCACCCCGGACGAACTCGTAGTTCGGGTTCTTGGCGACCTCGGCGAGGTTCTCCAGATTGCCGGCGTAGGTGAGCAGGTCGAAGTTGACGACGGAGGTCGCCGGCCGCGAGGCCAGCTGCATCCGGATGAAGTTCGAGCCGATGAAGCCGGCGCCGCCCGTGACCAGGAGCTTCATGGCGTCCTCAGCGCGCGCCTGCGGGCGCAGGCTCGGGCGCGGACATCTTGTTGGCGCCGGTCTCAGCCACCAGGTTGGCCGCACGGCGCAGCGACTCGAAGGTGCCGGCGTCGGTCCACCAGCCCTCCAGGATGCTGTGCGTGAGGGTACCCTCGCCAAGATAGAGATTGTTGATGTCGGTGACCTCCAGCTCGCCGCGCCCCGAGGGCTTGAGGGTGCGGATCTTGTCGAAGACGGTCGCGTCGTAGAAGTAGATGCCGGTCACCGCGTAATTCGACTTCGGCTTCTTGGGTTTCTCTTCGATGCGCACGATGCGCCCGCCGGAGATCTCGGGGCAACCGAAGCGCTGCGGGTCCTCGACCTCCTTGAGGATGATGTGCGCCCCGCGCTGCTGTCGGCGGAACTGCGTAGCAGCGGCGCAGAAGTTGTTCTCGATGATGTTGTCGCCCAACATGACGCAGACCGGGCCGCCGTCGGCGAAGTGCTCGGCAAGGCGGAGCGCATCGGCGATGCCGCCCTCGCCCTCCTGATAGGTGTAGTGGATGTGCTTGAGGCCGAAGTCCTTGCCGTTCATCAGCAGGCGGAGGAAATCGCCTGCGCCCTGGCCGCCGGTGACGATGAGCACATCGCTCATGCCGGCGTTCACCAGCGCCTGGATGGGATAGAAGATCATCGGCAGGTTGTGCACCGGAAGCAGGTGCTTGTTGGTGACGCGGGTCAGGGGATGCAGGCGCGTGCCCAGTCCTCCGGCGAGCACCACGCCCTTCATGATGGCCTCACGGAATGCTGGTTGAACATCGCATGAAAACTCTATCACACCGGCGCGCCGCGTCTTGCGGAAGGCGCGCAGTTGTATAGTAGGAGCCGCGCATGCCGCCTGCCGCTCCACCCGAAACTGAGTCTCCTCCGCCGTCCGATCCCGATAAGCCGGGAGGTGGCGAGCCCCCACCTTGGACCCTGGCAGCGCACCGGCTGGAGAGCAGCATCGTCGTACTTCTTGTGTTGCTGGCCCTGAGCATTCCCTTCTCGACCAAAGCGGCGGTGTTGTTTTTTCGGACCGCACTCGTGCTCTGGGTGGCGAAGCTGGCGATACCGGGGCGCAGGATGCAACCCCAGCCCCTCCTGGCGCCCCTTGCGGTCTTCCTGCTCTGGACGGCCCTCTCATCTGCGTTTTCCTACCAACCGGCAGCCAGTTGGGGACGCATGCGCACGGTCTCGATGTTTCTGCTCGTGGTCCTGGTGACGCAGTGCGTGACCCGCATGCGCGACCTGCGATGGCTGGCAAGCGCTCTGCTTGCTGCGACCCTCGTGAACCTTGGCGTCACGGCATGGCAGTACAGCTACGGCATCGGCGTGGAGGTCCGGGCCGTTGCGCCGGAGAGCGTGCTGGAGAGAGGACGGATGCCGCTGGGGATCATCATCGAATCGCTGGGCGACAAGCGCGTGCACAGCGCCGGCGACGTGGCCGACATCCTGAGCCAGGGCGCGCCGCAGGCGAATCTGTTGATGCGTTACCAGCACGGAGCGCCCGCCCAACATTTTGAAGTCACGCTGAAGCGCGCGGAGCTGTACGACAGCCTGATGACCGACCCCAATGGGCTGAGCCGCGGACATCCGGTCCGTGCCCAGGGCTTCTATTCACACTACATTCCCTATGCTGAGTTCCTGCTACTGGCCGGAGCGATGGCCTGGGGCATGCTCCTGGCGTCTTCACTAAAGCGGAGATCCGCCGCCTGGCCCTGGTGGTTGATTCTCGGCGCCGTCGGAGCGGCCCTGATGGCGACGGTAACACGGGCCGCGCTGGCTGCGCTCCTGCTGGCTTGCCTTCTGACGCTGTGGAAGGTCGCTGGGTGGAGGTGGAGGATCGCCGGCCTGCTAATGGTCGTGATGTTGGCGGCAGCCGTCTCCGTTTGGTTTCATGAAGAGCGCGGCCAGGGATGGTTCTCGCGGGATGATCCCGGGACGCAGTACCGGCTGCTCATGTGGCAGGACGGCATCCGGCTGGCGCGGGAGCATCCCCTGCTGGGCGTGGGCATGGACAGCATCTTCCGACACTCGGATGAGTTCGGCATCCGGGCTTACGAGCGCTACCCCAACCTGAAAAGCCACTTCCACTCCAGCTACATCCAGTTGGCCGCGGAGTGCGGGTTGCCGGCGCTCGCAGCCTGGCTGTGGTTGCTGGGAGCTGGGGGACTGTTCCTGCTGCGGCTGGAGCGCAGTGCCCGCACTGCGGGCCGCTTCGCGCACGGACTGGCGCTGGGCGTGTTGGGGATGCTCACAGGGTTTGCGGCCATCTCCTTCGTCCACTACTCCCTGGGTGACGCCGAGATCATGGTCCTATTCTGGTTGCTGCTGGGGATGGCTTGCGCTCTGAAGAACTGCCTCTCTAGGGACGTCCGAACAAACCAAAATACCAATTGAGCAGCCGAGAGCGGCGCCCGGAACGTGTGGAGTGCCATTCGTAAACCTGGGACTCGGAGCGGCGCAGCAGATCGAGCCATTGCTGGTTTGTGAGCTTACTGCCCCAGAAAATCCTCCTCCTTTTCCCGATGATGCGGGGCAGGAGCAGCAGGGCCTCGAACTGGCCACGCAACCAGGCCAGCGAAGATCCGTGCCGCAGGCTGAAGAGAAACCACAGAACCTGAAACCAAGCGATGCGCGGCGCCAGGCGGACAAGCAGGCCGGCTGGATAGTTCTTTGCCAGCAGCAAGAGCTGGTTGCGGGTGAGCCAGCGGACGATGCGCGGGTGCAGCGGGTCACCCAGGGTCGCGCTCCCGATGTGGTAGCCCACTGCCTCCGGCACATAGAGTCCATGATGCCCGAGCCACTGGATGCGTAGGGCGAGATCGACATCGTCGAGGTAGGCGAAAAAATCCTCATCCAGCCGGCCGGCCTCCTCCAGGACCGAGCGGCGATAGAGGGTGGCTGCACCGCACCCGGCTAGAACGGCGCGGGGCTGGTCGAATTGCCCGGCATCTTCATCGAGATGGCCGAGGCGGAAGGCGCCCCCGCCCATCAGGAGCGCGTCGCCGGCGCCGTCAAGCCAGCGGCGTTCCTTCGCGCTCCGCAGCTTGCCCGTGGCGAAGCCGGCGGCAGGCTCGCGCTCTAGGGCCGCCAGCAGCTTTGCGAGAAACGCCGGTTCGAGCTCGACGTCGTTGTTGAGCAGCAGGACGTAATCGGCTTCGCAACCCGCCAGGCCCCGGTTGATGGATCCGGTCGTGCCGAGGTTCTCATCCAACAGGATCTGCCGGAAGTCGCAGGCAAGGATCTTCTTGGCCTCGTCAGCGGGGAGGGATTTGCCCGAACCGGCATCGTTCTCCACCACGGTCACCGTCATCTGGCCTGCCGGCAGGGTCTGGCTGGAGAGATGGCGGAGGCACTGCGCAGTCAGATCAGGGCGGTGCAGCGCGGGAATGATGACGGCGACCCGTTTTTCAGCCATCCACTTTCCATTTCCTGCTGGTTAGAGCAGGCGACAGGATGCCACAAGCAAGCGCATGCGAAGGAATAAAAAAGGCGCCCTGCGTGCAAGGCGCCGAATGTTGATGTGACTATCTCAGTGGTTGCCGCTGCCCTGCCGGATGATCTCCACGGGGAATGGATTCCCGCTGGGCGCAGACTTCGCGGGGATGGCCTTTCCATTGGCGTCCGGGAAAGGCAGAGAATCCGGCTGCGCCGTAGTCACGGGAATGGGCTTGCCATTGGAGTCGGGGAAAGGCAGAACCTGAGGCTGGGCCCCAGTGGTCGGCATAGGCCTGCCCTGCGAATCCGGGAACGGCATGACGGATCCACTGCCAGCCGCGGACTCGCCGGCTTCTGGGCCCGCATGCTGCGCCGCTTCGGGCTGCGACTCCATTGCCGGGGTGCTCTCCGCCGTGGCGGGCGAATTCGTCATGGTGTTGGTGGGCGCCGGCATAGCGGCTGCTGACGGCGTGTAGGTGCCCGCCGGCTCGAGCAGGAGCTTGCCCTGGTTCTTGCTTGTCGGCTCGCCAGCCACGTAGTTCAGGCGGCTGCCGGCCATTAGGTTAGTGCCTGCTTCCGTCCAGGTACCTGAAAAGTTCAACGGACCGACGTTCGCATCGGCCGCATTGGCGGTGACATCACACGTAGTCCGGTTGGCCTTGCAGAACTCATAAAGCGTTGCCGTGAGCGAGAACCGCCGCGGAACCGGGAGCGGTACCCCACCGGG